>Ga0209759_1001058_pt1 | contig 18131 bp, 15 predicted proteins | sample AraplaCL_Col_mMS_FD_184261 | JGI IMG/M metagenome (GOLD analysis project Ga0209759, IMG submission 184261) | Arabidopsis root microbial communities from the University of North Carolina, USA - plate scrape CL_Col_mMS (SPAdes) (version 2) | ecosystem: Host-associated > Plants > Roots >...
CTTCGGACCACAGCGGACATTGCGCGCGCCGCGCGCCGCTGCGCGCAAAGCGGCTGCGCCTTGGCCGCCACCTGCACCCCGAACAGAACGCAGCACCACGCCACGAACACCCACAGCAGGAAGGCCGGGATGCTGGCCAGCGCACCGTAGGCCGACAGCGAGACCGAGTGGCTGAAGTACAGCGCGCAGCCGCGCCACGAGCCCCACGCGGCGATGCCCGCGGCCAGCGATCCGAACGCGCTCGCGCGCCAGCTCAGCACGTAGCCGGAGAAGGCACGCAGCGTCACGAACAGCACGACGATGGTGAGCGCGAACGGATAGTTGATGGCCGAGAAGTCGCCGGGCAGCAGGGCCAGCAAGGCGGCCAGCGGGTGGAGCACGGCGAAGGCCAGCAGCGCGCCGGTGGGCGCCAGCACGAGGAAGGCGCAGTAGTGCAGCAGGCTGGTCGTGAGCGAGCCCTTGGCGCCGCAGATCTTCTGGATGTGGCCTTCGAGCTCGCGCGCCATCAGCACCAGCGTCACGCAAAAGCCCCCCAGCCCCAGCGCACCGATGTTCTGCGTGACCTGCGAGGCGGCCTGCAGTACGAGGTTGACCACATCGCGGCTCTGCGCGGGCAGCAGGTACTGGGCGAGCACCGCCTCGAAGTCCTCGCGCGTGGCTTCGGAGACGCCGTAGAAATTCATCACGCGCAGGCCCACCGTCATCAGCGGCACGAGCGCCAGCACCGACGTGAACGCCAGCGAGCTCGCGCGAATCAGCGCCTCCTCGGTGACGAAGGCGAACAGCGCATCCCAGACGACCTGCGCCGCCAGAACGGCGCGGTGGAGGGGCCGGCGCCAGCTCCAGCCAGGATCGGCGGCCGCGGGCGCGGACCAGTCGAGCAGCAACGTCCAGAAATCCATCTGCGATGGGGCGCGCCTCCGCGCGATCGTGCGCGCAGGCTGCTGCCCGCTGTTGGGGAGACGATTGGAGTGCCGCGCTGCCGTCGAGTTCCGCAGGGGGCGATGGGCTCCCCGCCGCGGGGGACGGCGCACCGAGCGCCATCGTGCAAATCGGGTCGGGCGCGACTACCCCGGGCAGTGCCCATTCCGGCAGGTCAACGCGATTGGTCTTCGACGCGACCGGCGCCCTGCGGGCCTGACCCGTGACGAGCCGTCTTCAGCGCGCCCGCCTCCTGGAGACTGCTCCGACGAGCGCCAGGCCCAGCATGGACATCGCGACCCCGGACGGTTCGGGCACGGGCGGTGTGTAGGCATAGGGCCCGATGAAGCCGATCTGGACGGCGTCCTGGCCGGGGCCGACCGTGAGGATCAGTTCCGTGTCCTGGAACGCTCCTGTGAAGCCCGCGTTGCAGGCCACATCGTCCTGGTCGCACAGCGCGAACGAGGACGGAAACACGCCGGTGGGTGGAGGCGGCAGGTCGATGGAGTACGTGCCCACGGCCTCCCAGGGGCCGAACAGCAGGTACAGGTTCGGCTGATCCGGCCCGCCGTCAGGAGTGGGGCCGGACTGGACCCAGAAGTCGCGCACCGTGCCGAAGTCGTAGCGGCCCGGTGCGAGCAGAAGGACGCCGGAGAAGTCAGCGCCCTGGTCGCAATAGCACGGGCCGACGACGGTGGTGTGGCCGCCGCTGCCGGGAACGCCCGGTGTCGTGGACAGATCGATGGCCGTCGTGCTGGCCGATGCCCAGCTGCATGCGCCGATCAGCGCTGCCGCAGCCAGGGTCTTCGTGATTGTCGATGTCATAAGCCGCTCTCTCGTCGGGCATCGCCTGCATGGCTCGGCCGTTGCGGTGCGCAGTGTCTGGCCGGCTCGGGGCCATGTCAATGCTGCGTTGCATTTTGCTTGACGCTCGGCAGCGGCAGCGGCGGCTGCGTCTGGTCGACAGCCAAGAGTCCAGAACTCCCGACAGCTTGTCTGGAGATGTTCCCTTTCCAAGAAGGCGGGCATCCGTCACGATCGACGCAAAGCTCGATTCGGTCGTCCAAGCGGCGGCATTCCCTGTTGTGAACCGTTGCGACGCACCCCCTGTCGAGCTGCTGGGTCACGCGGCGACATTGTTGTTTGATGAGCCTGAACAAGATCCGTTCGATGCGCCGACTGCCGCGCTACTGGCCGATCGTCGCGGTCTTCGTCGCCATGATCATCCTGCAGGCCTCGGTGGCCGCAGTCAGCATCCAGCTGCTGTCGACCGTGCGCGCCTATGTCGCCGGCGAGAGTCTCTACTCGAAGGCCGAGAAGGACGCGCAGATATACCTGCTGGAGTACGCCGACAGGCGCCAGGAGGACGACTACGTGCGCTTCACGTCCGCGCTGGACATCCCCTCGGGTGACCGGCTGGCGCGCGAGGCCCTGCAGCAGGCCCGGCCCGACATCGCCGCAGCCCGGCGCGGCTTCCTGCAGGGCGGCAACCATCCGGACGACATCGACGGCCTGATCCGCATGTTCAGCTGGTTCCAGCACGTGCCGTTCATGGCCCGCACCATCGCGATCTGGACCGAGGGCGACGAGGCGATCCAGCAGATGCGCACGCTGGTCGAGCGCGCGCACGAACGCATCCGCGCCGGCGACCCTCAGGCGCCTGCGGTCGAGGCGATGCTGGCTCAGATGCCCGTGCTCAATAGCCGCCTGACCCGCCTGACCAACGCGTTCTCGGCCCAGCTCGGCGAAGCGTCGCGCGAGACCCAGCGCCTGTTGCTGGCGCTCAATACCTGCATCGCCGGGCTGCTGATGATCACGGGGCTGGGCTTCGTGCGCCGCAGCATCCACATGCAGGCGGCCGCCGACCTGAGGATGGAGCGCGTGATCCACGCCGTGACCGAAGGCGTGGTGAGCGTCGACGAGAGTCGCCGGATCGTCCTGTTCAACGAGTCGGCCGAAGCGATGTTCGGGATCGCGGCGGCCGAGGCGATGGGCAGTCCCATCGATCGCTTCGTCGAGCACCTGCCGATCGGGGACGGGCCTGCGGCGGCCACGCTGCCCGAGGGCACGCCGGGGCACGGTCTGCTGCACGCGCTGACCGGCCGCAAGCGCGACGGCCGGGCCTTCCCCATCGAGGCGTCGCTGTCGCGGCTGCAGATGGCGGCAGGCACCTTGACGACCATCGTCCTGCGCGACATCACCGTGCGCATCGTCGCCGACGCCGAGCGGCGCGCGCACGAGGCCCTGGAGGCCTCGAGCAAGGCCAAGTCCGACTTCCTCTCGCGCATGAGCCACGAATTGCGCACGCCGTTGAACGCCGTGCTCGGCTTCTCGACGCTGCTGCGCATGGACACCGTCAAGCCGCTGTCGGTCGAGCAGCTCGAACGTGTCCAGCATGTCGAGAACGCCGGCGCGCACCTGCTCGCGCTGGTCAACGACGTGCTCGATCTTTCGCGCATCGAATCGGGCGAGATGGCCGTCTCCTCGGAGGCCGTGCAGCTGCTCAGGGTCATCGAGGAAGCGGCGACCATGGTCTCGCCGCAGGTCACCAAGGCCGGCATCGAGGTCTTCATCGCGGCCGAACTGCCCGAGTCGCCGCCCGGACAGCGCGCGGACCTGCGGGCCATGCCTCCGGGCGAGGTCTGGGTCAGCGCGGACCCGGTGCGGCTGCGCCAGGTGCTGGTCAACCTGCTGAGCAACGCGGTGAAATACAACAAGCCGGGCGGGCGCGTCGCCCTGACCTGGAAGCGCAGCGGGCAGGCCTGCGAGATCCTGGTCACCGATACGGGGATTGGTATCCCGTCGAGCCGGCTCGCGAATCTCTTCGAGCCGTTCAACCGGCTCGGGGCGGAGGCGTCGGCGATCGAAGGCACCGGCATCGGCCTGGCTCTGTCGCGCCAGCTGGCCGAGATGATGGGCGGCACGCTGACCATCAGCAGCACCTTCGGCGTGGGCACCTGCGCCAGCCTGAAGCTGGGCATCGCCAGTGCGCAGGCCGCACGCTGCGAGCCGGCGCGGCCGCCGCGCTCGGAGGCGCGGGCCAGTCCGTCGCTGACCGTGCTGTATGCGGAAGACGACGAAGTCAATGCCGAACTGGTGCGCCAGCTCGTGGCCACGCGCCAGGGCATCTGTCTGCGCGTGGCGAGCAGTGGCGCCGCCGCGCTGGCGAGTGCCCGCGGCGACCCGCCGGACCTGATGCTGATCGACATGAACCTGGGCGACATGACCGGCATCGAGCTCGCGCGGGTGCTGCAGCGCGATCGCGCGACACGCGGCGTGCGGCTGGTCGCGCTGTCGGCCGACGCCTTGCCCGAACAGATCCGCGCGGCCATGGCCAGCGGCTTCGAGAGTTACCTGACCAAGCCGATCAAATTCGAGGAAGTCCTCGCCGTGCTCGATTCGCACTGCCAGGAGACCCTCGCCTGACCCCGCGGGCCGTCGCGACTCGCGACGCGCCCGAGGCTGGCCGGTCGCCGCGATCACAGGGGGCGCGGCGCCCAGGCACCCGGCTCGCACCGCCTTCGAGGATAGGCGGATTCAAGCGAGCTCGTCACCACCATCCATCACGCAGGAGATCCATGTCAAACGCATTCCGCCGCACCGGTGACCTCAAGAGCATCGGCAGCTATCCCGTCTGGCTGCAACGCGTCGTCCACGAGACGACGCCGCACAAGCGCCGCGTCGTCGACCACGAACTTTTCTCTCTGATGCGCGACGCCCAGCTGCCGCTGGCCTCGCTGCAGCGCTTTCTCATCGGCGTGTGGCCGACGATCGAGCAGTTCCCCCGTTTCATGGCCATGAACCTCAAGAAGGCGGGCTATGGCGAAGGCGCCGGCGTCGACATGGCGCGCCGCTACCTGATCCAGAACATCCGCGTCGAGCAGAAGCACGCGGAGCACTGGGCGACCTGGGCCGCCGCGGCGGGCCTGAGCCTGAACGACCTGCGGGCCGGCAGCGACGTCGAGGAGCTGGCCGCGCTGGCGCACTGGTGCTGGTACGTTTGCGACCGCGCCGACCTGGCCGTCGCGGTGGCGGCCACCAACTACGCGGTCGAAGGCGCCACGGGCGAGTGGTCCTGCGTGGTGTGCTCGAAGGACGCCTACGCGGCCTCGCTGCCGGACCAGGTGCGCGTGCCGGCGATGCGCTGGCTCAAGGTGCATGCCGAATACGACGACACGCACCCCTGGGAAGCGCTCGACATCATCGCGACCCTGCTGGGACACGCGCCCAGCGCGCACGAGATCGCGCATGTGCGCCAGGCCATCCGCACGAGCTACCGCTACATGGAGCTGTCGCTCGACAGTGCGATGATGGCCTCGCTCCACGGCAGCTTCGACGAGCGGGCGTCCAACTCCTCGATCCTGGGGCTCGACGCGCTGGACGTGGCCTGACACTTCACCCTAGGCTCCCGTGACATCTGCGGGATGGACGCTGTCGTTGGGCGCGCCGTCTACTGGCGCGCACCAATCCAGCATCCAGGGGAAGCGTCATGGCCACCGATCCTCAAGCCACGCCAGGCACCGCGGCGCACAAGCACACCGGCATCGTGCGCCGCATCGAGCCGGAGAGCCACGCGGTCGGCGGCGAGATCGACTTCTCGCCTGACTACACGGTCACCAGCACGACCGACGGCGGCGGGCGCGTGCTCACCGACGTCGAGGTCATCCTGTGCTACTGGGGCAGCTTCTGGTCCACGACGCCGGCGCCGACCCCCTCTGCGGATACCTACACCGCGGCCATCCGGGGCATCGTCACCGGGCCCTACATGAGCCAGTTGCGCCAGTACCGCGGCGTGGGCCAGGGCTCGGTGATCTACACCGAGATCAACGACGCCACCAGTCCCGCCGACAACTACACCGACGCCGATGTCGTCGCGATGCTGACGGATCGAATCAAGAACCACGGCATGCCCGCGCCCATCGCCGGCCACAACCGCTTCTACGCGGTGATCGCCCCGGTGGGGATCAGCAACAGCCTGACTCAGTTCGCCGGACAGCACCAGAGTTTCAAGGTCGACGGCGTCACGGGCTATTACGCCTGGGTCGACAACACCGGGTCGTTGACGGGGCACAACTGCACCACCAAGGTCTTCTCGCACGAACTCGTCGAGGCCTGCACGAATCCCGACGTGGATACCTCGAACAACAGCATCCTGGTCAACGGGACCGGCGTCTCGAACGACGAGATCGGCGACACCTGCAACAACCAGTTCGCCACGGTCGACATGAACGGTGTGAACTGTTCGGTGCAGGCCTACTGGAGCAATGCCGCCAACATCTGCGTGCTCCCCGTCGGGACGCTCGAGTTCTGGGTCGACAAGAGCACTTTCGGCAAGGACGAGGTGCTGGATGTCGTCAACACCCAGGGCGGCAAGTTCGAGCAGGCCTTCTGGCTCGTCGTCGAGGGCTACAGCAAGACTTCGTTCAACGCGTTGCATGTCTCCGTGCCCCTGCCGACCGGGCCCTTCGCCGACATTCCGGGCGTCACGATCGCGCAGAACCCGGTGATCGACTTCGAGAACGGTGCCAACCCCGACGCGCAACAGCGCATCCGCGTCGCATTCGACATCACGTTCACCAGTGCCGCGCTCGGCCAGTTCCCGGCATCCGGATCGCAGACCTTCGCGCTGGCGGCCTTCATCGCGACCGACGGCAACAAGGTCTCGACGACCGACGCGTCGACGCTGTTCGAGCTGGTGGCGGGGGCCGACCCCTACTTCACCAATGTGGACCCGGCGCAGGACAACGTCTTTTACCTGAGCCAGGACCTGCGCGTGTTCACGGCCACGCCGGCGCAGAACGCGCATCCGGTGGCGGGCGGCCCCGCGTTCAACGACGACAGCCCGGCCGGCGCGTTCAGCTACGTGCAGAGCCTGCTGAACCATCTGAACACGCAGTTCAAGGACCCCGCCGGGGCCGACCCGTTCGTCACGGCGCTGCCTGCACAAGGCGATGCGTTCCTGCAGGACTCGTCGGTGACTCCGTTCACGCTCGACCTGAGTCATTTCCCGAACATCGGCCTGTTCAACAACTACAGCTTCGCGATCGCGCGCGTGCGCATGCGCGGCACGGCCGGACCGGCCGGCAAGGCGTCCAATGTCCGGGTCTTCTTCCGCATGTGGAGCACGCAGACGCCGGATACCGACTACCAGCCCGCGTCGACCTACCCGTTCAACGCGGATGCCGCGGGCCAGCCCGGCTCGCCTCAGGTGGGTGCCGGGCACATCACCTTGCCGTTCTTCGCCAGCGGCAATCTCGGCGCCAACACCGACTACGACCTGGGCGGCGCCAACAACCAGGACATCGAGATCGATGCGGGGCATGACGCGGTCTGGAAGTACTACGGCTGCTTCCTGAATCTCTACGACCAGGCCAACATCATCGACGGCAGTCAGGTCCAGGCCTGGCTCAACGGCACCCACCACTGCATCGTCGCGCAGATCGCCTTCGACGATGCGCCGATCCCGGTCGGCGCCAACCCGGAGGCCTCGGACAAGCTGGCACAGCGCAACCTGCAGGTCACGCATTCCGACAATCCCGGGCCGGCCTCGGCACACCGCGTCCCGCAGACCTTCGACATCCGCCCGAGCGCGGCCGGTGCCGCGCCGTCCTCGGTCGACGAGTTGATGGTCGACTGGGGCGCGATTCCCGCCGGCAGCGTGGCATCGATCTACTGGCCGCAGGTGCAGGCCTCGTCGGTGCTGGCGCTGGCCTCGGCGCTGTACACCTCGCACGCGTTGAGCGCGACAGACGACCACACCATCGCCTGCAAGGTGGGCAACGGCGTCAGCTACATCCCGATCCCGGCCGGCGCGGGCGAGAACCTGGCCGGCCTGTTCACGGTCGACCTGCCGACGACGGTCGTGGCCGGCCAGGAGTTCGACGTCGTCGTGCGACGCATCGGCCACGCCACGGCGCCGACGCCGGGGCCCGTCATCCTGCTCAGGGAACAGGAGCGCAAGCGTCGGCCCCCGGACGCGGACCAGTTGCCGACCTGGCGCTACGTGATCGGCACCTTCCAGGTGAAGATTCCGGTCAGCACCTCGGAAGTGCTGCTGTCGCCGGAGGAAAGCACGCTCGCCATCATGAAGTGGCGACTGCAGCAGATGGCGCCGACCAACCGTTGGCACCCGGTCCTCAGGCGCTATGTCGACGTCATCGCCGGGCGCGTGCGCGGCCTCGGCGGGAACCCCGATGCGATCGCGCCGTCGCCCAACGGCGCGCCGGTCAAGGTCTTCGACCCGTGCGGCGACCTGGTCGAGATCTGCGGCAAGGTCGCGCAAGTGAATTTCGATTGCTTCGGTGCGCTCGAAGGCTTCCTGCTCGACGACTGCTGCCGCCTGCACGCCTTCGAATCGCATGAACACGCGGTCGGGGAGCTCTTGCTCAAGGCCTGCCGCGAGCGGCTGACCTTGGTGGTCCTCGTGCAGCGCAGCGACCGCTCGAAGGTGCGCAAGGTGCACCGGCTCGCGGTGCGCGGCTAGCGCGGAATCGTCCCCGGCAGGAGGATGTCGCGCGTCACGTTGCGGATGTCGCGATGGCCGCAGAAGGCCATCGTGATGTCCATCTCATTGCGCAGGATCTCGAGGCAGCGCGTGACGCCGGCCTCGCCCATCGCGCCCAGCCCGTAGAGGAACGGCCGCCCGATCATGGTGCCGCGGGCGCCGAGCGCCACGGCCTTGAGCACGTCCTGGCCCGAGCGGATGCCGCCGTCCATCCAGACCTCGATGTCCTTGCCGACGGCGTCGGCGATGGCGGGCAGGGCCTCGATCGAGCTGGGGGCGCCATCGAGCTGGCGGCCCCCGTGGTTCGAGACGATGAGCGCGTCGGCGCCGGAGTCGGCGGCGAGCCTGGCGTCCTCGACATCCAGGATGCCCTTGAGGATCAGCTTGCCGCCCCAGCGCTGCTTGACCCATTCGACGTCGGCCCAGCTGAGCGCCGGGTCGAACTGCTTGGCCGTCCATTCGGAGAGCTTGCTGACGTCGCCCACATCCTTGACGTGGCCGACGATGTTGCCGAAGCCGCGCCGCTTCGTGCCCAGCATGCCCAGGCACCAGCGCGGCTTGGTCACGAGGTTGATCATGTTGGCGAGCGTGGGCTTGGGCGGCGCCGACAGGCCGTTGCGCACGTCCTTGTGGCGTTGCCCGAGGATCTGCAGGTCCAGCGTGAGCACCAGCGCGCCGCAGCGGGCGGCGCGCGCGCGTTCGATCAGGCGCTCGATGAAGCCGCGGTCGCGCATCATGTAGAGCTGGAACCAGAACGGCGCCCGGGTGTTGGCGGCGACGTCCTCGATCGAGCAGATGCTCATGGTCGACAGCGTGAACGGCACGCCGAACTTCTCGGCGGCGCGCGCGGCCAGGATCTCGCCGTCGGCGTGCTGCATGCCGGTCAGGCCGGTGGGGGCCAGCGCCACGGGCATGGCGACCGGCACGCCCACCATCGTCGTGGCCAGGCTGCGGTTTTCCATGTTGACGGCCACCCGCTGGCGCAGCTTGATCTTCTGGAAATCGCTCTCGTTGGCGCGGTAGGTGGACTCGGTCCACGAGCCGGAGTCGGCGTAGTCGTAGAACATGCGCGGCACGCGCTTTTGCGCCAGCGCGCGCAGGTCTTCGATGCAGGTGATCACGGTCATCTTCGGCGGGTCTCCGTCGCCCTCGGGCGTGCCGCGATGGTAGCGCGACGGCGCCGGCCGCCGCTCAACCCGATGACAGCACGAAGGTGTTGCCGTCCGGATCCTTGAACTTGGCGTAGGTGCCCCACGGCTGCCGGGTCGGGCCTTCGACGAATTCGACGCCGCGTTGCGACAGCTGCCGGTGCGTCGCCTCGACGTTGTCGCATTGCAGCGAGCCGTTGAAGAAGCTGCCGATGCGATCCTCGTGGCCCGGCGGGGTGAACAGCGTGAGGCGGGTCGCCGCGTTGGCGATGCGCAGCTCGATCCAGCGCTGACCCGGGCCCATCGCCTGGTCGGTGGCGACCTCGAAGCCGAGCTTCTCGTTGTAGAAGGCGAGGGCGCGGTCCTGGTCGCTGACCGGCACGCCGACGAACTTGACTTGAGTGATCACGGCGAAATCTCCGCTTGCAAAGCAGTCATTCTGGAGTCGGCCGGCGCGGTGGGGGTAGTATTGGCTACCATGGCAATGACTGCTACCCTGGCATTCGACGCCTACGTCGTCGACATCCTGATGCCCGACCTGGTCGGCCACGACCGCAAGCCGTCGGCCTTCATCGTCTACCTGTTCCTGGCCGGGATGGCCCGGCGCGCGGGTCGCGACCGCGTGAGCGCGAGCCTGGAGACGATCGCGGTCAAGACGGGCCTGTCGAAGTCGTCCGTGCAGTCGGCGATCCGGCACCTGCGCCGGCGCGGCCTGCTCGCCGACGAGCCGGTGTCGTCGACCGATCCGACGCGTGTCGTGCTGCGGCCGTGGATCAGGTAGGCTCGTGCCTCCAGGATTAATGGGAGTTCACATGGCCACTGTCCGGAACGGCAACAAGTCTGTCCTGCTCGTCGTCGACTTCCAGGTCGGCGTGGTCAGGAATGCGTGGGATGCACCGCGCGTCGTCGCCAACATCGCGCAGGCGGTCGAGCGGGCCCGTGCGCAGCACGTCCCCGTGATCTGGGTGCAGCACGAGTACGACGAGATGCCGCGCGGCAGCCCGCAGTGGCAGCTCGCGCCGGAGCTGGTGCCCGCGACCGGCGAACTGCGCATCTACAAGCGCTACAACTCGGCCTTCGAGGAGACGCCGCTGGAGCCGGAGCTCGCGCGGCTCGGTGCCACGCACATCGTGCTGGCCGGCGCGATGACCAACTGGTGCATCCGCTCGGCGGCCTATGCGGCGCTGGAGCGCGGCTACGACCTGACGCTGGTCAAGGACGGCCACACCACCAGCGCCATCGAGCGCGGCAACGGCACCGTCATCGAGGCCGCGGGCATCGTCGACGACCTCAACGTCGCGATGACCTGGGTGGACTACCCGGGGCGCAAGTCGGCGGCGGTGCCGGCGGCCGACGTCCAGTTCGCCTGAAGCGGGGCGAGCAGCCCGGTCGCCGCATCTGCGCCTGCTGCCTTGTCCGGGCGCTGCCGGGGCGCCATCCAGGCCGCGATCACGGCCAGCGCCGCGCCGAGGTAGGCCAGGCTGCCCAGCATCCACATCAACAGGCCGCCGAGCTGCTGATCCTCCAGGGCCGTCATCCCCAGCGTGAACGCGTGGCCATGGGCGTACCAGGACGCCGGCGCGAAGGTCAGCAGCAATCCGAGGGCGTTCATGTGCAGCATCGTCGTGAGCAGCGCCGCGAAGACGCTGCCTTCGCGCGCGCGGATGCCCCGGCCGTACACCGCCCACCAGAACATCAGCGCGGAACCCAGGAACGACAGGTGCTGCAACGCGTGGATGGCCAGGTTGTCGAGTGCCGCGTCGAAGAAGGCGGGCACGTGCCAGAGCCACAGCGCCGCCGCGTGGAGCCACCACGACCGCCACGGCGTGGCCAGCCAGCGCCAGCCCCGCGCCGCCGCCGCCAACGCGCCCACGCCGCCGCCGCGCAAGGCCCAGGCCCAGGCCTCGAACGTCCTCGAGGCCACGAGCAGCGGCGCCGCCACCACCATCAGCAGCTCGTGCTGCACCATGTGGAGCGCGAACGAGCCGTCGGCGAGCGTGTCGATCGGCGGCAGCAACGCGGCGGCCAGCACGCCCCAGCCGCAGGCGAATCGAAAGACCTCGTGCGCATTGATCCCGCGCCCGACGCCGGCGCGTCGCCAGAGCCGCGTGACGCCGATCGCGTAGCCCACCGCGCTGGCGATCATCAGCGCGAGGAGCACGATCTCGAGCGCGATGGGACCGGCCGTGGCCTGTGGGCCGATGCCATGCGGATGCGCCGCGCGGGCCAGCGTTGCCAGCATCGCGGCGGCGGCGGCGGACTTCAGGCCACGCATGGGGCGATGACCCAGGTCGTCAGCCACATCGCGGCGATGACCAGCACCGACAGTGCGGCCGTGGCGAGCGCGAGATTGCCCAGGAAGTGCAGGCGCCGCGCGGTCTCGTCCGCACGGGCGCGCGAGGCGTGCCAGCCGAACCACGCCGGCACCAGCGTCACCGCCGTCGCGACGAGGAACAGCGCGTGGATCGCGTGGATCACGATGGCGCGATCGTGCTCGCAGGCCCAGCCGACGGCCGCGAAGGCGACGACCTGGTCGGCCAGCGCCAGCGTGGGCGCGAGCAGCAGGGGCATCCAGATGCGCATGGCCGGCGGCGCGCTAGAACCGCGCTCCCCAATAGACGACCGCGTAGATCGGCACCCAGGTGACCACGATGAAGACCCAGTAGCCCGAGTTCTCGGCGATGTCGACGTAGCGCTTGCCCTCCAGCGGCGTCTTGTACATGACCGCCGCGAGCACCATCGTGTCGATGACGTCGGTGACCAGGTTGAAGGTGTGCAGGCCCATCAGCATCCAGACGACCGACCCGTAAGCGCCGTCGCTCCAGCGCACGTTGAGCGCGGTGAACTCGAGCCAGCGCACGGCGCACAGCGCGACGCCGCACAGCACGCCCAGCAGCAGCATGAACTTGACGCGCGGGAGATCCTGCGCGATCGCGGCGCGGTCGCAGTAGTAGTTGGGGATCGCGCTGGCGAGGATCACGCCGAGGTTGACGGTGCCCCACAGCAGGTCGGGCGCCGGACGGCCGGCCGGCCACTCCGTGGACAACCCGCGCAGGTAGAAGTAGACGACGATCATGAAGGCGAAGGCCGTCCCTTCGATCGCGCACATGCCCACCGTGCCCCACCACATCAGGCTGCGGGTTCCAAAGCCGTAGCTGGGCAGCACCGAGACGTCGAGCGAGTCGCCGCGCGCGATCGCGCTGACGCTGGCCGGCGTGGCTTGGCGGGGCGTCGAACTCATGGCCGCTTCTCCAGTTCGAGCTCGGCTTGCGACTCCTTCTTGTCCGGCCAGTACCAGGCGATGAAGGCGATCGACGGCGGGATCAGGCCGATCAGCATGCCCTTGTTGGAGAAGATCGACCAGATGAGCCAGAAGCCGACACCGAGCGCGGCCGCGGTGGGCCAGATGCTGGGCGACGGATAGCCGTAGCGCACGTCCGGCAGCGCGTCGAGCACGGTCGTGACCAGACCTTCGCGATGCCTGGTCGACAGGCCGATCACCTGGCGGGGCCCGTCGACCGGCGGCGACCACAGCGGCTCGCGCGAGGCGACGATCGGCAGCCGCACGAAGTTGTACGGCGCGGGCGGCGAGGACGCGGCCCATTCGAGGCTGCCGGCACCCCAGGGGTCGTTCGGCGCCTTGCGCCCGCGCCACAGCGCATACGCGATGTTGACGATGAAGACGAACATGCCCACGTCGTCGATCATGGCGCCGACCCACGACACGAACTGCAGCGTGCCCCAGCCGGTGTCGGCCGTGTAGGTGTACACGCGGCGCGGCATGCCGGCCAGGCCCAGCACGTGCAGCGGGAAGAACGTCAGGTTGAAGCCGATGAACAGCAGCCAGAAGTGCCACTTGGCCAGGGTCTCGCTGAGCAGGCGCCCGTAGACCTTGGGGAACCAGTAGTAGATGGCCGCGAACAGCGGGAACAGCGCGCCGCCGATCAGCACGTAGTGCAGGTGCGCCACCACGAACTGGGTGTCGTGCGCCTGCAGGTCCAGCGGCACGGAGCCGAGCATGACGCCCGTCAGCCCGCCGATCACCAGCGTCACGAAGAAGCCGGTGACGAACAGCAGCGGGGACTTCAGCTGCGTGCGGCCCAACCACAGGGTCGCGATCCAGCAGAAGATCTGCACGGCCGTGGGGATCGCGATCATGAAGCTCATCGCCGTGAAGAAGCTCTTGCCCAGCTCGGGCACGTTGGTGGCGTACATGTGGTGCACCCACAGTCCGAACGACAGGAAGCCGGTGGTGATCAGCGACAGCACGATGGCCGTGTGGCCGAACATCGGCCGCCGCGCGAAGGTCGGGATGATCGCGGAGATGAAGCCCAGTGCCGGCACGAAGATGAAGTAGACCTCGGGGTGCCCGAAGTACCAGAACATGTGCTGCCACAGCAGCGGGTCGCCGCCCTCCGCGGCGTTGAAGAAGTGCGTGCCGGCCATGCGGTCGAACTGCACCAGGTTGGCGCCCAGCATCACGGTGGGCATCGCGAAGATGATCATGATCGAGCTGACCAGCGTGGCCCACGCGAACAGCGGCATGCGCTGCAGCGACATGCCCGGCGCGCGCATCTTCAGGATGGTGGTCGACAGGTCCACCGCGAGCATCAACCCCATCGCTTCGGTGAAGTTGACCAGCACGTTCCAGAAGTCGGGGCGCTTGCCGAAGCCGTATTCCGGGCCGGCCAGCGGCACATAGGCGAACCAGCCGGCGTCCGCGCCCGTGTTGCACGCGAAGCCGGCGAACAGCGTCAGCCCGCCGGTCAGGTAGACCCAGTAGGCGCACGAGGACATGCGCGGGAACGCGGTGTTGCGCGTGCCGACCATCAAGGGCACGAGATACAGCGCGACGCCCTGCATCACGGGCACCGCGAAGAGGAACATCATCGTGGTGCCGTGCATCGAGAACACCTGGTTGAAGGCGTCCGGCCCCAGCAGCTTGTTCTCGGGGTGCGCGAGCTGGTGCCGCATCAGGCCGCCCAGCACGCCGCCCGCGAAGAGAAACAGCAGCGCCGTGATGATGAAGCGCCGGCCGAGGGCCTTGTGGTCCACCGTGCAGATCCAGCCCTTGAGGGTCGGCGGATCGCTCCAGGCGTAGTCCAGTTCCGCGGCCGCGCCGGGGGCGTCGTCGGGCGTTTCAGGGGTCGATCGCCCGGCAGTCATCGCAGGGTCTCGAGATAGGCCACCAGCGCGGCGTTGTCGGCCGGCGCCAGCAGGTGGGCGGGCATGTTGGCGCCGGGCTTGATCTTCTGAGGATCCTCGATCCAGGCCGCCAGCGCCTGCGGCGTGTTGGCCACGCGACCCGCGCCGATGTGGGCGCGGCTCGCGAAATGCGTCAGGTCCGGCGCGCGGCGGCCCGCGGCGCTCGTTCCCTGGATGGCGTGGCACAGCATGCAGCTGCCCGTCATGAACAGCTCGCGGCCGCGCCTGGCCGGGTCGCCGACGGGCTCGGCCGCGTCGGAGCGCTCGCGCGCCAACCACGTGTCGAAGCCGTCGGCGGGAAGCGCGAGCACGTCGAGGGCCATGAACGCGTGCTCCAGCCCGCAATATTCGGCGCAGCGTCCGACGTAGGTGCCGGCGCGGTCGGCGCGCAGCTCGATCCTGGAAACGCGCCCCGGAATCATGTCCTTCTTGCCGTGCAGGTTGGGAATCCAGAAGCTGTGGATGACGTCGTCGGCCTGCAGCGTGACCACCACCGGGCGGCCCACCGGGATGACGAGCTCGTTGGCGGTGGTGAAGCTGCGCTGCGGGTCCGCGTCGTCGTACGTCACCTCCCACCACCACTGGTGCGCCGTGACGCGGATGGCCAGCGCGTCGGCCAGCGGCAGGCTCGCCAGCGCGCGGTCCGCGGACACGCTGGCCACGAGCAGGCCCGTGAGCAGCAGCGTCGACAGCGTGACCGCCGCGCCGACCACGCGTCTTGCACTGCGTTCGCCGCGTTCATCCGACTGGGTGGCAGGCGTCGCGGTCGAGCCGCCGCGCGATCGCCACAGGCCCCAGGCCAGCGCGGCCATCAGGGCGACGAACACGAAGACGCAAAGCCAGAGCGTCGGCCACCACAGCTGGCCGATGGCGGCGGCCTGCGGGCCCGCCGGGTCGAGGGCGTTGTTCTGCGTCATTTGCGCGGCTTGTCCTCGGGGCGTTGCGGGTCCCGCAGGCCTTCCGGGTCGGCGCCCGACAGGCTGTCCGCGCGATTGGTCGCGGCGTCGGCAGGCACCAGGCCGGACAGCGAGCGCACGTACGCGGCCAACTCCCAGGCCTCCTTCTCGGGGATGCGGCCGCGGTACGACGGCATGCCGCCGGGGCGCCCGTCCATGATCGACGTGAACACGTCGCCGGGCTTGTTGCCGTAGATCCAGCTCGCGTCCATGAGCGCCGGCCCCGTGCCGCCGCCGCCCTGCGCGTGGCAGCCGATGCAGTTGAACCAGCGGTAGTACTTCTTGCCCTGCGCCAATGCGTAGGCCGAGTTCTCGTCATAGCTGCCCGCGGCGGCGACCTCGCGCATGCCGCGGCCGGCCGGGCCGGCCTGCTGCGGCGCGAGGGCGTCGGCCTGGGCGCGCGCGTCGGCCGGCACGGGTGTCGCGGTGAAGTGGCGCTCCTCGCGCTGGCAGCCGGCGATCACGGCGACCATGCCGGCCAGCAGGACGACGGTGGTGCGCCTAGCGAAGCCGGAAGACATAGAGCATTCCTCCGCGGCCCGTGGCGGCCGGCAGATCGGTCATCGCGTTGACGAAGCCGCCGCCTGCGGTGCCGTCGCGGGCGTCCAGGTCGTTGGCCACGATCAGGCCGGCCCAGCCGCCCACGCCGGCCATCACGGCGACGTACTGGTGGCCGTCGCCGCCACGGTACGACACCGGTTGTCCGACGATGCCCGAGACCGTCCTGAACTTCCACAACGCGTGGCCGTTGCGGGCGTCCACGGCCTTGAACCAGCCGTCCATCGTGCCGTAGAACACGACGTCGCCCGCGGTGGCGAGCGCGCCGCTCCAGACCGGAAAGCGCTCCGGCAGCCACCAGGCCTTGCGCCGCCTGGCCGGATCCCACGCGACGAAGCCGCCGCGCGATGCGCCCGCGCGCGCGTGCATCTTGGACTCGGCGCCGAGGTAGGGCGTGCCCGGGATGTGGCTGGCGGCGAAGAAGTCCGTGTCCTCGCACAGGTCCTGATACGGCACGTACAGCAGCTGCGTGCGCGGCGACCATGCGCTGGGCTGCCAGTTCTTCGCGCCGGCGGAGCCCGGGCAGCTGTCGCGGACCACGCGTCCTGCCGCGGGCACTTCGTCGGTGGCATAGCGCAGCGCGCCGCTGTCCGGATCGACGCCGCGTGAGGTGGAGACGAACGAATAAGGATCGGCCGTCAGCACTTCGCCCGTGGCCCGATCGATGACGTACAGCAGGCCATTGCTGTCCGGATGCAGCAGCACGCGCCGCTCGCGTCCGGCCAGGGTCAGGCTGACCAGCACGTTCTCGTTGGAGCCGTCGTAGCCGTAACGGTCGTGCGGGCTCGTCTGGTAGGCCCACACGGCGTCGCCGGTCTGCGCCTTGCGGGCGAACAGCGAGCTCGTCCACTTGTTGGCGCCGGGGCGGGCAGTCGGGTTGCGCGGCGCCGGGCGGCCCGTGCCATGGAACAGCAGATCGAGCTCGGGATCGTAGGAAACCCAGCCGTCGACGCTGCCGCCGCCGATCCTCCAGGCTTCGGGCGGCCACGTGGCCACGCCCAGGTCGGTGCCGCGGTCGCCAGCGTAGAAGGGCAAGAAGCCGGCACCGATGCGCACGTCCTTGTCCGGCCCCGTGCTCCAGGCGCGCCACAACTCATGGCCGGTGTCGGCGGCCAGGGCCGCGATGAAGCCGCGCACGCCGAAGTCCGATCCGCTGTTGCCGACGATCACTTCATCCTTGACGACGATGGGCGCCATCGTCATCGACTGGCCGCTCGCGAGGTCGCCCAGGCGCGCGCGCCAGAGCTCCGTGCCGCTGCGGGTGTCGAGCGCGATGACCTGGTTGTCGAGCGTGGTGAAGAAGAGCCGGTTGCCGGCGGCCGCCGCGCCGCGATTGACGACGTCGCAGCAGGCCACGCCCTGTGCATGGGGATCGGGCTTGGGATCGAAGGTCCATTTGACATGCGCCCCGGGCGTCGCCAGGTCGAAGGCGATCACGCGGTTGGGAAAGGGCAGGACGACGAACATCGTGTCGCCGACCACGATGGGAGCGGCCTCGTGGCCCTTGCCGACCGACGTCGAAAAGCTCCAGGCCAGCTGCAGCCCGGAGACGTTGGCCGCCGTGATCTCGGCCAGCGGACTGAAACGCGTGTTCGCCGCGTCGCGCGCCGCGGTCGGCCAGTCACCATCGGCCGGCGCGGCGATGCATGCGCCGGCGCCCAGGGCAAGCGCGATGCGTGTCAGCTGTTGCGCACAGCGAGCGGCGAAAGGGGGCGGCGACACTGGCCTTCAGCCGGGGAGTCAGGGTGCGGCGAGGGCGGCAAGCGTCATGCCTACGGATGGGCGGCACGGTGGGGTGGATCCCGCGACGGCGCGCAGGATGACGGCCAGCGTCTCATC
>Ga0209759_1001059_pt1 | contig 18127 bp, 14 predicted proteins | sample AraplaCL_Col_mMS_FD_184261 | JGI IMG/M metagenome (GOLD analysis project Ga0209759, IMG submission 184261) | Arabidopsis root microbial communities from the University of North Carolina, USA - plate scrape CL_Col_mMS (SPAdes) (version 2) | ecosystem: Host-associated > Plants > Roots >...
CGGGCGGCTCCTCGTCGAACGGGTAGCCGCGCGTGGACGAGCGGATGAAGCGCGGCACGTCGGCCAGCGCCAGCTCGGCGCCGTCGGGGTTCAGGCGCGGGACGATGTAGACGACGCGGGTGTCCAGCAGGTGCGCCAGGCGGGCGTCGGCGGCCTCGCAGGTGAGCACGTGATGCAGGTAGTACAACGCCGCGGTGCAGGCCGTCAGTTCGGCGGCGTGGATGTTGCCGTCGATCCAGAAGGCCGGCTTGGCGGTGTCGGCGCCGCTGGCCTGGCGCGTCAGCACCACGAGCCAGATGTCGCGCCCTTCGTGGCTTTTTCCGATCGAGCGCAGCTCGACGAGGTCGGGACGCGCGGCGGCGTAGGCCCGCAGCAGGGCCGTCAGTTCGGCGTAGCGCGGGAAGCGGCTGAAGTCGGGCGTCGGCAGGTCGAAGGCGTGCATGTGGGAGGCTGAAACTGCGATCCGGGCATTCTGCGCCGCGGGCTGTCAGTGCCGTAGCCGGGCAATCCAGTGCCACAGCAGCGCAAGCGCCAATGCCAGGCCCAGCACCCAGTGCGTGACCGACAGCGCCGCATGGAACTGCTCGGGCGCGTACTGCAGGCCGATCGCCGACGCGAGCAGGATCGCCAGCGCGCTCACCAGCAGCACGCCGCTGACGGTGCGGGCGCGGCCATGGCGAAAGACCTGCGACTTGTGCGCGCGCCGGCGCCGGCGCCGCACCGTGCGCCAGGCGGGCCGCACGTGCACCTGCCAGACGACGCCGCCCACCAGCGTCACGGCCCATGCGATCGCGCCGTGTGCGCGCAGCAGCCACGCGACCAGCGGGTGCGGCTGTGCGCCGAATGCCGTCTGCTGCAGCCAGACATCGTGACCGAGCAACCAGGCGACCCCGGTGGCCAGCAGCGCGAGGCAGCCCCAGGCCAGCAGGTGGCGCGCGCGCCGGCCCTGGCCGTGGGCGGAGTGGGCGTCGTTGTGCAGGCTCATGGGTTCAACTTTGCCAGACGCTGCCGTCCGCGCGCACGACCAGCGCGCGCGCCCGGGCGCGGCGCAGCAGCGGCGTGGCGAGCGCGTCCTGTTGCCAGACGATCTTGGTCAGGGCATCGGCGGCGCAGGCCGTGGGCGCCAGCACCGTCACCGAGCGCGGCGCGGAGGCGGCGCCCGGGTCTGCGACCCGTCGCGCGACCGCGCCACTGGCACTGGTGGCGCACGCCGAGTCGCGCAGCGCGGCCACCGGCCACAGCGTCGACGCGTCGAATGGCGAGCGCACCAGCACCGTCTCTTCCAGCGTGCCGAACACCCGCAGGTCGCCACCGGCGTTGACGGCGCCCGTATGCACGCCGGCCCGGCGCAGGCGGGCGACGGCCAGGTCCACGGCATAGCCCTTGGCGATGCCGCCGAAGTCCAGCCAGACCGGGGCGTGCACCAGCACGTCGTGCCCGTGGACTTCCAGCGCGTCCTCGAACGGCAGCCCGCCGGGCGGCACGGCATCGTCGGGTGCCGGCAGCCAGCCCTGCGCCACGGCCTGCGGTGCGCAGCCGGCGTCGAACGCGCCGCCACTGGCTCGGGCCCAGCGCTGCGCGCGTTCCAGCACGGCCGCCGTGTGCGGATGCACGGCGACGCGCTCGCCCGCGCTCGCCCGCGCGATGCGGCGCACGTCGCTGCCGGCCTCGTGGAAACTCATCAACGCGTGCACCCTGGCAATGGCGTCGAAGGCGGCGTCGGCGGCGACGTCGAACGCGGTGGCGCTCGCGCCCTGCGCGCGCACCTCCACCAGCGTGCCCAGCAAGGGCCGCGCGCGCCGGCGCATCACGGCGCGGCCGCCTTCGAGCGCCTCATGCGCCGGCCTTGGCGGCGATCGGATGCTTCGCAGCCCAGGCGACCAGGCGATGCACGCCGTCCGTCACGTGCGTGCAGCTGAGGGTGGCGCCGCTGATGTTGGCGATGTCCGCGCCCACGCGCAGAGGATCCGCCGCCGTCTTGCCGACGAACTGGTTGCGCCAGGCGGGCAGGCGCACCTCGCCGCCGTGGCCTTCGCGATAGGCCAGGATCTCGACGGCCAGCACCTGGCCCGCGGCGTCGAGTGCGACGGCATAGTCGATCTGCTCGAACTTGCCGACCACCGAGTCGACGATCACGCGCCCCAGCACGCCGTCGCCCTGGCGCGCCTCGATCGTGCGCAGCGCGCCATGCGGCGCCGCGCCCGGCGCGGCCAGCGCGGCGGCCTCGTCGGGCGCGGGCGCGACCAGCGCGTCGGTGAAGGCGGTCGCGGACTTGAACACGCGGTGTGCCACGTCCTCGGCGCTGCCGTAGGTGGCGGCGCAGACGCTGGCCGGCACGGCCGCGGCCAGCAGCGCCGCGCCGCTGAGCGCGCCCAGCGCGGCGGCGTTTGCATGGAGCGGAAGGGCGAGCCAGCGGTGCGAGGTCATGGGAGTCCTGGTGCGAAGGCTCCCATGATAATGCGAATGGTTCTCATCTTCGAGCGCACGCGGCCGCCACGTCACTTCACGATTGTTCCTTTGTGACTCAGTGTTAACTCCAGCTGCTCGTCGACAGGCTCGACGAACGACCGAAATGCGGCGGCGCAGGCTCATCGTCTGAGCCTGTAACAAACGAAGATTGGATGCAGGCTACCTCGGAGTGTCTAGCTCGTTTCCGGCCAACGCCTCCAGTTCACTGACCGTGTGCCGAGCATGTGCAAGTGCCGTTTTGGCACGCTCTGAGCGCATTGCTCGCGCATCGAGCTGCCCAGCGACAAGCTTCAAGCAGTAGTTCAAGAAACTCAGGGGTACGCCCCGCGTCTGCCGCTCGTATTTGCACAGTGCAGTGCGCCCCACGCCAGCAAGCCGGGCGAAGTCAGCCTGACTCATTTCACCCCGTGCGAGGCGAATCAGCTCGCGCTGGTCGACAGGAAAATTCGTTGCCACGTTGCCATTATGGCATGGGAGTGCCATAATGGCACGCACCTACGAAAGGCACCTAATGTGCCGTAACATCCCAATGAGGAGTCTCCAATGGCACGCGCAGATCAGCTGAAGGCGCTCTTGCGCGCCTACGCGGGCAACGAAGAGACGCAGTTCTATTCAGTCGCTCTGCAGATGGCTGCGGACGAAGCGCAACGTGGCCACACGAAGTTAGCGAACGAGTTGCGCGATTTGGTCGATGCCGCGAAATCCCGCACAGCGCGCAGCATCAGCCCCCGCGCGGTGCCAATAGCTCAGCCACGCGGCGAGCTCGCGGAGCTGCTGACCGTCCAATACCCTCAACAACATCTGTCGCAGATGGTTGTCTCGCAAGAGGTGGCGGCCAAGCTCAAACGAGTCCTCAATGAGCAGCGGCAACACGCCCGACTGAGTGGCCATGGCCTAACGCCGCGACGCAAGCTTCTCTTGGTCGGTCCCCCGGGAACCGGCAAGACGCTGACTGCCAGCGTGTTGGCGGCGGAACTGAGGCTGCCGCTGTTTGTTGCACGGTTTGACAGCCTCATCACCAAGTTCATGGGTGAGAGTGCTTCGAAACTACGCTTGGTATTTGAGGCGCTGAAGTCCACCCGCGGTGTCTACCTGTTCGACGAGTTCGACTCGCTCGGCCTTCAGCGCGGAAGCCAACATGACGTCGCAGAGATGCGGCGCACGCTGAACATGTTCCTGCAGCTGATCGAGCAGGATACGTCTGACAGTATCATCGTGGCCGCGACCAACCACGGCGCTTCGCTCGACAATGCGCTGTTCCGCCGTTTCGATGACGTCGTTTTGTATGGAACGCCCGATCGCGCGATGGCCGTCCTTCTCCTGAAGAACAGCTTGGCCGCGATGGCCGACGCTGACCTCGACTACGAAACTCTGGGCGTCGCCGCTGAGGGCCTATCGCAAGCCGACGTCGTGCGCGCCGCACAGGATGCGATGAAAGACGCGGTGCTGCAACATCGTGAAGGCGTCGCCTTCACCGATGTTCTGACGCATCTGGACGAGCGCAAAGCCAGTACAAACCTCGCGTAGACAGCCGCCCGACAGTCGCGCTAGAGTGCTTCGAACACAACAAGAGCACTCAGGGATGGCTACGTCGCTCGACCACCTCTTTCTCCGCGAAACCGCTACCAGCAGTCCATACAAGTCACCCAGGCCCGGCGGATCACCGAGGCTCCCCGTCCCGAACCGAGATGCACATTCTCGGCGCCTCCTACGTCAGTTAGATCGACTGCGCCGAGACGAGGCGCGCATCAACAGGCGTCGAGAGGACGAGGAACGTTCACTCGACGCCGGTATGAAAGTGGCTATCGAAGTTCGGCCGGCGGGCTCTCTCGACTTCGGCAAGAAGCTCGAATGGAAGCGGGACGGAATTAAGGTCCTCAGCGTCAACGAGATCGACGGCGCCGACGTCGTCGTTGTCCGCGTTCCCCCAGGCAGGCTGGCTGCTTTCGAGCGCCGCGTCCAGGAATATCAAACCGAGGACGGCAAGCCTGACAAGACGGGCGACCGAAAACCTAAGCACGCCGCGCTGATTAACGTCATCACGGCATTCGAGTTGGCCACGTTCGACGTTCTATGGACGGATGAGGACACGCCTCCTGAGCCCCAAGTCGAGTCGTGGTTTCAAGTTTGGCTGCGCCTGACGCCGGAAGGCCCTGCTTCGACTCATGCAGCATTCGTGGAAGAGACTGCAGGCCTCAACATCATTGTCGAGCCCGGCTACGTCACCTTTCCTGGCCGCGTTGTAGTCGCAGTTCAGGCGACTCGCGAAGTACTCGCCGACTCGTTGCAGTTGCTCGATATGGTCGCGGAGATCCGCGGGGTGCAGGCGACGGCGGACTTCTTCCTGTCGGAGCTGACGCCGTTCGAGCAAGCGCAATGGGTAGCCAATCTTCGCGGCCGCCGCGAGCTCCCTGACCCTAACAGTAGTTCGTACGTTACGCTGCTCGACACCGGGGTCAACAATGGCCACCGCCTCCTCACGGGCCTTGTCGACGACGAGGATCTCCACGCAGTGGATCCCGATTGGCTCGCGACTGATCACGAGGGTCACGGCACCGGCATGGCGGGCCTGTCCTTGTTTGGAGACCTGACGGAGCACTTGGCCGGAGATGATGCGGTCGATATTCCGCACCGCTTAGAGTCTGTAAAGATCTGGCCACCGGACGGAGCGAACGCTCCACATCTCTATGGTGAAGTTACTGCCCGGGCCGTTTCGATCGTCGAGGACGCATACGCCGATCGCGAGCGAACGTTCGCCCTAATGACAACGACCATGGGCAACACCCTTGGGCGCCCGACGGAGTGGTCCGCGCTTGTGGACCGCCTTGCCTTTGGCCTGGGGCCGGTGGACGAGTCACCTGAGTTGCCAGACGACCTCAGCCAGAAGCTATTCGTCCTGGCGGCGGGGAACGTCCAGATCAGAGAGTGGACTCAGTATCCGGAAGTCAACCGTACTTCAACCGTCGAGGACCCGGGGCAAGCCTGGAACGCCATTACCGTTGGCGCGTTCACAAACCTCACCGCGTTTGACGAGCTGGAAAACCCCTCGCTTACTGTCATCGCACCTCAGGGGGGACTTGCACCTGCCTCGCGCACCTCGTGCCTATGGGAGCAGATCTGGCCGTTCAAGCCTGATGTCGTCGCCGAAGGCGGCAACGGCACTCGATGCTCGGTTCATCGTGATGCCACTGACGGGCCCAGCGACCTACGGCTACTGACGACATCGCATATTGCGGCCAGACCGCTGGCGGAGACGGGTGACACCAGTGCCGCGACCGCGGAAGTGGCCAGAATTTGCGGGAACCTCCGCGCGCGGTACCCGGACTACTGGCCTGAGACGCATCGGGCACTTGTCGTTCAAGGCGCCCGTTGGAGCCAAGCAATGCGTCGACTGCTGCCGATCAACGCAGGGATGCGTGACAAAGCGGCGTTTCTCCGCACCTTCGGCTATGGAGCTGCCAGCCTGGATCGATCAGCAAGTTCGCTTCGGAACGAGCCGACACTCGTTGTGCAGGAGAGGATCACACCGTACGTCGAAGACAAGGGCAGTGTCTCACTCGGCTACCTCAACATCCACGACCTGCCTTGGCCGAGGGAGACGCTCCAGCAGCTAGGTGGAGCACCCGTCGAACTGCGAGTCACGCTCTCATACTTCATCGAACCGAACCCGGCGCGACGCGGGTGGCAAAGCAACTTTCGCTACCAATCTCACGGGCTGCGGTTTGCCATCAAGGCTGCCACGGAGACTGTGGAGAGCTTCACCCAGCGAATCAACAAACTCGAGCGCGAGGTCGAACAAGAGAACATGGCCGACGCCGACCTCGACGGCTGGAAGCTCGGGCCGAACGTTCGCTCGCGCGGGTCGCTTCATTCCGACATCTGGTCGGGCACCGCCGTTGCGCTCGCCTCCAAGAGCCACATCGCCGTGTTTCCAGTTGGCGGCTGGTGGAAGGACTGGAAAGGAAGCAAGCGCGCTGGCAGCGACGTGCGTTACAGCCTGGTTGTGACGTTGCACGTTCTTGGTGAGACAGACGTCGACATCTACACGCCCATCGCCAACCAGATCGGCATCGAAGTGCCGATTGAGTAGCTTGGTCGAGAGCTGAAGCAGGATGGGGCGTGCTTCCATGGTGGCCGCCGGTGTTGACGGAGAGTTGCCCAATGCAGCTGCGCTGAACTCAGGTGGGCGAGCTGTCGACACTGTGCGCTCCGCGAGCGCCAGTGGGTTCGTCGCTAAGTCATTGATTCGACGACTCAACAGTGTTGACACTGAGTTAAGAAGCTCCAACGAGGGGCTTGCCCAGGCAGCGGGCGATCCTGGCGGGGTCGACGCAAGTCTGCGGCGGCAGCGGCTCGTAGTCCTGCGCCAGGCGGGTGAAGCAGGCCGCGCTCGCCTTCGCGCGGGCGCGCAGCGCCGGACCGGGCAGCGGCGCGAGCGCCGTGGTCTGCGCCAGCCGCAGGCCGATCAGGTACTGCTGGTTCAGGTCCAGCCGCAGGTCATCGACGAAATGCAGCCGCTGCAGACGGCATGTCGAGGCCTCGCCGGCGGCCGCGGGGGGCCGGGCGGACGCGAGCGCCGCACGCCAATGGGCATCGCCGGTCATGATGTACGCGTAGGCGCTGGGGGCGTTCGCGACCGCATTGTCGTAGTCGCTGTGGGCTTCGTCGAAGCGTCCCGCCCGGTAGGCAGCGTCGCCCTGCGCGATCAATGCGCGCGCGGCCATGCGATCGGCGCGGGTCCGGTGCCGCGCCGACTTCGCGATGAGCGCGGCCTTCGCATGGATCTCCTTGTCACCGGCCACCTCGCGCGCGAGGGCGTCCGCGCAGGCGCATCCGCCCGCGAGAAGCGCCGCAGCCGCGACCAGGCGCATGGTTCGGCCGTTCACCTGGCGCGCTCCGGCTTGCCGCTGACGACCAGCCTGGCGACGCTGCTGCCGTCCGCACTGCGGTGGCTGATGAGGGCCTCGTGGATGTCGTCCCACAGATCCATGTCGATGACCGTGACGCAGCCGTCCGAGACGTTGCCGATGTGGACGTAGCGGCTGTTGTCGCCGAACCTGATCGGGAACCACACCTGATCGTAGATGAGCTTCGGCGACGCCTGGCGGTAGTAGCGGGTCATGTTGGCGTTGTGCGGGCCGTCCGGCACCAGCACGTCATAGTCGCCCGGCGGAAGCGGATAGAAGCTGCCGCCCCAGTTGGTGTTCATCGTGACGCGGGCGTGGATCGCGCCGACGGTCAGGGTCGCCATCTGCTGGTCGAGGTCCTGGTTGCGCGCCGCCGAGTGCCAGCCGGCGACGTATTTTCCGTAGCTGACCTGCAGCTCGGCCGGCGTCCGGCTGGGCGCCTTGGAGCCCAGGTAGATCTTGGCGTTGGCCTCGGTCAGGCTCAGCACGCTGCCCTTGCGCGGCCCGTCCATGACCTTGAAGATTGTCCGCCCGTTGACGACGCCGGTCACCTGCACGCCGGTGTACTTGGCCAGCGGGACGAGCAGATGCGTGGTCTCGCTGCGAGCCTCCAGCCAGCCGTCGCTCGCGATCTTGTTGACCCAGGCCTCGGGGAGCCGGGACGGCCCGGCGTGGCCGGTCGGCGTGGCCGTGCTGATGATCTGTCCGGTGGCGGGCACTCTTCCCGTCGGCATGGCTTGCTCTGCCTTTCTTCAGGCCGTCCTAGCGGGCCACATCCGCGCATTGGCGCGTCGCCACGGCCCCGGCCGTGAACGTCATCAGCTGCCCCGGCGTCAGGGCCTGCCAGGCCTCGTTGCGCGTCAGCGGCTCGGTGGCGACGATGGCCACGCGGTCGCCCGCCGCGGTGTGGGCGGCGAAGTCGACCATCACGTCCTTGTCGGCCAGCACCGGCGCGCCGAACGGATGTTCGCGCACCACGTAGTGCAGATGGGTGGAGCAGTGCGCCCACAGGGCCTGGCCGTTGGACAGCAGCATGTTGAAGGTGCCGTGGCGGTGCAACTGCGGCATCAGCTCGGACAGCGTGATCGACAGCTCTGCCACGGGCGGCACGCCGGCGTGTGCCTTGGCCAGCTCCTGCATCAGCCAGCAGAAGGCGTGCTCGCTGTCGGTCTCGCCCACCGGACGGAAGGTGGCGTGCAGGCGCGGGCGGAAATCCTTCAGGTCGCCGTTGTGCGCGAACACCCAGTAGCGGCCCCACAGCTCGCGCATGAACGGATGCGTGTTCTCCAGTGCGATGCGGCCCTGGGTGGCCTTGCGGATGTGCGCGATGACGTTGTCGCTGCGGATCGGGTAGCCCTGCACCAGCTCGGCCACCGGCGAGGTGCGCGCGCTGTGCTGGTCGACGAACAGCCGCAGCCCGCGGTCCTCGAAGAAGGCGATGCCGAAGCCGTCCTTGTGCTCGTCCGCCCGCGTGGCCAGCCCGGTGAAGCTGAACATCGCGTCGGTCGGCGTGTTGGCATTCATGCCGAGCAGTTGACACATGCGCCAAGCATACGCGCCGCGTCATGCAAACGGCGCACGACGATGCGCGCCGTGGGCCGCCCGCGTCACTTGCCGGGGAAAAGCACCTTCATCAGGCCGCGCGCGCTGACCAGGTTGCCCGGGTTGCTGGTCTCCTCCAGCACGCCGGCCATGCGGCGCAGCAGCCGTTCGCTCTTGTTGGCGCGCCAGATCAGCAGGTCGGCCAGCCAGGGGTGGGCGTTGACGCGATTGGCGCGCTCGTACAGGTCGAAGCGCGGCCGAAGCGCCAGCAGCGCCGCCTCGTAGCGCGTGCGCAGCTCGTCGAGCGTGCCCGCCGGGACGCCGGACCGGGCGAAGCCGGGCGCGCCGATCAGGGCCTCGGCGGCCAGCAGGCCGGTCTCGTAGGCCTTGCCGATGCCTTCGCCGGTGAACGAGTAGGTGCTGCCGGCGGCCTCGCCGGTGACCAGCAACCCGGGCCGGCTGTAGCGCGCGCCGGCCAGCGAGCAGCGCAGCGGCGCGCCCTTCAGGTCGCCCTCGAGCGTGCCGCTGCGCATCAGTTCGCGCGCCGGGGCGTAGTGCGCGCAGAAGGCGTCGAACACGCGGCGCAGGTTGACGTCCTTCATCTTGGCGGGCTCGCCGTCGCGGGCCGGATGGCTGTGCGCGATGCCCACGCCGATGTTGAAGCGGCCGCCGGGTGCCGGGAAGATCCAGCCGTAGCCCGGGCTCAGGCTCTTGTGCCAGACGACCTCGAGCGCCTTGATCCTGCCCACCATCGCGTCGTTCTTCACGTAGCCGCGCAGCGCGATGCCGCTGGGGGTGCGGCGCTTGCACATGTCGGCCGCCTGCAGGGCCTGCGGCACGGCGCCCGTGGCCAGCACGACCCAGCGCGCGCGCGTCTCGCGCACGAGCTCGCCCTGCTTGAGCCGCGCACCGACCACGACGCCGTCTTGCTCGATCGGCGCCTCGAAGCGCCAGGGCGTGTGCAGCTTCGCGCCGGCGCGCACGGCGGCGCGGCAGACGATGTCGTCCAGCACGCGGCGCGGCAGCACGGCCACGGTGCCGGGCACGTCGACGCGCCCGCCGCGCGGGCCGATGCAGGCCACGTGCTGCGAGGCCTGCGCCGCGGCCATCACTTCATCGAGCACGCCCAGGCGCCGCAGCGCGTGGTGGGCGTCGGGAATCAGTCCGTCGCCGCAGACCTTGTCGCGCGGGAAGTCGTGCTGGTCGACGAGCACGGCATCGACGCCGGCGCGCGCCAGCCAAAGGGCGCAGGCGGCGCCGGCCGGGCCGGCACCGACGACCAGGACGTCGCATTGGGAAGGGAGGTCTGCATTCGACATAGGTGGGCGATTATCCCTGCGGCTTTCGCCTGCGGTGCCCGCCGCCCTCGCACGCTCAAGCCGCGGCGCTCTCCGAGCTGGGATGGGCATCGCCCGGCACACCCGGGCGCGCGTCTTCCGGCACCGGGCTCACGCGCAGCGTGACACGGCCGTCGCTGCGCGCCTGCGCGATGTCGGACTCCACGTCGCGCAGGGCCTGGCGGGTGGCCGCCGTGGTGCGCACGATGCCCACGGCGCAGTTGCGGCCCTGGTTCTTGGCCGTGTAGAGCGACAGGTCGGCCAGGTTGACCGCCTGCTCCCAGTTGACCGGCACGTGGCTGGCCGGCAGCGGGAAGGCGGCGTAGCCGATCGACACGGTCGTCTCGATGACGCTGCCGTTGTCAAGCACGACGGGAGCCTGGTGCATCGCCAGGCGCACGCGCTCGGCAAGCTGGTCGAGCTCGGCACCCTCGACGTTCGGTGCGAACACCAGGAATTCCTCGCCGCCCCAGCGCGCCACCAGGTCGCCGCCGCGCACGGCGGCCCCGAGCCGGCGTGCGACCTCCACCAGCACGCGGTCACCGGCGGCGTGGCCGTAGTGGTCGTTGACGCGCTTGAAGTGATCGACGTCCACCATCAGCAGCGCGCCGTTGAACGCCTGGTCGCCGCCGCGCACCTTCATCACTTCGCGGAACTGGCGCCGATTGGCCAGGCCCGTGAGCGCGTCGCGCTCCCTGTGCGCGCGCAGCATGGCCTCGTGCTTGACCAGCGAGCAATTGAGCTCGCGCATGCGGCGATACATCATCACGGCCAGCACGCCCAGCAGCACCAGCGCGGCGCCGCCGAACATCCACAAGCGGCGGGCCAGCATCTGGTTGTCGAGCTCGGCCGACTTCAGCTGGTTGTCGCGCGCCAGCAGTTCGATGCGGCGCTTTTGCGCGGCCTGGTCGTAGCGCGCGCGCAGCTCGGCCTCGGCCGCGGCCTTGTTGGCGGCGCGGATCTCCTTGGACAGCGCGTCTTCCTGATGAAACAACTCGATCGCGCCGGCAATGTCGCCGACGCGGGTGAGCGCGTCGCCGAACTCGCGCAAGGCCTCGTCGCGCTGGCCGGGGCCGGTGTTCTTCTGCCACAGCTCCAGCACGTGGGCCATCTCCACCTTCGCCTCGGCGACTCGGCCCAGCGCGAGCTTGGCGATCGCGGCGTTGTGAAGCAGCAGCCGCTCGGTGCGGTAGTCGCGATGCTGGCGGGCCACCGGCAGCGCGAGGTCGACCGCGGCCAGGGCGTCGGCCGGCCGGCCCTCGTGGATGTAGGCGTCGCTGAGGTTGGCGCGCAGCAGCATCGCGTTGCGCTTGAGGCCGGCGGCCTTGGCGATGACCAGTGCGGACTCGTAGTCGCGCTCCTGCGCCTCGGGTTGCTGGCGCTTGAAGTGCAGCAGGCCGTCGAGCACCGCCACGCGCACCTGCACCCAGGGCGAACCATCGGCCCGCGCGATGTGCTGGGCCCGGCCGATCAGGTGGTTGGCAGCCAGCAAGTCGGCGTTGCCCTCGGCCTGCACCGCGGCGATGCCCAGCGAGATGGCCTCGCGCGAGGCGTCCTTGCCGCGGCGCGCGACGTCGATCATGGTCTGCGCGTAGGCGCTGGCCACCACGGTGTTGCCCTGGTCGGCCGCGCCGCGCTGGGCGAGGTCCAGCGCGCGCCACCATTCGCGGTAGTCGCATTCGAGGGCCTGGCTGGCAGCGGGGGCGCAGAGCTGGTCGTAGACGGCCAGCGCCGCGCGCGCCTGCTGGTAGGACGCCTCGCCGTGGCCGCCGTTGACTTCGATCTCGGCGCGCACGACGTGGGCGGCGGCGCTGGCCAGCCGGTCGGAGCGGCCGATCGCCGTCAAGGCCGCGACCTGCTGCATCGCCTCGGCGTTCAGGCCGTTGCGCGCGTCGATGATGCCGATGCCGGCGACCGCGGTGCGCAGCAGCAGCGGCGAAGCCGCCAGGCCCTTGGCCACCATCTCGTCGATGGCCTCGGCCGCGCTCTGCGGCGTCTCGTCCCCGCGGCGCACGAGGTTGTCCATGGCCGCCAGCAGCTCGCCCGTGTCGTCGTGCCCCGGGACGGTCCCCGCGCACGCCGCGGCCGTGCCGAACGCGAGAGCGAGCGACAGTGCGAGGCGGCGCGCGTGCATCACGCCACCTCCTCGCCGGGGGCCGGCGCGCGCGCGGCTTGGGACGCGCGGCCGACCGTCGTCAGGGCCCCGCGGGGCGCGGGCCCGTGCTGGAAGTGCAGCTCGACGCGGCCTTCGCCGACGGACCTTTCGAGCTGCTGGATCATCGCCTCGACGTCGGCCACGCTGGTGGCATCGACACGCACGATGCCGCACGCGCCGTTGCGTCCATGCGCCTTGGCCATGTACATCGCGGTGTCGGCCAGCGAGACCGCGCGTTCCCAGTGGACCTCGAGCTCGGCCGGCGGATTGGACGTGCGCAGCGGGAACAGGCCGAAGCCGATCGACGCCGACACCGGCACCGCGCGGCCCTCGTGCATCACGGGCGTGTCGGCCAGGGCGCACAGCAGGCGCTGAGCGAGCGCCTCGGCCTCGGCCTGCGGCAGCGGACGCACCAGCACGAGGAACTCCTCGCCGCCCCAGCGCACGATCAGGTCGTCGTCGCGCAGCACCTGGCGCAGGCGGCGCGCGATCGCGACGAGCACGGCGTCGCCGCCAGCGTGGCCGCAGCGGTCGTTGATCTGCTTGAAGTGGTCGACGTCGAGCAGGTACAGGGTGCCCTCGAGGCCGTTGCCGTTGCGCTCGGCCATCACGGCCTGCAGGTGGTGGCGGTTGGACAGGCCCGTCAGCGGATCGATCTCGGCCTGCAGGCGCAGCTGCTCGTTGCTGGCCGACAGCATCTGGTTGCGCACGCGCAGCCGGCGCGCCAGCGCGGCCACCACGGCCAGCAGCAGCACGCTGGCCAGGGCGCCGGCGGTCCATTGCTTGATCTGCAGCCCCTTGTGGCGGATCTCCTCGTCCTTGAGCCGGCCTTCGCGCGACAGCATGTCCAGCTCGTGCTGGCGGCTTTCGTTGGCGAAGCTCTCCTGCAGCTCGATCAGCGCGCGCTGGCGGTCCTGCTGGTTGAGCTCGTCGGACATCTGGCGGTACTGGCGGTACGCGGCCAGCGCGTCCGCCAGGTAGCCGGCGCGCTCCAGGTAGCCGCCGACCTCGTACTGCGAGTCGGCCAGGTCCATGGCGGTGCCCGAACGCTCATCGATGCTGATCGACTCGCGCACCAGCGGCAGGCCCTCGTCCTTGCGCTTCATGCCGATCAGCGCCAGGCCGGTGTTGGCGAGCGCCACGCTTTGCGCCGGCAGGTCGTTGGCCTCGCGCGCCAGCGGCAGGGCCTTTTGCGAGAGCTCGTAGGCCGTCTGGAACTCGCCGTGCATCAGGTAGTAGTCGGCGATGTTGGCCATGCTGATGGCGATCTGGTGCCGGTTGCCGCCGCGGCGCGCATGTTCGAGCGCGGCGCGCCAGTCGGACAGCACGCTGGCGTCGTTCTGCGCGCTGAACTGGATGGCGCGCGTGGTGTACGCGGCGGAGATGCCGTATTCGTCGCCAGATTCGGTGGCCAGGCGCATCTGCTCGCGCCCGATCTCGGCGGCGCGCTCGGTCTGGCCGGCATCGAACAGCACGCCGGCGATGCGCGTGCGCAGGTCGACGCGGCGCCATACCGGTCCGGTCTCGTCGACCAGCTTGAGCGCCTGGTTGTAGCGCAGGACGGCCTCGTCGTAATGGCCGCCGCGGTTCTTCACGTAGGCCGAGCTGATCAGCAGGCGCAGGCGCAGGTAGTCCGGCAGGGTGGCGGGCAGCAGCGCCGAGGCCTCGATGATCTGGCGCTCGGCCTTGCTGACCTCGCCATGGGTCTGCATCCATTGGCCGCGCAGCAGCATCGCGGCGGGGCGCGCGAGCGGCAGGCGGTCGGACAGCGCCTCGATGCGCGCGGCGACGTGCTCGGCGCGCTCGTCCTGGTTCATGCCGACGTATTCGGAGCCCAGCTCCAGCAGGGCTTCGAGGTGGCGCGGATCGTCGACGCGCAAGGTGTCCACGAAGCGCGCCAACTCGACCGTGGCCAGTTCCGGTTGGGCGCGGCCGAGGAACTGCAGGCGCGCCAGCTCATCCGCCGGCTTGTCCGCGGGCAGCGCTGATTGCGTAGAAATCGATCCGGCGGATGCGTCCGCCCACGCCGCGGGCAGCCACAGCAGCTGCATTCCCAGCAACAGGCCCACCGCCGTGGCCACGGCGCTGCCCGACGCGCGACAAGGCGCGGCGTGAGCAGCCGGTGGCGGGGGGCGGCCGCAGCCGCTCCCGCGAAGGTTTTGCAGGGGCATCGGTCTCCTTATCGGAGGATTCTCAGCGCTATTGAGCCCGAACAGACCGCTCCGCAGACGCCGATTCCCCAAGCAATTCGCACTTGCAGCGCGCACGGCGCGCCGCCTGGAGCCCTCAAGCCGCCGGGGTGAGCCCGAGCAGGGTCTCGGCCTGGACGCCCAGCGCATGCGTCGCGTCCGCGGCGCAGCGGGCGGCGGCGCGGGCGCAGCCGGCGCGAACGGCCTCGGAGTGCAGCACCCGGCGCAACGCGGCGGCCAGTGCGCGCGGGCGCGCCCCGGCGGCGCCGCCCCGGACCATGGCGCCGGCTGCCAGGAGCTCGACGCGGGCCGCGTTGTCGAACTGGTCGTAGGCCAGCGGCACGATCACCTGCGGCACGCCGGCACGCAGCGCCTCGGCCGTGCTGCCGATGCCGCCGTGGTGCACCAGGGCCGCGCTGCGCGGCAGCAGCGTGCGCAGCGCCACGTAGGGCAGCCAGATCATGTCGGGCGGCAGCGCGGTGGGCACTTGCTCTTCATGCGGCGTCAGCAGCACGGCGCGCTGCCCCAGCAGCTGGGCGGCCCGCAGCGCGCGTGCCAGCCAGCGGCGCGCCTGGCGGTTGCCGCTGCCGGGCGTCAGGATCAGGGGGGCGCTGCCGTCGCGCAGGAATTGCTCCAGCGCGGGCGGCAGCGGGGCCTGGGCGTGCGGATCGTGCAGCGCAAAGACGCCCTCGTGCAGTGGCCGCGGCCAGTCCGGCGGCGTCGGGGCGAACCAGCGGGGAAACAGCGTCAGGTGGGCCGCCGGCACGTCCTGCAGATAGGGGATGAAGTGCGCCGCCGGCGCCAGCCCGTGGCGGGCGCGCGCGGCGTTGATGTCGGGCATGGACACCGGGTCGACGAGCCGGCCGTCGACGCGCCGCCACAGCCAGTGCCGCCACGCCGGCGGCAGCCAGCGCGGGATGCGCAACGGCCCGATCGTGAGAGGGTCGTGCACGCTGCGCAGGTTGGACGGCGCCAGCCATGCGGCGACGATGCGCAGGTCCGGCCGGCGCGCCCGCGCGAGCGCGGCACCGACCAGGGCCAGCGGGTGCGCCAGCATGACGACGGGTTCGTCGGCCGGCAGCGTCGCGACGTAGTCGGGCAGCGCGTCGATGTGCTGGCGCATGCTGCCCCAAAGCACGCCGAAGCCCTTGCGCGGATCCCACACGTCCGGATGATCCAGCGTCGCGCGGTATTCCTCCTCGCTGCCCAGGCCGTGGAAGGGTACGCCGGCGCTGGCCGCGGCTGCCGCGTGCACCTGCAGGCCCAGCAGCGTGACGCGATGGCCGCGCGCGAGCAGCTCGCGCGCGATGCGCAGGAAAGGATAGAGGTCGCCGGCGGTGCCGAAGGCGGCCAGCAGGACGTGCGGCCGACCGAAAGACGGGTTCGAAGCGGCGCTCAATCGAGCGACTTGCCGACGCGGTCCAGCCTCGGGTGCCAGTGATCGAGGATGTCGGCCGAGACCACGATGCGGTTGGCCTTGCCGATCAGCAGCTCGCGCGCCACCACGCCGATGTAGCGCGAGTCCTCGCTGTTGTCACGGTTGTCGCCCAGCATGAAGTAGTGGCCCGGCGGCACCGTCAGCGGCGCCATGTCGCGGCGCGCGCGCACCTGCGGCAGGAACTGCACCGCTCGCTGGCTGCCGGCCAGGTGCTCCGTGGCGTGCACCGATTCCAGCATGCGGCCCGGCGCCACCGGATCGGGCGCGTTCCAGGTGTCGTCATAGCGCGCGGCCACGCCGTTGACCATCAGCTTGTCGCCGTGCATCTCGATGCGGTCGCCCGGCACCCCGACGATGCGCTTGATCAGGCGCGTGCCGTCGCGCGGCGACGAGAAGGTGACGATGTCGCCGCGCTGCGGATCGCCCAGCGGGGCGACCAGGATGTCGGTGAACGGCAGCTTGACGTTGTAGGCGAGCCGGTTGACGAATACCACGTCGCCTTCGAGCAGCGTCGGCCGCATCGAGCCCGAGGGAATCGGGTTCCAGTCGGCAACGGCGGTGCGGAACACGCCCAGGCACAGCAGGAACACGAGAAAGCCCTTGTTCGCGGCGAGCCAGTTCTTCATGTCGTCTCCATTCGGATGGTCGGGAAGTTCAGGGTTGACCTCGACCGTGGTGAAACAGTTCCGTTGCCCCTGGAGATGGTAGGCGACCCGCGCCCGGGCGCGAATTGGAAACGTCAGGTAAATGCGACGAAACCCGGGGCGCCAGCGGCCAGAATGCAGGCCGGCGCCACGGCCTGATGCGGGCGCGCTCAATTTCCGGTTCACGTCGTCGATGCTTCAACTCAAAGTCCTGTTCGCCCTGGCCGCGGCCGCCACGCTCGCCGCCTGCGGTGGCGGCGGCGGCGATTCGCCCAGCCCCCCGCCGCCACCGCCGGCCGCCACGCCCAACTCGGCCCCGCCGGTGGGCACCAACGGCACGCTGCAGGCCAGCGTCGCCGCACCCAACTACCCGGACGCGCGCCGGGTCAGCGCCTTCAACCAGCTCAACGCCGCGCGTGCCGGCGCCGGCGCCGGGATGCTGGCGCAATCGGCGGCGCTCGACATCTCGGCGTCCGACCATGCGAACTACCTCAGCGCCAACGGCTACAACACGACTGCCTCGGCGCACGACGAGAAGGCCGGCCTGATCGACTTCAGCGGCGCCGATCCGTTCGCGCGCATGGTGGACGCGGGCTACAGCTATTCCTGGGCCACCGAGGTGATCGGCGACATCGGCGCGTCTTCGCCGACGAGCGACTGCGTGGGCGACCTGCTCGACACCGTCTACCACGCCGTGTCGATGCTCAGCCGCACCACCGATGTCGGCTTCGGCTTCGGCACCGGCACGGCGGCGGGCATGTGCACGATCGACATGGGCGCGCCGCGCACCGATGCATCGCGCCAGATCCCGCCCTCCGGTGCCATCGTCGCCTACCCCTACGACGGCGCCACGGTGGCGCACGGCACGTTCCACGTGTCCAACGAGACGCCTCGCGTGTCCACGTCGCTGCTGCCCAACGCCACGGCGGGCACGCCCATCGTGGTGGGGTTCCGCAACCAGGACTTCGTGGCCGGCGGCACTGCCGCCATCACCCAGTTCTCGATCGCGAACGCCGCCGGCACCACCCTTCCCGGCGTGATCCTGGCGGGCCCGCACGTGGGGGGCGCCAACGTCAATGCCGATCCGGGACTGCAGTACGACGAAGGCTTCGCGGTGCTCGTGCCCGTCGGCCCGCTGGCCGCCGGCACCTACACCGTGACGTTGCGCGCGACGATCAGCGGCGGCCATGCGCTGGCGCTGACCCACTGGTCGTTCACGGTCGCGGCGCCTTAAGGCACGCGCGCGGCTTGCGGCGCCCGGACCGCGGTCGCCGGCCCTTGCGCGACCGCACCGATCAGGCGGCGCGTGTATTCCTCCTGCGGATGCGCGAGCAGCGTCTCGGTGCGCCGGTGCTCGACGACGCGGCCGTCCTTCATCACCATCACGTCGTCGGCCATGAAGCGCACCACCGCCAGGTCGTGGCTGATGAAGATGTAGGCCAGCCC
>Ga0209759_1001060_pt1 | contig 18104 bp, 17 predicted proteins | sample AraplaCL_Col_mMS_FD_184261 | JGI IMG/M metagenome (GOLD analysis project Ga0209759, IMG submission 184261) | Arabidopsis root microbial communities from the University of North Carolina, USA - plate scrape CL_Col_mMS (SPAdes) (version 2) | ecosystem: Host-associated > Plants > Roots >...
AAACCCCGCCATGACTCCCCTATCCCCTCTGTACCGCAAAGTTTCGCCCAGCGGCGGGGCTTAATCCAGTGGTTTTTTCACTAAAGGGAGCACAAGTCTGCCCGCTGGAATCGGGGTGGGCGTGTCGCCTTCGTGACAGAAGGGTTTCGCATGCTTTGGCGGTTTTGGTCCTAAGGTTTCAATAGTCCGGCATGGCAAGGTAGATTGGATTAGCGCGGCGCAAGCCCACATGCAGCCTGGAATTGCCAGGTAACGGTGCACCAATCCGAAGTACTACCCATCACACTACCGAAGCACGGTTCATATCGTAAATATCGATGTTTTTTTCCTCGAACAGCGCCTCCAACCGGTCCGGTCCGTGACGCTGGGCAAAAGCCGTTTCCTCTTTCGATATAGGCACCGCAAGCAGCCAGGCAACCTGTCTACTCCCAATCACAGCAGACTTTAGCCTTTCATCCCAGAGAAATGGATGAGCAAAATAAATATCGCTCAAGGTATCTGAAGCCTTATGCATGGAAGCAATGTCAGGAAAGATCACTCCGGGGGCGCAGAACCAGCCCGAATTGATGACGCAAAACGCGGCAGTCGACAAAATATTCGCAAATCCAGCAAATGCCGAACCACAAGCTCCAACAAGCTCAACACGCGTACCGAACTCGCGCCCCTTAAACATCAACGGATGATCGGAAAGCCCTATGGTGGCGTAAGACGTGACGCCTTTTTGAGGCCGATCAGCTGCCGCAAGAATGTATACGCTGTTTTTCTCGCTCTCATCCCAATATCGGGAAATAGGAGGCTTTTCCACTCGCATAGCCGAAGCCGTGTGAGTGGCAATTTCCTTTTGCTGGACAGTGACAGACATCTTATCAACTCCGATCATTCCCAAAAATCATTGCTCGCATCCTCACCAAGATGGCTTCGATTAGACGAAGGAAGCTCAGGCCGATAGCGGGACGGGTCATTCATTATGTCAAGAAATTCCTTTCTTGACGTATATTCTCGGTTATCCAACCAATCGTTTATCGCGTTGTCTCGCTCTTTCCAGTATTCCATGCCAGGACGGTGCCCCATGTCCCAAGGTTCATCCTTGTTCATGGTTGCTCCGCTCAATGGATCTTTCACCAATCCCGTAGAGTCATCTACCGCATCCTTCCATACTTCATCACGGACACCTTTCCGAAAGCCGGAATTTCTGGCATAGGTGTTGGCGTCAAGGACCTGACCATCTGACGACGCATAAAATCGCGTACTTGGATTCAGTGGCCTTACCGCTTTCGGTTGCCCCGAGCGTTCGTTTGGCGAGGACGGCGCCTGTTCCTTCGGCTCCTCCGGTCGCACCCTTACCTTGGGCTGCAGACTCTCCTCCTTCAGCAAATTCGCCTTATTGTCCTCCAGCCAATCGGCCATTTTCGAACCCAGGCGCTTGCTGTCACCCACCGCTTTCAACAGCGCCTTCTCGCTCTTGCCTCGCATGAGGTAAGCGACGATCGCGATCAGGATCGCCATGATCATCAGCACATGGCCCTGCGCGAAGCGTTGCGCGGCCGTTTCCTTGCTGGGGGCGTAGCCTGCAAGGTAGCGCGCGTCGGGGCGGTCGCTATCCGTCGGTCCCCATGCGGCGCGAAAACCTTCCACGTAGCAATTCATGGCCGGCGGGATGGTGTCGATCATTCCCTCGGCAAGCATCTTCAGGCCGAGGTACATCATCACCCACTCGCCCAGCACCATGCCGGCTTCGAAGCCCAGCGCTGCACCAGGTATTGCACCCACCCCGAAGAACAGCGCGCCCACGCCGGCACCCACCGCAGTGCCCAGTACGACGCTTCCGCCGTAATAAAGCGCGATGTCCTTTACGACCGAAAGCAGGATAGGCCAGACGGCGTCCAGGCTGACCTTTTTCAGCTTCCCTTCTATCTCCTTGCGCGCAAGCGGCCCGGATGCCTCCAGCGCCCAGCGCAGCCGCATGACGCGGTTTTCGTAGCCGTAGAGCGTTCGATACAGGCTGCGCTGCGCATCCCGGGCCTGCGCCTCAACACGCTGTTCGGCTCGCTCCAGCGAACTCCAGAAACTATGCAGCATTCCGTCGGACATCCCTACCCCCTTTCTGCACAGTGAATGCCCTCTTTATGGAACAGACGCATACTCCGTCGCCCTCGCGAACACGCCGTTGGCGCGTGCACTTGTTCATCGCGTATTCCTCGATGGCCGCCGCGCCAGCGCCACCCAACCTTTCACAGGCTGGCCGCCTTCCTTGCGCAACGTATCGGCGCCGATCTGGACGTCCGCAAAACCGGCCGATGCCAGCACGCGCTCCACATATCTCCGTGTGTGCTGATAGCGCCCGCTCGGCGAGAGGTCGATGCGGTCGTCCTCGCCCGTTGCCGCCTCCAACGAGAAAGCCAACCAGCCATCAGGACGCAGCGCCAGATAGCCAGCATCGAGCACGTCCTGCAGTTCACCGAAATACACCAGCGTGTCGGCGGAAAGCACGACGTCGTAAGCATCCGGATGCGCTTGCAGGTAACCGGTGAGCTCCGCGACTTCAAGCTGATCGTAGCCGCCGCGGAGGCGCGCCTTTTCGACCATGCCGCCAGAAAGGTCCACGCCCACCAGGCGCTTCGCATAAGGGCGCAACAGTGGCGCGCAAAGACCCGTGCCGCAGCCGGCATCCAATATGTCCAGCGCCACGTCCGCCAGGGGCAGTACCTTGCCCAAATGCTCCACCAGCACCTCGGGTGCACGATAGTTGAGATTCTTGAGCAACTGCTCGTCGAAACTTTCGGCGAACACGTCGAATACCTTGCGCACGTAATCGTCATCCGCACGCGACGGCGCCTGCGCACCGCCACAGGCGGCAAGCATGTGGCGCGGCACGGGATGCTCAGGCTCGCGCGCCAGCCAATCGCGATACACCTGCGCCGCCTCTTCATGCCGCTGCAAGGCATACAGCGAGACACCTAGCGACTCCAACGCGCGCACGTTGCGCGGATCCAACGCATAGGCAGTTCGGAAACATTCCACCGACTGTTCGACGTGCTCGAGGCTTTGCGCGTGATTGCGCAGGAACATCCCCATCAAATAATGCCCTTGCGCAAATCTGGGCGCCTGCTGCTGCAGCTTCGCGTACGCCTCGAACGCCTCTTCCAGGCGCTCCTGCGCTTCGAGCACCACGGCAAGGTTGTTCTGCGCGTTGTAATGCTGCGGACCGTAATGCAAGGCCTTTCGATAGCAGCGCTCCGCGTCGACGAGACGTCCACATTCCTTGTGGATATTGCCAAGATTGTTGTGAGCGTCCGGATGTTTCGGCGTGATCTTCAACGCCGACTCCACCAGGCGCACGCCTTCTTCGCTGCGCCCGCGCTGATGGCAAAGCACGCCCAGGTAATGCATGGCGTCGGGTTGCGCGGCGCGCAGCTCCAGTACTTCGCGGTAGAGGCGTTCGGCCGTATCGAGATCGCCGGCTTGGTGCGATTGCATGGCCCGCTTCAATAGGACGCGAAAGTCCGCTGCCGCCACGGTGGCGGATCGGCCGGCAGGTACATGCGCGGGACGCTTGTTCACACCTCACCCATCCTCAGGAAAACATGTCCAATGCGCGCCTTGCCATCGACGACAGGAAGCGGAACAGCAAACCCAGGACATACTCGATAAATGCGACGGTGATCTCCACCGTTTTGGCGATGGCGCGCCCCATGAACCGCATGGCCGCCGACATCAAATTGCGTACGGCCTCTGCCAGGCGAATCGACTGCAGCGCACCGCTGTAAAGCAGCCGCGCAAGCGTATCCAGCACGGTGGTACCTGCAAACAGCGCCGCGCCGACTCCGGCTCCCATCTGATTGCCCACTTGCTTCACGATCCAATCCAGCGCGGACAAGATCAACTGCAATGCAGCGGCCGACCGCATGATGAAGGGGCCGCTGTCCTTCGCCGCATCCGCGAGCCATTCGCTCGCCTTTTCGAAACTGCTGTGCTTGGGCAGGATCACCGGCAGCGAAGACCAGGTGCAACCCGCCACCGATTTTTCGTACGCATCGGGCATGGAGTGCGCCTCGATGCTTATCAGCTTGCCCGGCCCCTTCAGGCGATAGGCATTGCTGCCATAGGGCACGTGGAAATACGGAAAGACCGGCACCATCGGCACCGGGTCTGTATCGTGATAGCAGCGGTAAATGCTCTGTTCGCCCAATCGCTGGGTCAGGTATTCGGTATGTGGCTCCAAACCGCAACGCGGCGCACCGAACGTATACAGGCGTACTTTGCAGCCGATGCCGCTCAGACTATCGGCGATCAAGGTCGCCATCGCTCCGCCTAGGCTATGGCCCACCACATGCAATGCCGCAGGATTGTGTCCGCGCAACTCCTGCATGATCTGCGGCAACACCGATTGTGCGGCACGCCAGAAGCCGGTATGAACGATGTAGCCGCTCGGGCCTGTGATGCCGCCCATGCGCACGTTGCTCAACCAGTCGTAGCCGCTCTTGGGATACGTGCCACGTACCGTGACCAGGCATTCGCCCTGACGCGGACCTTTGCCCCAGGCGACGTAGCCGAAGCCCGTCTGCTGTTCGATCACACCCATGCCGGTGCTGCCCATCACACGGGCACCGCCACCAATGTCGAACATTTCCCGCGCGCTCGGCGCCGCCGCCTCGGCAAAACGCATGTTTGAACTGAGGCGCACCTGATATGTGCTATCGGCAATCTCGGCCGCCTGTATGGGCGAAAGTTCCGTGGCCATCGCCATCCCCTGAAAGAGTTTGAGAACCGGTGTCTACACTGCTTTGCAAATACCGTAATGCTTGCCTTCGTAATCCGGCTGACGCGTCAGCTCGCACTCCAGACGGATGGGCTTTCCGTCGAGTTCCGTGTTGGCGTTGTAGGACGTCTTGCCATGCAGCCAAGCGGTGTATTCCACACCCTTATATTTGATGGTGATGGTTTGCTGGATCGTCGGCTGCGCCGGAATCAGACGAAGCAAACCCGCCTTGCGCTCGATCGCCGGAAAGGAAAAAGCGCCCTTGGCGTCCGTGACCGCGCGCTGCGGCGGAATTTCGTTCTCGTTATCCGACCACACCACTTTTTCGATCAGCTCGGCGCCTTCCACCGGCTTGCCGTCCTTCAACACCGTGCCATGTACTTCGGAAAACAGAATCAGACGATCGAACGCACCCATCGCATATCCCTCTGATAAACCGGACAACGAGAACACCAAAACGATAAGCAGAGTTTTCCAGAGCGAACGCGACATCACTCTCTGTTTTTGCATCGCAACTCGCCTTTACCTAGTGACCAGCAAATAGATCGAATAGCACATTGCAGCAAACAATGCGGCCGGCATGGTCATGAGCGTGAACCATCCACTCACCCCCATCGCATAGAGCATTTTTCCGATATCCACCCCCGCGACCGTGCAGGGACTCACACTACCTTCGTTCAGTTCGCACTTTGCCAAATTTGCGATGACACCTGCCAGCATGGCGATCAACATAGGCGTCACACCGATAAAGGCGATTACCAGGTAAACTAACCATGGCCTCACATGCATACCTTTTTCCCATCCGTCGCGCTTCTCAACCGATCAATACCTTGAAGCACCCAACCACGATCACCCCGCCATGCGCGGTGCTATCTCCCAAGCGCGCGACAGGTCGACCGCCAGCCAATACTTTTGGTGACCCTACCGCAATCGCATCGGGCGGACCTACGCACACCGCCATATCACCCACGCAGGCGACAGGCAGGCCGCCGACCAATACGGTTGGAGCGCCGGGCGCAGCGATCGGGCCGCCGACATGAGGGACTGGCCCCGTGGTCATGGGACAGGTGTGCATATCGGTTAGGCGAGCGGCAGGTTGCATGATTATTTCTCGGGTTGCGCGCTGGGAGCATTTTTACTGCCGCGTAGGGCAATTGGGCGACACTGCTTGTCCAAAAGAACACTCTTGCGGCCCATAACGATCTTCCCTTTCTTGAACACGGCTTTCGCAGAAAAATCGTCGCTGCGCCAAACTGCCTTACAGGTCTTTACGTCCAAGGCATAGATCCGCTTGTTTCTGCCCGAATAAGTGGAAACGTACAGCATGCCACTTCCAAGCATCACCGGCTGCTCGATGATCGACACCTTGTCGCTCACCGAGCATGCCGGAGCACTGCCTGCTGTTATCTGCAGCGGCCCCTGCCAGGCACTAGCATGCTGGGCGTCGTCCGCCTCCCCGAAGTTCACCGTTACATCGCCCACCTTCCCAATGTTCTGCACGATTTTCACAGGCGCAAGATCACACGCTTGGGTAAGCATCGAGATGGACAGCAGCACCGCCGCCAACGCAACTTGAGTCACACGCATCACTGGCCTCCTGGAATACGCGTGGCGAAATACTCTACCTGCGGCAAGTCCGTGTGGTTCCAGGACCAGTTGATCGCCGTATCCTGCCGCCCGGTGTCACCGTCGCGTCCCCAATAACCGATCGGATAAGCGCTATTCTTCGTGCTAGGGACAACGATCGCGACATGCTCATGCCCCGACGCCTTCAGTCCAGCAACAACGAAATAGCCGTCATTCGCATATTTCTGCGCCTGGCTGCCGCTATACCCAAGTTTTATCCAACCGCTACCGTCCGCGTTCATCACATCGACCATCTGGTTGGCGCCCCCTCCAGGGAAACACCCAATTCGTCAGCCACAGCATGAGCGAATCCGCTGCAATCATGCTTCCAACGTTCCCAATGCCTCTTGCATGCTGCCGTTACGTCTGCTGGCATCCTGACCGATCCTTTCCTTAAATTCAGAATTTGATGATCTCAACGATCCCAAAAAGAGCACTCTGACTTTTTTGGGTTTTTTAGCTCTTTTTCGATCGGACGTTTTTTTACCGGCGCCCCTTGACCTAAGATGGTTTGTCGGACGGATACAAATAAGGGATGACGTAATTGAGCGCCACGGCCACTCCTAGCGCGGCGATAGCGGCAAGCGTGTATGCGGTCCTACGCGCGGGCCCGATTCCCCCTGGTGCCGCTACCGGAGGAGGACCACCGGCCATAGCGGGTGCGATGACAGGTGGGAGTCCCATGGCCGGCCCCGCCGGCAGCGGTGCGTGCGCGGCTGCGACAGCAGCAGCCACCATCGGCAAACGGTTCATCATGCTCTGAAACCATCCATGCGGCGCATTGAGCTTTGCGGCAACCCATGGACGAAGGTGGGGAGGCACGAAGCCTGCAGGGATGTTGTGCCACGCACCTGCATGGCGAACACGGAAAGCACCAGCCAAACCTGGCAATCGAGGGTTACTCCAGGTAGCAACTCCCGCAACAGGGCCTAGCATTGCCGCCACCGCTGCCTCAACAACCACTTGTGTCGTTTGCAGTTCGTCGTCAGCGGGAGTGTTTGCGGCGATATTCACATTGATTGCGTTGGACAGATTTTGCAGATCAGCCAGAGCCGCAACTTTCACGTACAGCGTGGAGTATTGATTTGCCGGCAGCCCTCCCGCGCCAGAATTGGTCACATTATTGTCCGTCACGTTGTACAAGGCGATAGATGCCGGCGACAAAATGTCGACACCGGTCTCCTCCTGAAACTCACGGCGCGCGGCCTGACGAGGGGTCTCTCCTGGGCCCACGCCCCCTCCCGGAAAGCACGCCTGCCCCGCTCCATTGAGCAAGGTGGCTGGTGACGGAGCCCCACCGAAACGTTGACCTAGGAACCTCTTTGTCGCCAAAAGCACATGGCGAGCTCCTGCCGCATTGCACCACACAACCGTATAAGCCTGAGGCATGACGAAGTGCTCCGTGGTTTAAAAAGCGCATTTGACTCTATTTGGACACTACTTCTAACTTCTTCCCTTTAGCTTCAAAGAAAAAGTATTTCGCTGCGAATGACACGAAGAAGGGGGCAAAGAACGGGACCAGATTCACTTGTCGACCATCTTCTCTTCACTCATTCCATTTCTGGAAAACGCGTGAGCCTTGTTGTCGAGCACCTGCTGTCCAACCGCAACACTAGATGTCCTAGCGCCCGGATCAACCACAAAACGCTTGCCTTGCTCATTCTCGATCAGCAGGCCTCCATCTGGTTGAGCTGTCATCGATTTGAATAACACCTCCTGCACGTCGCCTTCTTTGTCAGAAAAGCGCCGGTTGTCATATAGCTTGAGCGTCCATAGCCGCTTGCCGGATTCCGCATCGTAAGTGACCAAATAGCCCCATTTGATCGAAGCCGGCCAGCAACCCGTTGCGTACCTGTTCGTATCTCACATTGCCGATGGTCGCCAGAGCAACCGTTGGCGCGAGGATTCTGCTGAATGACTTGCCCATCGAGCCTTCCTCTTGTGTAGCAGCTGGCGATACCGATTGTGGTTCGCACCCATGAACAAGTATGAAAGAACAAGGGCCAGAGTGAACTTTCTGCCGACTCAAACCGCGCGACGCCACAACAAGCGAAGGTGCACCCTGACCCCGGTTGTTGGCTGGGCGAGGCGCTGCAGTTCTGTTCGCTGCAGCTGTCGCTTCTGCTTCGCAAAGACCACACATTGGCGTCATCTCCTCAGTGTAAATCGTCTATCACGGTCCGACAAAGGCAGCATGCTTTTCAATTTTTCTTACCCAGCTCTTCGTCCTCACGCACCCTACGCGTAGCTAAGCTCGTGACGCAGGCAAATACTCAACAAAGATGTGCCCGTTGACCCGAGCAACAGGGTTGTACCCCGTGCACCAATATGAATACCCGACATGCGTTCTATCAGGACCATTCCCGCCCTGGCCCGGAGTAACAATGTCCATATCCACCATAAGCGTCCAATCGCGCGCACGATTACCGTGTCCAACGGTGGTGGTATATCTCCACTCCACCGCAGTTTCCCTGCTTATATCACCGGCTGCTGTTCTCGTAACCGTGAAATCACTAAGGGCAACATTAAGCCCCGTCCTCGCGTTCAATTCAGTAATGGCGCGAGCCTTTGCGGTCGCTTCTTTTGAATTTGTCCGAGCAGCAAAACCCGTCAACGGCGGGTCATCCTGAAGGTCAACGTCGTGAGGCGATAGCTGATAATTATTTTGCGTTCCGCGCAGCGCGACCATGGTGAATCTCCCTAAAAAGTTACCGTTGGACACAGTAAAAGCAGATGGTGAAATGGAGACGACCTTGCGTCTGCTAAGAATTAAAGATAGCGACCTTTACGCTTCTTCCTTGTACGCCCGAAGTCGGAAAACTTCCGTCTTCTGATATAAAGTCGCTTTTCCTTCTATTGCATTTCTTGCAGATCCACCAGAGGTTATCCGGATCATTATAAAGCATGCGGACATGACTCAATTTAATCATGCCGCTTTTGGAAATATGTGGACCAGCGAGCGCAGCCACGTATGGCCGCCATGGCCCCATATGATCAAGCTCGAAGGACGTGCCTGGCTTTAAGCAGTTGGGGCATATAGAACCTGACTTTGGCTTTGGCTTTACCCCCATATCAGTAAGAATTGACTTGGACAACCAGCTGACCTTCTTTCGCTGAAGCGTCTGTAGATTAACCAGAGTTGGGCGAAACCGCGCTCCATGCCCTTTCGCCTTCCTCATCAATTGCTTCGACCGTGTTGTCTGTTTGCTATTTTTTGGCATAGCGGACTCCGAAATTCCCGTGAATTCGATTTACCAAACAGTCAAAACGCGCTACCACGTGCGCCACCGAGAACAGTTACCCATTCGCTCGACAGTGTTCCGCTCCGCAATAAAAGGCCGACCGTTTTCAACATGGATCTCAAGCAAACCCGTAGGCAAAGTCATGACCATCAACCCCCACACTCACCCCGGCCACCGCCTTACCTTCAATCATCCGCATCAGAAATTCACGACTCACATCCGGCAACATCGTATTGGTTAGAATCGCATCAATCATCCGCCCACCCGACTCACTCTCCGTACAACGACTCACCACCAGCTTCACCACCTCATCGTTGTACTCGAACGGAATCCTGTAGCGCGCCTCGATGCGCTTCTTGATCCGACCCAACTGCAGCTTCACGATCTCGCCCAGCATCTGCTCACTCAGCGGGTAATACGGAATCGTCACGAGACGTCCCAGCAATGCCGGCGGAAAGATTTTCAACAACGGATCGCGCAAGGCCTTGGCCATCCCGTCGGGATCGGGCATCAGGTCCGGGTCTTTGCACAGGCTGGCGATCAGGTCGGTGCCGGCGTTGGTGGTGAGCAGGATCAGGGTGTTCTTGAAATCGATCTGGCGGCCCTCGCCGTCTTCCATCACGCCTTTGTCGAACACCTGGAAGAAGATTTCGTGCACGTCGGGGTGCGCTTTTTCGACTTCGTCGAGCAGCACCACACTGTAGGGTTTGCGGCGCACGGCCTCGGTGAGTACACCGCCTTCGCCGTAGCCGACGTAGCCGGGAGGTGCGCCTTTGAGCGTGGAAACGGTATGCGCTTCCTGGAATTCGCTCATGTTGATGGTGATGAGGTTTTGTTCGCCGCCGTAGAGTGCTTCGGCAAGCGCGAGTGCGGTTTCGGTTTTGCCGACGCCGGAGGTGCCGGCGAGCATGAAGACGCCGATGGGTTTGTTGGGGTTGTCGAGGCCGGCGCGCGAGGTCTGGATGCGTTTGGCGATCATTTCCATCGCGTGGTCCTGGCCGATCACGCGCTGGCTCATGAGCTTGGCCAGGTTCATCACCGTTTCCAGTTCGCTCTTGACCATGCGGCCAACTGGGATGCCGGTCCAATCCGCCACCACCGAACCGACGGCGGTGTAGTCGACGGTGGGGAGGATCAGGGGATGTTCGCCTTGCAGTTCGGCGAGTTGCGCCTGCAGGGCGTGCAGCTCTTGCAGCATGCCCGTGCGTTGCTCATCAGAAAGCTCGACCGGCGCTTCGATGACCTCCGCTTCCGCCGCGGCGGCCTTCTCCAGCTTGCTGCCGGTGCCTTCCACGGGCGAGTGATCGCCGCGAAGCCTGGCGCGGATGGTGAGGATTTCTTCGACCAGCGTTTTTTCGGCCTGCCAGTTGGCTTCGAGTTTTTCCAGCCGTGTCCTTTGCTCGGTAAGTTTTTCGGTCGCAACGGCCTCGCGCTCGGCCACGTTCACGCCGACGGTCTTTTCGCGGGCGATAATGGCGAGTTCGGTTTCCAGCGCCTGGATGCGCTTGCGCGTGTCATCCACCTCCGGCGGCACGGCGTGCTGGCTGATGGCGACGCGTGCGCACGCGGTATCGAGCAGGCTTACGGCTTTATCCGGCAATTGGCGCGCGGGAATGTAGCGATGCGACAGCTTGACCGCGGCTTCCAGCGCTTCATCCAGAATCTGCACGCGATGATGCTTTTCCATCACGCTGGCCACGCCGCGCATCATCAGGATGCCCTTTTCCTCGCTGGGCTCGTCGACCTGCACGGTCTGGAAGCGACGAGTGAGCGCAGGATCCTTCTCGATATGTTTTTTGTACTCGGCCCAGGTGGTCGCGCCGACCGTGCGCAAATTGCCGCGCGCCAGCGCAGGCTTCAGCAGATTGGCGGCATCGCCCGTACCGGCCGCGCCACCAGCGCCGACCAGCGTATGGGCTTCGTCGATAAAGAGAATGATCGGCTTGGGCGAGGACTGCACTTCCTCGATCACCTGGCGCAGACGATTTTCGAATTCGCCTTTCATGCTGGCGCCGGCCTGCAGCAGGCCGACGTCGAGCGTGCGCAGTTCCACCTCTTTCAATTGCGGCGGCACGTCGCCGGCGGCAATGCGCAGCGCGAAACCTTCCACCACGGCGGTTTTGCCGACGCCGGCTTCGCCTACCAGCATCGGGTTGTTCTGGCGGCGGCGCATCAGGATGTCCACCACCTGGCGAATTTCTTCATCGCGCCCGACGATGGGATCGATCTTGCCGCTGCGTGCCTGCTCGGTGAGGTCGACCGTGAATTGACGCAGCGCTTCCTGCTTGCCCATTTGCGCCGGCGGCATGGCGCCGCTGGCTTCGCCCGGCACCGCGCCGCCCATACGGAAACCGTCGCTGGCGCTTTGGCCGTCTTCCGGCGAACCGCCGACCACTTCCGCGAATTTCTCGGCGAGCGCTTCCGGTTTGACCTTCTCAAATTCCTTGGAGATGTTGAGCAAAGCGTTGCGCAGATGTCGCGTGCGCAAGGCGCCGAGCACGAGGTAGCCGGTGCGCACCTGCGCCTCGCCGAACATCAAGGTTGCGCATACCCAGGCGCGCTCGACGGCTTCCTCCACGTCGCTCGACAGGTCGGAAATGCTGCTGGAACCGCGCGGTAGGCGATCCAGCGCTTCGGTGACGTCGCGCGCCAGATTGGAAGGATTGAGGCTGAACTGTTTGACGATGCGGTGCAGGTCCGAATCCTGCAGTTGCAGAATCTGGTGGATCCAATGCACCAGTTCAACATAGGGATTACCGCGAAGCTTGCAGAACACCGTGGCGCTTTCGATGCCGCGGTAGGCAAGCTTGTTGAGTTTGCCGAACAATGCGCTGCGACTGATTTCTGCCATGACGAACGATCCTTCCTTTTAACGTTGCTAGCTAGTGATGTTGGGGTTTGTACCCCAACCTACGCCCTACCCGACCGGCCTCAGCACCACATCATCGTTATCCGCTTGGCGTTGCGGCTTCCCCAGCCAAGTGGTCAAGCCCATGCGCCCGTTCTTGCCCAGGCTCACGGTCGGCACTTCTTCCTGCTTGAGCACCAGTTGCACGTCCCACGCTTTTTCTTCGCCTACGTAGGTTTTTACCGCAGCAACCAACTGCCGCAGCGCTTCGCCGCCCGGCAGGAAGTTGCTGAACTCGGCGCGTGTCAGCGGGCCCAGCCGCAGGCGAAAACGTTGCTGCGCGCCCCATACGTGTTCGCCCAGCACGGCCGTGGTGCCGAGGCCGGCGACTTCGCGTGACTGCCCCAAGCGCAGGTGCGCGGTGCCTGGCAGGCGCATCCATTCGGCCATGAACTCCACCACGCGCACGGGAATGCCGAAGAAATGTTCGAGCAGGTGTTTCAAGCCTTCGCCGTTGCGGGCCTGCGCGAGAAGGCGGCCGGCGAAGAAATGTTTGTAGCGATCCGGCAGGGCATCGCGCGCCTGCAGGTTGGGCGTGGACAAACCAACCAGCGCGCCCATGTAGAGACTGAAACGATCTTCGCCGGGGCGATCCAGTTGCACGGTAGGCTGCGCATCCGCCCAGCAGCGGTAGAACAGGCTCAGCATGCGGTGATGGAAGATGTCCGCGAATGCGATGAACGTACTGTCGCGCGCGTTGAGTTTGCGGTCCAGCGCGTATTCGGTCAGATGCAGCGGCAACGGCGCGTTTGGTCCGAACAAGCCAAAGAACAGGCCGTACATGCGTGGCGGCTTGCCGTCTTCCTGCTGTTCGAAACGTTCCACCGTGCGCGGCGCGAAGGCCAGCGAAGGCGTCTGGCACAGACGCACGGCATCTTCCGCCGGCTTGGCGGAGTGACCAAAACGCGGTTTGTCCGGATAGGCGCATTCGAGCCAGCGCAGCGCCTCGAAAAACTCGAAGCTTTCCGGCCGGTCGCGCAGCACGTTCTGCAGCGCTAGAGGATCTGGCGTTTGCCGAGTCGGGCTGGCCATCGTGCCACCTCGTTGCGTTCCAGGGTGCGCAGCACGGTTTCGGTGAAGGAATTGACCGAAACGTAGCGCGCGAAGAAATGCTGCATCACCGAACCGAGCAGGAAGGCCCCCGTGCCTTCGAAAGCACCGTCATCACAGGTCAAGGTAATTTCCAGGCCGTGCCCGAAGGCGATCGGGCCGGGTACCGGAATGCGCCGCACCACCGATTTGGAGCTGACCGCCTTCACGCCTTCGATCTGGCGCCGTGCGCTGCTGTCGAATTCATCGCAGTACAAGGTCAGCATTTCGCGCAGCGCTGCCGCGCCCTCTTCGCCGGTATCGCCCAGCAAAGAAACGTAGTTGAGCTGCAGATGGCTGAGCAGCCGCCATGCGGTTTCGCCATGCGCGGCCGGCGCGCGCGGTTTGGTGGGGCCTGCCACGCAGCGGATGGAGGTCACTGGAGCGCCGGTTTCCAGCGTGAAATCGGTGCGCGATTTGCCTACCGGCATCTGCAACGGAAGATCGCGGTTGGTGCACATCAGCAGCATGCCGACCTGCCGCAACTGCGTGGAATACGGCGCGTCGTTGGCGTCCACCAGGGAGATGAACACCTCGCTGCCGACATAGCTGGAGCGCGCCCCCTGCAGCTTCTGCCGCGCGGACAACAGGCGCGGCTCGCGGCGCAAGGTATAGAACGCTGCGTTGCCGTTGTGCCAGACGCGCTCATCGCAGCCATAAAAAGGCTGGAAGCGCTGTTCGGGTTCCTGCTTGTCGCCGAAACCTTCCACCTGGCTGACGCTATGGATTTCAAAATCCATCGGCCGCGTGCGATCGGCCAGCACGTGGTATTCGGTGCGGCCTTGCTGCAAGTGGATGCGATCGGCGCGGCGCGGAAAAAGATTGATGGCCGGCGTGCAGAACAAACGGAAATTGCTGGCGTCGACCGCATTGTGTAAGCGGCTGACGCTGCGATCGAAGAATACGGTGATGTCGAACTCAGTAGCCTGCGAGCGTGCAAGCACCGATTTCAAGCCGGTGAACACCGTAAACAGGAACCGTTCCGGGCAGGCAAAATATTCCTGCAGCAGACGATACCCGCTGAAAGAGCGATCGCTGTACGGCAGCAGCGCTTCATCGTCGGCAAAGCCCTTGTCGCGAATCGCCGAGGCGTCGAAATGCTCGACCAGCATGCCGCTAGCACCCGGCATGCGCACCACGAAACCCTGGGCATTGCCCAGCAACTGTTCGTACAGCCGCTTGGGCAGTTCGTCGGCGCCGGCAATGAAGATCGGCAGTTCGTCCAGCGCCAGCATGTTGGCCTGGGCGCCGGCGGTGATGATGAATTTCAAGCGCAAGCCGGCGCGCACGGTTTTGCCCGGCGGAATCGGCACGCTGGCCGCCGCGATCGCCGCGGGCGATTCGAAGTATTTGGCTTCGACCAGTTCCAGCGGCCACAGCGTGACATCGTGCGCAGTGCGGTATTCGCACGCGGTGCGGTCATCGTTAGCGATCAGGCTGCGCAATGCGGTGTTGCGCGCGACCGTATAACCGGTCGCCAGGGCGCTTTCCTTGGTGTCCGGGTGCAACTGCACCACCGCCATCGATGGAATCGGCGCCAGATAGTGCGGGTAGATCATTTCCATCAGGTGTTGCGTGAACACCGGATATTGCGCGTCGAGTTTCAACTGGATACGCGCGGCCAGGAACGCGAAACCTTCGAGCAGCCGTTCCACATAAGGGTCGGCGCATTCGAAGCCTTCCATGCCGAGGCGGCCGGCGATCTTCGGATACTCGCGCGCGAACTCCGCGCCCATCTCGCGCACGTGCTGCAACTCGCGGTTGTAGTAGCGCAGCAGTCGCGGGTCCATGGTCAGAACATCTCCGAGACGTTGAACTTGCCCGTCTCAAGATCCACCTCGGTCTTGAGATAAAGATTGAGCGGAATCGGCTGCGCCCACATCTCCGATTCAATGTTGAAGATCAGCGATTGGCCGTCCATGCGCTTCAGATCGGTCTTGACGATCACGCGCAAGGTATTGGGCGTGAGCCGCGGCTCGAACGCCAGGATGGCGTCCTTGATCTTCCGCTGCAGCACCCTGCCGTCGACACCGGCCACCGCCGTACCGGTGAGATCGGGAATGCCGAAATTGAGCACCGAACGCGCCACGTCCGGGTAATCGGCCAGTTCTTCGTCCAGCCCCAGGTTGACGCAATTGAGCAGCCAGGAAATGTCGCGCGCCACGCAATCGCGCAGGCGCGTGGCGGAAATCACGCGCTTCTCGCGGCTCTCTTCCTTCTTCGCCGGCTCGTCATCGGCCAACCGATCAAGCAATGAAGGCTGCAGGCGTTCCTGGGTGGTCAGCTCGGCCATGGCGATCAGCTGTTGAACGTGATCGTGCGGATATCCAGCAGCGGATATTCGCCGGCGTCCGTCACCAGCATGCGCTGGCCCGCTCCCACAAAACAGTCGTGGCCCAGATCGATCCACTCGGTCTTGCGCGCCAGCACCACATCCGGGTCCTGTGCGCGTTCCGAACCGGGATAACGGCAAGGCACAAAGCCGATCGCTTCGCCGCCGTTGTTCCAGGTGATCTGCACCGGCGCCCACACCTTGTCGCGCAGATCGGTGGGCGCTTCGAATTTCAATTCGCGGATGCGCGCATACGGCACCCATGCGTAGCCGCCATTGACGATCACCTCCAGGCACGGCCCAAAACGCGGGTCCGCGTCGGCCAGCCATTCGAACGGCGTTCCGTCGATATTGCCGCTTACCGCTTCGGCTTGCTCGAAGGCTTGTTCGCGCAATGCCAAGGCTTGTGCGTAATGCCCTTTGCCGATCAATTGCAGCGACTGCAACAGCAACGCAAGCCACTGCGCAGGCTCGCCGATCACGGTGGGCAACTGCTCGCCGTCGATAACGGTGTTGCGCTTCAACTCGCCCTGCAAGGCGCGCTTGTACGCCTCCACCATCAGCGTATTGCCGGCATCCAGTTCGCCGCTTACTTTCAGCTGCGTTTGCGCGCGCTCCCATTGCCCCTGCAGCGCGAGCAGCTGAAACAGAAATACACGTGCCCGGGCATCGGCCGGATTGCCGCGTACCTGCGCGGTCAAGCCCTGCAGCGCCTCCTCGAGGCGGCCTTCTTTGAGCATGTTTTCGGGAGTCATGTCCTAAGCCCCTGCGGTCCCGTAAGCCAACGCTTCCACTGCTTGCGAGGGAGGTTGGAAGCAGTGAACGCTTGCGCGGGAACGGTTCCGGCAAGCACTCACCCCACCCCAGCCCTCCCCTGCAAGCAGGAGAGGGAGTGGTTCTTCGCATCTGTGTCGATGCCTGCCGGAGCAGGCATCAGGCTTACGCCTTGGCGACCTGCTGGATGTCGTAGGTGAAGTCCTTGGTGCCGCCGTCCTTGCCGCCCTTGTCGTCCTGCGGCTGGAAGGAGTACTTGAACTTGCCGAAGTGCAGCGTGACGTTTTCGGTGAGGCGATCTTCGCCGCCGCTGCCGCCGGTGGACAGGGAGGTGATCAGCACGCCTTCGCTCAGTTCGATGGTGAGAAAGTCGGTCTGTTCGCCGGTGGCGTTGGTCACGTACAGCGTGGCCTTTTCGATGCGTGCGCCGGTGGCGCAAGCCTGCAGCAGCGCGTTGGAGCAGCCGTCGACGTACTTGGTGATGGAGATATCCTGCACGTGAGCCTTGCCGCCGCTGGCCGAACCTGCGCCGCTGTGCAGGTCGCCACTGTTGCTCACGCCCCACGACCAGGCCAGGATCGGCACTTCACCCTTGTGCTTCTTGTGATTGGAAGCGCCCTTGACCGCTACGCTGCCGCCTTCAAACTTGATATGCATGTCGAATGCCATAATTCCTCTCCTCGCTGCTCTGATTGATGATGGTCTGATTGATGAGGGCTACCGCCAACCCGGCGGCTCCTTTTACTGCACAACTTCCTGATTCAAGCCTTCGCCGCCGACGGCAGACGCGAGACCAGGCGCAACGACACTGTTAAACCCTCAAGCTGGTAATGCGGCTTGAGATAGAACTTGGAGGTGTAATAGCCAGGCGCGCCTTCGACTTCTTCCACCACCACTTCCGCTGCAGAAAGCGGCTTGCGCGCCTTGGTTTCTTCGCTGGAGTTCTGCGGATCGCCGTCGATGTACTGGCCGATCCAGTTGGTGAGCCATTTCTCCATCGACTCGCGCGTGCTGAACGAGCCGATCTTGTCGCGCACGATGCACTTCAGGTAATGCGCGAAACGGCAGCAGGCGAACATGTACGGCAGACGCGCGGCGAGCGCGGCATTGGCGGTGGCGTCCGGATCGTCGTATTCCTCCGGCTTGGCCAGCGACTGCGCGCTGATGAAGGCGGCCATGTCGGAATTCTTGCGATGCACCAGCGGCATCAGGCCCATCTTGTCCAGCTCCGCCGAGCGGCGGTCGGTGATGGCGATTTCGGTGGGACACTTCATGTCCACGCCACCATCGTCGGTCGGGAAGGTATGCACCGGCAGGCCTTCCACCGCGCCGCCCGATTCGATGCCGCGGATGCGCGAGCACCAGCCGTATTCC
>Ga0209759_1001061_pt1 | contig 18096 bp, 14 predicted proteins | sample AraplaCL_Col_mMS_FD_184261 | JGI IMG/M metagenome (GOLD analysis project Ga0209759, IMG submission 184261) | Arabidopsis root microbial communities from the University of North Carolina, USA - plate scrape CL_Col_mMS (SPAdes) (version 2) | ecosystem: Host-associated > Plants > Roots >...
CAGCAGGAAACCGGTCGCGAACACCTGCGCCGTCTGCTGCAGGACGAAGCCCGCCAGCAGGGCGAGCTCAAGGCCAAGCTGTCCGCCGGCAAGGCCAAGGTCGAACAGCTGCAATTGCGCCGTACCCGTCTCGATGAAGAGTTGGGTGAACTGGCCGAGCAGCGAGCCCAGGAACACGAAGAGGTCGGTGAGGCCCGCCTGCAACTGCAGGAGGCCCTCGACACCATGGCCGTCGACACCGAGCAGCGCGAGTTGCTGCTGGCCCAGCGCGACAGCCTGCGCGAACGCCTCGACCGGGTTCGCCAGGAAGCCCGGCAGCACAAGGACCACGCCCACCAACTGGCGGTGCGCCTCGGCTCGCTCAAGGCCCAGCACGATTCCACCCGCCAGGCCCTGGAGCGCCTGGAGCTGCAGTCCGAGCGCCTGAGCGAAAAGCGCGAGCAACTGAGCCTGAACCTGGAGGAGGGCGAGGCACCGCTGGAAGAGCTGCGCCTCAAGCTCGAAGAGTTGCTCGACAAGCGCCTGAGCGTCGACGTCGAACTCAAGAGCGCGCAGATCGCCCTGGAAGACGCCGACCGCGAACTACGTGACGCCGAAAAGCGCCGCAGCCAGGCCGAGCAGCAGTCCCAGTTGATTCGCGGCCAGCTCGAACAGCAACGCATGGAATGGCAGGCCCTCAGCGTACGGCGCAAGACCTTGCAGGACCAGTTGCTGGAAGACGGCTACGACCTGCACGGCGTGCTCGCCACCCTGACCCCTGATGCCAGCGAGAAGGAGGCCGAGGAAGAGCTGGAGCGCATCGCCGCGCGCATCCAGCGCCTGGGCGCGATCAACCTCGCGGCCATCGACGAATACCAGCAACAATCCGAGCGTAAACGTTACCTGGATGCCCAGGACGCCGACCTGGTGGAAGCCCTCGACACCCTGGAAAACGTCATTCGCAAGATCGACAAGGAAACCCGCAATCGCTTCAAGGACACCTTCGACCAGATCAACGGTGGGCTACAAGCTTTGTTTCCAAAAGTGTTCGGCGGCGGCAGTGCTTACCTCGAGCTCACCGGCGATGATCTGCTCGATACCGGGGTCACCATCATGGCGCGGCCCCCGGGCAAGAAGAACAGCACCATCCATTTGCTCTCCGGTGGCGAAAAGGCCCTCACCGCCCTGGCGCTGGTGTTTGCCATCTTCAAATTGAATCCGGCACCGTTTTGCATGCTCGACGAAGTTGACGCCCCGCTGGATGACGCTAACGTTGGACGGTACGCTCGACTTGTCAAAGAGATGTCACAAACGGTGCAGTTCATCTATATCACCCACAACAAGATCGCCATGGAGATGGCCGATCAACTGATGGGGGTCACCATGCACGAGCCGGGTTGCTCACGGCTGGTGGCGGTGGATGTGGAGGAGGCCATGGCCATGGTGGACGCCTGAGTCGTCCGCCGCTGAGGCAAAGATATTTGAGGCGTAAGGGGATTTCCTTGGCCGTCGTGGGAACTAGCGCTGATCCTTGGGGACTTATAAATGCAAGCCTGTACGACAGACGGTGTAAAGTTTCCTTGGGTCGTGCTAATTTAATGTCAAATTTTCTTGTGCGTGGGAAAAAAGGCCTGTCAGAACATAGAGTTGGCGCCACGCTTTAAAGGGTTTTCGGCCCTTTCTTCATAGAACCATTTATTTAGAGGCACGGGATTACATGGAAATCGGTCTGCGCGAATGGCTGATCGTCATCGGCATCATAGTCATTGCCGGTATTCTTTTTGATGGCTGGCGCCGGATGCGCGGTGGCAAGGGCAAGCTCAAGTTCCGTTTGGACAGAAACCTGTCCAACCTGCCGGACGATGACGGCAGCGCCGAGTTGTTGGGCCCGGCCCGTGTGCTGGATAACCATAAGGAGCCTGAGCTGGACGAGCATGACCTGCCGTCGGTGAGCATGCCGGTGCGTGAGGGTCGGGAAAAGCCGTCCAAGCGCGGCAAGCGCGGTGGCGAGCCGAGCCAGGGCGATTTGAACCTGAATCTGGACCTGGATGAAGGTCCGAGCTTCAGCAGCCGCGACGATGACTTCGCCGAGGCAGGCAACAAGCCGGCGGCGCGTCAGGAAAAAGAACAGCCGGCGGCGGAAGAAGTGCTGGTGATCAGCGTGATCAGTCGCGATGCCAACGGTTTCAAAGGTCCGGCCCTGTTGCAGAACATCCTCGAAAGCGGCCTGCGTTTCGGCGAGATGGATATCTTCCATCGCCACGAAAGCATGGCCGGTAATGGCGAGGTGTTGTTCTCCATGGCCAACGCGGTGAAGCCGGGTGTGTTCGATCTCGACGATATCGACCACTTCACCACGCCGGCGGTGAGCTTCTTCCTGGGCCTGCCGGGTCCACGTCATCCGAAGCAGGCCTTCGACGTGATGGTGGCCGCTGCTCGCAAATTGTCACAAGAGCTCAATGGCGAACTGAAGGACGACCAGCGTAGTGTGCTGACCGCCCAGACCATCGAGCACTACCGCCAGCGCATCGTCGAGTTCGAGCGTCGCGCCCTGACCCAGAAGCGCTGAGTGGTCGAGCGTTTCGCGCTCAGCGTCGAAACGCCGCCCGCAGCATGCCGGCTCCTACCGCACTAACATATTGAGCAGCCTCGGCTGCTCTTTTGCTTCATGAGAGAACTCCATGACCGCCGCCCACACCCGGATTCTAGAGCTGCGCGCTGAACTGGATCAGCACAACTACCGTTACCACGTCCTCGACGAGCCGAGCATTCCGGACGCTGAATACGATCGCCTGTTCCGCGAACTCAAGGCCCTGGAGGCCGAGCACCCGGAACTGGTCAGCGCCGATTCGCCGACCCAGCGTGTCGGCAGCGCCGCCTTGTCGGCCTTCACCCAGGTCCGTCATGAAATCCCCATGCTGAGCCTGGGCAACGCCTTCGAAGAAACCGACATGCGCGAGTTCGATCGCCGGGTCGGCGAAGGCCTGGACCTGCCGGCCGGCGACCTGTTCGGCGGCGCTGCCGAGGTCGAATACAGCTGCGAGCCCAAGCTCGACGGCCTGGCGGTCAGCCTGCTGTACCAGGACGGCGCCCTGGTCCGTGGCGCCACCCGTGGCGACGGCACCACCGGCGAAGACATCAGCGTCAACGTGCGCACCGTGCGCAACATTCCCCTCAAGCTCCACGGCAGCGGCTGGCCGGCGACCCTGGAAGTGCGCGGCGAAGTCTTCATGTCCAAGGCCGGCTTCGAACGGCTGAACGCCGCCCAGCTGGAAGCCGGCGGCAAGACCTTCGCCAACCCGCGCAACGCCGCGGCCGGCAGCCTGCGCCAGCTGGATTCGAAGATCACTGCCAGTCGTCCGCTGGAGTTCTGCTGCTACGGCCTGGGCCAGGTGTCCGCCGAGATTGCCGACACCCATATCGGCAACCTGAAGCAGCTCCGGGAGTGGGGCATGCCGGTCAGCCGCGAACTCAAGCTGGCGAAAGGGATCGGCGAGTGCCTGGATTATTACCGCGACATCGGTGAGCGGCGTAACGCGCTGCCGTACGAAATCGACGGCGTGGTGTTCAAGGTCAATAGCCTGGCGTCCCAGCGTGAACTGGGTTTCCGTGCCCGCGAACCGCGTTGGGCCATCGCCCACAAATTCCCGGCCATGGAAGAGCTCACCGAATTGCTCGACGTGGAGTTCCAGGTGGGCCGCACCGGTGCCGTCACCCCCGTGGCCCGACTCAAGCCGGTCAAGGTGGCGGGCGTGACCGTGTCCAACGCCACCCTGCACAACATGGACGAAGTGGCGCGCCTGGGACTGATGATCGGCGATACCGTGATCATTCGCCGGGCCGGTGACGTGATTCCGCAAGTGGTGCAGGTGGTGACCGAGCGGCGTCCGGAAGATGCCCGTGCCGTGCAGATCCCGGAAAGTTGCCCGGTGTGCGGCTCCCATGTCGAGCGCACGCAACTGATCAAGCGCAGCAAGGGCCGCGAGACGGTCAGCGAAGGTGCGGTGTATCGCTGCGTCGGCCGTCTGGCCTGTGGCGCGCAACTCAAGCAGGCGATCATCCACTTCGTCTCCCGTCGGGCCATGGACATCGAAGGCCTGGGCGACAAGACCATCGAGCAACTGGTGGATGAAAAGCTGATCGCCTCGCCGGCGGATCTCTACACCCTGGCGTATGAGCAGATCGTCGACCTGGAGGGCTTTGCCGAGCTGTCGACGCGCAACCTGCTGGAGGCCATTGCCGACAGCCGGAAACCGAGCCTGGCGCGGTTTATCTACGCCCTGGGCATTCCCGATGTGGGCGAGGAAACGGCCAAGGTCCTGGCGCGCTCCCTTGGCTCGCTGGAGCGGGTCATGCAGGCTCTGCCGGCGGTGCTGACCTACCTGCCGGATGTCGGCATGGAAGTGGCCTACGAGATCCACAGCTTCTTTGAAGACGAACACAACCGTACGGTCATCGCGCAACTGCTGGAGCGCGGGCTGGAATTGCAGGACCAGGGTGAACTGGGGGCCGAGTTTGCCGCCAGCACCACCCTGGGCGGATTGATCGCCAAGCTGGACATCAGCTCGGTGGGGCCGACGGCGGCGGAAAAGCTGGCGGCCAAGTTCGGTTCGGTTGAAGGGGTTATCGCCGCAGACTGGCTGGATTTGCGTCAGACATTGAGTGAAAAGCCGGCCAATGCCGTGCGCGAATTCTTCGCCCAGCCGGGGAATGCAGAGCGCGCCCTGGCGATCGAGGCGCAGCTGCGTGATTTCGGCATGCATTGGCAGAGCGAGAAAAAGGCGGTGGAAGGTTTGCCGCTGACGGGGCAGACCTGGGTGCTGACCGGCTCGCTGGAGCTGATGAGTCGCGATGTGGCCAAGGATAAGCTGGAAAGCCTGGGGGCCAAGGTGGCGGGTTCGGTTTCGGCCAAGACCCACTGCGTGGTAGCGGGCCCGGGTGCCGGCTCGAAACTGGCGAAAGCCAACGAGCTGGGGCTCAAGGTGCTGGATGAAGAGGCGTTCGTGGCGTTCCTGAAAGGACATGGCATCGAGGTTTAAACCTCTACGCCAGCGCCGAATACACCACGATCCCGTGTAGGAGCCGGCTTGCCGGCGATAGCGCCCTCAAGAACGCCATCGCCAGCAAGCCGGCTCCTGCAGTCCGTGTTTCTTCCCTGCATCAGGGAGCCCGCTATTGCGCCCAATGATCTAGTCTTGGCGGGCCCAGGGAGAGATCGCCATGTACCGGTTCTTCGAACAACTCAGCTCACGCATCGCCGCCCCTTTTATCAGCGAGCCATCGCGGGGCAGCAAGATCTGGCATTGCCGCTGTGGCCAATCGGTATTCTTCCGTAACAGCCAATGCCTGGCCTGTTCCGCGGCACTGGGCTACGAGCCGCAGGGCAGCACACTGTCATCCCTCCAGCCCGGCCCCTACCCGGACAGCTGGCAACTGGACACCGACCCCGGTGCCGGTCTGTTCCGCCGCTGCGCCAACCTCGACACCGCGGCCGCCTGCAACTGGCTGATTCCCCACGCCCACGACAGCAGCCTGTGCACCGCGTGTGCCCTCAACCGCACCATCCCCGACCTGTCCATCGCGGAAAACCCCGAGCGCTGGCGCAAGGTCGAAACTGCCAAGCGTCGCCTGGTCGCCCAACTGATCAGCCTCGGCCTGCGCGTTATCCCGAAAACCTGGGACGAAGAAAACGGCCTGGCGTTCGACTTCGTCGGCGTCGACCTGGAAGGCAAGGCGCCCATGACCGGCCACGCCAATGGCCTGATCACCCTCGATATCAAGGAAGCCGACGACGCCCACCGGGAAAAAGTCCGCGTGCAGATGCATGAGCCGTACCGCACCTTGCTCGGCCATTTCCGACATGAAGTGGGGCATTACTACTGGGACCGACTGATTGCCGACAGCCACTGGCTGGAAGCGTTTCGCGGCCTGTTCGGCGACGAGCGCGCCAGTTATGCCGACGCCCTGGAGCGCCACTACCAGCAAGGCGCACCGCAGGACTGGCAGCAAGGCTTCGTCAGCGCCTACGCCACCATGCACCCCTGGGAAGACTGGGCGGAAACCTGGGCGCACTACCTGCACATGATGGACGCGGTGGACACGGCGCTGGGCTTTGGCATGAGCGCCAAGGAGTCGGATTTCGACTATCCATCGTTTCCACTGAGTGCGCTCTATGACTCGGGGCATCCGGAGGGGCCGGCGTTCCTGTCGTTCGTCAATGCCTGGATCGAGCTGGCGGGCATGCTCAACGAACTGTCCCGCAGCATGGGGCAGCCGGATTTCTACCCCTTTGTGCTACCGCCGGCGACCATCGCCAAACTGCACTTCATTCACTTGGTGATCCAGGAGGAGGGGGGTCGGGCGGATGAGGTACTACAGGCGTCATAGCTGGCTCGTTTCTGTAGGAGCCAGCTTGCTGGCGATGGCCGCGAGAGCGCCGCGTTGCTCTAGAGACCCCGCATTCGAGTTAACGCTTCACTTGCCCTGCCTGTAAATCCGATTTGGATGGATAACCAGGCGCTTGACCTGCGCATCCAGCTCCTTGCTGTGATACAGGTCCAGGCATTTCAGCAAATCGAAACGCACGCCCTGGGCTTCCGACTCAACCAGCGGGTTGTGATAGTCGCGCGCCAGGTAACGATCCACCAGGGCCTTGATCGCGTCGGGGGCCTTTTCCAGGTCGTATTCGGTCCAGTCGCGTAATGCGCTGACGCTGCTTCCCGCATCAATGGTTGCCGACTTGTCGTCCTTGTAGGCATTCGCAATACAGGTCGCGAGCACCATGTCCTTGTAGTTTTGCCCATAGGTGCGTGCGCCGGCCTCCGGGGATGTGCCCCCAGCGTCCTTCGAGTACCCAATAGAGGCCAGCAGCATAAGTGGCAGGATGCCTGGTAGAACCTTCGTCACGGCAAGCTCCAAATACGTCCTTGTTTTCAGAATTCAGCAAAGTCGCCATGGCTCCATTGCCAATGATCGCTTCGGCCCCAGCAGTTCGACGGAGGGTGCCTGGATAAAGTGTGGGTCATACCGGTCATTGTGCTGACGCGACTGGAACCCTGCGACTGTCCTGTTGACCTGTTGCAGGTCAGAAGATTCCTTTAATTAATGTGGATTTTGCTTTCCGTCGACATCGCTCGAACTATCAACCGCTGTTTGGGGCATCGACTGTGGTAACCACTACCGACAAGAGGCTGCTCCAGGCCCTGATTGTCGAAAGATCCCTTTCACTTGCCTGAAATTTCCTAGAAAATCCCAGCCCGTTGCGCCTGTTCGAACCGGCGGCTAGTCTGCATTCCGTCACTGCAAAATCGGTGATACGGACGTGCAAGTCCGGTCAGCGAGATAAGGCGCATCAACGCCACCACTACCTTTGGGCATTCTCATGCCTGGAGTTTGGTGTTATGGCGGCTGTACGCGGGAGATCTTCGGGATCTGCCGGGTAGTGCGCCTCTTCTTGCCCCGGTCTTGCACACCTGCGTATAGCTGCCACCCTCTTTGCGTGCAAGCAAACGGTGACGGCCTCTCTCAATCAGCAAGAAAGAGGTGCACCTGTATGTTCAAGATCACCCCCAATCCGCCAACCGGCGACCTATCGTCTCTTGCCGACCAACTCGCCATCGAGCGGGCTTTCGCCCACTACGAGCTGCCACCCGATAACACCCCACGTCGTCGACGCGAACGGTTCAGTACCGAAGACGCCCTGACACAAATCGACGAAATCCTCCAATCCGCCTCGGCCACTGCTTACGAGTGTGCCGACAACCTGCAGGGTTCCAATCGCAAACTGGTCTTGGGCGTGGTGCACTTGGTCGATCTGGCCTTGAGCCGCGTAGATGACCTGCTGGACAAGCAAGCACACCCCGCCTGACCCGTAGGTGTGGGTGTAGGAGCGAGCTTGCTCGCGATGGTCGTCAACGATAACGCGGGGCACCTGGCACACCGCAGCGTTCTTCGGTCCATCGCGAGCAATCGAGCGTCGACCGGCTGCTCCTACAGAGGGCCGGCGCTCGACGATATTTTCGCGCTGAAACACCGAACTGTAGGAGCCGGCTTGCTGGCGATAACGGCGGTGAATCCACCACCGCCGTTGCTGGCCCGCCACAACGGCTCACTCACGCCCGGCGGCGTCTATGACCGCTACCCACCCGACACCGACAAGTACTTGACCCTCATCGAATTTTTATCGACACCTAGCGGTTGTAACTTCTCGTTATCTAGGTACAATGGCGCGGCTCGCCGTCAGGCGGGTGTCGTTATGGTGACCCCATCGGTCCCCCCGCAACGATCAGCCGTGAACCCGGTCAGGCCTGGAAGGGAGCAGCCGCAGCGGTGACATTGTGTGCCGGGGTGTGGCTGGTGGGTTCACCACCTATCTCTAAATCCTTGACTCTACAAGGGTTTGTCAGTTGAAAATCTCAAAGTGTGACAGTGTTTAGGTACACCGAAGCCGTGTATCCGCCGTCAGCTTATCTCGCTCTAGCTCCTTTTGCTTATCCTTCGTAGTCCTTTCATGCCCTATGGCATCGCTTCTAAGGGCCTAAGGTCGCAACGAATACCAGCAGCGGATCGTGGCCATGGCGAATAACCGTGAAGTCCACCTGCATCTGCTCACCGGGCTCGGTTTCGAAACGCACAACGGTCTCAGCGTGCTTGGATTTCAAGGTCAAAAGAAAGCTGGTGAGGATGGAAACCACCTTGGTAACCCTGCTCACGGATCTCCCTGAGTAGCACGCTGGCAGGGATCCAGTGCGGTCGAGTAGCGTCTACACGCTGGCGCAGGTAATCCTCGAAAGGCACAAGCTTGCCCGCGCGCTGCGCGCGGGCCATAGACGAGGGTCTGGCGCTGAGCCTGTAATTTGAGGTGGCGTCGAGTGGTATTGCGCGAGCAGCCCATCTGCCGAGCGATGGTTCGAATAGACAGCCCCTGACGAATAGGAACACCGATTTCCACGTGCTGTTCCTTGGACAGCATGGGCAGCTCGCAAAAGCCGCATTTTGCCCACGTGGGTCAGTTTTCAACCGGTAGGGTGGGTCGGTTTTGCATCGGTACTGACAAAGAACGGCGGCTGGATGTTCCTGCGTGGCGGGTTGTCGGCTGTGTTCCTCGGATGTGTAGGTCTGGCTGCACTTTGGCTTATCTTTGCTGTTACCATGCGCAACATGCCTTGATAGCCTCGTTTGCGAGGTTATCTTCACGTTAGAGTGACTAACTACGATCTGAGATGGTAATAGATTTTGTTGCTTGGCTTAATTGCCAAGCATAAAAAACCCCGTCCCTTGAGGGGACGGGGTATCAGCGTTGCTGAAGGGGAAAGACTTGGCGGTTCAAGCCCTTCAGCGACTAAACCAATGCCATGGGCAAGGGCTGTGAGGGAAGTGTGGGCTATACGGTATCGTAATACAATACCGTATAGATCTTGGCGGATAGCTGGCTTCCTCCTCTGTCTCTTGCTATGGCATCGAAAATGGAGTGTCTATGCAAAACAGTAAGAGACGTCGTACCCGGCGTATGACACCGCAGCACCTCAGGACTGTTCACGTTAGCTCGTATTCACGTATCCGCTACGGGAATCGTGAGAGTGTCAGTGAGCATTACCGGAGTCCGCCATGGACTCAGCTAGTGTTTGAGTTCTAAAGCAGTTCAGGGGGGAGGTGGTTGCTCCTCCCTTTTTGGATGTTCGCCGACTTGTCGGAAAGCTGAGGCCGCGTAGTACAAGGGCTGTAGAGGTGTTTATCGCCAAATTCAGTGCCCCTACCTGTCAGCCACCCGAGATGCCCCCAGGAGGAAATCATCGCGCAGACCAAGACGACCGTCAGCGTGACGACCTTCAACAACTACGTGAAGAACCTCACGACTTTCTTCAGCTACGCGGTGCGAGAGGGTTACTGCGACCGCAATCAATTCGACGGGATGCGAGTGAGGCAGCGGAGGAAGGTGAGCGAGGAGCGCAGCATCTTTACACCTGGTGACTTGGCCAGGCTCTTCGCCTCGGACAATTGCGCCCGGAAAGACTCTCCGCGTCCGCACCAATACTGGTTGCCGCTAGTGGGGCTGTACACCGGTGCTAGGCTCAATGAGCTTTGCCAGCTGTACCTTGATGACATTGTGGTGGTGAACGGACTCGACTGCATCCATATTCGTGCCACGCGGGAAGACCAGAAGCTGAAGACGGTTTCGTCCGAGCGATTGGTGCCTATCCACTCGCGGGGGTTTCATTGAATATGTCAGGCAGCAGAGAATACTCGGGGCCGTCCGGTTGTTCCCTGAGTTGAGTCGCCATAAAAAGCATGGTTACAGCGCCGTACCATCCAAGTGGTTTGCACGGTTGCGAGAGCAGTTGGGGTTCAAGAGGGAGGGTGTTCAAAAGGATTTCCATAGCTTCCGCCATTCGTTCGCCGACCACCTAAAGCAAAAAGGTATCGCCGAGTCTTTGGTGGGTGGCGTGTTGGGGCATCAGTCTGAAGGTATTACCTTTAGCCGGTACGGGAAGGACTTCCAGCCGGAAATCCTTGCCCCTATTGTCGAGTCCGTGAGTTTCCCCGGAATATTAGGTGAGGTCGCCTGATGATGCGCAGTCCCCCCGCAAAAACGTAGGCTTCGCTTGGGGGGATACTAAACACAGGTGGCAATCACGTGTTGCGCGGTTTCATCGAATTTCTCTCGGAGGAGGGTGATTTGGGCAAGCTGGTTCCGTGCCCATTGCCTGCGGTCCTGGAGGCTTACTACCTGTTCGTGCCTGTCCAAGCTGCCCAGAGGAACGCTCAGCCATAGGCTGTTTTGGATAAGGACGTTGGCATCCTCTATGTCCCCAATTCGATAGTCTTCCGCTTTGTTGTTCGGGGCAACAGCTGTGTACTTGTTGATGTGCTTATAGAGGGGGGCGACTAAATCTTGGGTTATTGCGCCAGCGACCCGGTCATGCATCGTCTGATCCGCTTGAATCATGAGTTTTTCGTCATGTTCAATTCCCGCCTCTATCTCTGCTTTGGTGCGTCTCTTCCTTGCTGTGTCGAAACCGTTGAATACCCAGCCAGCAAATACTGGCATTCCAAATGAGTCGAAATCGGTGAAGTTCGGGTTTGTCTTCTTGAAGCGGTCCAGACCAATTTCCCAGTCAGCAACAAATGAAGGGACCATCTGACCGATTAGGCCGACGCAATACACACTGAAGTTGTCAGAGGTACAGGGGACGATGTAGTAGTCCGAGGAGTAGAACGCGGCACGAACCAGTGCCCCGAAGGACGGGGGAAGGTCGATTATGGCGAAGTCGAAGTCGGCGCCCGCGTGAGCTGTTGCATCTGCGATTATTCTTTTCAGTGCGACATAGCGGCTAAGGCCCGTACCTGTCAGCAAGTCAGCACCGACATTTAGTGAGTCTGCATAGACGTTCAGCCAAAAGTCGCCAGCCATCAGGTGGACATTGGGGCTGGTATTTTCTGACTGGTGCAGAAAAATCTCTTCTCCTCCGGTGTTCTGGAGAAAGCGCTGCAGGAATGAACGGATGGTTGTTCCGTAAGGCGAGGCTTGGGTGGGGAGGGTCTGTAAGAATCGCTCCTCCCCTAGCATCGCAATGGATAGGTTGCACTGGGGGTCGAAGTCAATAAGGAGAACTCTTTTCCCTGCACGACCGAGAGCGTCTGCGAGGTTCCAGCAGATGGTAGACTTCCCCACGCCGCCTTTGTTGTTGAATACCGAAATTGTTTTCGTCACGGTAAATCCTTTTGTGGGTGCACGCATGCGGTGGTTTTCCTTTGCAAGACGTGTTCGACGGTCGTGGTCAGTGGGGGCACGCTTAGGGGGGGCTTCCTGTCAGACTAGCAAATAGCCATCTTTCCGTCCATGCCGTAGGGCGTATTTGGGAAAATGTCTGCAAGATCGCCGAAGATCCTCCGTGGGCCCACATTAGGATTACCTAGCCGTAATCTGGGGCTTCATCGCGTTCACTCGTGATGCCGGACCTGTGCCGGGCTGTGGGCATCCTTGCTGTGTCTGATCATGGACTTGTTCCGTGTGATAACCATCAGGTATGAGGGCAGACGCCGGAGGACCGCTCAGGGCATCCAACAGGCCAAGGAGCGAAACAAGCTCAAGCCCAAAGACAGAGGGCGGCCCGCCAACCTCGGGCGCAACACAGCGATTTTGGTGATGCTGGAACGGGGTAGCAGCTGGTCGGAGGTCTGCGCTGCCACTGGTGCTTCAAGGAGCACTTTGTCAAGGCTCGTCAACGCACGTAATAATTCCCAAGCGTGATCTTCTGGCTATCTGTTTTTTGAGTGCTCACTTATGTTCAGCAGGTGAGCCAATTAACCGGCTCATGAGCTAATTGCACTGCGCTGAACATGTTCTTGTCCTCCCGCAGCTTCAGCTGCCATCGGCTTGCGTCACGACGGTTCAAGTCGCTCCAGTCCGGTGAGGTTAAGCACTAGTGTTAATCGCTATGCTGCTTCTGTCTAAGTGCATGCCTTGCTCGGTAATTACTCTTCCTGCATTGGCGTGCTCAATGCTGTACGCCTTGGCGATTTGTCGCTTCATTGGCGAGTCTGGGATGTTATGGATCGCCGATAGGTCTGTTTTCGATTGAGCTAGATGCAGGGCTTCAGAGATCTTTATTTCTGTTTCAAAATTCTTTAGTTCTTGGCCGTGGGTTTGCGCTTGTACAAGCTTGATCTCTTCTTCTTTCTTTTTGATGTCTAGTTCGTGGAGTTCTTTGGCTCGCCGCTCCTGATTGATGGCTTGGTATAAAGCAACCCCACCTTCAATCAAGGCGCCAAGCGGACTATTTCTCTTTGCTTCCTTGAGCTCAAGACCGGTTTGCTCTCGTTTGTTAACAAGCGATCTTCCGAGAACTCGGATGTAGTTATTTCCAACTCTTGCACATACCAAAGGGCGCGTGGTGGCGTCGAAAGTGGTAAAGAATGCGGAGAGACGCTTTTTGATCTTGCGATCGCTTTTGTGCTCTGGAGAAAGGATGGAGTCCTTTTCTTCATCGCTCAGACTGGCGATTATATCAAGCTCGGAAAAAAGCGTGGCTTTGTTTTTTCGGTACTTCTCTAAGGAGCTTTCGAATGCAGTAGGGTCGACTTCTTTCTTTTTGTTCCCTCTTTTTATTGCATTTTCATAGCTTAGCGCTGCTCTGGCCTTTGCAAGCTCGATAATATGCTGCTCGGCGGCCTCTAATCCCTCGGATTGGAGGACTTCGAAGGCCGAAGCAACAGTTAGTTTCCTGAAAGGCTGGACGTGGTGCTTTTTTAAGGTTGAATTTATTTGATGAAATGCTTGGTAGAAGCAATTCATTTCGTAGACGTACCTACTCGGGATCAGTGGAATAGGCATTCCAATGGGGTAGAATGTTTTGGCTGCGTTGGGCTCTGAAAGTAAGTTCATTTCAGAGTATTGCTTGTAAAGGGGGAGTGAGTGGTCGAAAATGAAAATGTGTTCCGGGGAGATGCCCTGGGTCAGTGCTGAGCAGATAGAGTTTAGTAGTTCGAATTTATAATAGGCTGTATTAAGCTTGTTCAGAAAGCTGGCGATTTCCCAAGGATATATCGGTTCATCTTTTATCTGTGTAAATTTAAGCTTGATTCTTGTGGAGGTGCTTTTGTAATCATAGTCATCGAACATGGCTTCTTCCTGAACTATATAAAACTCGTTATGCATTTTTAGGGCGTGGGTTTGTTGTCATCTATGCTACAACGATGAGCAGGCTGGTGGTAGTGGCACCTAGCCTTTATTGGGTGAGGGACGAGCCCCCGCGAGCTCCTATGGGGGATCTCGTGTAAAAATTGGTCATTTGCAGGACATGTTCATCCGGAGATAGGGCTGCAATGGCTTTGTTTCAGCACATAGCAGGTCCTACGTGCTAGTGAAGGTGTACTCCCCCTAGGATCCATAGGAATCATTCGGAGTTACGGCATCATCTTTCGCTTTGACCCAGGCTCGGTGCAACTCCCCGCTAGGCGCGCTCTTCGAGGTTAGTGGTGAGATGCTGGTGTTCGGAGCTTCGACAAGTAGGCTTCGGAGCTTCATCCTGGTGCGCCAGAAATGAGTTTGTGGGTGCTCAAGATATTGGCCGGGAATGTTGCTGGCTCGCTGTGCTAGTCAAGGGGGCTAGACGCTTCCGAGTTGATGCCTCTGAAGCTCTATGGCCTGCGCTGCTAGTTTCTCTTGGGGGTGATCCAAGCAGGTGATCCAAACGCTTGATTCCGTGGCTGAGCACTGGCATCAGTGGCTGCAACCACACGCTGGATCGTGCACTGGTAGTCGTCACCTGCGAAAGCATTAGCGGACAATACCAGTGCTCCGATCATCATCCCTAATTTCATCCGGTATTTTTCCAATTTGTAGATGGCGTAAAGTGCGGTATATCTATCCACCGGTGTCTGCAGGTGGATACCGTGGTTGACAACTCACGGTCGGGGCGGCGAAGGTGCCTGCTGATGGTTAGGGGCTCATTCTCGAGCTACATGCCAGGTTCGTCGGTTGTATCTAACTCTACGGGTGGTTTCGTCTTAAACCGACGAGCAATATCCCGAGCGGAGTTTTCAATGTACGGGAAAACCGTGCTCTCTGTGATGTTCAGTAGCTCAAGTTCTTTTCGAATATTTTCTTTGTTATCGATTTTTATTCGTTCAAGCTGGATGTCATGACTACCGTTTTCACTTAATACGGCATCATGGCCGAATAATAAAAAGGCTCCAGATTGAGAGGTTATTCGGTCATTGCTACGCTTGCTTTTTACGCAGATCACAGATTTCAGGTCGTCAGGGCGTATTCTTGGTTTGAAGTAGGGTTTTTCGCTGCCAATGTAATGTAGGAGTCGCTCTATTTGAAGTTGTTCGTTGAAGCGCCTCAGATGATCGATACGAGATTTTTCTGTATTTACAATGGGCGGGTCGAAGAAGATTATCTCGTCTCGCTCTCCAGCACTGAGCAGTGCAAGATTTGCAAGGCAACTTGCGGTGTCAGAATCAAAGTATTTGACTTTGTTCTTTTTGATATGAAATGTAATTACTTCTCCGCGAGTGTCATATTTGCTTTCGGACCAAACGGCAAAAAATAGTGCTATCAAAGGGTTGGCCGTGATATCCAGTAGGCGAGTTGGTAGCGAGTAATGTTGCATTCTTACTAGTTTGTCTAGTGTTGAATTATCTTCTCGGAAGTCAGAAGAGTTTGATACTAATATTTCGCGAAACATCGCGTGTTCGCTGTCGCGGTATAGTGGTGTCCCTGAGCCGTCCGTTCGAAAAATTGAAGGCATCAATCTATAGGTTTCATCGGAGTGCCCTCTGTAGAAGCATTCGCTATAGCCTGAGTTGATTTTTGTAACTTCCTCAATGAAGTCTTTAACGGATGATACAATAATAAATGAGGATTCCTCGTCTTGTCTCACGTCCTCGACGGTGACGGTGGGTGGCTCGAGAGTAAGTTTTGTTGGAAGTCCGGCGTCTCGAAGCTTTGAGAATAAATCACCGTTCTTGATTGCCCAATGTGTTCTGCTAAATTCCCAATTGTGTACGCCAAAGCGCTTCATGGCTTTGGTGAATTGATCATTTGGAATTGGGCCGATGTCCTGGTCGATATCAACAAAGATCCGTACGACTGTTTTGTCTAGTTCGATATCTTTGATGGTGCCAATCCAGAGGTCTTCATGGCCTTCATAAGCACACAGGCAAGGCAGTTTTTTTAGTTTTTCAAGGTGTGAAGAGTTTAGATCTTCGAAAAGTGAAGCGATCTCGGGTGGCGTATACTCCAAGAATCTACTTCTAGGGAATTCTTCTACTCCGTCGTCCCAAGCGTCTTGAGAACCAGTCACGATAAAGTGGTACATTGAGGATCCTTTCCTGCAAAAGTTGCTTTGATCGGTTGGTCATGCCGCTACTGTAGGTAGCCTGGAGATTGCGGCAAATTTTTTTGCCCGATAGACGCTCCTCGGGAGTAGATGTCTTGTGTGATCGAACCAACCTAGTGGTCCACGATTTCCTTGATCATAGCATCAGGAAATGTCTGCTCTTACTAACTATTCAGGATCTGGCTGAACTTGACGGTGGCCGGAATGGTGGTGGTATCGACGTAGTACCAGACCCGCTCGGTGCTGCCTAGAGCGTTTCCGGGAAGGGCTACGTGGAAATGATCATAGGCGCCGTAAAGGGCAACTCCCGAGGCTCCGTAACCCAGGTTGAAGACGGGGGAATTGCTGGCGAGTACCTTTCCACCGCCGCTTCCATTGGTGGCCGCCTTCAGAGGCGGCTTGAAGGACTGGCCCTCCGTGGCTGACCAGATGGCGAGCACATCGCCTGACGTGGGAGGGTAGCTACCGGGTGGGCAGTTGTAGGAATGCGTCGTCGTCCTTCCGCCGACATTCACCGTTACCGTTTGCAAGGTGCTGGGGCCAGCAGAGTACCGCGTCGACGTTCCGGAAAGGACGACGCTCGCGGGCACGTAGTTGCTATGGCGACACCTATCCAGATCCGCTCGACAAAGGTGGCACACGACTCTTCGGCACGCCGAGCAACGCGGCATGGGTAGATTTGGAAGCTCAAGAAGCCGGGACGGTGTGCCTGTAGTGCAATGTCCGCAGTTAACGTAAGGCATGGTCAGCTCCAGCAACGTAGAGGTATTGATCCATCAATTCCGGCAGAAGGGGCTTGAGCTGGAATGTATTGACTGCCTCCAGGCAGCCCGCACTTCGGCGAGCCTGTCTGATCGTGGCAACACTACAGGTTCTGTGAGATGACTGTCCAGGCTGGTAGTGCCGTTACAGCCCTGGCACGAACGCCTGCTCGGCGAACATGACGGGGCTCTGGCGTGATGGGCGGGTTATCAGACATCCACTACCTTGGATGGCATGGCGGGGTTCAGTGCCACTTCATGAGTGAGCATGTTGAAAGTTTGCGGCTGCACGACATATCTCCATTTACCCTCTTTGTAGAATAGAAAGTTGAACGCGTTAGGGGCGGGATACTTCTGATTGCTTTGGCTATAGTCATTGGCGTCAATGCAGGAGATAACGGCTTGTCCCTGGGCGTGAATCAACTGGTTGACGTGTGCGCTGTCCGGGTGTTGATGGTGGTAAATCCTGAACATGTTGCTCCCCAGCGGGGAGGTTGTAGCGACCAGTGCGCATCCATTCATGGCGGCGGTAAAGACAAAGTTATGCTGTGGATTATGCCGTGGTATATCGACAAAGCCGGGCAGTACATTGCCTTGGATGAAGGGGCACCAGTAGGCGGTGATCAAGGGGTCGCCATGCGTGGTGTTCCCTGTCGGGGCCAGTATGACTTCTTGCGCCTGTCCGTCACCGAGCAGGTCGAAGGCGCCTGATTTGGCGGTGTTAAGGACCCTGTTTCGCTGCTGGTTATTAATATTCGTCTGGTCCTTCATGAACCACGCCACATTGTTTATCGCGCGCTGAGCGACATACCATATCGGATTGTTCCTAAAAGTCAGATTGTGGCCGTTCATAATATTCTCCAAATATTAAATAGGTGCCCGGCAGCCAGTAAGATACCGACCAGTGCATGGAATTTAGTAGTTGAAGAAAATGGTATTTTATCGGTAGGAGAGTGGACAAGTTGTTAAGCATGATGAAATATTTCTGCGCTCAAACAGCGAGCGAAGAAATATTTTGAACGGTTGGCAGGACTTGAATAATTTGCGACATGCCTAAAGCGCTGCCCGCAACTCCCTCGGCGACAGCCCATAATGCTTGCGAAACCGCACCGCAAACCGTGAAGCCGAGGCATAGCCGCTGGCCGCGGCAATTTCCCCGATGGGACGCGGAGTGACCTGCAACCACTGCAACGCCATCCCCAGCCTGACGTTCTCGAGGATATTGCTGAAGCTGTCGTTCTCGTTCGCCAACTGCCGGCGCAACGTCGAGGCGCCGAGGTTCAGGCGCTCGGCGACATTGGCAACGGTCCAGTCCCGCGCCGGGTCGGTCATGAGAATCTGCTGCACGCGCTCGCACAGCGGATCGTGGCGATCCAGCAATAACGGCCCGGCCCAGCCACCCAGGGCCAATGCCAACAGCACCGCTTCCGCGTAATGCGTGCGCAAGGCGTCCGGCGAGTCGGCGTTGATGCAGTCCAGCAGGTTTTCCCAGGCCTGGGTCGTATGCC
>Ga0209759_1001064_pt1 | contig 18091 bp, 10 predicted proteins | sample AraplaCL_Col_mMS_FD_184261 | JGI IMG/M metagenome (GOLD analysis project Ga0209759, IMG submission 184261) | Arabidopsis root microbial communities from the University of North Carolina, USA - plate scrape CL_Col_mMS (SPAdes) (version 2) | ecosystem: Host-associated > Plants > Roots >...
GAGCCTCCACCGAGGCGACCGCGGCGCGCCCGCCGAACTGGCGCGAGGTCTGTGCAGACCAGGAACCGGCCAAGATCGCCGCCTGCGTCAAGAAGCTGTGCGACGACGACGTGCGCTACCAACGCTATCCGATCTGCCAGCGCGTGCGGCGGCAGGAAGAGAGGCAACAGCAGCAGGGGACGGGCCAGTAGCCGCGCCGCGGCTTCGCGGCTGTCCCTGCCTGCGTCGGCAGTTCGCTCCTCGTCGGCCGTCTAGTGTTGCGAGTCCTCGCAGCGATCCTTGACCGCCGACACCGCGTTGGCGGTCACGACGATGGTGCGGTCGTAGCAGCCCAGGCGGCTGTCCTCGACACGCACGCGCTGCCTGCTGCTCGAGCTCACCGAGGTGGCGGCGCCGGTGGTCTGGTCGTAGGACGTCGTCGCGTGCGGCGTGACCAGTTCGTCGGACTTCGTCGTCCGCGACTCGCCGTGCGGCCCGTCGACACGCGTCTCGACCTTGCGTTCCTGCGAGATGGTCGTATCGACGACGACGGCGTTGCCCGACAAGGTCTGCGCGTAGACCACCGTCAGCGGGTAGCTGGCGTGGGTCGTGCGGACCGAGGCGCCGCGGTGGTCCAGCGTCGTGACCGCCGTATGGACGTCCGTGCGCTGGCCGATCTGCTGCGAATACGCCGTGTCGGTGATGGCGAAGTCCTGCGTGTTGGCGAACTTCATCTTCTGGTCCACGATGGTCGTGACCGGGCCATGCGAGGTCAGGAGCGTGCCGGCGATGCGGTAGTCGCGCCGCGACGAGACCGTGACGCGGCCGCTCGCGTTCGAGCCGTCGACGACCAAGCCGCTGTCGTCGACATGGACCACCGGGGCCGCGAGCGTGTTCTGCGTCACGGCGCCGCTCAGCACGGGCGCGCCGCTGTCGCGCCACGCCAGCAGCGTGCCGGTGACGGAGAAGTTGTCCTGCGCGCCGAAGACCTGCAGCGTCAGCGTGTGCGGCTGGCCGTCGTCGAGCTGGCCGGCGAACGGCGTCAGGTCGATGCGCGAGGGTTCGAAATTCAGCGTCTGCACGCCCGGCACCGGCGTCCACAGCCGCGGGTCGATGCCGCCGGTATAGATCCAGGGAAAGACGGGCGCGACGCCGGCCGGCGTACCGTCGATCGCGACCTCGACTTCGCGGAACGCGCCGCCGCCGCAGCTTTGCAGTACGCCGGCGTCGGCATCGGGCACGCAGGTGTACCAGAACTCGTCCGAGGCCTGACTCTGGGCGATCACGTCCAGCGCCAGGCGCTCCACGTTGCGCGGCAGCACCACGGTCTTGGCCAGCGTCGGGTTGTTGGGCGACAGCGCGGTGAGCGAAGGCGCCAGCGGCATGACGCTCTGCGGGGCCGCCGCCGGCGGGTCGTCGCGACCGGGCGGATAGAAGACCAGGCTGGCACTGCCGAAGATGCGCCCCGTGTAGGTCGAGTTGACCACGTTGCCCAGGATCGCCTCGCCGGCCTGCGCCGAAGCCAGCAGCGCGCTCATGTCGGTGACGTCCCGCTCGACGTGCCATGCCCGCGGCGTGGCCGAACCCGGTTCCATCGTCGTGCCGAAGTAGACGTTGACGCCGCCCAGGTTGATCACGGCCGTGCGATCGAACTGCCGCCCGGCCGTGACCTGGTAGTCGGCCTGCAGCACCACCTTGGCCCACGGGCCGGGGCAGCCCGGCGGCGGGGCATACGACAGCGCGACCGGCGTGAAGCCCGCGAACTCCTGGTCGGCGAACAGCGATACGGTACAGGGTGCCGTGCGCGGGCGCGTGACCAGCAGCTCGGCGTCGGCCACCGTCCTGGTGCCGATCGCCGGGACCGGCGGCTCGGCGAAGCCCGAGGACGGCGAGTGGGCGAAGGCGGCGGGCGCGGCCAGCACGGCGATGCACGCGCACGCGACGGTGCCCAGTGCGGATACGACTCCTGGACGCGATGCGTCCGCAATACGGCGGTTCATGAAGACCCCGGGGTTTGTTGTTGATCGGCGATGATGTCACGCAGCCCTGCGTGCGACGTCAGGTCTGACCCGCACGTGGATGCGCTCGGCGGGGCCCCAGTTCGGCGGCGCCGCCGCTAGCCCCTTCGGCGGCGCTGACTAGCCCGGTGCGGCTACGCTGCGACGATGCGCCGCCTTCACGCCCTGCTCCCGCTCCTCGCCGCCGCGAGCCTGGTGGTCAGCGGCTGCGGCACGTCGCCCGTCCCGGCGCCCGCGCGTCCCGAAGCGATCCGCTCCCGCATCGTCCAGCTGTTGCCGCCCAGCGTCGATGACCGTTCCGGCTGGGCGCTCGACATCTACGCGGCGTTCGACGCCCTGCGCCTCGAGCCGAGCACCGCCAACGTCTGCGCGGTGCTGGCGGTCGCCGAGCAGGAGTCGACCTATCACGCCGACCCCGCCGTGCCCGGACTGGGCCGCATCGCGCGCGAAGAGATCGATCGCCGCGCAGAGCGGGCGGGCGTGCCGCTGGCGCTGGTTCACGCCGCCCTGCAGCTGCGCTCGCCGGACAGCCGGACCTGGGACGAGCGCATCGGCGCGGCAAGGAGCGAGAAGGAATTGAGCGACGTGTTCGAGGACTTCATTGCCCAGGTGCCGCTCGGCCAGCGGCTGCTGGAAGGCTACAACCCGGTGCGCACCGGCGGCCCCATGCAGGTCAGCGTCGAGTTCGCGCAAGCGCACGTCAAGGCCCACCCCTACCCGTACCGGATGGCCGGATCGCTGCGCGACGAAGTGTTCTCGCGGCGCGGCGGCCTGTACTTCGGCATCGCCCACCTGCTCGACTACCCGGCGCACTACGACCGGCTCGTCTATCGTTTCGCCGACTTCAACGCCGGCCAGTACGCGAGCCGCAATGCCGCGTTCCAGAGCGCGGTGAGCGCGCTTTCAGGCGTGCCGCTGGACTTCGACGGCGACCTTCTGCCGCCGGCCGGCGACGCCGCCAAGACGGGCAGCACCGAGGCGGCAGTGCGCTCGCTGGGTACGCGGCTGGGCCTGCACGATGACGAGATCCATGAGGCGCTGCAGCAGCAGGGCCGCGCCTCGCTGGAGCAGACGCGGCTGTGGGCTCGCCTGTTCGAACTGGCCGACGCCGCGGCGGGACGGCCGGTGCCGCGGGCGATCGTGCCGCGCATCCAGCTGCACAGCCCGAAGATCACGCGCGCGTTGACGACCGAGTGGTTCGCGCGCCGTGTCGACGAGCGCTATCAGCGCTGCGAACGCAAGGCGGCGTGAGCGACGCCCGCCAGTCTCAAAGCTTGCGATGGCGCAGTGCCGGCAGCTGCAGGCGTACTTGCTCGATCCGCTCGCGCGACAGGTCGGCCAGCGCAAAGCCCTCGCCCTCCGCGCCGTCCAGCGCCAGCGACAGCACCTCGCCCCATGGATCGATCACCACGCTGTGGCCGAAGGTGCGGCGGCCGTTCTCGTGCGTGCCGCCCTGCGCGGGGGCGACGACGTAGCACTGGTTTTCCACCGCGCGGGCACGCAGCAGGAGCAGCCAGTGCGCCAGGCCGGTGGTGTAGGTGAAGGCCGCGGGCACGAACAGCACGTGGCAGGGCGTGCGCATCAGGCCGCGGTACAGCTCGGGAAAGCGCAGGTCGTAGCAGACCGACAGGCCGGCGCGCCAACCTTCGTGCTCGAACGAAACCGGCGTGTCGCCGGCCTCCAGCACGCGCGCCTCGTCGTAGGCTTCCTTGCCGTTGTCGAACGCGAACAGGTGGATCTTGTCGTAGCGCGCCAGCCGGTTGCCCTCGGGGTCGTAGACGCAGCAGGCGTTGCGCACGCGGCCCGGGGTCTTGGCGCTGATGGGCAGCGTGCCGCCGACCAGCGTGATGCGGTGCTGGCGGGCCGTGTCCGACAGGAAACGCTGGATCGGTCCGTCGCCGTCGTCTTCGGCGATGCCCAGCTTGGCGTCGTCGCGCAATCCCATCAGGCAGAAGTACTCGGGCAGCGCCACCCACTGGGCGCCGGCCTGCACGGCCTGCGCGACCAGGCGCCCGGCGGCGGCCAGGTTGCGCTCGGCGTCCGGGGTGGAGACGGTCTGGATGGCGGCGAATTTGGTCATGGCTCCACTCTACTTCGTCATCCTGGGCAACGTCGCAGGATCCCCCACCTGCCAAGGTGTCGGCAGGGGTGGATTCTGCGACTGCGCGCAAAATGCCGAACGGCCGTTTTCACGGCATCGGGTGCGCGAAGGCGTTCGAGGCCGCGGCCGCGGCCTCCTCGGCGCGCGCGGCCGAAGCCGCCGCTGCGGCGGCGGCGACCGCGGCCTTGTGCTCGACCTGGTCCACCTTCGGGTTGGCCCAGCTGCCGCTGACGCGCAGCTCGCGCGTGCCGGCCTCGGTGAGCGGGCTGCGCAGGAACAGCTGCGCGAGGAAGGTGCCGATGCCGATCACCGGATTGATGGCCGCGTACGCGAGCGACGCGGCGCCGGCATTGATCTCCGGCACGATGATCACGTCCAGGTCCTGCGTCTCGGCCTTCAGGTCGGCGCGGCCGGACATCAGCACTGCGGCGGTGGCGCTGCGCATGCGCAAATCCGTGGTGGTGGCGACGCCGCGCTCGATCAGCACGTCCCCGGTGACGTTGTCGAAGGCGAAGCCTTCGTCGAACAGGTCGCGGAAGTCCAGCGTCAGGCGGCGCGGCAGCGACTGCAGGCTGAGGACCCCCAACAGGCGGGCGGCGCCGGCGTCGGCCTTGAGGAACTGGCCCTGGTCGATCTCGACGCGCAGCTTGCCGGCCAGGCTCGGGTAGTCGAGCGCGAGCGGCGAGCCCGTCCACGTGACGGCGCCCGCCAGCTTGCCCTTGCCCTTCTTCAACACCCTTCCCATGCCCAGCCGCTCGAGGAAGGCGCCGGAGTCGGCGAGCTCGAGGTCGAAGTCGAGCGCCATGTGGCGCACGGGCGCGCCGCTCCAGCGGCCGCTGCCGCTCAACTTGGCTTCGGGGGTCGTCAGCGCGAGCTTGGTCAGGCGCCAGTCGCGCGCGCCCGATTGCAGTGTGGCCGCCACCTCCAGCCGGCCCAGCTTCTTGGCGTTGAGCTCGAAGTTGTCGACGACGATGTCCAACGCCGGCACGGTGGTGGTCTGGGGCGGCGTCTCGGCGGCCGGCGCGCTGGCGGCAGCGTCGGCGGTGCCCGCGGAGTCCATGTCGTGCGCGTCGAGCGACAGGCGATCCAGGCGCGCGAACAGCTGCGCGCCGCGGGTGGGCGTCTCGGGGCGGTATTCGACGACGCCCTTGGTCTGGTCGGAGACGATGTTGGAACGCCAGACATCATCGCCGCCGGCGATCACCTGCGCCAGCATCACGTCGACGTTGGTGAGATGGCGCCCGCCGATGAACAGATCGGGCGTCTTCAGCGCAGCCGCCGCGGGGACGTAGCTGATGCCCGTCTCGTCGGCGCCGGCGCGCGCCGCGCTGGCGGCCGGCGAAGGCGTCGCGGCGCTGCCGGCGGACAACCCGCGCCAGAACGAGAGCCAGGCATCGCCGTTGAACGCCGGGCCGTGCAGGAGCAGGATGCCGCCCGGCTGCAGCGGCGGAAGCGGCGTGCCCACGGCATAGGCGGCGCGCAGCGGCCGCGGCACGTCGCCGGAGCGGTCGCGCAGCACCTGGGCCTGCAGCAGTGGCCCTTGCGGCTGCGAAAGCTCCACCTTCAGCGTGTCGCGCGGCCGGCCTTCTTCAGTTGAAAGCGTGGTGGACACGCTCAGCGGCCACGATGCGTCGGCCGGCTTGTTCAACGGCGCCGGCAGCGACAGTCCGAGGCCGGCCAGCGGGCTGGTCAGCGCGAATTCGGTCTGGCCCTTGGCGATGCCGATCATGAGCTTGTAGCTGGACTGCCCGCTGACATGCGAGGCGAGCCGCGCCAGCACCGGCTCGTCCGCGGCATTGCGCAGGCCGTCCGCGTTGATCGTGCCCAGCGCCGTGAAGCGCAGGCTGCCGTCGGCCTGCGTGCCGCCGTCGAAAGTGGTGTCGCCTCCGAGCGCCCGCGCGTGGCCCGCGCTGACGGTGACGCCCTTCTCGGTGAAGGCGATGCGCGCGCGTGCGTCGGCGAGCACGGGCGCGCCCGCGACCAGGTGGACGTCGTTGCCGGACAGCGTCAAGGCCCCGTTGACCGTGGTCTGGGCGGCGCCGCGAAGCGGGATGTCGAGCGCAAGATCCAGCTCGGCGTCGCCGGTGGCCGTGGTGGCGGCCAGTCCGTTGTGGAGCCAGCCGCCCACCGGCGATTGCGCCACGTAGCGCAGGAAGTCGGTCATCGGGCCGTCCACCTGGCCATGCAAGGTCAGCGCCGGTTGCTCGTACAGGTTCTTGATGCCGCCATTGACGTCGTGCAGGGCGAGCTCGCCCATGCGGCCGCTGGCGCCGCGGATCTCGAGGGCACCGCGATCGAGCACGATCTCGCCGGCCACCTGCGTGAAGGCCGGCCATTGCGAAGGGGCGCGGCTGCCGTCCTCGGCGCGCGTGCCGGGCACATAGTCGAGATCGACGCCGCGCACGTGGCCGTCGATGCGGAACTCGCCGTCGTGCAGGCGCTGGTAGGGGAAGCCGGCCAGGTCGCCGCGCACGTCGAAGCGCACGTCCTCCATCTCGCCGGAGGAGAACGCAGCGGCCAGATAGCGCCGCGTCTCGGTCATGCCAGGCGCCGGCAGGTAGCGTGCAAGGCGCGCCGCCCGGGCGTGGGACAGCACGCCCTTGAGGACGATGCTGCCCGGAAAGCGCCGGCCGCGGCCGACGTCGCCGGCGGAAGCGGCTGCAGCCGGGGCCAGGGCCGAGTCCGGGCCGCTGTGCCACTGCAGCTGCAGCGCGCCTTCGGCATCGGCGTTGGCGAAACGCACCTCGTCCAGCGCCAGCGCGATCGCCGGCGGCAGCCCCGCATCGCGCGGCGGTTCGATCTTCCAGCTCGCGTTGGCGCCGAAGCGATCGAATCCGATCACCGGTTCCTCGAACACCCCCGGCAGTTCGATGCTGCCGCCGTCCAGGGCCAGATGCGCGGTGCCGCCGCGCTCGTTGGCGTCCAGCGTGACGTCGGCGTTGCGCCAGCCCGGTCGGCCGCTGCGTCCGCCCGGGGGCACTGCTCCTGCGGCCATCGCCAAGCCCGTGACCTCGGCATGCACCCGGTACAGCCGCGGCGCGGCCAGCTGGCCCGACCAATGCGCGTCGAGCCGGCGCACGACGCCTTCGGGCTGGAAGTCGGCCAACCACTGCCGCGCGACGGCCGGCAACGGCAGCGCCGCGGCAAGGCGGCGCATCAGGGTCAGGTCGAGGTGGTCGGCGGACAGCTCGCCGCCGGTCACCGGCTCCAGATCGTCCCACGGCACCTTGCCGGTCGAACTGGAGGCCGGCGCGGACGCGGCCAAGGTCAGGCCCCTGGCCTGCGCCAGCGCCTTTTCGCGTGAATAGCTGACGTAGGCGCGCCGCCCCTGGCGCATCACCACGCTGCGCTGCAACTGTTGCCAGGACAGTCGCAGGTCGCCCGCGGGCCATTCGACGCCGTCAGCCGTCTCGAAGCCGAAATGCTCGGCCGACACGGAGACACCGGCAGGATCCCGGCTCGCGGTCAGGCGCCCGGCCGCGTGCGCGATGGCCAGAGGCTCGACGTCGGGCGCCAGGCGCACGACGACGCCGCTCAGCTGCACGTCCGCCGTGGCCGAACGCCAGTGGTTGTTCTGGAAGTCCAGCCACATGCGCAGCGAACCCTGCCCGCCGTCGATCTGGAACGGCAGGTCGACATGGCGTTTCAACTGCGCGACGTCGCCATGCGGCAGGTCGGCGTAGAGCGTGCCGATCCAGCGGCGCCAGTCGCCGGCGTAGGAGAACAGCGGCTGGTGGGTGCGGGCACGCAGCGTGAAGCGGTCACCCCAGTCGGCCGGCGGCGTGGCGTCGATGCGCAGGTCGTGCGAGCGCAGGCCGTTGCGCAGCACGATGTCGACCCCGGTGAGCTCGAGCGGCGGCGCGTTGCGCTGCTCGTCGATCCAGCGCACGGCGCCGCGGCGCAGCACGATCTCCTCCTGGCTGAACAGCCAATCCAGCGTGGCCGCCTCGTCCGCGCTGGAGACCGTGGGGCCCTGCCCCAGTTCGAGGCCCCCGACGTGGACGTGGCCGGCCAGGTCGCGCCGCACCAGCAGGCGCGCATCCTCGACGTAGAGCTGGGCCAGCCGCGGCGACCAGAGCAGCAGCGAGCGCGGCGACAACGCCGCCGACACGCGCGGCAGGCGCAGTGCCTCGGCACCCGAGGCGTCGCGCAGCACCACATCGCGCAGGTCGATTGCGGGTATCCACGAAGAGGACCGCACCCCGATGTGGCCGATACGCACTGGAACCCCTACCGCGCGACTGGCCTGGCGTTCGATCTCGGGGCGCCAATCCTCGATGTGCGGCAGAATCCCCCACTGCAGAGTCAGCCATGCGAGCACGAGCAGGCACAGCACGGAAAGGCCGGCGTACACCACGGCCTTCCAGGCCAGTTGCAGCCCGCGCCGCCACGGCATGAAGCGCAGCCGTCTGACGACTGGATCGAAAAATGCGCTCAGTTGCAATTCCATGAAAAGTTCGGCACGGGGTGGCAGCGCCCCAGACCACAGTGTAGGTGGGCAAGACAAGCGCCAATCGAGGCGGCGGCGGGCCATTGTTGCCCTCGCGCCGCGTGAACTTTTCGTAACGTGCCGCGACCTGGCAAGGCGGTCGACGTGAACGCGCCCGAGCTGACGCTCCCGCTGGCGCGCGGCCAGGCGCAGGCCGCCCACAGCCGCTTCGTGCAGCGTGTGCGGCGTCGCTACGCCGGCATGCTGGAGCGCCTGCCGCCGGGGCTGCCCGATTTCGCGACCATCACGGCGCTGATCGCCGGGCTCGAGGCCGAGGGCATGCCCGTGATGCGCGCGCTGCGCGTCGCGCGCCAGCTGGTGCTCGAGCGGCTGGCCGTGCTCGACATCGAACAGCGCGCCGACCAGGCCGAGGTCACGGCGGCCATGACCCATCTGGCGGAGGCCACGCTCGAGCGCGCGCACGCGCAGGCGCTGGCCGACATCGACGCGCGCTGGGGCGTGCCGCGCAACGCGGCGGGCGAGGTCGTCGAGTTCTGGATCATCGGCATGGGCAAGCTCGGCGCGCGCGAGCTGAACGTGTCGTCCGACATCGACCTGATCTACGTCTACGAGGAAGACGCGTCCACCGACGGCCCCAAGCCGGTGAGCGCGCAGGAGTACTTCGGCCAGGTGGCGCGCCGCATGTACGCGCTGATCGGCGACGTGACCGACGACGGCTTCGTGTTCCGCGTCGATCTGGCGCTGCGTCCCAACGGCAACTCCGGCCCGCCGGTGGTCAGCCTGGCCATGCTGGAGGAGTACTTCCTCGTGCAGGGCCGCGAGTGGGAACGCTTCGCCTGGCTCAAGAGCCGCGTCGTCGCCCCACGCGCGGCGGTCACCAGCGGCCGCGCGCTGGCGCTGCGCTCGCTGGTGACGCCGTTCGTCTACCGCCGCTATCTCGACTACGGCGTGTTCGAAGGGCTGCGCACCCTGCACCACAAGATCCGCGAAGAGGCGCAGCGCCGCGCCGCCGGCCGGCCGGAACGCGCCAACGACGTCAAGCTGTCGCGCGGCGGCATCCGCGAGATCGAGTTCATCGTCCAACTGCTGCTGGTGGTGCGTGGCGGCCAGTTCCCCGAGATCCGCACCCGCTCCACGCTGAAGGCGCTGGAGCGGCTGCGCGCCAACGGACTGATGAAGGCCGAGACCGCGGAGAAGCTGCGCGACGCCTACGTGTTCCTGCGCCGCATCGAGCACCGCATCCAGTTCCTGGACGACCAGCAGACGCACCTGCTGCCCACCAACGACGACGACCTGCGCTGGATCGCCGCCAGCCTGGAGCTGTCGTGCGGCAAGAACGCCTGTGAACTGCTCGACCGCCTCGGCGAGACGCGCGAGTTCGTGTCCACCGAGTTCGACACGCTGCTGCACGACGGCCGCGCCCCGCCGCCGCGCAACGGCGGCTGCCGCAACGGCAGCTGCAACGCGCCCAAGGCGCAGCTCGACAGCGAGACCTGGCTGGAGCGCCTGCCCCCCGAGCTGGGCGAGCGCGTGCGCCGCTTCGCCGACAACCCCCGCGTGCAGAACCTGCGCGAGGAAAGCCGGCTGCGCATCGCCAAGCTGGTCCAGCGCGCCGTCGACGAGATCCGCTCGGGCAACTGCTCGGTGGACGCCGCCACGCGCTTCGTCGACTGGATCGAGCCGCTGCTGCGGCGCGAAAGCTATCTCGCGCTGCTGGTGGAGCGTCCGAACGTCCACCGCCGGCTGCTGCGCCTGCTGGGCCTGGCGCGCTGGCCCATGCGCTACCTGATGCTGCATCCCGGCGTCATCGACGAGCTGGCCGACGAGCGCACGATGATCGAGCGCTTCGACCGCGCCGCGCTGACCGACGAACTGGAAAGCCGCCACGCCGCCTGGACGCGCTCGGGCGAGGCCGACGAAGGCGCGCTGCTGGACACGCTGCGCCGCGCCCACCACGCCGAGGTCTTTCGCACGCTGGTGCGCGACGTCGAGGGCAGCATCACGGTCGAGGCCGTGGCCGACGAGCTGTCCGCGCTGGCCGACACCATCCTCGAACGCAGCCTCGGCTGGGCCTGGGGGCACCTGAAGCAGCGCCATCGCGAGGTGCCCCGCCTGGCCGTGATCGCCTACGGCAAGCTGGGTGGCAAGGAGCTGGGCTACGGCAGCGATCTGGATGTCGTGTTCCTCTACGACGACGCCGGCGAGCCCGACCCGTATCGCGCCCAGGAGGTCTACGCCGCCTTCGTGCGCAAGCTGATCACCTGGCTCACGCTGCGTACCGCGGCCGGGGAGCTGTTCGACATCGACACCGCGCTGCGGCCCAACGGCAATTCCGGGCTGCTGGTGACGTCGATCGAATCGTTCGAGCGCTACCAGCGCGGACGCGGCAGCAACACCGCCTGGACCTGGGAGCACCAGGCCATCACGCGGGCGCGCTTTTGCGCCGGCGACGCCGAGCTGGGCGAACGCTTCGAGGCCACGCGGCGCGCGGTGATCGAGGCCGAACGCGACGCCGACGCGCTGCGCCAGGAGATCTCGGCCATGCGCCAGAAGGTGCGAGATGCGCACCCGCAGCGCGACGCGCGCATCGATCCCAAGCACTGCGAGGGCGGCTTGATGGACATCGAGTTCGCCGTGCAATACCTGGTGCTCGCGCACGGCCGCACGCATCCAGGGCTGCAGGACAACCTGGGCAACATCGCGCTGCTCAAGCGCGCCGAGGAGGCTGGCCTGCTGGACGCGGGCATCGGCACCGCCGCGGCCGACGCCTACCGCGAATTGCGCCGCGCGCAGCACCGGGCGCGTCTGGACGAACAGCCGACGCTGTTTGCCGAGGAGACGCTGGCGCCCGAGCGCGCCGCCGGGCGCGCGTTGTGGCGCGCCGTGTTCGGCCCCGGCGCGTGAGACGCGCGGGGCGCGCGCTGCGCGTCGACGGCGCGGCCTGGGTTGTGCTGAGCGTGTCGGCCTGCCTGGCGGGGGTCGCCGTCACGGCGGCCTGCGCGCGGCTGGGCGAACCGCCGTCGGCGACGCCATTGGCGCTCTACCTCGACTGGCAGCCGGCGCGCGGGCTGAGCGAGCCGTGGCGGCTGTGGACCTGCGCCTGGGTGCATGGAAGCATCGCGCACCTGCTGGCAAACGTCGCGGGCGCCGCGGTGCTGGCGTTCGTGGGCTGGCGCGCGCGGCTGGCTCCGGCGGCCGCCCTGGCCTGGCTGCTGGCCTGGCCTGGTACGCAGCTGCTGATGGCCGCCATCGGCAGCCCGCGGCTGGCCGCGGTGATGCCCCACTACTTCGGCTTGTCGGGCGTGCTGCATGCGGGCGCCGTCGTGCTGGGGCTGTCGCTCGCGCGGCCCCGCGCGCACGCGCACACGCACGCGCTCGAGCCGCCGCGGCGCGAGCGCTGGATCGGCTTGGCCATCGTGGCCGGCACGCTCGTGAAGGTGGCGCTGGAGGCGCCGTGGACGCTCGCGCCGCATGCCGACGAGACGCTGGGCATTGCGGTGGCGCCCGTCGCGCACGCTTGCGGCATCGGCGCGGGCCTGCTGGCATGGGCCGCGCTGGGCCTCGTCCTTCGCCGGGCCTCCTGAGTCGGAGCGGCGCTGGGTCGGCGCGGCGCCTGTCGCGCACGCGGCACGAAGCCGCCGGCTCCAGGCCTACACTTTCGCCACCGTCCAGCGGCGCCGCCGTCGCACCGCCCATCCGTCATTCCCGCCAGGAAAACCTCATGATCACGCTCAGTGGATTCACGCTCTCCAATTACTACAACAAGGTCAAGATGGTGCTCCTCGAGAAGGGCCTGCCCTTCGTCGAGGAGCGTTGCCCGATGGGCGGCGACAAGACCGAGGAGATGCTGATGTGCTCGCCGCTGGGCAAGGTGCCCTACATCCGCACCGAGCAGGGCTCGCTGTGCGAAAGCGAGGTGATCGTCGAGTACCTGGAAGCCCTGCAACCCGAGCCCCGCCTGATGCCCGCCGACATTTGGAGCCAGGCCAAGGTGCGCGAACTCGTGACCTTCGTCGAACTGCACCTGGAATTGGTGGTGCGCGAGCTGTACCCGGAGGCGTTCTTCGGCGGCAAGGTGAGCGACGCCAACAAGGCCCGCATCCAGAAGCTGCTGGCGCGCAACATCGCCGCCTTCAAGCGCCTGGCCAAGTTCGAGCCCTATCTCGCCGGCCCGGACTTCACGCTGGCCGACTGCGCCGCCTACGTGAGCCTGCCGCTGGTGGCCCTGGGCACCAAGGTCATCTACGGCGAGGACATGCTGCAGGCCGCGGGCATGGACTGGAAGAGCTACATCAAGCTGATCGACCAACGGCCGAGCGCCCAGAAGGTGACGGCGGATCGCAAGGCAGACCAGGCCGCCTCGGTCGCGGCGCGAGCGGCCGCCTGAGGGCACACCGACGCCGCCGCGGGTCCCGCACGGACAGTCACGGACTGGCAGGCCGCGCCCCCTCACGCCATGGCTTGACGGCAATGCCATGATCCTTGAACAGCTGCCAGACCTTGCGCTTGCACGGATAGAGCTGCGCGTCGGGTGACGAGGCGTAGGACGAATCCAGTGCGCCGCTCAAGGCGTCCAGGGTGCCTTCGTAGTCGTAGCGGGCGCCCAGCTCGATCAAGGTCCACACGCTGTCCCAGTTCTGGCCGAACGCGAGGTCGGAAATGATGGGGCGCCCACTTCGCCCGCGAATATCCAGGTTGGCGCCCAGCGACTTGAACCAACGGATGCCGTCCAGGTCATGGTCGAAGGTGAACTGGACGATGACCGGGTCGCCATCGGGCCGGATCGTGTTGGGGTTGCCACCGGCCCGCATGATCATCTCGAGAATCGCGCGCCCCTGCGGCGCCTCAGCGTGGCTGCGCACGGCAAGATGGACGGCGCCGGCGCCATCGGCGGCCTTCAAGTTGGGGTTCGCCCCCGCCCGCAGGAGCGCGGCCACCGCCTGCTCCGCCTGCACGTCGACCGCGATCATCAGGGGCGTTGCGTCGTGCACGCCGCGTGCATCGACCCGGGCGCCTTCGGACAACAACTGGCCGATGGCAGCCGCATCATTGGAACGAATGGCGACTTCGAGCCGCTGCTGGATGCCTGAGGAAAAGAAGAGTGCTTTGGTCGAGGCCATGGGAGTCGGTGTTGCCGGATGGGCAAGGCAGTGGGTGATGGCGGCCAGGCTCGCAAACCATGCGGCGAGGGCGACGAGGAGGTTGCGATGCATCGGGGGTCCGTGTCGAAGTGGGCGAGATCGGATCTGTCGCCGCGTCATCCGCAGGTCGCCAGGAAGGCCGAGAGCGACTTGCGATCGTCGGCGACATCGTCGTTCAGCGAGCCAAGCACGACATTCATCTTGTGCTGCGCGAGCTTGCCCAGCGTCGGCTGGTCGCTCCGTGCCCCCAGCAGCTTGCCGGCGACCGTCATGCTGTCGGCTATCGTCTCCTTCGAGGCGGCCCGCACCGGCGGAAAGGCGGCGACGACTCCGCCGGTGTCGAAAGCGGTCTGCATGCTGTCGATGTGCTCACCGAGTTCGGCGATGTAGCTCTGCTTGTCACGCTGGAACTGCGGGTCGTTGACGCCGCGCAGGGCCGGATTGCGCACCTTGATGTCGATGGGATTGAGCCCCGCGCCCTGGCCGGCCAGTTCCCGCCGCAGGAATATCGAATTGAGGATGTTCTGGCCGGGATCGGTCGTGTCGTTCATGAAGGTCACGAAGTCGCCCTCCGAGCTGAACGCCCTCGTTCGCGAGACCAGGCCATCGAAGCTGGGCCGTCCCGTGCGAAGAAGGGAGCTGTCGGTCAGGCCCGCCGAATTGAAGACTCGCACCTGGGCCAGTTCGTTGACCAGGCCGCCTTCCTGGGCGATGCCGCCGCCCTTGGAGTAGCCGGCGATGTCGAAGGTCTGGTCGGCATCGGCGAGGCGCCGCGTGAGGTTGCGCATGGCGGCGTATTGCGGAGTGTCCTGGCCCAGCCCGTTTCGCGTGTTGGCTTGCCAGTCGACCAGGCTGTCGGGTTGGGTATCGCGCGGCACGAGAATCGTCTTGCCGGTCTCCTCGTCGCGGTAGAGCGCGGCACGGAACCCGTTGTTGTCGTTGCGCAGGTCGGTATCGATGATGGTTCCGGGCGGCATGTCGAGCGCCTCATTCAAACGGTCGGCCTGCATGGGCAACCGGGTCAGGCACGGCTTGTTCGACGGCAGGTCGCCTGGCCCATCCCCCAGCTCGTTCAGATCGGCCGCCGCACGGGCCGAGGGCAAGGCCTCGCGATAGCGATCGAAACGCGCCACGGTGGGCGCCAGCGCGCGGGCCCGCGTGGCGCAATCGCTGTTCGCGCGGCCGCTTGGCGCGCCCTGGGCCGCGGCGGGCGGCGACGCGGCGTTGGGCGAGCCGCGTTGGCCGACCAAGGCCGCGATGCGGGCGCTGCTGGCCTGCGACAGCTCGTCGTCCCTGGCGCGCGCAGCCCGGCAGCACGACGCGCATGGTGCCTTGGCCGACGCCGCCGAGGTGCGCGAGAAGCAAGCCATCTCAGGCCCCGGCGCCGGGCCGCGTGAGTTCGGGCACGTCGAAGGCGGAGAACCGCAACAGGCCGCGCTCCGACAGGAACAGCTTCATGCTTGTCTCGGGCTGGCTCGATTGCCGCACGGCCTCGGCGGCGCGCGTGGCGTCGACGCCCAGCGTGGCGCAGGCGAGCAGGAAGCACATGAAGAGCGCGGCGTCGTGCTCGCTGGCCGCGCGCAGCGTGGCCCAGTGCGGCGCCCACAGCGAGGTGCGCAGCGTGGTGTCGAGCGCGGCCTGGCGATAGGCGGCAACGGTGGTCTGGTCGCGGATGAACTCGGCCACGCGCGAAAAGAAGTGGGCCTGCGTGATCGCGGACATCTGGGCGGTATCGAAGTGCAGCATGTCGACATCGGTTGGGTTTCGGATGTCGACCATGTTCGGATGGCGCGCGAAAACTGCCCCGCGCAATCGGCGTGATTTCGGCGCCGTTTGCCGCGCGCGACGGTTGGGCCGCTTTTTTTGCGCCGAATCGATGGGCCGCGAGGGGCTGCGCACCTGCCGGCCAGCCGCGCTCCAAGACGTGCAAGGGCTTGACGGCTTGTTTATCATGGTCGGTTGCCTGCCGTTTGCCATGCCATCCTCCAAGACCTCTGTTTCCCCCGTTCCCAAGAAGACCCGCGAGACCCGCGCGCAGGCCCCCGAAGCCGTCCCGGCCGCAGCGGCGCCGCTGCAGGCGGGCGAAGGTGCCGGGCGCTACCTCGGCAGTGCCGTGCGCGGACCGCGGTCCGACGCCGACCTGGAGCGCGAGCTGCGCATCGCGCGCCCCGACGCCCACGCGATCCGCGTGCGCGGCGCGCGCACGCACAACCTGAAGAACATCGACCTCGACATCCCCAAGCACGCGCTGGTGGTGATCACCGGCTTGTCGGGCTCGGGCAAGTCCAGCCTCGCCTTCGACACGCTGTACGCCGAGGGCCAGCGGCGCTATGTCGAGAGCCTGTCGGCCTACGCCCGCCAGTTCCTGCAGCTGATGGACAAGCCCGACGTCGACGTGATCGAAGGCCTGGCGCCGGCCATCTCGATCGAGCAGAAGGCCACCAGCCACAACCCGCGCTCGACGGTGGGCACGGTCACCGAGATCCACGACTACCTGCGCCTGCTGTTCGCCCGCGCCGGCACGCCCTACTGCCCCGACCACGACCTGCCGCTGGCGGCCACGCCCGTCGCGCAGATGGTCGACAACGTCCTCGCGCTGCCGGAGGAGACCAAGCTGATGGTGCTCGCGCCGGTGGTGCGCGACCGCAAGGGCGAGTTCCTCGAGCTGTTCGCCGACATGCAGGCCCAGGGCTACGTGCGCTTTCGCGTCGACGGCGCGATCGTCGAGGCGAGCGACCTGCCCGTGCTGAAGAAGACCGAGAAGCACGACATCGACATCGTCATCGACCGCCTGAAGACGCGCGACGACGCGCGCCAGCGCCTGGCCGAGAGCTTCGAGGCCGCGCTGCGCATCGCCGACGGGCGCGCCATCGCCTACGAGATGGACTCCGGCGCCGAGCACCTGTTCTCGGCCAAGTTCGCCTGTCCGATCTGCAGCTATTCGCTGCCCGAGCTCGAGCCGCGCCTGTTCTCGTTCAACTCGCCGGTGGGCGCGTGCCCGAGCTGCGACGGGCTGGGCCAGGTGATCGCGTTCGACCCGGAGCGCGTGGTCGCCTTCCCGACGCTGAGCCTGGCGGCCGGCGCCGTCAAGGGCTGGGACCGCCGCAACGGCTACACGTTCTCGATGCTGGAAAGCGTGGCCGCGCACTACGGCTTCGACGTCGACGCGCCCTTCGAATCGCTGCCTGACAAGGCGCGCGCGGTGCTGCTCAACGGCTCCGGCGAGGAGGCCATCGAGTTCACCTACACCTCCGAAGGCACGGGCAAGACCAAGCGGCAGAGCGTGGTCAAGCGCGCCCATCCGTTCGAAGGCATCCTGCCGAACTTCGAACGCCGCTTCAAGGAGACCGATTCGGCCGCGGTGCGCGAGGACCTGGCTCGCTACCAGGCCGCGCGCGCCTGCCCCGCCTGCCACGGCACCCGGCTGCGCCGCGAAGCGCGCAATGTCTTCCTGGTGGGCGGTGGCGCCGGCCCCGTGCAGCAGCGCAAGCCGATCTTCGAGATCGAGCACTCGACGCTGTCCGACTGCCTGGCCTACTTCGAACAGCTGCGCCTGGAGGGCGCGCGAGCGGACATCGCCGACAAGGTCGTGCGCGAGATCCGCAGCCGCCTCACCTTCCTGAACAACGTCGGCCTGAACTACCTCAGCCTGGACCGCAGCGCCGACACCCTGTCCGGCGGCGAGGCCCAGCGCATCCGCTTGGCGTCCCAGATCGGCTCCGGCCTGACCGGCGTCATGTACGTGCTGGACGAACCGTCCATCGGCCTGCACCAGCGCGACAACGACCGCCTGATCGCCACGCTGCGCCACCTGCGCGACCTGGGCAACTCCGTGCTGGTGGTTGAACACGACGAGGACATGATCCGCGCGTCGGAGTTCTGCATCGACATGGGGCCGGGCGCCGGACGCCACGGCGGCCAGGTGATCGCGCAGGGCACGCCCGACGAAGTGGCGGCCAACCCGGAGTCGCTGACCGGCAAGTACCTGTCGCGCGCGCTGACGATTCCGATTCCGGCCGAGCGCCATGCGTGGCGCGGCGAACCCGAGGACGACGATCCGCAGAACGCCGCGCGCCTGCGCGTGCGCGGCGCGCGCGGCAACAACCTGAAGAACGTGACGGTCGACATTCCCGTGGGTCTGCTCACCTGCGTGACGGGCGTCTCGGGCTCGGGCAAGTCCACGCTGGTCAACGACACGCTCTACACCGCCGTCGCGCGCGCGCTGTACGGCAGCCACGCCGAGGCCGCGCCGCACGACGCGCTGGAGGGCCTGGAGGCGTTCGACAAGGTCATCAACGTCGACCAGAGCCCGATCGGCCGCACGCCGCGCTCCAATCCGGCCACCTACACCGGCCTGTTCACGCCGATCCGCGAGCTGTTCGCCGAAGTGCCGGCGGCGCGC
>Ga0209759_1001066_pt1 | contig 18016 bp, 25 predicted proteins | sample AraplaCL_Col_mMS_FD_184261 | JGI IMG/M metagenome (GOLD analysis project Ga0209759, IMG submission 184261) | Arabidopsis root microbial communities from the University of North Carolina, USA - plate scrape CL_Col_mMS (SPAdes) (version 2) | ecosystem: Host-associated > Plants > Roots >...
TCGACGATCCGCAAGAAGGGCTTCGACGGCCCGCTGCGCGGCTCAGCGCAGGCGCCGATGCAACACGCCATCGCATACGACATCGTGGACGGACCGCCAGATGAATCTTAGAGGCATCGCAAACAGCGTCACCAGCGCTATCAACCCGAACACCGCGGCGCAGCTGTCGCGCAGCACCGGCTACGACACCACGCCGAGCGGCAAGCGCACGCCGATGTATGCGGCGCCCGTCACCGCACAGGTTCAGGTGCAGGCGCTGTCCGCGCCGCAGCTCCAGCACCTCGACAGCCTGAACATCACCGGCGTGCTGCGTAGCGCGCGCCTGAACGGCGACTGGCGCAGCGTCTACCGGCCCGACTCGCAAGGCGGCGACCTGATCGCGTTCGGCGGCACGCCAGACGTTCCGGTGTCGCTGCAGAACACCACGTGGCTCGTTGTGCAGGTGCTTGAAACGTGGCCGGACTGGTGCTCTCTCGCGATCCAACTCCAGAAGGCCTGACCATGCCGACCACCGTCAGCATCACCGAAGACAATGTGCTCGCCACGCTGCGCACATTCCTGCTGTCGATCGTCGCCGCCGGCGTCGAGGTGGTAAACGGCCAGGACAATCGCGTGCCCGAACCGTTGGGTGATGACTTCCTCGTCATGACGCCACTCGGCCAGTCGCGCCTTTCGACCAACGGCGAAACCTACACGGACCCGGGCACCAACCCGGGCACGCGCAATTTCGAGCGCGCGACGAAGTCGACGATCCAGATCGATATTCACGGCCCGAACTCGGCGGATAACGCCGCGATGATCGAAACGCTTTACCGAAGTGAATATGCGGTCGATTCATTTAAGGCGTCCGGCCTTGATATTCAGCCGCTATATTGCGATGACGCGCGGCAAATGCCGTTTAATAACGGAGAAAATCAGTATGAGCAGCGTTGGATAATCACCGCTGTAATTCAGTACAATCCTGTCACAGCAGTGCCGCAGGATTTTGCCGACGCTCTCAGCGTCAATATCATAAGCGTGGACGCCACTTACCCTGCGTAGCGCTGCGCCTATCTGGAGCACAGATAAATGTCGATCCCAGCATCCCTGATTGCCAACGTGATCCCGAGCGTTATTAGCGCTGGCGGCTCAGCGCTTGATCTCATTGGCATTATGTTGACGAATAATCCGCGAGTGCCAATCGGTTCGGCGCCTTCATTTCCGACGACACAAGCGGTTTCTGATTATTTTGGTCCGGCTTCTGCGGAAGCGGCGCTCGCTCCGGTTTATTTCAACGGTTTCAAAAACTCGACGAAAAAGCCGGGCGCGCTTCGTTTCTTCCAATATCCGACGGCGCCGGTCGCAGCCTATCTGCGCGGCGGCTCGCTCGCGTCGATGACGCTCACGCAGCTGCAGGCGCTCACCGGCACGCTGACGCTGACGGTCGACGGGGTGGTCAAGACGTCGACGGCGATCAACCTCTCGAGCGCGACCAGCTTCTCGAACGCCGCGACGCTGATCGCAGCGGCTTTCACCAGCGGCCCGACCGTTGCATTCGACAGCCAGTCGAGCGCCTTCGTATTCACTTCGACGTCAACCGGCGCGAGTTCAACCATCACGCCAGCGAGCGGCACGCTTGCCGCCGGTCTGAGTCTCACGACCGCCACGGGCGCGGTTACGTCGCAAGGCGCGATCGCAGCGACGCCCGCAACTGCCATGGCCGCGCTGGTGAAGCTCACGACGAACTGGTGCTCGTTCATGACCGTGTTTGATCCGGACAACGGCGCGGGCAACACGCAGAAGATGGCGTTCGCTGCCTGGACGGTGTCGCAGGGCAATCGCTATCTGTATGCCGGCTGGGATCAGGATGTCGCGCCGACGGTCGGCGCCGCGCCGACGTCCTTCGGTGCGCAGGTGAAGGCGAACAACATGTCGGGCGTCGCGCCGCTCTGGAGCCCGGCCGACAAGGCGGCGTTCCTCATGGGCTACGTCGCATCGCTCGACTTCTCGGCGACCAACGGCCGCGTGACGGCGGCGTTCCGATCGCAGGACGGTTTGACTGCGGACGTCACCGACGGCACGGTGTACACGAACCTGCTCGCCAATGGTTACAGCTGCTATGGCGACTTCTCGACCGCCAATGACGATTTCCTGTTCCTGTCGAACGGGCAGATCGGCGGCCAGTACGACTGGATCGATTCGTACGTCAACCAGATCTTCCTGACTAACCAGTTCCAACTGGCGATGATGACCGGCCTGACGTCGGTCAACTCGATCCCGTACAACTCCGACGGCGACACGCTCATCGAAGCGTTCCTCACGGATCCGATCAACCAGTTCCAGAACTTCGGTGGTCAGCGCGCGGGTGTCGCACTGTCCGCTGCACAAGCCGCCGAGGTGAACGCCGCCGCAGGCCTCGCGATCGACAACGTACTGTCGACGCGTGGCTGGTATCTGCAAGTGCTCGCCGCAACTCCGCAGGTGCGCGCTGCGCGCCAATCGCCGCCGATCAATTACTGGTACATGGACGGGCAATCGGTCCAGGTGCTGCAAATGGCTTCCATCCTGGTGCAGTAAGGGGACTCGACATGGATATCACTTCAAGCAACGCCGTTTTCATGTTGTCGATTGCGACAATCTTCCCCGTTCCGCAGAAGCTCACCAAGTTCGCTGCGGACGCGATGTTCGCGACTGACGATGTTGAGCCGGCGGAAGTCGGCAAGGGCGCGGACGGCAACATGTACGCCGGCTACACGCCGTACAACACGCCGCAGACGATCACGATCATGCCCGACTCGCCGCAGCTGACGATGTTCGAACAGTGGCTCGCGGCGATGAAGACGAACAGCACGATCTATGCTGCGAACGCCACCATCCGCATCCCGTCGATTGGCAAGAAATACACGCTGACGACGGGCGTTCTCTCGCGCATCCGTGCGATCCCGAATGCGCAGAAGGTGCTCCAGGCGATGGAGTATCAGATCACGTGGGATCAGGTTGACCCGGCACCGTTCTGACCATGGCACGAAAGACACTCACCTACACCGTGACGGCCGCCGGCCGCGACCAGGGCAAGGCGTTTCTGATCACCGAAATGTCGTCAGCGCAGTCCGAGGAATGGGCTGCGCGCGCGCTCTTCACCGCGATGAATTGCGGCGTCGAGATCCCCGACGAACTGCTCTCATCGGGCCTCGCGGGTCTCGCCGCGATCGGCGTCAAGTCGCTGGCCCGCGTGCCATTCGACATGGCCAAGCCGCTCTTTGACCAGATGATGGAGTGCGTGCAGCTCATCCCTGATCGCTCGAAACCCGAGTTCGTGCGGCCGCTGATCGATGACGATATCGAAGAGGTCGCCACGCGGCTGATGCTGCGCAAGGCAACGGTCGATCTGCACATGGATTTTTTTCGCGTCGCCGCGCCATTGAAACAGGCTCCGGACGCGGCCAATACGTCCCCGGCCTGATCGAGTATGTGAATCTGCCCCGGTCCATCGGCGCAGTCGTTTCCCGGCGCCTCGCGACGCTGCATGAGCTACAGACCGTGTACGGGGCCGAGGACCTGTACAACCTGCTCGAAGTGATCGCTGTCGATTCGCACAACGAGCGCGAGTTGAACAAACCGAGGAAATGAAGCATGGCAACTGTCGTCGACGCGCTGGTCGTCACTCTCGGGCTAGACCTTGCCGCATTCAAGCGTGGCAAGGCTGACGCCACCAAAGCTACCAAGACCCTCACCGCCGAAGAGAAGAGCGCCGCCAAAGAGGTTGAGGCGGCCAACAAACGCGCGGCCGATTCCTTCCAGAAAGTCCGCAACGAAGTGCTCGCGCTGGTGGCGATCTTCACCGCTGGCATGGGTATCAAGAACTTCACCGAGAGCACGATCAACTCGGCGGCCAGCCTCGGTTTCATGGCGAAGAACCTGCAAATGAGCACGCAGGATCTGTCGGCGTGGCAGCGCGCAGCTGAGCGCGCCGGCGGCAGCGCCGAGGGCATCACGTCCGCGTTGCAGGCCTCGCAGCAGGAGGTCGCCAAGTTCAAGCTCGGGCAGGTGAGCGATTCGCAGCAATGGTTCCTGCGCTTCGGCGGCTCGGTCAAAGACCTGAAAGACGGCAACTCCTACTTGCTCGCCCGCTCGCGCATTGTCGCGAATCTGTTCAAAACCGACCCGGGCCGCGCGCGTCTCGTCGCGCAACAGATGGGCATCGGCGATGGCGAGTTCAATCTCATCAAGCAAGGTCCGCAGGCGATTCTCGCGCTGGTGGCCGCGCAAGAAAAGAACTCCGCCATCACCGAGAAGCAGGCCGCACAGGCGCTCAAACTCAAGAATGAATGGCTCGACTTCAGCGACCGTCTGCAATACGTCGGGACGACGATCTTGCTTGAGCTGATGCCGGTGTTCGAGAAGTGGCTGCAAAAGCTCCAGGCAATGGCCGACTGGGTCGCGGACCACAAGGCAGACATCAGCGCGTGGGTGGATAACGCCGTGGCCGCTGCGCAGCGCTTCGTCGAGTGGGCCGACAAAGCGGCCGACGCGGTGGGCGGATGGAAGAATGTTCTCATCGCGTTGGCCGGAATCAAGATTCTGTCGATGGTGAGTCCAATCCTCTCGCTTGCCGGCGCGCTCGGTGGACTCGGATCCTCGTTGGGCATCATCGGTACGTTGGGGCCGGCCGCGATTGCGGCGCTCGCAGGTCTCGGCATTGCGAAGGCAATGGGTCTGCCAGACACGGATAAGACCCAGGGCGAGAAGGACATCGCGAATGGTGACTGGCTGGCAGCATCGGCTCACATGCCGGCGTTGGACTTCATTAAGGCGGTCGCATCCCATGCTACCAGCGCGCTATCCGGCGCGCTGGGCACCTCGAATGATCTCCGTCAGAAAGCGGGACCGGAGGCAGTGCAAGCGGCAATCAGAACGCAGGCGAAATACGGTGTTCCGATCGACGTCACGCTTGCGCAGTTTGGTCTCGAAAGTGGGTTCGGAAAGCAGATGCCGCCGGGCAGCAACAACCCCTTCGGGATTCACGCCGCGGCTGGTCAGGACTTCGTCATGGGCATGGATTGGGATGCAAGTGGCAAGCGCGTGCCCACGAAATTCGCGAAATATGCTTCGCTGGCCGATGCGTTTGAAGCGCATGGAAAGTTGCTCGCAACCGGATCGGCATATGCAGAGGCCCGGCGACACCTCGACGACCCGATGGCGTATGCCGCTGCACTCACCGGCCATTACGCGACGGACCCGCAATACGGTGCAAAACTTCAAGCGATGATGGGCGGCTCGTCAAACGCCACACAGTTAGCGCGACAACACGCTGCGCTGATCGCCAGACAGGGCATCGGCGCGCGCGACGTCGCTCCTGTAGCGTCGAACACGTCGACCAGCACGACGACAGCCGAGACCAACATCAATGGTCCGATCACGATCCATACGCAGGCGACAGACGCTCACGGTATCGCGCGTGAGCTCGGGGGCGCCGTCGCGCGCTATAGCTTCACGGTGCCGCAGGCCAACACGGGGGTGAGCTAATGCCGATGCCAGACCTTCCGGTCCCGCAATTCCCGAACGTCCCGGCGCTGCCGGGCGTTCCCGCTTTGGCGCGTCTCGTCGGCACGCCGGTGCTGACCGAGGTGAACAGCTTCCTGATCAACGCAGGCCTCGGCCAGTTTGCGCTCGGCTTCGCGAAGCCGGTTTGGGGAGTATTCGATTCGAGCAACCAGCCGGTCGCGATCGCCGACAGCGTGCGCGCCGTGCAATATCGCGCGGATTCGAACGTGCCCGACTATCCGATGGAGCAGGGCGCGTTCCAGTCGTACAACAAGGTGCAGCGTCCGTATGCGTCCGTCGTGAGCCTGGTGTGTGGTGGTGATGAGCAGCGGCGCGCCAATTTCATCTCTGCGATCGATATCGCCAAGCGGTCGACAAACCTCTACAGCATCGTCATGCCGGAGGTGGTCTACAACAACGCGAACATCGTGGCCTACGACTACCGGCGGGAACAGCGCGACGGCGCGACACTGATGAAGGTCGATCTGCACATCGAGGAAATCCGCGTGAACGCGACCGCGGCGTTCGACAACGTGCAGAATCCCGCGTCTGCTGACACGGTCAGTCAAGGGCAGGTGCAGGCGAGCACGCCGAGCGCATCGCTTGCCGCGCTGTATGGCCCAGTCTCGGTGGTGCGGTGATGAAGACTATTCCGCTATCTGCCGTGCCGTCGCAGAAGCTGAGCACATTGCTCGGCGGCCAGAACTGCCAGCTCAAGGTCTATCAGAAGACGACGGGCATGTATCTCGACCTGTACGTCAACAACGTGCCGATCGTGACCGGTGTCATCGCGCGCGACCGCGTGCTGATCGTGCGCCAGTCCTATCTCGGGTTTGTCGGCGATCTGTCGTTTTTCGACACGCAAGGCGTCGCCGATCCGACGTACGACGGTCTCGGCGCGCGCTATCAACTGGTCTACCTTGAAGCGAGCGATCTCACATGAGCTTCACTCGCAAACGCATCGACGTGACGATCACGCTCGGCACCGGCCAGTTCGGTGACTCGGGCGCGAACACGGTCACGCTGTCGGGTCTGCGCGTGCATGCCGGCATTCAGGTCTACGGCGGGGAGGCGATGCCGCAGGCGCAGTTGCGACTGTTCGGCCTGCCGCTCGACATGATCAACCAGCTGACGACCATCGGGCCGATCAACTCGGCGGTGATGTTCAACAACGCGGTGCTCGTCGCGGCCGGCGATGACGAGACTGGCCTGCAAACGATCTACAACGGCACGATCTGGCAGGCGTGGGGCGAGTTTCAGGGCGCGCCGGAGACTCCGCTGAACATTACCGGCCTTGGCGGTCTCGCGTCGGCGCTGAAGCCCGTCAATGCACTGAGCTTTCCCGGCTCCGCCGACGTCGCGACGATCATGCAGACGCTCGCGCAAACGATGGGCGTGGCGTTCGAAAACAACGGCGTGTCCGTCCAACTGGCGAGCCCGTATTTCCCGGGCACCGCGCTCGCGCAGGTCCGCGCGTGTGCGCGCGCCGCGGATATCAGCTGGACGATTGACCGTGGCACGCTTGCGATCTGGCCGAAGAACGGTTCACGCAGCGGCGACGTGCCGCTGATTTCTCCAGACACGGGAATGGTCGGCTATCCGACGTTCTCCAGTAACGGACTCGGTCTCACGACGCTGTTTAACGCATCCATCAAGCCGGGCGGTGTCGTTCAGGTGGATAGCTCCCTGCAGGTGGCGCGCGGCAAATGGACGGTCATGCAGGTGCAGCACTCGCTACAGACCGAGACGCCCAACGGCCAATGGTTCACTTCGATCCTCGCGGTGCCCAGCAATGACCAATGACCTCGGTTACCGCGGCGCGGCCGACGCGACGTCCGGCGGCTCGCCATTTAACGAACAGCTGTTCCTGATCCGTCAGGTGCTGGCCGAAATCAGCACGGCCAAGCTGGTGGAAGTGATCGCCGTGACCAACGCAGGCGATCTGTCGCCGGTCGGCTTCGTTGACGTGCGGCCGCTGGTCAACCAGCTCGACGGCAGCGACAACGCGGTGCCACACGGCACCGTGTACAACCTGCCTTATTTCCGGCTGCAGGGCGGCACCGATGCCGTGATCCTCGATCCGAAGCAGGGCGACATCGGGTTAGCGGTCATCGCAGATCGCGACATCTCTGCAGTGAAATCCACGAAGGCACAGGCGAACCCGGGTTCGAAGCGCAAGTTCGACGCAGCCGATGGCCTGTATATCGGCGGCTTCCTGAACGGCGTGCCGCAGCAATACGTGCGCTTCTCGGCTGCCGGCATCGGTATCGTGTCGCCGACGAAGATCACGCTGACCGCGCCGCTCGTCGAAATCGACGCCTCGACGTCTCTCACTGTCAATTCGCCGCAGTCCGGTTTCAGCGGCATGGTGATCGTGCAGGGGTTGCTGTCCTGGCTTGCCGGAATGACTGGCAGCACAGCCAGCGGCGTCGCGGCAACCATCACCGGCATCATCAACTTCATCGGCTCGGTTACCTCGAACGGCAAGGCGATCGACAGCACCCACACCCACCATGAGAACGGAACGGGCAACAACACCAGCCCGCCGAACTGACCATGAACACACTATTGCTCGATCAAACCACGTGGGATCTGTGCCTCGACGCGAGCGGCAACATCGCGATGGCGAGCGATCCGTACTCAATCTCGCAGGACGTCGCGAGCGCCGTGCGCACGTTTCAGGGCGAGTGCTGGTTCAACACCGCAGACGGCGTGCCGTACTTCTCCGAAGTGCTTGGCCAGTCGCCGCCGCTGCAACTGCTGCAATCGTTGATCGAGCAGGCCGCGCTGACCGTCAATGAAGTGGTCAAGGCTAGCGCGACGATCACCTCGTTCGTGGGTCGCACGATCAAAGGCACGATTCAGGTGACCACGTCGAGCGGTATCACTCTTCCTGTTTCCTTCTGAGGTCTCACCATGTCGACCCCGAGTTCCAGCGTACCTCCGATCAACTGGGCACCGAGCGGCCCGGCGGTGCCCGACGAGTCTGCAATCCTCGACGGCATTTTCGCCGATACGAACGCCGCGTTCGGCGGCAACATGAACGTGACGAACGCCGACGGCTCGCCGAACGTGAAGACGCCGCAGGGGCAACTTGCCTCGAGCGTCACGGCGATCATCGGCGCGAAGAACGACGACATCCTCGAGGTCGTCAACGGCGTGGACCCCGACCTGTCCGATGGCCGGTTTCAGGACGCGATCGGGCGCATCTATTTCATCGACCGTAATCCCGCCGAGCCGACCAGCGTCACTGCAACCTGCAGCGGCCTGGTCAATACACCGATCCCGGTCGGCGCGAAGGCGCAGAGCTCGACGGACGGCAACATCTATCTGTGCACGCAGGCCGGCGTCATCCCGGCGAGCGGCAGCATCGACCTGACATTCGCCTGCGCGGTCACCGGCCCGATTGCGTGTCCGGCCGGATCGCTGAAGATCTATCAGCAGATTCCGGGCTGCGATTCGATCTCCAACGCCGCCGACGGCGTGCTGGGCTCGGACGTCGAGACTCGCGCGGACTTCGAGAATCGCCGCCGTCAGTCTGTGGCACTCAACTCACAAGGCTCGGTGCCGTCGGTGCGCGGCGCGGTGCTGAGCGTGGCCAATGTGCTGGATGCCTACGTGGTCGATAACCCGCTCGGCACGCCCGCCGTCGTGGGCGGCGTCACGCTGCTGGCCAACTCGCTGTATGTGTGCGTCGCCGGCGGCGCTGTGCAGGACGTCGCGAACGCAATCTGGTCGAAGAAGGGGCCTGGCTGCAACTACTCGGGCAGCACGGCGGTGACGGTCTTTGACACCGACGGCTACACGGCGCCGTTTCCGCAGTACACGGTGAAGCTAGACATTGCGACCGGTCTGCCGATCCTGTACGCGGTGCAGATCGCAAACGTGCCGGGCTTGCCTTCGAACATCACGCAGCTGGTGCAGAACGCGATCACTGCGGCCTTCACGGGCGCCGACGGCGGCCAGCGCGCGCGCATCGGCCGCACTATTTATGCGAGCCGCTATTACCCGGGCATCGAGAATATCAATCCGAACGTCGAATTAATCTCGGTGCAAATCGGCACGACGACCGCAAATCAGAACTCGGTCGGCGTGAATATCAATCAGATTCCGACGCTGTCCGCGAATAATATCGTCGTTACTCTCGTATGATTCTGGAATTGGATTTTCAGGTGCCGGATTATGGATAACGTCGAGCAGACGATTATCAGTCAGTATGCGAACAGTCCGACGATCGTTCAACTGATCCAGAACATGAACGGTTATATCGACCCGTCGGCCGATATTGACTCGTTTTACGATTTGATCTGGAACGTCGATACGGCGGTCGGTAAAGGCCTCGATATCTGGGGAAAAATTGTCGGTCTTGATAATGGCCGGATCCTGAAAATCCCCTCGGCCGAACTGAATCTGGGCTTCGACGAAGCGGGCACACTGAGCGCAACACCCTTCGGTTCGGGGGCGTTCTATTCGGGAGCACCGGTTACGCAGAATTATTCGCTGGGTGACGACGCATTCCGCACGCTGATTCTCGTCAAGGCACTGGCGAACATCACCGACGGTTCGATCCCCAGCTATAACCGCCTGCTCCAGAACCTGTTCGCGGGCCGCGGTCGATGCTACGTCAACGACCTCGGCAACATGCAGATGCGCTACACGTTCGAATTTTTTCTGCAGCCATTCGAGATGGCGATCATGACCCAGTCCGGCGCGCTGCCGCGACCGACGGGCGTGCTCGCTTCAATTATTCAGGTGCAGCTTCCCAATGTATTCGGCTTCAAGGAAGCGGGCACTGCGAGCGCCGCGCCGTTCGGGCAAGGCACATTCTTTACTGGAGCTGTGAATGCAAGCTAGTCAAACACCAACACTCGTCCCGCTCGCCTTCGCTGCCAACGGGACGAAGAACACGATTCCGGAGGCGTCGCAGATCGGCATCACGCCGGGCGCCGCGTCACTCAACGATGGTTTTCCGCCGCTGACATTCACTCCGATTGCGGCTGGGGGTGTGCCGCCGGCTGGCGCCGATTTTAACGGCATCCTGAATCTGATCAGCGCAGTCATCCGCTGGCAAAACGCTGGTGGTCAGTTCAAGTGGAACAGCGCATTCGCGACGGATACGAACGTCGGTGGCTATCCGGCCGGCGCAGTGCTCGAACGCTCTGACGGTGCAGGATTCTGGCTAAATCTCGCAGACAACAACGCGACGAACCCGGACGCAACGGACGGCAGCGCAGCGAACTGGGCGCCGCTCGAAGGCTACGGCATCACCGCGGTGACTGGACTCACAAACGCTAATGTGACACTGACTCCGCCACAATTCGGTCTGCCGATCATTACGTTGTCCGGCACGCTTACCGGTAACGTGCAGATCATCTTCCCGGCGCTCAAATCGCAGTGGCTGCTGATCAACAACACAACGGGCGCCTTTACTGTCACCGCCAAGACCGCAGCCGGCAGCGGCGTCGCAGTGCCGCAGGGCGTCTCGGCGCAGCTGTATGGAGACGGTACAAATATTCTGCAGGCGATGTCATCCACAGGGCGCCTGCTCAGCATCCAGACCTTCAACTCGAGCGGTACATATACGCCGACAGCGGGCACGACTCATTGTCGCGTTACTGTGGTTGGGGGTGGTGGGAGCGGAGGCGGAGCTGCGGCAACATTATCCGGACAATGGGCGGCTGGCGGTGGCGGCGGCGGTGGTGCTAATGCCATTGGTTATTACCCGGTCGCATCGCTTAGCGGACAGGCAATCACAATTGGTGCTGGTGGCGCGCCGGCAAGCGGTAATGGCAATAACGGCGGTACGTCTTCGATTGGCGCGGTTGTGACTGCAGGCGGCGGCATTGGTGGTGCAGCAGGTTTTGCAGCCTCTACTCCTGTTGTGGCCGCGGGTGGTTCTGGCGGTGCTTCGATTGTCGGTGCAAACGTCTCGGGCGGATTGGGCGGTCCGGGCTGCGCAGGAATCGCAAATAACACCGGGAATCTTTTTTCTGGCAATGGCGGCGGTTCGTTTCTATCGCAAGGTTCAGTCGGCATTCTTACTGCAAATAGCGCCGGCAATAGCGGCTCAGGCCCAGGATGCGGAGCGTCTGGTGCCACATCATCTAATGGTGGCATCGCGCGCGCGTCGGGCCAAGCTGCACCCGGTATCGTCATCATCGAGGAATTCGCATAATGAGCGACATCAGCACATATGCCATTGTAGAAAGCGGCGTAGTAACCAATATCGTTGCGTGGGACGGCGTATCTGACTGGACTCCGCCACAGGGCTCTACGGCAAACCTGATTCCGGATGGATCGCAGGTAGGCATAGGATATTCGTTCGATGGCGCGAACTACACCGCGCCGGCCGTTTCCGCATAGATCAGACCGCCCACCACATGGGGCGGCTGTGATCCAGAAACCGATATACTTGCGCCACGGATGAATTTGGCGCAAGGAATCGGTAAAAATGAAGGCATCAGCAAGTGTTCCATCGGCGGTTCGTGGTTATCCCGCCTCGCAAACAGCGCCAGCACATTCGCTACCGGGCGGCCAGGTTATCACCAATATCCAGGCCGTTCGGGGGATCGCTTCGCTGATGGTATTTTTGGGGCACGGCATTTTGTTGCACCCTGGAATGGGGTTCGACTGGCTCGCGCCCTTCATGGGCCCGATCGCATCAAGTGGCGTCGATGTATTTTTTGTAATCTCAGGCTTCATCATCGCGACAGTGGCAATGAAGTCCGGGGGTGATACCAGATACAGTCCGCGAGAGATCGCCTGGAACTTCACGGTCAAGCGACTGACGCGCATCTACCCAGTCTTCTGGATAGTGATGGCGCTTGCTCTGCCTCTTGCGCGATATGTCGAGTTCTCGCCCAGCTGGATTGAGCATTCATCTAATCTGCGGCAACTCTTCCTTTTGACGCATGTGAACAGCCATATCATGGCGGCGTGGTCGCTCGGCTTCGAGGTTTATTTCTATGCAGTTGTGGCGCTTGCGCTGCTGATCTGGCCGCGCCGCGTCATGTCGGTGTTGGCAATTTGGTCCGCCGTATCCATCGCAGTGATTCTGTACGGAACGCACTTCGGGGGATCGTGGACGGGCGCTTATCCCGTCTCGCCGATGGTCCTGGAGTTCGTTTTTGGCATGCTCATCGCGTGGTTGATCAGCAAACGTGTATTCGGTTTTGCGGTAACCAGCGCAGTCCTGGGCGCAATCTGTTTCGTTGTCGGACTTGAGGTCTTACGCCTCAATACCTGGTATTCGCTCGGCCCGTGGTGGCGCACGATTTATAGCGGCGTTCCGAGCGCGTTTCTGATTTACGGGATCGTGGCACTGGAAATGAAGCGCGGCTGGAAGTTCGCTCCATTCTGGTCGAAGTTTGGGGATGCCTCGTACTCGATCTATATCTGGCACCAGTTCCTGCTTTATTCGATGCTGACCATATGTGAGAAGGCCGGTATCTTGGGAAGTGTGCCGGGGCCGTTGCTACTGGGGATCTGGATGGCGATTGCGCTGTGGGTCGGCTTCCTCAGCTACCGCTATATCGAGATCCCAGTCCAGGACGCATTGAACGGGCGCCTGATCAGACGCGCCGCATAAAATCAGTAATAGCGGGCCTGTTCGTTGTATCCCTCGATCTGGCCTCGCTCCCATGCTTTGTGATCGATTGAACCGGCCTGATGCGGGTTCTGGTGGTTCCCATTCAGGCAGGCGTCGAATCCGTCCTGCTCGACCGGGTTCAATGCGGCGCCACCCGGCACGAACCATCTGTGAAAAAATTCGCGAAGCGTGAGCATGTTGCCCCCTCTGTAGATGTTTTGCGAAGTCTATCGCATCTTCACCACACGGACGAGAGGGGGTGCCACCAGCAACCCGATCTAGGGCCGATCGATGTTAGTAGCCATACATCACGTGGTTCACCAGGGGCGCCAGTTGATTGGCTTCGCGTAGAGCTTTGAATTGGTAGCCCGCGTTGCTCGGATGCACGTGATCGCTGCTGAGCAATTCAGTTTGCCAGTTGGGATATGCATTGAATGCATCCCACTGAGTGACAAGCTGAACGCCTTTCTCCGCCGCGACCTGACGCATCACAATAACGAAATTTGCCAGATTCGGATGCAGACCATCCGCAACTGGATTCGGTTCTTCGAGTACCGGAATCTTTCCCGCCTGCAATACGTTATCCACGGCGTTCGACAACAGAAGGTGATATTGATCGGTCGTTTCCATCACCGAATCGTTGATACACCAGTTCATCAACACGATCTGCGCCGACGTTTGCGTAAGATGTGCGGCTAACGTTTCGGTGAAGTACTGATTCGGCTGCAATTCAGGCTGAAGTCTGACAGCGAGATACGAACCGGGGATGCCGAAATTATTTACATATGTTTCAGGCCCGAACTCGTTCTGTAGCAGCAATTGCAGAACAGCGGGCGCATTGCCCGGCGTTTGGCACCAACTACCAGAAATGGCGCAATACTCCGCGTCCGATCCATACATTGTGGAATCGCCCTGCGCATCGATTGCTGTCGATACCTGCGGATGAATATCGCGCGCCACGGCATGCGCGACTGGTCGTGCGCCATCGCCTCCACCCCCACCGCCGCATGCAGAAAGAGCGGCGGCGCATCCCAGTGACATCGCTACGACTGCGGCTCTCCATCGCGCGCCGGGGAGTCGGACGTCGCGTCCAGATCGATGGTCGCGCCGGTCTCGCGGCGGCACCACTCGAACACTTCCTCGACCGTTGCGGTGCGATTCTGGAGCGCGCCAGCGAGGAACAACATCGGTAGGCTCATAGGACGTGGGTCGTGGCCGCCGGTGTATTTGCGCCACTGATTGTTGCCCGCAAGTCCGTACATGTCTGCCATCTGGTCGCCGGTCTTCTTCAGACGCTCTTTCTGAGCATGCAGTGCTTGAGGCGTGGGTGGAACGTAGCGAATTGGCATTGCTGATGGCGCGCAGAACGCGCACGCGAAATGAGTACTTCATGATGGTCATCCTTTCGGAGGTGGCGGGCTGCGCGACGCGCTACCCAACACGCCCAGACTAGCCCCAAGGGGGCGCATCGTCAAGCGCAATTTTTCGCCCGGCCGCATCCGTCGTGCCGTCTCCGATTATCAAAAACACGCGGTTTTAATCCGATGAAAATCATTGGATTAATTGCGGGATAATCCTGTCCATCTGATAAACGACGCTGATGTCATAGGCGTAGATAATGCCGAATTTCTCGTGGCGGCTAGTCTCTTAAAATCACCGGGGCATTAATGGACGGTTGGAAAGAAGTCGTCGAATCAATACGCGAGCTTGGTAAAGATCAGGCCCAGCGCCACAGCGAGAACGTGACGCGTCTCGACGTGACCGACAAGAAAGTCGAAGAGGTAATACGGCGCGTGGACGATCTCCACGATGCTTTTCCGGGCGGGGACTGGATAAGCCATCGCAAATATCACGAAAACCTGATTCGAAAGCTCGAAGCGAGAGAGCAGTTTTACAACGATCTGCGGGCCGAATTAGCAAAAAAAGGATTGTGGGCGCTGATCGTCATGATCGGTCTCGCCGTGTGGGCTTTTTTCAAATCGAAGGTAATGTCATGAGCCTTGTTTCCTACTGGCGCACTGCGCACAAGCGCAACTCCGTGCGCGCGCTGATCATCGGCACCGTCACGCCGCTGATCACCGGCATCTGGTCCGCGCTGCCCGGTGCGTTCGTCGACCGCTTGCCGCTCTGGCTGGTGCTGACGATCAGCGCGGGTATCTCGGCGATCGGCCTGGCCGGCGCTTACATCGCGCAGCCGGCGCTGCAGGAGAAAGACGATGCCTGACGTTCGCCAGCCGCCGCGCAAGCGAACGCTAGCGGCCGTCATCGGCGCCGCCGCGGCGAGCGCTCTGATCGGCCTCACCGCATCGCGGGAGGGCGTGCGACTTACGCCGTACAACGACGCGCTCGCGCACGACGTGCAGACGGTCTGTTTCGGCGACACCACCGTCAGGATGCGCCAGTACACGCTCAACGAGTGCAAGGCAATGCTCAGCGACCGGCTCGCGGACTATGCCGAGGCCGTGCGCAATATCACGCCGGGGTTTGACAAGCTGACCGACGGCCAGAAGGTCGCGGTTATCGATCTCGCTTACAACACCGGCCTCGCGAACTACAAGGGTTCGACGCTGCGCGCCATGTATGTGAAGAAACAGTTCCCCGCCGCGTGCACGCAGTTTTACCGCTGGCGGTTCGTTGCTGGCAAAGACTGCGCGATCGCGGCGAACCGATGCTCCGGCATCGTCCAACGTCGCAACCTCGAGCGCAGCGCGTGCCTGGGAGAATGAGATGCCAAAGGTAAAGATCGTCAACGACAGCGAGGGCCGGTTCTACGGCGTCAAATTTAACTGTCCCGGTTGCACATATAGCGACGGCTCGCCGATGCCTTGCGTGCTGCACGTCAGTTGGCTTCCGCCGGGCGTGACAGAAGAATCGCCGCACGCTGCTGGCAAACCGCATTGGGACTTCAACGGCGACTTCGAACGGCCGACGTTCACGCCGAGCGTCAATTCATGGTGGGGTGGTTTCCGAAGTGGTGATCACGACGTCCCACTGCACCGCTGCCACTCGTTCATTACCGACGGGCGCATTCAGTTCTTGGGCGACTGCACTCACGCACTGGCGAATCAGACCGTCGATCTACCCGAGGTGACCGAAGAATGAGCCCATATCTCATCACAGGCCTCGCGGCCGCGCTGCTCGGTATCGCGATCGGCGCCGGCGGCACACACGCGCTCGACTCCAATCACTACGGCGCGCAGCTGGCCACCGAGCGCGCGGCGCACGCCGCTGACATCGCGAAGGTCAACGCAGAAGCCGCGCAGCAGCTCGCGGACGCGCTATCGAAACAGCAGGCCGCAGAGGGCCGCGTCGCGACGATCGAACAGCAATTCAACACAGAGGTGGCAAACCATGCGAAAGACAATCTTGCTTATCAGTCTCAGCTCGCTTCTGGCGCTGAGCGCCTGCGGGTCCGCGTTACCAGTTGCGTGCCCAGCACCGCCGGTAGTCAAGGCACCGCCGCCGCCGGCAGCGCTGATGGAGGCGCCACCTACGCAGACCTCGACCCAACGGTTGCAACAGGCGTTGTCCAGGTAGCAGCGGACGACCAGCGCGAGATCGACAAGCTGAAAGCACTTCAGGCCTATGTGGCCGCGCTCCAGCAACAGGGGTTCATTGCTGCACCGGCGGCGCAATGATGTCCAGCCACTTCCACCCGGCGAACTTGTCCCCCGTCTGCCTGATGTGCGTGTAGCGCTTCAGCGACGTCCAACTGCGGTGGCCGGTGACAGCGGCCACATGCGGGATGTTCCATCCCATTTCGAATAGCCGGCTTGTGCCTTCATGCCGCATGTCGTGCATGTGCAGGTCGACGATCTCCAGAAACTGGCAAGCCCGCGTGAACGCCATGCCGACGGCGTCCGTGCCGTACGGGAATATCCGGTCATCCAACCTGGGCTGCGCCTTGATGATCCGAATCGCCTCGGGCACCAGATCGCACCAAACGTCGTTGCCGATCTTCTGGCCCGGGTGCTTCAGGTCGCGCACCAGCACACGGCCGCCGGCCTCGTCGAAGTCGCGCCACTCAATCCGCAGCATTTCATCGAGGCGACGCGTCGAGAAGATGGCGAACGCCGTCAGATTCACCATCGGCGCGCTGTCCGGCCGGCGCGTGCGGATCCCCTGAAAGTGCTTGAGAATCCTGTCGAGCTCGTCGAGGGTGGGGCGCCGATCGCGCTGCGCGGACTTGCTGGTTGTTCCGAGCCGCTTCATTACCTTTCGGGCATCGTCCATCGCCTGCATGTCGAGCGGGTAACCCCAGGCAGGGCGGGCGATATTGAACACCGCGGCCAGATGGGAAATGTAGTTCCCGGCCGTCTGTGGCTTGACGTCGAGGCCTTGCGCGAACTGGACGATCGCCTGACTGCCGACCTCACTACACCGCATCTTGCCGATCGCCGCGGCAGAGATCGCGTCGAGCACCTGCTTTTTCGTCCGGCCGACGTCGCGCTTTGACTCTTTGATGTAGCGCTCGATCGCCTTGGCGAGCGTCGGATCTTCCGCCTTGGCCGACTCCAATGCGCCCGGCTGCGCCAGTTCGCGCTCGCGCTTGTCGATCCATGCCTGCGCTGCTGGTTTTCGGTCGAAGGTCTTCGCCTCGGTGTGCACGACGCGGCCGCCTTGCTTCAGGCGGATCTGGGCCGTGTAGCCTATACTTTTGTCCTTTCGTACGCGTTCCGTTATTGTTCCCATCGTTCCCCGGTGCTACACGCAGTTTTTAGGTGCAACATCGTAGCACTGAGAGCGAAAAACCGTGAAAAACTGCCGAAAACGGACTTAAACCGAACGCTCAAGAATCATCCGTAAGGTCATGAAAGTGCAGCAAAATTCAATCAAATCAACGCCTCGCAGGGTATCTGTGGCACCCATGATGGATGGGAGCCACTGAAAATCAGCAGTTGTATG
>Ga0209759_1001073_pt1 | contig 17909 bp, 17 predicted proteins | sample AraplaCL_Col_mMS_FD_184261 | JGI IMG/M metagenome (GOLD analysis project Ga0209759, IMG submission 184261) | Arabidopsis root microbial communities from the University of North Carolina, USA - plate scrape CL_Col_mMS (SPAdes) (version 2) | ecosystem: Host-associated > Plants > Roots >...
GCTGTAGGGCGGTTAGCCGAAGGCGTAACCCGCCTTGTCAGCCGGTTCGAAACGCGGGCGAAAGGCGGGTCACGCCTTCGGCTGACCCGCCCTACCGGGTTGCCCGATCGCGGACGGTGTCGAGCGGCTCCTTGTGGCAGAACCGAGACCAACGGCGCCGAGCGTCGGCAAAAGTTCTAGATGACCTGACCAATGCGCAGGAGATTGCCATCCGGGTCGACCACGGCAAATTCCTTCAGGCCCCATGGCTTGTCTTCAAGACGGTCCATGCGAGGACGACCGGTTCCGGGCAAGCCGCTCGCGGACCATGCTTCGAAAACGCTCTGCACGTCGCGAACCCGGATGTAGCAGCCTGCGAAGGATTCGGCCGGGACAAGCTCGCTGTGGGTGAAGAAGTGCAGTTCGACCGGGCCCTGTCTGAAGATGGCGTACTCTCGGTTGAACTCGTGAGCGCCCCCTTCAAAGCCGAGCTTTCGATAGAACTCGGTCGTCACTGCGACTGAGCGGCATGGCAGGATCGGTATCGCGAGATCGTGGGCTTCCATGACAGTTGAATCTCCCTTTTTGGAACGCACAGAGCCTACTCGAAAGGCGATATCGATCGAGGCCTGCTTCTGGCCGACCCTGGACTTGTTCATCGGTGTTCAACGGGACTGGAACGCAACGGGGGCAATGCGTTGCGAGCACGCTCTATGGATGAGTTCGACCCTGCCATGCACTCAGCCATGAACTCGCTCTCCCATTCACTCGAGGGCCCATAGTCGGCCGACCGAGAATCAGCGACTGTCCTAAGCAGTAGCCTCTGCCCGTTTGGACGACCGGAGAGATCATAGTGACGTACTAACATTTCGGAGGGCTTCGATTCGAGCACTGCGTACTCGTTCGCGGAAAATGGTGGAACGTCCGAGAAATGCTTCGCTTCGTAGAACGCCGGGCTGTGATCAATCTCTTGGCTGTAGGCGAGCCGAAACTGGCGCCCCATTTGACTTCCAACGATGAGGCCGCGGTAAAGCTTATAGGCCCGCGAATGCCAAAATCCGCAGGCTCGTCCGTCGGCTGTCCGCAACCAAACGGCTTCAATCATGGGAAGCCTCAGCTCCGCGCTTGGTTCGCTTCCATCGCAAGATGCACCTCCGCACCACCATCCGACCCTCGCCTCCCATGCCGAATCCGGGGGCGCTGCCGCCGATGGCGCGGAGCAGACCAGCCAAATTCCGCACGTGAGGGCGATTGCACCTCGTGATCGGCGAAAGCACGGTGATGTGCGACGTTCGAACTGTTCCACATTCACCCTTCCGATCCGAATCCACCTGATCTGCCTCAAAGCTGACATCTGTCGCCGTCCGCTTATGGCCGAATTCAGCTACCGAGGTTTCGGCGCCTTCCCTGCCAACTGTCAACCAACAAAGCCGCGATAAGCCCGACGGCCGAGCCAAGCGCAGCGCCCGCTGCAATCAGCAGGGCTGGGATGAGCATCGCGAACGGGCCAATGACGAAGCTCAGACCGATGACAAGCAGACTGAGTGGCTTGTCCTGAGCCATCGCGTTGGTCACAGGAAGGGCAGCGACTACACCCCCGACCAACACACCGACGCCGGCGATCCAGAGTTTGACGCCCTTCGTGATAGGTCGAAGTTGGTCCGGTTCCATCTATCCAGTTTGACAGCAAACAACGACGAGATCGCGCCACCCGCCAGCTGCCGTGCCAACTTGGTCGCGAAGGGACAGCAAACCGCGAGGCAGGAAAGCGGTCAGACTGCCGTGGCAGCTTTTGGCCGAGAGGGGCTATGCCGGTTCCGGAGCGTTAAACGGCACTGCGACAGCATTGGCAGAAGCACCAGCCCTGCAGGTCCAGTGGGTACTGGTTATCTTCTTCAAAGCCCAGCGGGGCACCGCGCTGCAGACATGACCACATACGGCTGCAGCTACTGGCCGCCCAAGCGCGGCCGGCTGGAAGCTGAAAGGCGACGGGCATCTCAATCCTTGATCGCCCCGGCTCCTCTCGACTGGAACACTGACTCCGTCGCATCCACCAGGCGTTGAAGAACCCGGTAAACCAGCCCGCATGAGAACCCGCCGAGCAATGCCAAAACAGGCTTGGCGAGGGTCGGCGAGGCGGCCCCCTCCATGCTGACGGGCACCAGCACCGACAACAGCAGACCGGCCACCAGCCCTAGCGCGATCAAGGTCCAGTACGAGCCGTCGTAGCGGGGGTCATAGGTGACGTTGGCGACGTAGCGCTGCGCGGTGAACAGTGCCTGGAAGCTGCCGCCGATGCCCGCTGCCGACAGCAGGAACGTCATGACCACGATCTGGCGCAGTCCGTCGAGCGAGTAGATGTCACCATCCATTGCGTGGGTGTCCAGGACCGGCGACGTGCTGATGACAACGAAGAGCAGCAGGAACAGGAACGATGCGAGCACCAGCCGGCGGATGTTGGCGATCGGGCCCAGCACCGATCGCCAATCGCAGTGGACCGCCTCTCGCTCCATCAGCCGCAATGTCACTGGTAGGGCGGGGGCCACGGCCTGCACCAGCAAGGCGTGCAGGCCAGTGAGCGTTGCCAGTGGGGTGCGCGGCTCGAGGTCCTCTCGTCCGTCGTACGCCTTCGCATCGAGACAGGCCAGGCCATCGTGCAACTCGGGCGGAAGCGGCAGGCCGCGGGACAAGGCGAAGCGCAGCATGACCTCGATCTCCGCAGTGATTGCGCGGCGCGGCGTCGTCCGCGCGGAATCGACGCCGGCGCTCGGAGATGACGGCTGTCCGAACAGCGGATCGTCAGTCATGACGTCCGCCGCCGGGCCAGGGCCTCGGACCGGTTCGTCCATCCGGCGAGAAACTTGCGCAGGGAAGGCGTGCGGGCCGCGAGGTCTTGGTAGTAGTCGATCCGCCTCACCGCGAGCCGTGATGCCAGGACCGGCCCAGGCGCATCCAGCAAGGCCTGGAAAGTGGTCGGGCCGAGAACGCCATCAACGGCCAGCATGCGCGACGGATCGACATCGTTGATCGCTTGCTGCAGGGCGACGACCGCGTGGTGGCCAGCGTTGACATGGAAGTCGACCAGACCTTCTGCCAAGCCCTGGTGAGGGATCGCGTCGGCCCGCATGGCGTCCCAATAGCGAAGCTTGTAGATGACGCCCGCGTCTCGGTCGGTCAGGGCCTTCAGGGTGGACAGGGTGGGCGCCAGCCCGAGCAGGTCCTGCGCGCAGTCGCACAGGGTCGCCAGAGTGATGCCCTTGTTGGTCGCCCCGCCGGGGTCCGCGGGGTCGTCGATGAATCCACCTTCCGCGTGGAGCAGGAAGGGCAGGTAGAGATCGAAGTTGGCCATGATGGCGTCTCCAGTGGGGTTCGGTTTGGTCGGGGTGGCCGCGGCGCCTTAGGCTCCTAGCGGACCAGGCGAGCGTCGAAGGCCGAGGTGGCGGCCCCGCAGGCCGCGACCAGTTGGACCAGGTCGGCTTGTCTGGCCGCACACCGAGCGAGGCCGGCGCGATCGGCCTGGTAGGCCAGCAGGAGTTCGCCGAAGGTGATCCCGGTGGACAGCGTCTGCGGGGAGGCGCATGCGTGCGCCAGCGCAGGTGGGACTGGGCAGGTGAGCGCGGGCGGCACAACCGTGGCCGGCGTCGTGGCGCATCCCGCGAGCAGGGCGGCAACAAGCCCAAGGAGGTGGTAGTTCGACATGGATGCCTCCCGGCCTTAATCGCTGCGGAGGCTGGCCAACTGCTCGGCGGGCACGGCCGCCTGCAGGCAAGCCAGGGCCGTCAGCTGCGCGGCGTCGGCGCTGCGCTCGGCGTCGAGAGCGCCGAGCCGGGCCGTCGCCGTTGCCGTGGCGTCCCCCCCCGGCACCGAGGCGGACGCCTGTCGGATCGCCTCGCGCTCGCGGTCGATGGCCCCCACGCGACGTTGCAGGGCGGCGATGCGCTGCGGGGCCTGCGCGTTGCCGTCCTGCAGGCGCTGCTTCTGCGCTTGGTAGGTGGCTTGGAGGCGGTCCTGGGCCTGGCGGGCTTGGGCCTCGATGTCGGCCGCGCTGGCAGCCAGTTGGGTGCGGGCCAGTTGATAGGCGCGGGCCTGTGTGTCCAGGGTGTGGTTGAGATCGTCCAGCCGGGCCTGGACGGCGACCCGTTGCCGGGCCCCGACCTGGTGGCCGAGGACGCCGCCCGCGGCGAGGCCCACCAGAAGGGCTGCGGGAAGGAGGGTGAAAGTGTTCATGCGGTTCTCCTATGGATTGGGGACAGGCAGACCGAGGCTTCCGCCCTGCCTGGGTCGTCGCGTTGCGGGCGCTGCACAGCCCCCTTAGCGCGGGGCCTCGCCGCCGGGCGGCTCATCACCGCCACCCGGGGCGTTCGGGGGGCCAGCCGGCTCGATGGGGGCTCCCGGGGGCCCATTCATTCCCCGGCGGCTGCGCGGCCGCCGGGGCGATATCCATCAGCGCTTGCGCCACGCGCTCAAGCGCATCAGTTCCTGCTTTAGTCGGCGCGACAGGCGTTCGGCTTCTTGGACTGCGGGCCGAGCTTGGGCATCGTGAAAGCGTCCGTCGCAAAGCTTCCAGCCAGCTCCACCGCTGTGACGTTCGAAACCTCGCAATGGCATGGGTTGTCGTCGGTCCTGTTCCAGACGACCTGGGCGCCAGGCTGGCGCTTCTTGATGACGTCGACGCGGGTAGGGAAATAGTCGCCGGTGGTGGGACGCGCTCGGTCCTTGTTCAGCAGGCTCTCGAGGTTCCTGATGTCGGCATTTGTCTTGAACACCATTCGATTGTCAGAGCAGGTACCCGAGACCTGCTCGAGCAAAGTACCGTCGTGCTTCTGCCCGGCATAGCTCTTCTTATCGTTGGCTTGTCCGTAGCGGATGAAGGTGCATTGCTCGCAGACGTCCGTGCCTGCTTGAGGTTGCGCTTCGCAAATTGATGTCGCGAGCAGTGCCTGGGCTGCGAGTAGTGAGATGATCCATGACCTGTTCATGATGGCTTCCTGTCTGGTTGGGGGGTGGCCGATCGCGGCCGCGATCGGCCTGATGGCGTCAGCGCGCCGTGCCGCTGTAGTACCGGTAACCGTAGCGATCCGAAGCGTGACCGTCTTGCAGCCCGGACATCTGGACTGCGAGCGTGCCGGTCAGGTCGTAGCAGCCGAGAACCGCGGAGAGATCGGACGTCGAGATGACCGGGTAGTTCGGCAACGACGTGGGGTACATCCAATGGGTACCGTCGGCGCCGCGCATGATGGTGCCCTGGACCATCAACAAGCCAACTTGACCTTGTCCGATTTCGATTTCGGTCGTGGTCGCCGTCTTCAGCTCTCGAACGAGCTCGTGCTTGATGGTCTCGGTATCCGTTCGCTCGATCTCGAGGGCGGTGGATGCGGTGGCCTTGACGTAGTACTCACCTTCGACGCTGGCGCTGTACTTCTGGTTCAACATGCTGGTCGTGACGCTCTCGAAGGCGTCGACGGTCTTGGTGCTGCTCTCGGTGTACTGGGTCATCTTCGTGCCCGGTGCGGTGTAGCGCAGGACGAACTTCGCATTCGACTCCACCACGGTCGAAGGCTGGTAGTTGCGGACGTACATGATGTCGAGTCCATCGACATACTTTCCCGCTCGGCCACCGATGGCGAGCACACAAATGCCCGACAACTGCTGGAAGCCGGGGTTCGGGGTGCCAGCGCGGAGGCGGTTGCCCTTGTTCGTGACGAGCTCGAAGTAGTCGATCAAGTCCCCAGAACAAACGGTCACCTCGCTGATGTACTCATCGACGCCAAGCGACATGGAGCCGACCGAGTCGCCACCGTAGTCGCCATGGGGGTGTGTGTTGATCGTGATCTGGTCAACGTATTTGCTGCCGCGCAGGCCAACCTCGTCGATGGGTCTGCGCGTGAATGGATCGCCGCCCATCCCGCCAAACGACCTTGTGAGAGTGCACGATGTGGCAGCGGGGTCGGTGACGGCGTTCTGAACATTGGATTGCATGATGTTGGCTCCAGGGTTTAAGTAGCGGACGAATCCGCGATAGGTGATCGGCCAGCGCTTGCTCGCGCGGCCTGTCTCCTATTCCCAAGATCTGTGCCAACTCAAAACGGCGCCAAATCGCCCCTTCCGGAGCGCTTTTCGGCGCTCCGGCGATGCGTTGACATGTCAAGGCACCGGGGCCCAGTGTCAACGTGCACAGCTGACATGCCCGGCGACGTCAGGCCGGCCAGGCGATGCATAGTTTGCGCATGTGTCGTCGCAATGCTTCTCGCGGCGTTTTCAGACGCGCTGCCAGGGCCGCGAGGTCGACTGGCGGAGGTTGGAGCGCTGCTTCAATGTCGGCAGCGGCGAGCGTGTCCGCCGGGCGAAGCACGGCATGCTGCTCCACGAGGTTGTAGAGAGAAGGTCGCGAAACGCCCAGCAGGGCTGCGGCCTGACGAAGGCACCAGCCGCTCTCGTTCAGTGCGGTCTCTAACATCGCTGGAGTGACTGTAGAAGGCGCACGAAATCTCGCTCGCTCAGACGGGGCGGGCAGCGGCATGATTGCTGGCGCCTGCTGCTGCGCCACCTCCTGTGGCGACGTCGACACTTGAACGGCGGCCTCCATCGGCGGCAACGCTGCCCCGAGCAGTTCTTCGACCGTCGGCCAAACGGAAAATCGCGCGCCGAGCGCCAGGCGCTGCATCGCGTTGCCGAGTTGTCGAACATTGCCGGGCCAATCGTGCAGGCAGATCGCGCGGACCAAGGGCCAGGGTACGTTGGCCGCGGCGTCCGGATCGGCCAGCGTCGCCCCGAGCAGGTGACGCGCGAGCACGCCGATATCCTCACGTCGACGACGTAGCGGGGGTGTGCAAACGACGAGGCCCTCGAGCCGTCGCAGCAGCGGTTGACTGAACGCCTGGCATGAAAGATCGTGATCAGTCGCTGCAACAAGGCGCGCGTCGCTGCGCTCCACACGCTGGCTCCCGACTGGGCGGAACTCTCCTGTCTCGAGTGCTCGCAGCAGCATGGGCTGGACCGCGGCGGGGGTGTCGCCGATTTCGTCGAGAAACAGGGTGCCGCGATGCGCTTGGCCGAACAGTCCCTGCCGGCTGGATTGGGCACCGGTATATGCCCCGCGCACGGCGCCGAACAACTCGGCGGCAGCGAGTGACTCGCCGAGCGTCGCCATGTTGACGGCGAGCAACGGACCTTGGGCGCGCGTGCCGGTGCGATGAATCGCGTTCGCCACGAGTTCCTTGCCGGTGCCTGTTTCGCCGAGGATCAGCACAGGCAAGTCCGAAGCAGCTGCCATCCGAACCACGCGGCGCAGACGAACCATGGAGCTGCCGGCACCGATCAGTCCCTCGTCGGCGGCCCCGTCGGGCAGGGTGTCCAGGCGATGCAAGCAGAGCGCGACCTGTCCGCCGAGGAGCAGGACGACGCCCGCGTCGAGCGTCTGGGGCTCCAGAGTCGCTGGCCCGCGCAGGGGGATTCCCCCGAGCTCGATCGACATCCGGCTTTCAGACGGCACAACGACCGCGCTGCCGTCGGCGCACGCGACGATGTGTATAGGGGTGCGTGAGATGCCTGCAGTTCCAAGTGGGAATGCCTCGGCGTCGCCCAGGCCAGCGCTGGGCGGTGCAAAGGACGGGCTGAACCGATTCAGCAGCGCAGGAGTGCCAATCTCCGTCAGCACTGCGCGTGCTCCGATGCGCCTTGCGTCGGGATGCCACAAGATCGTCAGCGCGAGCAGCCTGGATCCGGAGTCCTCGGCCTGCACCAATGGCGAGGTTATTGTGCGCAGTGATTCCATGCTGTCTCCGCCGACAATGTGGCGAGCCCGAGCTGGGCGACTCGCTGTTGATGCTGCCTGAATTGCCTGGGCGAGCGCATCTTCAGACTCGAGTGCGGATGCACGCTGTTGAAGTGCTCGAAGGCCGCAGGCAGCTGTTGATCACGGTGGCAGCGCCGGCCAGGTTCATCCGGCTGACGTCATCGCGCTTGAAGGTGTCGACGAAGCTCTCGGCCATGCCTTTGCTCTGGGGGCTGCAGACCGGCTCGGCGAGCGCGCAATCCACCTTTTTGGCGGCAATCGACAACTCCCGGATGCCTGCCTAACGGACGAAGGACCTCATGTCGAGGCCCTGGAAGAAGTTGCCCGCACCGTGTGGGCGAGCATGGGGCTCAGTCGGGCGTGCCCACCACGCCTTCTGGATCGAACCGACAGCGCACGATCACGGCCTCCGCGGTAGGGCCTCCTGCGCTTGTCCCGGAAGGCGTCAGGCTGGCGGTAAGGATCATCGACAGATCCCAGTTCCCATGGTCCGCGGTCACCGGAAAGAAGTCGCCCGATTCGAATATCTGGGGCTGCGACCCTCCCACGGTGGCGCTGGCCGGCAAGAAGCTGCGGTAAACAGGTGACCCGTCCTGCGTTGGCGCGAATGGCGAGACCGTGGTGCTTTGCTGCCGCGGAACGGCGAACAGTTGACAGTCGAGGATGGAGACGTTGTAAGACAAGGCGCCTCGCGACGCCGAAGTATCGGGAAACACGGTGACGCGGCAACGGATGTTCGCCCCTTTGGTCAGCAACACCATCCCGGCATATTTGCCCTTCGTCTGGAAGAGGTCGCCGCCATTCGGGCCATCGAAGTGCCAGCACAGGTTGCCCGAGATCTGGCCGACGGCAAACGAGACGTGGATGGAGTCGAAGGATGGTGAATTCGTATCTTTCATCGTGAACTCGCTGGGTGGATGGAAAGTTGGTAGCGCCGGTCTCGGCGCAGTGCCGCGAGCGCGGGCTCCTTGTCGACAAGATGCGCCGGATAACCCCGCCCAAGCGCTTGCTGCAGCCGGACGAGTGCGGTGTCGCGGTCGCCGCAGAGTTCGTAGGCCATCGCGGCCCGGAACAGCACGTCGGGCACCGCCGGAGCGAGCGCCAGAGCCCGCCCCGACCAGGCGACCGCATCCGCCTTGTCGTCGAGTTGCGCGGCGTAGAGCCCGGCTCGGCTGGGCAGCGTCGCATCCTGATTGTCTCGCACGAGCAGCGGCCGCAGCATGTTCAGCGCATGTTGGCGCGCCCGACGCTCATCACCGTCGCGGCCGGGAATCCAGCGCAGCGCGTCGGCGAGATTGGCCCACATGAGGTAATCGTTGGGCTTGCCTCGCCCGGCCGAGACCGCGTCCTCGAATGCGCGCGCGGCTGCGACGTAATCGCCACGCATGAACAGGGTCGTCCCGAGGTTCGTGTAGAGCACGCTGGTGGGGTGCACACGCAAGCCTTCCTGCAGCACCTGCAGCGCTTCCTCTTCGCGATTCTCGCGCGCGAGCGTCTGGCTCAAGCCTGCATAGCCCGCCTGGGCACGAGGCTGCGCCGCGATTGCTACGCGGAAAAGCCGTTCGGCGCGAGCATAGTCGGCCTCTTCATAGGCGACACGGCCCAGGTTGGTCTGCGATGGCGCGTCCTGCGGATATAGCGCCAGGACTCGCTCGAGCATCTTGCGCGCGTCGGAGAAGCGCTGCTGGCGCATCAGGTCGTTCGCGAAGAAGACGAGCGCGTAGTAATTGCGCGGATCGAGCGCGAGGGCCCGCTGGAAGGCCGACGCTGCCTGGGCATGCTGGCCACGCAGCGTCGCGACGCGCCCCAGGGCGACCTGGCCAAGCGCCAGCTGGTCCTCTGACTTGGCGGCCAGCTGGGCGCTCGCGTCCGCCCGCTCCAGCCAGCTCGGGTCGCTGCTGTCGCGGGTGTACGCCATCGCATAGGCGACAGAGAGCAGCGAGGCGGCGACGGGCTGGCCGGGACGGTCGGCGAGCACCGATTGCAGCTCCGCGATGGCGGTGTCCAGGGCGCCCTCGTCCACGTCGGCTCGCGCCATCGCCCGCTCGGCCTGATCGATGCGTGTTGGCCATGGCGGGGAGTCTTGCAGGCGCCACGCGATCATGATGATCCCGATGATCGCCGGCGCGACGAATCGCAGGCCGAGGCGACCGTGTCGCGCAGCAGGACGAAGCCGAGGCACAGTCAGCCGCGCGCGGAGTTTCGGCAGCTGCCAGCGCGGGCGATCCGCCAGGAACGCCTCGAGCGCGCGGTGAATGGCCTCCATCTTGTCGAGCCTGCGAGCCGGGTCGCGCTGCGTCATGCGCTCGATCAGTTGGCGCAGGCATGCGGGCGCGTCGGCGGTCGGCGAGTTGTCTTCGTTGCCTTGCAGGCGCTGCCAGGCGAGGGCCAGGCCGGGTTCCGGGGGGCCATTCGAGCCGGCGTGCAACAAGGCGAGGAAGACGCGGCCCAGAGCGTAGGCATCGCTCGCCATGGAGGGTGGCTGGCCCAGCAGCTGTTCGGGCGCCATGTAGGCGAGCGTGCCCGCGAGCGCGGGGCCGGCACCGGCCTGCAGGGTTCGCGTGCGATCGAGGGCGCGGGCGATGCCGAAGTCGAGGACACGCAGGCGCCCGGAATGGTCGATCATCAGGTTCGCCGGCTTGATGTCACCGTGCACGATATGCACCCGGTGGGCTTCGGCCAATGCCGCGCTGGCCTGGCAGATCCACTGCGCGGCCTCTCGCGGAGACACCGGGCCTTCACGGCAGCGCGCCGCGAGATCCTGCCCTGACACACGTTCCATCACGATGTGGCCGAAGCCCTGGTGCACGAACACGTCGTGCACCACCACCACCGCCGGATGCAGCACGCGCGAGGAGAGCCGTGCCTCGGTGTTCCAGTCGGTGGCCTCAACTGGCAGCGCCAGGCTCTTGATGGCGACGATGCGGCGCAACTCGCCGTCCCATGCCTCGAACACCTCGCCATACCCGCCCGAGCCGAGTCGCTTGCGTATCCGGTATCGCCCCTCGGGTCCCAGGCACTGCTGTACGTCGTCAGTAGTGGCACCGGCAGGCGCTGCCCCTTGGGTCATCGATGCTCCTTCTCGGGGTCAAACGCGCCTTCTGCTTGCGCCATGTGCGGTCTGGAAGACCGGTTCTATCGGGCCGCGCCCGAGCGCAGCCTGGCGGCGACGAAGACTCCAGAGGCCCCCGGCACCGAACTGACCCTTGCGGATCATTTGCATGACCTCGACGCCGCCATCAGCTTGGCGTCGGCGATCAATCCGTGCACGCGACGCGGTGTTGCCGCCGCTCCTGTCGATCGTGACCTTCTCCGGCGCGTCGTGCGGGTCGATGGCGCTCTCAAAGAAGCTGCGCGCCGCGGCTGCGTCGCGCCCGGCTGTGAGCAGGAAGTTCACTGTTTGGACGATTCGCGGTGGATGGGCGACGGTACCATGCCCCGTATCGTAGCGACAAGCCTGCCCGAAAGCTGTCGGCCGCGAGTGACTGGTTGTGGCCGGCCGCGGGCGAAGGCGCTTCTGGCAAAGATCATCCGGCGATGCTAAGGATGCCCAGGGGAGTCCGCGGCGTCCGAGCCCAACAAATCCATCATGTGGAAGTCGGAGGCAAGACGTCGTCTTCTGTCCGGTGTCTTGGCTTTGCTGCATACCGCCTGATCACCACGGCCAAGACGCCAGGGACCACCAAGATGACGATGCCTGCGATCAACGAATCCATTGACAGTCTGAAAGTTGACTTTCAAGAGTCGCCGGTTCTGGTCGAAACCGGTTTGGCCCATCGTGACGCTGCCGCCCCATTGCGGTCGTCAGACGTGCGTCATTGAGAGCCCAGCAAGCGGTTACGCAAGCTCGGACTCGTCCAATGCGCATCACCGATGGCATCGAGCGCCTCGCTTGCGAGATCAGTCGTATCGAGGATCGGCCACCACAACCAATGCAAGTCAGCGAACGGCCCAAGAACGCGCGTGGACGACCGCCATTTGCTCTGCCAGTCCGACCTCAAGCACGTGCAGATGTGCCTTCAGGCAGGCGATCAGGTACGGCAGGCAGTCGCCAGGCGTCTCAGAACGACTGAGGCTGTTCAAGGCCATCCTCACTCCAGAAGCGCCACAGCCCAGTTTCCCGTCCGTCGACGTAGTTGCCTTCGGCCGAAAGTTGTCGGCGTCCTTGGCAAGTTGCTGGAGGGCCGTACGAGATTCGACGGTTCGATGCGGGCCAGCGCATAGGCACACTTCCTCTGGAACTCGCGCAGGTTGCGCCACTCCTCGAGGTATGCGAATGGCTGCTTCGCTGCTCTCATGATGGCATCCACGGCGATGGGATCGCCGACAAGCCGAGCTCAAACACAATGTTCTCATGCTGCTCGTGTCCGCCCCGCTCAAGCAATTCAACGAGCAAGAGTGCGCGCCCGGCACTCTCTGGCGTCGCGTCCTTGATAGACCGCTGGTCGACGACTCGCACATCCTTCGTTGTCAGGGTTCGGCATGAAGGGTTCTCCTTGGTACCCGGCCGTGTATGCCATCGACCTGGCTACATACCCGCAGGCCTGGTCGATCGCGGTCCCCGACGCAGCAACGCACGAGCGACGCCGATGGCGATTCGGCTGGGCCAGCAGGCCCGCGGGTAATTCCCATGGGCCACGGTGCGCGAACCCTGTTGACGCGGTTTTTGACTGGGACTACATTTTCGCGGGCGACTCTGAAAGCGCTTTCATACCGCGGCGACTTGAAGCCGCGCATCAGATCCGCGAATCGGCACGAAGCCGGACGCTGGGTTCCGACAGTCGCTGATCGCATTCGCTGACATTGTCAACACGAGGCACTCGATCACGTCCAAAGGAAGTGCTCGGCCCGTCCAAGGCGGTTGAGGCGCCCCGTTCTTCGGCCGAGCGCGGTGCATGCCGCCCTTCGGGACCGTCTTCAGAAGTAGCTCGACTACAGCGATACGAGACCAACGCAACAAGGTTGGCACTTCCCGGCGGCCATGCGGCCTGCCTCAACTCAACCTCTCGCGAGCGAGAGATTCAGGAGACAACGTGAACACAGACCAGTCGTTTGGGAAATCAATGGGAATCCGTCTGGCGGCCGCCGGCCTGCTGCTGGCCTGTGTGGCGCAGGCCGACGCGAGCGTCACCAATCCGACCATCGGATCGCTGTTGTGGTCCGAGGAATTCAATGGCACGGCGCTGGATACCAACGTCTGGACGCCCTATAACGGCGATGGTTGCCAGATCGGCCTGTGCGGCTACGGCAATGCCGAGCTCGAGTCCTACAGCCCGAACAACTTGTCGATCGTCAACGTGCCGTTCGAGCCCGGCACCCGCGCACTGGCCATCCAGGCACGCCGGGAGCCGGCTGGCAACAGTCAGTTCACCTCTGGGAAGATCGACTCGTACAACAAGGTGCAGGTGCAGTACGGAATGATCGAAGTGCGCATGGCCGCACCGAACGTGCAGACGGGCCTGTGGCCGGCCGCATGGCTGCTGGGCACGACCGCGCAGTCCTGGCCGACCAAGGGCGAGATCGACATGATGGAGCAGGGCCACAAGCAGGCCTCGTGGTCGGCCGCTGGCGCCCCGTCGCCGAACAATTTCGTCGGCTCGAACGTGATCACCTACCAGAAGTCGGCGTGCGTCCCAGGCAACGAGTCTTGTGCTGCGTCCACCTCCTGGCAGACCAAGAGCTGGTACGTGGCGCCGTCGTCGCTCGCCAACCGCTTCGTCACGTATCGCCTGTACTGGACCGAGTCGCAGATGCGTTTCACCATCGTCGACAACGGCGTCGAGCACGACATGTACGACGCGCCGCTGCCGGTCAATTCGACGGCGCTGCAGGCCCCGTTCTACCTGCTGCTGAACCTGGCGGTCGGCGGCAACTTCACGGATGCCGGGACGCCGTCGCAGGTGACCGCGCCGCTGCCGGGCACGATGTACGTCGACTACGTGCGGGTCTACCAGCTCGATGGCAAGGGCACCGTCAAACTCGGCAACCAGATCGTGCCGGAAACCGGCAAGTTCGGCGTCTTCACCGACAACACGCCGGTGACCCACAAGCTGGTGGCCGGAACGAGTTCCGACATCTACATGTGGAACACCGCGTCGATGGCGGCCGGCAACATCGCGCCGTACGAAGGCAGCAACGACATCGCCTGGGCCTACACGGCACCGGGGCAGTGGTTCGGCGGCGGCATCCAGTCGCGCGACATCAAAGACATGACGAACTTCCGCAACGGCAAGATGACGTTCCGGATCAAGATCCCGGCGAACGTGGCATTCAAGATCGGCATCGGCGACACCTACACCAACCAGAACTGGGTCAGCTTCCCGGCCAACTCGCCCACGTACGGTCTCGTGCGCAACGGTGACTGGGCCCAGGCGACGATTCCCGTGGCCGACCTGGCGGGTCCCAAGGTCGCCCTGCAGTCCCTGCACGACATCTTCATGATCGCCAGCGACTCGCCCGTGCCGGGCGCCACGTTCCAGTTCGCCATCGACGACATCGTCTGGGATTCCGGCACGACCGTCACGCCGCCGCCGCCAAGCGGGCCCACGTCCATCACGCAGACCTCGGCCAGCACGCTGCAGTTGAACACGTCCACCGGCAGCTGGGCCGATGTGCATTACACGGTCAACAACGGCGGCCAAATGAACGTGCGCATGACACTGAGCGGCGGCACCAACACCTACGTGATCAGTGGTCTGAAGACAGGCGACGTCATCCGATACAGCTTCACGTACTGGGACACGACGAAGAACTACGCTGTCGACACGGCACAGCAGAGCTACACGATGAATTGAACGCCGGCGGCCGGGCGACGCGCACGTCGTCCGGCCAGAGGCCGAGCATTCAGAGCTGTTTGAATCCTGCGGATTCAAAGCGGTCGTCGACCGAAGACTGCTAGTGGCCGCCTGCTGGCCTATGCATCGGGCTTTCGCGTTCCCGTCCATCGGTGTCGTGCCTCAGCCACTGGGCATATTCAAGCAGTTGAAATGTGTCGATCAGGCAACGCAGCAACACTACGACAGAGATCTGGGATAGATAGTACGGCGAGCCAGGAAGCGCCGCCTTGATTGCCAGACAGGAGCAGATCGTGGGAGGTCGCATCCACAGCGAAAAGGGTTTGACGGCCGTCTGCATGAGCAATCTTGTTGAGGCCGTCCCACATAGATTTGACTCCTTGAGACCACACCTACCGCAGGGCTGCAGTTAGCCAACGACCACTTCTGGTCGCCTACGGTCTTGCGATTGGCTCGTCCGCTCCACGCCTCGAAACAGCGCACGGCCATGCCGACCGCGGCTGAAAAGAGTGACTGAATGGCCACGCGCGAGGGCGGCCTCAACGATGTGCCGGCCGGGGAACACGGTGCCGCCAAGGACGAGAAGTCGCATGTCGTGATTCTCGTTCACTCGAGCGCCTGCGGCCTGCCGACGTCGGCCTAGTGCTCGTCCCCAGTCGCCTCATCGGTCTGCGCGACATGCCGGCCGAGGGCAGACGGGCGTGCGGCCAGGAAGTTGCGCAGCAACGCCGGATAGGCCACCGACACGGCGCCAATCACCGAAGGTCGCATTGCCAGCGCCTGGCGCCACGCCCGGACCTTGGGCAAGCCATGCCAAAAGCCGAAGTCGCCGAGCGTGTCGAAGACGTCGAAGTAGCGGAACACCGGGCCGAACACCGCGTCCACCATCGAGAACGATGCGCCGGCGAAGTATGGGCCGGCATCGAGCACGGCCTCGATGCGCAGCAGGCTCGCGCGAAGGTCCGCCGCGCGCGCGCGCAGCGAGGGCTCGTCGGCGGCGTTGTAGAACGCGCCGATGAGGTTGAGCATCGCCGAGCCAAACTCCATCCACGATCGGTGACGTGCGCGCTGCAAGGCGTTGGCCGGATGCAGGCGCGGCAACGCGGTTTCGTCGAGATACTCGCAGATGACGGCCGACTCGAAGATCGCCTCGTTGCCCACCTGCAGCACCGGCGTCTTGCCCAGTGGTGAAACGCGCAGGAACCAGTCGGGCTTGTGCGCCAGGTCGATGTCGCGGCGCTCGAACGTCAGCCCCTTCTCGGCCAGCACGATGGCCGCACGCTGCACGTAGGGGCACAGGGCGTGCGACATCAGCACGAGGCGCCCGTTCACTGGCCTGTCCCCTCGGCACGGAGCGCGTCGCGCCCGCGCAGGAGCGCCACGCGGGCCGGCAGGCGCGGCGCGAGCCGGGGACTGCGCTTCATGGCCACGGCGCCGTCGCCCAGCAGCCAGAGCGCGATCGAGGAGGCCACAAGAAACGCCGGATACTCCCAACCGCCACCGGCGCTCGTGTGAACCCAGCCGTTGGGCCAGTGCACCCACACCACGACGCTCATCACCGGCACCAGAGCGAGCGCCGCCTGCCGCGCGTAGAACCCGAGCAGCAACGCGAGTCCCCCGAGCAGCTCCGCGGCGAACACCGGGTAGGCCAGCCAGGGCGCGAAGCCGATGCTCGCGAAATACTTGGCCGTGCCCGGCAGCGTGAAGACGAACAGCTTGAGCATGGCGTGGGAAATCCACATGACGGCCAGGCTCGTGCGAAGGACGATGATGCCCCATTGGGTGGACGTTGACATTGGCGACTCCGGAAGTGGCTGAATGCCTGCACTGTAGGATTGCAGCTTCGCCGATGGAATAGACGAAGATGAAATCTTCCATTGCAAGAACGCAATACCAACTGACGCCCGACGACCTGGCGGTGACGCTCGCCCTGGTGCGCGGCGGCACGCTGGCTTCCGCGGGTGAGCGGCTGGGCGTCGACGCGTCGACGATCTTTCGAGCGCTGCAACGCGTGGAGCGCGGACTGGGGCGCACGTTGTTCGAGCGCACGCGCGCGGGCTACCGCCCAAGCGAGATCGCCACGAGGCTGGTCGAACACGCCGAGCAGATGGAGGCGGCCGTCGAGGCGGCACGATCGTCGATGCAGACGGTGCCGTCGCAGGTCTCGGGGGCGGTGCGCATCACGACGACCGACACCGTGCTGCACGGGCTGGTGGCGCCGGCGCTGCGGGACCTCGTGAAGGAGCACCCGCTGCTGGCCTTCGAGCTGCACACCGGCAACGAACTCGCGAGCCTCACGCGGCGTGACGCCGATATCGCCGTGCGCGCCACCCGGCGGCCACCGCAACACCTGGTCGGCAAGGAGGTCGGGCCGATCCGCGTGGCGGTCTACACGGCCAGGCGCACGGGGGCGCGCACTTATGCGCAGGTGCAGGCCGGGCAGTGCGACTGGATCGCGCCGGACGACGCGCTACCGGAACATCCGTCGGTCATCTGGCGCAAGCGGGCGTTTCCGAAGGTGGTGCCGAGGTATCGGGTCAGCAGCATCCTGTCGGTGCTGGAACTGGTGGCGCAAGGCCTGGGCGTTGGCATCGTGCCGCTGTTCCTGGCAGAGTCGCGGCAGGACGTCGTTCGCTTGACTGAGCCGCTGGAGGACTGCGAGACGGCGTTATGGCTGCTGACGCATCCTGAGGCGCGGCATTTGAGACGGGTCGGGACTGTCTATTCCCATCTGGCGCAGGCGTTGAACTTGCCCTGATCGCCGTCTGGCTGGAGACCTTTCGGCCGCCGTATGACGAATCGGACGAACAAAGTCAAACCAGACCGGTGGCCGGCGTCGCCTTCCGGCAAAGAACGGTGCCCCGCTTGTTCGTGAATCCATGCCAGTCGAGATGCGTCGTGACTCGCAGTGCCTGTCTGCGTCGCCGTCCACGACGCTTGTAAACTGCCCGCCACGATCGAGGAAGCGACGCTGGACCAAACGACGACCCAGTCGTGACAGCCGAGCCAATGGGGGAGACGACATGGCCAATCCTGCCCGCCTGGGCACTTACCTGCGCCGCTGGGCGCTGCTTGTTGGCACCGCCGTGGCGACGCTGGCGCACGCCGGCGACCCGTCCATCGGCCCGGAGCAATTCTTCCAGCCTGCGCGCATGACCGGCGCGTCGATCTCGCCCGATGGCCGGACGGTGGTCCTCATGACCGCCGCGTCGAAGACCGGCCGCGTGCGGCTCGTGGCGCTGGACCTGTCCACGCTGAAGTTCACCGGACTGGCCGGCTACGAAGATGCCGACATCGCGTCGTTCCACTGGGTCAATGACCATCGGGTGGTGTTCGACCTG
>Ga0209759_1001074_pt1 | contig 17904 bp, 20 predicted proteins | sample AraplaCL_Col_mMS_FD_184261 | JGI IMG/M metagenome (GOLD analysis project Ga0209759, IMG submission 184261) | Arabidopsis root microbial communities from the University of North Carolina, USA - plate scrape CL_Col_mMS (SPAdes) (version 2) | ecosystem: Host-associated > Plants > Roots >...
CACCGCCTTGACGACCAGGTTGATCTCCGGCGGCACGCCGATCGCGTAGATGGTGGAGGTCAGCGTCTGGATGATCAGCGCGCCGATGACCGTGCCGGCCAGCGAGAAGCGGCCGCCGGTCAGCAAGGTGCCGCCCACCGTCACGGCCAGGATCGCGTCCAGCTCCATCAGCACGCCGGCGTTGTTGCCGTCGGCGCTCTTGACATTGGAGCTGACGATCAGCCCGGCGATGCCCGCGCAAAGCCCGCAGAACGCATACACGCAGATCGTGATCGTGCGCGCGCGCACGCCCGCGACACGCGCGGCGCGCGGGTTGATGCCGATCGCCTGGATGAACAGGCCCAGCGCGCTGCGCTCCAGCAGCAGCGTCATCAGTCCCCACACCGCCAGCGCGATCAGCGCGGCCACCGGCACCCCGAGCAGGAAGCCGTTGCCGATGACGAAGTAGGGCGGGTAGTAGATCGTGATGATCTGGCCGCCGGTCAGCAGCTGCGCGGCGCCGCGGCCGGCCAGCATCATGATCAGCGTGGCGATGATGGGCTGCAAGCCGGCGCGGGCCACCAGCAGCCCGTTCCAGGCGCCGCAGGCCGCCGCCGCGACGAGGGCGCCCAGCAGCGCGACCGCGAGCGGATAGTGGCTGATGTGCACCGCCTGGCCGTCGACGATCTTCAGGTCGCCGCCAATCATCAAGGCCGCGACGGCACCCGAGATCGCGACGACCGCGCCCACTGAGATGTCGATGCCGCGGGTGGCGATCACCAGCGTCAGCCCGAGCGCGACGATGGCCAGCGGCGCGGCGCGGTTGACGATGTCGACCAGGCTGCCGTACAGGTGGCCGTCGCGCCATTGCAGGTGCCACAGGCCGGGGTTCAGGCTCGCGTTGACGGCCAGGATCAGCGCCAGCGTGACCAGCGGCCACAACAGCGGATGGCGCGCCGCACGGCGCCAGATCGGGTCGGGCGGCGCAGGGGGCGGCGTCGTCGGCAGCGGGGTGGGAGTGCTCATGGGATGGGTGGTCATGCCGCCGGCTCGCAGATCAGGGCCATCACCTCGGCCTCGCTGGCGCCGCGCGGCAGCTCGCCGGCCTTGCGGCGATCGCGCATCACGACGATGCGATCGGAGATGCGCAGCACCTCGTCGATCTCGGACGAAATGAAAAGCACGGCCATGCCTTCGCGCGCGAGGCGCATGACTTCATTCATCAGCTCCTGCTTGGCCGCGACGTCGATGCCGCGCGTGGGTTCGTCCAGGATCAGCACGCGCGGCGAGGTCGCGAGCCAGCGCGCGAGCAAGGCCTTTTGCTGGTTGCCGCCGGACAGCAGCGCGATCGGCATGTCCGAATCGGCGGCGCGGATGCCCAGCAGGTCGATGTAGTGCTGCGCGAGCTCGCGCTGGCGCGCCGGCCGGATGCAGGGCCACAAGCCGGCGCGCGCCTGCAGCGCGAGCACGATGTTCTCGCGCACGCTCAGCTCGCCGACGATGCCGTCGGCCTTGCGCTCCTCCGGGCAGAAGGCCAGGCCCAGCCGCACGGCCTGGGCCGGATGCGTGAAGCGCATGGCCTGGCCGGCGACCTGCAAAGTACCGGAGTCGGCCGCGTCGAGCCCGAACATCAGGCGGGCCAGTTCGGTGCGACCGGAGCCGAGCAGGCCCGCGACGCCGACGACTTCGCCGTCATGCAGATCCAGGTCCAGCGGATGCACTCGCCGCTGGGCGCCGAAATCGCGCAGCGACAGGCGCGGCGTCGAGGTGGCCGCGGCCTGGGCCGGCTGGCCCGCGCCGGTGCTGGCGGCCGAGGCCAGCGCCACGTCGCGTCCGACCATCGCCGCCACCAGCGCCGGCGCCGGCAGTTGCGCCGGCGTCCATTCGCCGACGAAGCGGCCGTTGCGCAGCACGGTGATGCGGTCGGCGATCGCGTAGACCTGGTCGAGGAAGTGGGTGACGAACAGGATCGCCAGGCCGGACTCGCGCAAGCCGCGCAGCACGGCGAACAGGCTCTCGACTTCGCTGTCGTCGAGGCTGGAGGTTGGCTCGTCCAGGATCAGCACCTTGGCCTGCACGCTCAGCGCACGGGCGATGGCCACCAGCTGCTGGATCGCCACGGGCAGCGTGCCCAGCGTGCGCGCGGGATCGATGTCCAGGTGCAGCCGCGCGAGCAGGGCGCGCGACTCGCTCGCCATGCGCGGCCCGTCGAGCGCCCGCAGGCCTGCCCAGCCGCGGCGCGGGTAGCGCCCGGCGAAGATGTTCTCCGCCACCGTCAGGTTCGGGCAGAGGTTGACTTCCTGGTAGACGGTGCTGATGCCCAGCTTCTGCGACGCGAGCGGACTGCGCGGCGCGATCGCCTGCCCATCGAGCGTGAGGGTGCCCGTGTTGGCCGGCACGACGCCGGTGAGGATCTTGATCAGCGTGGACTTGCCCGCGCCGTTCTGCCCCATCAACGCGTGAACCTCGCCGGCCCGCAGGTGCAGGCCGGCGTCCTCCAGCACGGTCACGGCGCCGTAGCGCTTGGTGATGCCCGAGGCGTTCAGCATGGGGCGGCTCCGGGGCGCGGCCTGCGCCCGTGTGTGCGCACGACCGCGCCCTCGAAGCTCACCATGGGATCAGTACTTGCGCTTGGGGAACTCGGCGGCGGCCACTTCCTTGGGGAAGATGCCTTCGGTCGTGACGATCCGGCGCGGGATCGGCTTGCCGGCCACGACGTCCTTGGCCGCCTGCATCAGCTGCGGGCCCAGCAGCGGCGAGCACTCCACCGACACGTTGAGCTTGCCAGCCATCATCGCCTCGAACGCGCCCTTGACGCCGTCGATCGAGATGATGGTGATGTCGACGCCCGGCTTCAGGCCGGCTTCCTCGATGGCCTGGATGGCGCCGATGGCCATGTCGTCGTTGTGCGCGTACAGCACGTTGATGTTCTTGCCCTCGGCCTTGAGGAACGCCTCCATCACTTCCTTGCCCTTGGCGCGCGTGAAGTCGCCCGTCTGCGAGCGGATGATCTTCATGCGGCTGTCCTTGGAGATGATCTCCTCGAAGCCCTTCTTGCGATCGATCGCCGGCGCCGAGCCCACGGTGCCCTGCAGTTCGACGATGTTGATCGGACCGGGCTTGCCCTTCTCGTGATCCTCCAGCCAGCGGCCGGCCTTGCGGCCTTCCTCGATGAAGTCCGAGCCCATGAAGGTGACGTACAGGCTGGTGTCCTTGGAATCGACCGCGCGGTCGGTCAGGATCACGGGGATGTGCGCGGCTTTGGCCTCTTGCAGCACGGTGTCCCAGCCGGTCTCGACCACCGGCGACAGGCCGATCACGTCGACCTTCTGCGCGATGAACGAGCGGATCGCCTTGATCTGGTTCTCCTGCTTTTGCTGCGCGTCCGAGAACTTCAGCTCGATGCCGGCGTCCTTGGCGGCCTGCTTGATCGACTCGGTGTTGGCAGTGCGCCATTCGCTCTCGGCGCCGATCTGGCTGAAGCCCAGCACGATCTTCTTCTGCGCGAAGGCCGAAGGATGTGCGATGGCGGCGGCCACAAGGGTCGCGGCCAGGACCGCGCGTCGTTGGATGCTCATGTTCTCGTCTCCTGTCGTTCGTATGCCGCCCTGGAACGGGGCGGTCCCTGGCCCGCGAAGCTTTGCCATGCGCGACCAGTGGCCCGCATGCTAGGCAGCGAAGCGATATCAGGCAAATCGTTTTTGAGCACATATCCATATCGATTTCGATATCGAAATGCGCCATGCCCGGCAGCCGGGAACGAGGCCGTCCGCCGCAGTCAAAATAACCAGGGTGAACACCTACGACATCAGTACCGACCCGACCCGCCTGCAACCGGCGGCCATCCACGCCTACCTGACCCGCAGCTACTGGTCGCCGGGCATTCCGCAAGAAGTCGTCGAGCGCGCGATCGCCAACTCGCTGTGCTTCGGCATCTACTTGGGCCCGGCCCAGGTCGGCTTCGCGCGTGTCGTCACCGACAAGGCGACCTTCGCCTACCTGGCGGACGTCTACGTGCTCGAGGAGCACCGCGGGCAGGGGCTGTCCAAGCGCCTGGTCGAGACGATCCAGGCCCATCCCGAACTGCAGGGGCTGCGGCGCTTCCTGCTGGCGACCAAGGACGCGCACGGGCTTTACGCGCAGTTCGGCTTCGCTGCGCCAGCGCGGCCCGAGAACCTGATGGAGATGCGGCTGCAGCCGGCCTGGCTGGCGGCGCAACCCTGATGACCGGATCGCGGGCGGCGGGCCTCAACCCGGGCCGGTGAGCGAGTCGCCGCCGAGGCGCTCGGTCTCCTCGATGGGCTCGTCGTCGTCCGGGCCGTTGCCGGGCGGCTGCGCGGCCAGGCTGTCGATGGCCATGCCGATGTCCGGATCCACCTCGCCGTCGGCGATGTCGTCGACGTCGACGGCCGCCGCGCGCGAACCGTCCGCCATCGGGCCGGCCGCGTCCGCGCCCAGCTCGTTGTCATCGGGATCGTTGTCCTCGCCGGAGGGCTCGTCCGAGCGGTTGCCGGGCAGGTCGGCGCGGTCCTGGCGCGCCATCAGGGAATCGACGGGGGCGACGCGGTCGATGTCGTCGAGGGGATCGGCGACAGGCTTGACGATCGTGGGTTGCATGGCGAGGGTCTCTGTGGGTGACTGTGGGTGACGGGGCTGTGCGAGCAACCGCGATGCCTGCGCGGCGGCTGCGCCGGTGCGCGTGACGCCGGCCGCCGCGCGCGCCGCATGGCCTAGACTGCATCGACCATCCTCCCGGGCCCGACCATGCCGCAAGACACCTCCCGCGACCAGCTCGCCTCCGCGCTCGGCGGCGAAGCCGACCACGTCGTCATGGAACGCGGCTATTCGCTGGCCTTCGTCGGCATCCACGGCCAAGTGCGGCTCGTGCAGCTCCGGCTGAGCAAGAAAGGCTTCAATGCCGACCGCGAGGCGGACGACGCCGCCTTCGCCGGCATGCTGGACGAATTCACCGCGGTCGTCGCGCGCCTGCTGCGCGACCGCTGGGGCGGCATCGCCTTGCGCGCCGCCTTCGACGGCGAGGGCGAGCTGATCGAGCGGCTCTACGCCGCGGGCACGCTGGAACGCTGCGACGAGGTCGATCCGGCCAGCACGGCGGGGCGGCTGGTCAAGGACGGCGAGGTCGTCGATGCGCGCGAGCTGCTGGTGCGGGCCTCGGCGCGGCTGGTCGAGAACTGGGGCTTGTTCGAGCGCACCCCACTGCTGGACGACGGGGCGCACGCCCACGAGGCGCGCTTGCGCCAGTTGGTCGAGGGGCGGACGGACTGAGCGCCCGACCGCCGACGCCGCGTGCCCCGACGGCTGCCGGCCGGTGATGCAGACGCGGCGCCAAACCGGTGCGGCTGGCATTGCCGAATCACTTGCTTGGCGCACGAACGTCCGGAAAACGGGATGGATCGGTGGATTTCGCTGGCATAGGGTTTGCGCTGGTTCCTGCGTCCGCCACGAGCGGGCGGACAGTCGCGAACGCCAATCTGCTGGTGAGCCCGGATGGCCTGCGCAAGATCCGGCTGCTGCGCGGCTTCACCGGTACGGTCGACCGTATCGAGATGGAGGTGCCGAAAGCGCGCTGACTGAGCCTGTTGCGCACGCCTGGACGCGGTGGACTGCGCGGACTGCGTCAGGCGGCGAAGGCCGCTCGCAGCTCGGGCAGCAGCCGCTGCGCGAGCGGCGTGAGCCGGCGCTCGAGCGGCGTCAGGAGGCCGATCTTGCGGCCCAAGGGACGGCCGCGCAGGGCCACGGCGGCGACGCCCGCCGGGGCGGACCGCAGGGCCATCGCCGGCACCAGCGCGCAGCCCAGCCCGGCCTCGACCATCCCGATCAGCGCCCAGACGTGGGCCGTCTCGTGCGTGACCTGCAGGACAACGCCGGCCTGGGCCAGCTGCAGGTCCAGCAAGGCCCGGTTGCCGCTGCTGGCGGCCAGCGACAACATGGGCTCGTCGCCCAGGTCCTGCAGGCGGACCGTGCGCCGGCCGGCCCAGCGGTGCGCCGCGGGCAGGGCCAGCACGTAGGGGTCCTCGCCGAGCAGTTCGACCTGCAGGCCGGGCAGGGCGTCGTCGCAGAAACCGATGCCCAGATCGGCCTGGCCACCGAGCACCGCCAGCGCCGTCGCTTGGAGCGAGCCGTCCAGCAGGCGCAAGCGCACGCCGGGGTAGCGCGCGGTCAAGCGCGCGAGCGCCTGCGGGACGAAGCCGCAGGCCGCCGAGGGAACCGCCGCGATGGTCAGCCGTCCGGTGTGTCCGGACGACAACTCGTTGACGCCGAGAACGGCGTCGTCCAGATCCTCCAGCACCGAGCGCACGCGCTCGACGAAGGCTTCTCCGACCACGCTCAGGCGCACGGAGCGCGAGGTGCGGTCAAGCAGACGCGCGCCCACCCGTTCCTCGAGCCGCTCGACGCGCCGGCTCAACGCGGGCGGCGACAGGTGCAACTCGACGGCCGCCTGGCGGAAGCTGCGCAGGTCCGCCACGGTGACGAAGGCGCGCAGTTGATCGAGATCGAGACCGTTGCTTTGCATGCAACGATCATAAGCAACGTTGCAATGGACGTCGACGGGGCGCCAGCTCATGATGGGGACACATCGGAGACAAGCGCGTCCCCAAGCGCATTCAACACATGCCATCCATTCGCATCGGCCTGACTCGCGCCCTGATTCTTGCGGGGCTGCCCGTGACCGTCCAGACCCGCGCCGCGGACCTGGCGGTGGTGTCGTCCGGCGGCTTCGCCGAAGCCTTCAAGACGCTGGCCACTCGTTACGAAGGCGCGGCGCCCGAGCGGCGCATCCAGCGCGTCTTCGGGCCTTCGATGGGAACGACCCCCGGCGCGGTGCCGGCGCGCCTGGCTCGCGGCGAGGGGCTGGATGTCGTCATCATGGTCGAGCCGGCGCTGGACGACCTGCAGGCGCAGGGCCGGCTGCTGCCCGGAAGCAAGACCCGGCTGGCGCTTTCGAAGATCGCCTGCGCCGTTCCGGCAGGCTCGCCGAGGCCGGCGCTCGCGACGGAGGCGGACGTGCGGCAGGCCTTCCTCTCGGCCGAGTCGGTCGCCTGGTCCGACAGCGCCAGTGGCACGTACATCCAGAACGAGCTGCTGCGGCGGCTGGGCATCGAAGAGGCGGTGCGCAGCAAGGGACGCCAGATCCCGGCCACGCCGGTCGGCGAGATCCTGGCGCGGCATGAAGCCGCCTTCGGTTGCCAGCAGCGCAGCGAGCTTCAGCCCATCGCGGGCATCGCCATCGTCGGCGACCTGCCCGACTCGCTGCAACGCACCACGCCCTACGCCGCCGCCGTGGTCGCGACGACGGCGCACGAGCGTGAGGCGCGGGCCTTCATCGCGTTCATGGTGGACCCGGCCAGCGGTCCGGTCATTCGCGCCACGGGCCTGGAACCCGTCGCGCCCTGAACTTGCTACCCCCGATGGCCGCGGCCCGGGATATTTCGAACACATCAGGAGACACCATGGCCGGAGTTTCACGTTCCTCCAGGATCGGTGCGGTGGTCCGCGTCACCAGCGGCAACTTCATCGAGATGTACGACTTCTTCCTGTTCGGCTTCTACGCCAACGCGATCTCGAAGGCGTTCTTTCCGGCCGCGAGCGAGGTCGCGTCGCTGATGCTGACCTTCGCGTCGTTCGGCGCCGGCTTCCTGATGCGACCCGTCGGGGCGGTGGTGCTGGGCGCCTACATCGACCGCGTCGGCCGGCGCCGCGGCCTGCTGCTGACGCTGGCGATCATGGCGGCCGGCACGGCACTGGTCGCCTTCGTGCCGGGGTATGCGACGCTGGGCCTGCTCGCGCCGCTGCTGGTGCTGCTGGGACGCCTGCTGCAAGGCCTGTCCGCCGGGGTCGAGCTGGGCGGCGTCTCGGTGTACCTGTCCGAGATCGCGCCCGCGGGCAGGCGCGGCTTCTACGTCAGCTGGCAGTCGGCCAGCCAGCAACTGGCGATCGTCGTCTCGGCACTGCTCGGCTACGCGCTCAACGCGTGGCTGGCCAAGCCGCTGCTGGACTCCTGGGGCTGGCGCATCCCGTTCCTCATCGGCTGCCTGATCGTGCCCGTGATCTTCGTCATCCGCAGCCAGTTGCAGGAGACCGAGGCCTTTCGCAACGCCAAGCACCACCCGAACTTCAGGCAGACCGTGCAAGGCATCGCCGTCCACTGGCGCACGATCGGTCTGGGCACGCTGCTGGTGATCATGACCACGGTGTCGTTCTACCTCATCACCGTCTACACGCCGACCTTCGGCAAGTCGGTACTCAAGCTGTCGACGCGAGACAGCCTGCTGGTGACGCTCGCGGTCGGAATCTCCAACCTGGTGTGGCTGCCGGTCATGGGCGCGTTGTCGGACCGCATCGGCCGCTGGCCCATCATGCTGGCCGCGACGGGGCTGACCGTCCTCACGGCCTATCCCGGCATGCTCTGGCTGGTCGATGCGCCGAGCCTGGGGCGCATGGTGCTGGTGGAGCTGTGGCTGTCCTTTCTCTACGCGAGCTACAACGGCGCGACCATCGTGGCGCTGACGGAGGTGGTGCCCGGCAACATCCGCACGGCGGGCTTTTCGCTGGCCTACAGCGTCGCAACGGCGCTCTTTGGCGGCTTCACGCCGCTGATCTGCACGTGGCTCATCGATGAGACGGGCAACCGTGCCGCGCCGGGGCTGTGGATGACCGTCGCTGCGCTGGCCAGCCTTGTGGCGACGGTCGTCGTCTTCGACTTGCGGCCAGGCCATCGGTCGCGGATTGCCGCCGCGCGCCGCGCTTAGGAACGGTGGCCCGCGTAACGCGAGAGCCGCCACGAGTCGACCTTGAAGGTGCCGCTGCAGCAATCCGACGCCAGACTCGGCACGAGCGTCCAGAGCCCGGCGATGCGTTGCAGTCAAGCGGCGTCGTCGACCCGCGCCGCCCGCTGGGGAGACAGCACGATGCACGCCACCAGGAAAGCCAGCAGCGCCAACGATGCGTAGAGCCGGCTGAGCTCGAGTCCGCCCTGCGAATGCGCCTTGTCGAGGAAATCGCCGAGCGTCGCGCCCAGCGGTCTCGTCAGGACGAACGCCGCCCAGAACAGGGCCGTCTGCGACAAGCGCGTCCAGAAATACAGCGCGGCGATGATCAAGAGTGCGCCGCCGAAGATCAACGCGGCGTGCTCGTAGCCGAGCGCAAGGCCGCCGCGGTCGTCGTCGGCCGTCCAGTCCCCGAGCGCCGTGCCCAGCGTCTGCGAGAACAGGATGGTGGTCCAGTAGAACCACTCGGCGCGCGGCGTCGTGATGCTGCGGACGGACACGCTGCGTTCCACCCGATACCAGACCAGAAGGCTGATCCCGAGCAGCGTCGCGATGATCGCGGTACCCCCCGGGTACTGCAGCCCCACCGAGCGATCGAAGAAGTCGGCCAGGGTCGTGCCCAGCGTCGTCGTGGCGACGATCGTTGCCCAGTAGAGCGTGGGATGGAATTTCGGCGAGCGTACTTGCATCCAGACCAGCGCGACGAAGGCTGCCGCAAAGATCGCCGTGCCGATCAGGTAGCCGAGATTGAGCGACATCGTGACCCAATCACCGCCCGTCTCGCCAAGCGTGGTGGCCGCGATCTTGGCGATCCAGAAGCCGACCGTCACGGCAGCGACCTTGGCGGGTGCGCTGGACAGGGGCTGTCGGGGAGTGTTGTCCATGTGTCTTTCCGGCAAGCGTGCAGTGGAGCCAGGAATGAATCCGCGCGGCTCCTGCGCGGCAGTATGCCGCGCACCGAGTCGAGGATTGCACTCGAAGTCATTGCGACGGCAAGCGCAATGCCGTCCCGCCTTGCCGCCCTGGAAGGCTTCGGCCTGCGGGCGTTCAGCTGCTCGAGCGCGCAGCGGCCGTGCAATGCATGCGAAGCCCCGTCGCCACCGTGCTAAAGTGCGTTCGTCCTCAGGGGAGTAGCCGCCTTCGCCGCAACGCGAAGTGCGCCGGTCAACACACTTGGTGCCCCTCGCACCATGGTCGGCGCGGCCCGCATCGCGGGCCTGGCAAGACCTTTGGCGTTGCATCCTCAACCCGGGGCCGGGAAGGATGCGGCGTCATTGGTTGTCGCATCCCAGCCCCGTGGAAATCCAGCTTGAACACCAGACGACTGCCCGCGCCGCGATCGACGCCGGCCCTCGCGCGAGCGTGCGCGCGCCCGCGACCGCCCGCAGAGCGCGCGGCGGGCGCCGCAGCGGGAGCAGGGCGATGATCCTCACGCTCGCACTGCTGCTGGCCTCGGCCGCCATCATCTACTTAGCCTGCGAATTCTTCGTCAACGGCGTCGAATGGGTCGGCCATCGCTTGGGCGTGTCGCGCACCGCGGTCGGCACCGTGCTGGCGGCGTTCGGGACGGCGTTGCCGGAGAGCGTGGTCACGCTGGTGGCGGTCGTCTTCGGCAAGACGCCTGCCCAAAAGGACATCGGCGTCGGCGCCGCGCTCGGCGGGCCACTGGCGCTGGCTACGCTGGCCTATGCGGTCGTCGGCGCGATGTTCCTGCTGGATCGCGCGCGGCACCAGAAGAAGATCGCGCAGGAGTTCAGCACCGCGCGGCTGGCCCACGACCAGGCCTGGTTCCTGGTGGTGTTCGTGTTCAAGGTGGCGCTGGGCCTGGTCGCCTTCGCCTGGAAGCCCTGGTTAGGCTGGCTGTTCCTGGCGGCCTACGGCCTGTACGTGTGGCGCGAGCTGCGCAGCGAAGGGCAGGCGGCCGACGAGGTGGGGGCGGAGTGGCGCGAGGCGCTGAAGCTGCGGCCTCACGCGGACAATCCGGCGACGGCGTGGGCGGTCGTGCAGACGCTGGGGGCGCTGCTCGTCATCTTCTTCGCGTCGCAGCTGTTCGTGCATCAGCTGGAGGCGGTCGGGCCGTGGCTGGGGATGTCGCCGCAGTTGGTGGCGCTGCTGCTGAGCCCGATCGCCACCGAGCTGCCCGAGATCCTCAATGCGGTGATCTGGGTGCGCCAGGGCAAGACGTCGCTGGCGCTGGGCAACATCAGCGGGGCGATGATGATCCAGGCGACGGTGCCCAGTGCGCTGGGCTTGTTCTTCACGCCGTGGCTGCTGACGCCGCCGCTGCTGTGGGGCGCGGCGATCACGATGGTGGCGATCGTCGTGATGTTGGGGCTGCTGCTGCGCCATGCGTTGACGGCCAGGCGGCTGCTGGCGATGGCGGCGTTGTACGGCGTGTTCGCGCTGGGAGTGGCGTTGGGCTTTCGCTGACACGAGGGTGCAGCTTCGCAGGGCGGGTTAGCCGCAGGCGCAACCCGCCGTCCGCCGGCGTGCGGATCCGAGGCGTTGTCGCCGGCATGGCGGGTGACGCCTGCGGCTAACCCGCCCTACGCGTCCTGCATGCTCAGCGCGTCATCGGCTTGAGCAGGCTGCGCACGCGCGTCTTCTTGACCGGCATGGGCATGGCCAGCACCGACACGTTGGTGCCTTCGACTTCGGTCTCGGCGATCACCGAGGTCTCGACCGTCTGCGGGGCACGATCGGCGTAGCGCGGGGGCCAGTCCTTGAGCACCGTGCGGCGCAGCAGCGCCGCGCCGGCGCCGACGGGGAAGGTGCGCTCGAACACGTGGGTGACCAGCTGGCGCTTGACCTTCTCGGTGATGATGACCGTGGAGCAGCGCGTGCCGTAGCTGCCGTCGGGGGTGCGGATGAAGGCCGGGCTCAGCAGCCGTTCGCGCTCGCGGCTGATGCCGGTGCTGGGCAGCTGGTCCTCGCGCGCGAGTTCGCGGTCGGCCAGCGCGGTGAACAGCTGGCTGGACAGCGAGTCCACCGAGTCGGCCTGCTTCAGCGCCTCGGCCAGGCGCTCCTTGAGCGTGACGACCTTGGGCCAGGGCGTGTCCAGCCCCGCGTTCGACAGGCCGAAGATGCCGCGTTCGATGCGGCGCGGGATCGCGTGGTCATTGCTGGCCCAGAAGCAGTCGCCGCGGCGGAAGTCGGCGGCGATCAGGTTGAACGGGGCATAGCCGGACAGCGAGGTCTGCATCCAGAACTGGTCGGCGCGCATCTCGGTGCGCAGCCAGTGCGGCACGATGCCGCCGCGGCTGGGGGCCGACGGGTCCTCGCTTTGCGGACGGCGCACGTTGGTGACCAGCGCCAGGCGGCCGGAGGCGGTCAGGCCCAGCCAGGTGCCGCCGGCGTGCAGGTCACGGCCGGCGAGGATCTCGGGGCCGCCTTCGGCGGGCGTCCACCAGCCCATGCGGGCGGCGGGCCGGGCGAAGAACTCGTCCCGGTTGGTGGCCAGCACCAGGGGGAAACGGCGGTTCTCGTCGATCGCGAGGGCAACTAGGCACATGGGGCAAATAGTTCGACGTGGCGGGCACCGCGCAACACGCCGGCATGCGGCGCGAAGGCCGCCTCCAGCGTGGCAAGAAAGGTACGCACCACCGTATCCGTTTCGGCGCCGCCGGCGAGCGGCAGCGCGAGGCGGTAGGTCTCCATCACGGTCGCGTCGGCCGCCGCGTCGACAGGAGCGTCGGCGCCGGCAGCAGGTTCGGGTGCGTGAGAAGAGACGGTGCGGTCATCCGGCAGCGAGGCGAGTGAAACTGGTGAGGGCAGGCTGCATCGTAAGAGCACTTGCGTCTCGTCGACGCCACGGCTCTGGCGCAATGTGCGCTGGAATTCACGCACAGCCGAAATGACTCGACCGCTATCGCCCGCGGCCACGCGGTAGTAGACGCAGACCAGCATCGATGGCGTGCGGTCGGTCACGGTTTCGTCCCGTTACGGGGTGCACTTCGCCGCACTATCCGGCCCCGTCGGCCGGGATCTCGTACGGCAGGTCGCGCAGGTGCAGGACGGGCCCGTCGGCGGCGCCCACGTGCAGTTCGCCTGAGTCGGTGAACGCGCGCTTGACCTCGATCAGGGCCGCGTGCCGGGCACCGCCTTGCGGATGCGGCAGGCTGGCGGCGAGCACGATCTGTCCCGCGGGCTGCTCGGGATCGGCCGCCGCGAACACCTCCGCGCCGGCGGCCGCCGCCGCGCCTTCGGCCAGCACCATGCGGCGCTTGAGCGTGCCGCGGTACTGGCTGCGCGCGACGATCTCCTGGCCCGGGTAGCAGCCCTTCTGGAAATTGACGCCGCCCACCAGTTCGAGATTGACCATCTGCGGCACGAAAGCCTCGACCGTGCTGGCAACGATGCGCGGCACGCCCGACTGCACCTCGAGCCAGTTCCACACGTCGGCGCTGGAGGTCGTGGGCCACGGCGGCGTTGCGTCGGGGGGCGCGGCCCAGAGGACGCGCGTGGCCCCGGCGGCATCCGCCAGGCGGATCGCGCTGCCGGCGGCGACGGGCGCGGTCTCATATGGCGTGGCGGGAACCGGGTGCGCGGCGCTGCCGTCCAACAGGCCGGGCAGGGCGACGCCCCACAGCGCGAGTTCCGACGAGGCGTCGCTCAGCTTGCACTTGGCGCGCAGCACGAACATCGACAGGCGCTTGAGCGTGGGCGCAAGCAGGTCGGCGCTGCAGGCGAGCAGGATCTCGTCGGGCGCGCTGCGCCACATGACGAAGCTGGCCAGCAGCCGGCCCTTGGGCGAGCAGTAGCCGGCCAGGCGGGCCTGGCCGGCGTCCATCTTGATGGTGTCCTGGGTCAGCTGGCCGTTGAGGAAGGTGGCGGCGTCGTCGCCCTTGGCGCGGATGACGCCCCAATCGGAGAGGCGCACGGCCACGGGCGTGCCCAGGGCAAGGTCGGAGTGGGCGGGGGCGGTCGAGGTCATGGCGCCGATTATCATGGCGGCCCGCATTCCTATCCTCAACAGGGCCTCGTGTAGGACTCCATGTTCAGACGTCTTTTCCTGTTGCTGATCGTGCTCGCCGCAGCGGCCGCCGGCGCCGCCTTCTGGTGGCTCGAGCACCCGCTCAGGCTGGCGCACGACGAGGTCGAAGTCTCGATCGAGCCCGGCACGCCGGTGCGCGAGATCGTGCGCCTGTGGCACGAGGCGGGCGTCGACGAGCCCCCCGAGCTGCTCTACCAGTGGTTCCGCTGGTCCGGCCAGGCCAAGCGCATCCGCGCCGGCAGCTACCTGGTGAGCCAGGGCGCCACGCCGCGCTCGCTGCTGCGCAAGATGGTGGTGGGCGACGAAGAGCTCGAATCGGTGCACATCATCGACGGCTGGACCGTCAAGCAGATGCGGGCGGCGCTGGCCGCCGCACCGGGGCTGAAGCCGACGACCGCGGGCATGAGCGACGAGCAGCTGATGGCCGCGATCGGCGCCCCGGCCGAGAAGGCCGAGGGCCGCTTCTTTCCCGACACCTACGTCTACAGCAAAGGCGTCAAGGACATCCTGGTGCTCAAGCGCGCGCACGACGCGCTGGAACGCCAGCTGCAGGCTGCCTGGGCGCTGCGCGCGCCCGACACGCCGCTGAAGTCGGCCGACGAGGCGCTGACGCTGGCCTCGGTCATCGAGAAGGAGACCGGCGCGGCGGCGGACCGAGGAAAGGTCGCCGCCGTCTTCACCAACCGGCTGCGCATCGGCATGCCGCTGCAGTCCGACCCCACCGTGATCTACGGCCTGGGCGCGGCCTACGCCGGCAGCATCCACAAGGCCGACCTGCAGACCGACACGCCCTACAACTCGTACACCCGGGCCGGGCTGCCGCCGACTCCGATCGCGCTGCCCGGACGCGACGCGCTGCGCGCCGCGGTGCGGCCCGATGCGTCCAAGGCGCTGTACTTCGTCTCGCGCGGCGACGGCACCAGCGTCTTCAGCGAGACGCTCAACGCCCATAATGCCGCGGTGAACCAGTACATCCGCGGGCCCAAGAAATGAGTTTTCCAGCAGGCGCGCCCGCGGGCGGTCGCCAAGGCGCCTTTGACGCTGTCGCGTCAGGTCGCTTCGTCACCTTCGAAGGCATCGACGGGGCCGGCAAGTCGTCCCACATCGAGGCGCTGGCCGACTGGGCGCGCGCCCGCGGCGCCGAGGTGCTGCTCACGCGCGAGCCCGGCGGCACGCCGCTGGCCGAGCGGCTGCGCGACCTGTTCCTGCACGAGTCCATGGATCCGCTGACCGAGGCGCTGCTGGTGTTCGCGGCGCGGCGCGACCACCTGCGCCAGGTGATCGAGCCGGCGCTGGCGCGCGGCGCGATGGTGCTGTGCGACCGCTTCACCGACGCCACCTTCGCTTATCAGGGCGCCGGCCGCGGCTTCGACCTGGCCGTGTTGACGCAGCTCGAGAGCTGGGTGCAGCAGGGCCGCCAGCCCGACCTGACGCTGTGGTTCGACCTGGCGCCGCTCGAGGCCGCGCGCCGCCGCGCCGCGGTGCGCAGCGCCGATCGCCTGGAGCGCGAGGACGAGGCGTTCTTCACGCGCGTGCACGAGGGCTACGCGCGGCGCGCGCAGGCCGCGCCCGCGCGTTTCGCGCGCATCGACGCCGCGCAGACGCGCGAGGCGGTGCGGACGCAGGCCATCGCGGCGCTGGCGTCGCGCGGCTGGTTCCCGCAAGAAAGTTCCAACGATGACCGCCGCGCCTGACGACGCCGCGCTGCCCTGGCTGGCCGAGCCCGCGCACGACATCGCCACCCGCCAGCGCGGCCATGCGCTGCTGGTGCAGGGCCATGCCGGCGCCGGCGTGTTCGAGCTGGCGCTGCGCGTTGCGCGCACCTGGCTGTGCGAGACCGAGGGCGCCGACGCGCCCTGCGGCCGCTGCACCGCCTGCCACCTGCTGGCCAGCAACAGCCACCCAGACTTCCGCGCGTTGCTGCCCGAGTTGACGCAGGCCGAACTCGGCTGGAGCGTGGGCGGGGCCGAGGCGGCCGATGCGGGCGACGGCGAGGGCAAGGCCAAGAAGAAGCCCAGCAAGGAAATCAAGATCGAGGCGGTGCGCGAGGCCATCGCGTGGACGCAGAAGAGCTCGTCGCGCGGCCGGGCGAAGGTGCTGCTGCTGTTTCCGGCCGACGCGATGAACCTCGTGGCGTCCAACGCGCTGCTCAAGACGCTGGAGGAGCCGCCGCCGGGCGTGCGCCTGCTGCTGGTCGCCGAGGATGCCGAGCGCCTGCTGCCGACGCTGCGCAGCCGCTGCCAACGCCTCCTGTTCGCCGGTCCGACGCCCGACCAGGCGCTGGCCTGGCTCGAAGCGCAGGGCGTCGCCAACGCGCCGGTGCTGCTGGCCGCGGCCGGCGGCCATCCGCTGGCCGCGCGCCGCCTGGCCGCGGACGGCTTCGACGCGGCGGCCTGGCTCGCGCTGCCCAGGCGCATCGCCGACGGCAAGTGGGAACCGCCCGCGGGCGCCACGGTGCCGCGGTTGCGCGAGGTGCTGCAGAAGCTGTGCCACGACGCGATGGCCGTCGCCGCGGGTGCGCCGCCGCGCTACTTCCCGGCCGCGAGCCTGCCCCCGGCGGCCGCATGGACCAAGCTGGCCGACTGGTCGCAGTCGCTGGCGCGCCTGGCCCGCCACGACGAGCATCCCTTCAACGCACCTCTGATCACCGACAGCCTGCTGACCGAAGCGCGCGCCGTCTGGGCCAAGCCGCGCGGACGCGGCGCCTGAGCTCAGGCCGGGGCGTCCGGCGGGCGCCGCATCGCGATGGCGTCGAACGGGCAGCGCAGCGCGCACAGGCTGCAGCCGGTGCAGTCGCTGGCCGCGTGCAGGACGGCGGACTTGCGCCAGTCGCTTCCCGTCTCCAGGCTCAGGACGCGCGGCTCGCAGGCCGCGACGCAGCGGCCGCAGCCGGTGCAGCGGGCCGCATCGATGTCGGGCAGGCGCGGGGCAGGGCGGCGCGCGGTCATGGGGCCGACCTTGGCCTGAAGACTGCCGTGTGATCGCCGAAGGCGTGAACGCCCTTCGGAGCGGCGGGGCGTACGCTCATGCGCTGGGCCGTTGCTCGAAGCCGTCGAACACGCCTTCGCCGGGCAGCACCTCGATCTCGCTGACGACCGCCGCGGGCGGCCCGCGCCGGGCCCAGTCGACCAGCCGGTCGACGGCCTCCCGCGGCCCCGCGGCCATCGCCTCGACGGAGCCGTCGCGGCGATTGCGCACCCAGCCGGCGACGCCCAACCGCTGCGCCGCCTGCGCCATGGCCCAGCGGTAGCCAACGCCCTGGACGATGCCGCGGATCTTCAGGTGGAGCACGGTGGGGGGCATGACTGGCTTGAAATGTCCGACGACGGCAAGGATTGTCGCCCGGCGCGTCGTCATCCTGCGCGCAGTCGCACGATCCACCCCGGGGACGAAGTTGCTCTGGTCCGCGTGGGTCCTGCCACTGCGCGCAGGATGACAGTCATTTTGCGCGGGGCGGCCGGTATCGATAGGTACCGGCCCGGGCTCTCTTTCGGCCCGCTGCAATCGAATGTTCGCAATTCGCTTTCATTTTCGGCCCACAGGCCCACACTCCCGCTGCTGACTGCCGCGCAACCCTGGCGTCGCGGCGGCGTTCCGGTGCATGTCGCGCCAACGCGGTCACCAGCGTTGTCCCGGTGACGGAGGGGGTTCCCATGAAGATCGTCCACGCGCTCAAGATGTCGGCCGCCGCGGCCCTGCTCGCCGCCGGGGCCGCCGCCTCGGCCCAGTCCTCCAGCTACGTGCCGGGAACGGTCTGGACGTTCACCAACGTCGCCATCGAGCCCGGGCAGTTCGAGAACTACATGGACTTCCTGGACAAGGAATACAAGAAGACCAACGAGTTCGGCATCAAGCAGGGGTTCATCGTCTCGTACCACGTGTTCTCCGTGAACAACCCGCGCAACGGCGAGCCCGACCTGATCCTGGCCGTCGAGTCCAAGGACTATTTCACCAATGCGCAGCAGCTCGAGATGCAGAAGAAATACGAGGCCTTCATGGCCAGCGACACGCACAAGCTGACGGCCGAGAGCGGCGAGCGCAAGGTGATGCGCAAGTTCATCGGCGGCATGGAGCTGCAGGAACTCAAGCTGAAATAGGCCCGTCGCGGCAGCCCCGACAATGGGGCATGTCCGCGCTGCCCAG
>Ga0209759_1001075_pt1 | contig 17896 bp, 16 predicted proteins | sample AraplaCL_Col_mMS_FD_184261 | JGI IMG/M metagenome (GOLD analysis project Ga0209759, IMG submission 184261) | Arabidopsis root microbial communities from the University of North Carolina, USA - plate scrape CL_Col_mMS (SPAdes) (version 2) | ecosystem: Host-associated > Plants > Roots >...
AGGCGAGCCAGCCCTGCGGCTCGCGGCCGCGGTGCGTCACGCGGCCGTCCTTCAATTCGAGCTCGCCCTTGACGAACCAGCCCACCGCACGCGGGTAGAGCACGTGCTCGGCCGCGAGCACGCGCCTGGCCAGCGCCGCTTCGTCGTCGTCCGGCAGCACGGGCACCACGGCCTGGGCGACGATCGGACCGTGATCGAGATCGGCGCTGACGAAATGCACCGTCGCGCCGGCCACCTTGCAGCCCTCCTCGATCGCCCGCCGATGCGTGTGCAGGCCCGTGAACGAGGGCAGCAGCGACGGATGCACGTTGAGCATGCGGCCCTCGTAGCGCGCCACGAACGCCGGGGTGAGGATGCGCATGAAGCCGGCCAGCACGACCAGATCGGGCGCGTGCCGATCGACGAGAGCGGCCAGCGCGGCGTCGAAAGCCGGCCGATCGGCGAACCCCTTGTGGTCGAGCACCTCGGTGGCGATGCCGCGCGCCTGGGCGAACTGCAGGCCGCGGGCCTCGGCGCGGTTGCTGATCACCGCAACCACACGGCCGGGCCAGTCCTGCGCCTCGGACGCGCGCACGATCGCGTCAAGGTTCGAGCCCTGACCCGAGATCAGGACCACTATTCTTTTCATAGGGCCGCCATTGTAAAGGGTAACCCCGGTACCGGGTACGGCGCTCCGTTCCTCAAGGGAACCGCGGCCTTGCTGGGGGCGGCCCGGCGCGGCGTGCGCGCCGGCCCGCCATTCGTCGACTATCTGGCTGGCTCACTACAATCCCCGCTCCGCCGCCGCGAAGCGGCCCGAGCGCCCACCCCGCGGCGCCTTTTCCGAGACCATTCCATGCGAGCCCGCGTCCTGTCCGGCATGCGTCCCACCGGCGCCCTGCACCTGGGCCACTACCACGGCGCCCTGAAGAACTGGGTGCGCCTGCAGCACGAATACGACAGCTTCTTCTTCGTGGCGGACTGGCACGCGCTCACCACGCACTACCAGGATCGCGAGATCATCGAGCGCAACGTCTACGACATGGTGATCGACTGGATCGCCGCCGGCCTCGACCCCGACCTGTGCACGATCTTCATCCAGAGCCGCCTGCCCGAGCATGCCGAGCTGTTCACCTTGCTGGCCATGGGCACGCCGCTGGGCTGGCTCGAGCGCGTGCCGACGTACAAGGATCAGACCGAGCAGCTGAGCGAGCGCGATCTGGCCACCTATGGCTTTCTCGGCTATCCGCTGCTGCAGGCGGCCGACATCCTGATCTACAAGGCGGCCTACGTGCCGGTGGGCGAGGACCAGGACTCCCACGTCGAGCTGACGCGCGAGGTCGCCCGCCGCTTCAACCACCTCTATGGCCGCTCGCCCCGCTTCGAGGCGGCGGTGGCCGCCGCACTGGCCAAGCTGCCGCCCGAACAGCAGGCGCTGCTCGAGCGCCAGCGCCGCCAGTTCGGCCAGGACGGCGACGCCGCGGCGCTGGGCAACGGCGAGGCGCTGATCCGGGCGGCACTCGGTGCCGGGCACGGCTTCAGCGCCGAGGACGGCGAGCTGCTGCTGGGCCACCTCAGGGGCAGCGGCCGCAGCGTGCTGCACGAGCCACAGGCGTTGCACACCGAGGTCACGCGCCTGCCCGGGCTGGACGGCCGCAAGATGAGCAAGAGCTATGGCAACGCGATCGAGATGCGCGAAGAGCCGGCGCAGGTCGAGGCCAAGATCCGCACGATGCCCACCGATCCGCAGCGCGTGCGGCGCACCGACCCGGGCGACCCGGCGCGCTGCCCGGTGTGGCAGTTCCACAAGGTCTACTCCGACGCGGCGACCCGGCAATGGGCAAGCACGGGCTGCACCACCGCCGGCATCGGCTGCCTGGACTGCAAGCAGCCCGTCATCGACGCCATCCTGCGCGAACAGCAGCCCTGGCGCGAACGCGCCGAGAAATACCTGAGCAACCCCAAGCACGTGCACTGGATCGTCGAGATGGGCACCGAGCGCGCGCGCACCGTGGCACGCCAGACCATGAAGGACGTGCGCGACGTGATGGGGCTTGCGTATTGAACGCCGACGAGACGATCGCCATGGCCGGCATCCACATCACCGACATCGAAAGCGCCATCAACTGGTGGCGCGCGCAGTTTCCGTCGCCCGACGGCATCACCGCCTGCCCCGAGGTGCTGGCGCTGGCCGAGGTCTACGCCTTGATGGTGTACTACCGCGAGCACGAGGCCGACGAGGCCACGCTGCCGGGGGTCGCGCGCGAAGCCTGGCTCGCCTGGTACGCGTCCACGCCCGACGCGCCGTGCATCGCGATCTGTTCGACCTCTCAAGGCGACGCACAGTGCAAGGGCTGCGGCCGCACCTTCGAGGAGGTGCAGCACTGGACGTCGATGACGCCGGGCGAAAAGCGCGCGGTCTGGCGCCGCATCACGCTGGAGGCCAAGGCCTGGCGCTTCAACAAGTACGCCGAACGCGCGGGCCGCGCCACGGGCGAGGATCATCCGGATCCGGCGCAGCTGGAGGCCGGCGCCGCCTGAGGGCTGCGGCCGTCAAGGACTCCCCACAGCAAATCGCGCGGCGCGACGGCCTCGCACTGTGAAGTTTCAGCGCCGGCGTCCGAAGACCTCCTGTGGAGCTGGCGACCTTCGCGCGCCAGGCCGAGCCAAACCGGGGCCCGCCGTGTCCGACGTCAATCCTCACTACCTCGACCACGTCGTCAAGCTGTCGGAGACCTCCGATATCGAGGCGAGCGAGGACATCGTGACCGGCACCGGCATGAAGCTGCTCGCCAAGGGCACGCGCATCGATGCCAAGGTGCGCGAGCGGCTGCTCGAATTCCGCCTGACCAAGCCGCTGGAGAACATGATGCGCGTGGTCGGGGGAACCGACCCGGCCGTGTTCCATCCGACCGCCGAACGACTGCTGGCCCGGCACCCGCTGCTGCACGGCCTGTGCGCCGCGGCGCCCGGCTGCGATCCGATCGCGATCCTGCAGTCGTTGGAACTCAGCGACAACGTGCGATCGCTGCTGAGCGTCTACGCCGGCCAGGCCACCAGCAAGCTCGAACACGCGGTAGGCGTGGCCGTGATCAGCTGCGCCCTCGGCGGCGGCCGGCAGGCGAACCCGGCCGACATCGGCGCGCTGGCGATCGCCGCACTGACGCACGACGTCGGCGAGCTCTACATCGATCCGTCCTTCCTCAGCCGCGACGTCAAGCTGACGCCGCAGCAGTGGAAGCACGTCGCCACGCACCCCATCGTCGGCTCGCATGTGCTGGGCGCGATGCCCGGCGCCGGCCCGCGCGTCGCCAGCGTGGTGATGGCGCACCATGAACGGCTCGACGGCTTCGGCTACCCGCAGGGAACGCTCGGCTCCAGCCTGTCGATGGCCGGGCAGATCCTGGCGGTCGCGGAGATGCTGATGGGTCTGCTCGAAGCCGGTTCGCAGGGAGCCCAGCGTGCCGCGGTCGCGATGCGCCTGGTGCCCGGCGAGTTCCACCGGCGCTTCATCGATCGCGTCATGCAGGGCGCGCGCGCCGAGGGCGCCGAGACGGACGCCCACCCCGCGACGCCGGACGTCGACGCCCTGGCGACCCGGGTCAGCGGACTGGCGGCGACGGTTTCGCACCTGCGGCGGCACTGCCTGGAACTCGAGCCGCAGATGGCCAGATTCGCCGCGCCGCTGCGCGCCCTGCTCGCGCACGCGTTCACGCGCTGGGATCGCATCGGCATCGCGTTCTCGAGCACGGGCCTCGACCTGGTCGCCGACGAGCGGCTGCGCGAGGTGCTGGCGGCGATGAGCGCGAACGAGCTGAGCGAAGTGGGCATCGTGCTGCGCGAGCTCGAATGGCGCGTGGGCGAGCTCGAACGCATGCTGCAGATGCGCAGCGAGCAGTTCAGCCCGGCCGATGCGCAGCGCGTGCAGGCCTTGATCGAGGAAGCGCGCCAGCCGATGCTGCTGGCCACGATGCTGGCCGCGGCCGCATGAGGCGAGGGTGGCGGGGCGTCACGCGCGCGCGCTGGCCGGCAAGCTGATCACGAAGCAGCCGCCGCCTTCGGGCGGACGCACGCAGCGGATGCGCCCGTGATGGCGCTCGACGATCTGGCGCACCAGGGCCAGACCGAGCCCGACGCCGCCCGCGCGTTCGGCATGCCCGGGCAGCCGGAAGAACGGCTCGAAGATGCGCTCGGCAAAGGCCTCCGGCACGCCGGGGCCGTTGTCGGTGACGCGGATCTCGACGCCGGCCGCGGCGTTGTCCTCGAGATCGACCCGGATCTGGCCGCCGCCATAGCGGCGCGCGTTCTCGAGCAGGTTGCGCAGCGCGCGGCGCAGCAGGCGTTCCTCGCCACGCACGCTGGCGACGGCGCCCTCGACGCTGGCATCGACGCGCGCCCCCTCCTCCACGGCCAGCGCCAGCAGGTCGACGCTTTCGAGATGCTCGGGCTGGGGCGCGGCCTCCAGGCGGCTCGCGAGCAGCACCTCGTCGACCAGTTCGTCGAGCTCGGCGATGTCGGTATTGATCTCGGAACGCAGGTGCTCGCGTTCCTGCGGCGTCGCGTCCGACAGCATGGACGTGGCCATCTTCAGGCGAGCGAGCGGCGAGCGCAGCTCGTGGCTGGCGTTGGCCAGCAGGCTCTTGTGCGAACGCACCAGCGCCTCGACGCGCTCGGCCGCGAGGTTGAAGCTGTTGGCCAGGGTGGCGACTTCGTCGCGGCCTTCGACCGGCACCCGGCGATCGAGCGCGCCGCGGCCGAAGGCCTCCACGCCGCGCTTGAGCGTCTCCAGGCGGCGCGTGAGCCGGCGCACGAACGGGTACGCGCCCCCCGCGATGGCCAGGAACAGCACGACCACCAGCGCCAGCAGGCTCAGGCCAGGCGACACGCCGCGCGGCACGACGCCGGCGAACCAGAACGGCGGTGGCCCGCGGCCGCCGGTGACCTGCGCATGGTGCTCGGTGCCGAAGCTGCCGATGTCCTCGTCGGGCGGCGCCGACCCGTCCCCGCCCGGCGGCGGCTTGAGCATGTTGGGCCGCATCACGAACAGCGAGCGGCCGTCGTCGAGCTTGATCTGGTAGATCGCGGCGTGCATCAGCTGCTTGTCGCCCTCGCGGCGCACGAACGAATCGGAGGCGGCGATGCGATGGCCTTGTTCGTCGTGCAGCGCCATCGGCACGCGCAGGCGCTGCGACCAGTCGCGCAGCGCCTCGGCCTGCACGTCGGGCGGCGCGCTGGCCGCCGGCAGCGAGCGCTGGATCAGGTCGCCCCACGCCGCGATGCGCTCGGTCAGCGCCGCCTGGTTGCGCGCGCGCTCCTGGTCCAGATGGCGCTGCACGAGCCACCCCGACGCGCCGGCGAACAGCGCCAGCGTGATGATCACGGTCAGCCAGATGCGGAGATAGAGCGAACGCAAGACGAACCTTCAGCGGGCCATTCAGAAACGAAAACAGCGCCGGCACCGCCGACGCTGCAGAAATGGTGCCTCCACGCTCCCGCTGCTCGGTGGTGACCCTCGCTTCCCGAGAGCTGAATATGCCTTCTGCGCGCGAACGTGGGGCTGGCCGACAACAATATCTCAGGCGTCCTGCTTGCGGGCGAAAAGATAACCGGAACCGCGCACCGTGAGAACCCGCTTGGGGTTCTTGGCGTCATCCTCGATGACCGAGCGGATGCGCGAGATGTGCACGTCGATGGAGCGGTCGAAGGCCTCCAGCGGGTGTCCCTTGAGCGCGTCCATGATCTGGTCGCGGCTCAGCACGCGGCCGGGGCTGCGCGCCAGCACCACCAGCAGGTCGAACTGGTGGCTGGTCAGGTCGCAGCGCTGGCCGTCCAGGCGCGCCTCGTGGGCGCCCAGGTCGATCTCGAGCTTGCCGAAGCGCAGCACTTCCTCGTTGACCGGCTCGGGGCTGGCGCGCCGCAGCAGCGCCTTGACGCGGGCCAGCAGCTCGCGCGGCTCGAAGGGCTTGGGCAGGTAGTCGTCGGCGCCCAGTTCGAGGCCGACGATGCGGTCGGTGGGCTCGCCGCGCGCGGTCAGCATCATCAGCGGCAGGCGGCGCGTGGCCGGCTGGCCGCGCAGCTCGCGCGTGAAGTCGAGGCCGTCGCCATCGGGCAGCATCAGGTCCAGCACCAGCGCGTCGTAGGAACCGGCGGCCAGGCGCATGCGGCCGTCGGCCAGCGTGCCGGCGGTGTCGACCTCGAAGCCCTGCGTGCGCAGGTAGTCGCCGACCATGCGCGTCAGCCGCGCGTCGTCGTCGATCAGCAGGAGGTGCGGAGTGGTCATGGAGGATTGGGCGTTCCGCGAAGTGGAGGCCGCAGGGCGGACGCCCTGCGCGGACGGAGCGTAACCGATCGAGTCGAGCGATGTCATGAGGTCAGTCATTCTCGGCGGTGGGCCGCAGCGTTGGGCAAGCGCCGGCCAACGGCCGGGCACGAGGCCGCTCGTCAGGACGCGGCGCTGCAGGCGATCCTGCCCGGCGGTGGTCAACCATGCTTGCTCGGCCGGTAAAGATCTGTGAACGAGCCGGCCCGGAGAGCGCTAACACCTGATTGCAGCGGGCGTACCGCGTGCGGTGCTCGTCGACATGTCTGCACCACTCGAGCAGCCTCGACGCGTTCCCGGCCGCGTCGGTCCCCTGCGGCGGAGGAGTCAATTGCCTGAACGCGTGTTCAACGGGTGAGGCGCAAGATGCGCGTCCCACGGGTCCCGCATTTGCCCTGAGTGAGCAACTTGTGGGCAACGATCCTGCGCGGATTGGCAGCAAACAAAGAACGTCCAAATGCAACGCAAGAGCGCGATCCTGATCGCCGCACACCACCACTTCGCACATCACGGTTTTCGCGGCGCCAGCCTGCGAGACATCGCTCGCGACGCCGAGGTGTCGCTGACGCTGCTCAATCACCACTTCGGCAGCAAGCAGCAGTTGCTGGCCGCGGTCATCGAATGCCACCGCGGACGGCTGCGCGAGTGGACGCGCGCGCTGGAGGCATTGCACGCCGCGCCCGCCGGCACCGTCACCGTCCGCGAGCTGGTGCAGGCGAGCGTGCGCATCGGCTTCCAGACAGTCGCCGACGACAACGGCGAGGATTTCCTGCTGCTGCTCGCGCGCATCACCGACGACCCGTCCGAGCTGCCCATGGAGGACGTGCTCGAAACCCTGGACGACGCGGCCCGGCTGTTCATGGACACGCTGCAGCAGTGCTATCCGGGCGCGACGCGGCATGCCGCCGCCTCGGCCTACGTGTGTGCCAGCGGCGCGCTGCTGAAGTTCCTGGTCGGCTCGGGGCGCCTGAGCCGGCTCGGGGCATCGGCGCCCTCCCTGGACCGGTCGGCCGAGAACCAGGCGCGGCTCACCAGCTTCCTGGTATCGGGCATCGAGGCGGCGCTGCAGAGTCCGTCGGTGACGGACGCAGAGGCGCTGGAACCGCTGGCCATCGTCTAGGGCCGCCCTAGCAGAAATGCTCCGGCGCCGTCCGCGCGCGTCGCTACCCATGCAGGGCACGCTGGCTTGGCCCGCCCGGCGCTGCCCCGGCCGGGCAGTCGTTATGCTGGGCTGTCCCATGCTGCAGGCGCCCCGCCCATGACTCGCTCCGTCGACGAACTGCTCTCCGAGCTCCAGGCCTTCGCGCCCTCCCCCGACGGCGCGGAGAACGTCCACCGGCTGAGTGAACTGCTGGCCGGCTTCGCCGCCCTGCCCGGCTGCGAGCGCGTGGCCCCTGCGCTGCTGGATCTGCTCGAACGCCATCCGCAGGCCGACTTCGGCACGCCCGGGCCGCTGGTGCACGCGCTCGAGAGCCAGCCTGCCTACGCGGATCTGCTGGCCGGTTCGCTGCAACGCCAGCCTACCGAGCTGACCGCCTGGATGGCCAACCGGCTGCTCAATTCGAGGCTCGCGCGCGAAGAGCGCAGTGCCTGGCTCAGGCGCCTCACCGCGGTCGCCTCGCATCCGCTGGCCGCGGCTGGCGTGCGCGACTCGGCGATCCGCTTTCTCGACTTCCAGGCAAGCCGCCAGGGAGCCTGGACCTAGTCCGGCAGCCCGGTCTCCACGGTCGACGCGCCGCGCCCCTGCAGCAGGGCCGTGTGCGCGGCCAACTCCGCCGCCGCCGCCGCGCGCACCTCGTCCGGCTTCCAGGCCCGGTAATCGTCGCTGCCCAGGCGTTCACCGATGCGCCTCATCACCCACCACTGCGCGAACGGATGCGGCAGCGTGCGGTCGCGCTTCGCGCTCGATGAGAAGCGCGCCAGCAGGTCGGGCTGCGCGTCGTGCGCCAGGGCGAGCTCGGTGAGCTTGGCGCGGTATTCGAGGTCGGTCTGGGCCAGCTTGGGAAAGCGCGGGTAGTCGGCGAAGTGCTGCGACTCGTGGGCCAGCAGGCTGACGCGATAACGCTCGCTGGACAAATCCCAACCCGGCACCACCACCATCAGGCCGTCGGATGTGGCCCAACCGCCTGTGTGCGCGACGTCGCAGGTGGCCCAGGCGCCCCAGCCGAGGCTGGCGAAGCCGTCCAGCATCGAGACGGTGACGGCGACGCTGCCGCCCGGCAGCGCGACATCCTCGCGCCGCGTGGTCTGGTCCTTCCAGAGCATGAACTCGTGCAGAGGCGCGGTGAGGCCGCCCAGCGCATGCCAGCCGCGCTTGTCGGCCAAGGCAAGCGCCGCGTCGGCACGGGCGTCCAGGCCCGCGGGCGCGTCCGGCAGCAGGCGGCCGAGATCTTCCGACAGCGCCGCCTGCGCTTGGGCGGCCGTCCGGGTGTGCATCAACGACGCCGTCCAATAGCGGCGGTAGGCGCGCAGCACGGCGGCCAGATCCGGCGGCAGCCGCGCATCGGTCGTCGCCGATGCGGGATCGGCGAGCGCGAAGCGCGCCGCGATGCAGTCGCGCTCGGGCCGCGTCTTGGCCGACAGCGACGCGTCGGGCAAGGCCTTCAGGCGCGCCAGCGTCTGCGGCAGGTCGCCCTGGAAGACCGGTCCGAGCGCGGCGGAGAAGTCGTCCGCGTGGGCCACGGCGGCGAGGACGGCCAGCGCGCTGGCGGCCAACAGGCGGATGGGACGGCATGTCATGGCGATCGATCCTTGGGCAAGAAGGTCAGGCAACGCCTCGACTGTCGCAGCGCGCCTGCGGATCGCGGGCCGTGCAGCGACCAATTGCGGGGTCCGGGCATCGAGGCGCGGACCGGGGTGACGAAGAGCGTGGCGCTGTGCGGCTGCGCGGCTGGGCGCGCCCATTGCCGCCGCACGGGCACCACAAGGAGACGACATGGGTTTCATGGACATCCTCGAGCAGTACGCCGGGCAGGCAATGGCGGCGCAAGGCGATCCGCATGCCGACTTCTCCAAGGTCGCGGAACAGGCCCCGCCCGACGCGCTTGGCGCCGGCATCACGCAGGCGCTGCGCAACGGGGCGGGCGGCTCGTTCGCGGCCGCGATCGAGAAGCTGTTCGCCAATTCGAATCCGGACCAGCGCGCCGGCCTGCTCACCCGCCTCATCGAGGCTGCAGGCCCGGCCGTGCTGTCGTCGATCGCTGGCGGCTCGCTCGCGCGCTTCGGCGGCGGGGGCGCGGCCCAGGTGTCACCGGCGGATGCCGACAGCGTGACGCCCGCGCAGGCCGGCGAACTTGCCGACGCGGCACATGCCAAGGACCCCGGCATCGTCGATCGCGTCGGGGCGTTCTATTCGCAGCATCCGATGGTCGTCAAGGCACTCGGTGCCGCGGCGCTGGCCGTCGCGATGAGCCACATGGCGCGCCGCACCTGAACACACTTCAAGCACAGGAGAACCACATGAGCATCTTCAGCAACATCCTCGCCAGGATCTTTCCGCCATCGCATCCCGCGGTGGTGGCTTCCTCGCCGGCCGCTTCGGCTGCGCCCGCCACATCCGGCGCGGCGCCCGCGCAGCCCGCGGCACCCGCTGCCACGAGCGCAGCGCCCGCGCCGGCCGCCCAACCCGTGGACGTCGAGTCGGTCATCTCGAAGATGCCGGGCGCCGCATCGCTCAACTGGAAGACCTCCATCGTCGACCTGCTCAAGGTGCTGGGCCTGGACAGCGGCCTGGAGGCGCGCAAGCAGTTGGCGCACGAGCTCGGGTATGGCGGCAACACGCAGGACTCCGCCGCGATGAACATCTGGCTGCACCAGGAGGTGGTGGCCAAGCTCGCCGCCAACGGCGGCAAGGTGCCCGAAAGCATGAAGGCCTGAGCGGCCGCGCTGCCGGCGCGCGGGAGCGCGTCGCGGCGGGGATGGCCGCGAAGCGGCTTTGTAAATCCGCTCCCCGGTGTCCACGTCGGGCCGTGCGCGAACGTTGTAGAGGCATGTACACCCAATTGGGTGAGGCCGGACAGATCGACTACGCGCTTACGCGAAGCCCGGCCCGCCAATTGCTAGTGCAAGATGGCTCACACGGCACCCGATGAAGGAGAGCAAGTATGAAAGTCGCTGGCGAACAGCCTCCCGCCCCTTGGCAGCCGCTGGGCGAACGCGTCGCGCGTCCGCAGCCAGTGCAGCCGGAGTGGAAGCCGCTGACGCATGCACCGTGCATCGAAGTGAATCGTCAAGGTCAACTGCGCACCAACCTGCCCCTGCCGAAGTGATCGGCGAGGCCACCCAAGGCGACGCCCCGCGCGGCGCCTGACATCACGATCGGCATCGCCCGGTCGATCGACCAGCTCCCGAGCGGAGCATCCACGGTCACGACGACGCCTGAACGCGGCGTCAAGGCGGAGCTTCCCTCCCCTATACAACATGCCCGGCGCGGGAAGCCCCGAGGCATCGCCCCCTTCCCGACCTGCGAAACTACGGCCCTTGCGCCGCGCACACCGCTGCGGCACGCCGGAGATCCGCATGAAAGCCACCTGGAACGGGGCCGTCCTGGCCGAGAGCGACGACATCGTCACGGTCGAAGGAAACCACTACTTTCCCGAGGCGAGCCTGAACCGCGACTACATCACGTTCAGCAACCACCGCACGAGCTGCCCGTGGAAGGGCCAGGCCTACTACTACACGCTGTTCGTCAACGGCGAGATGAATCCCGAAGCCGTCTGGTACTACCCCGAGCCCACCGAGGCCGCCGCCAACATCAAGGGCCGCGTCGCGTTCTGGAAGGGCGTGAAGGTCGAGTGACCGGACGCTGCCGCAAAAACGTTCGACAACCACTGCGCACCAAATCCATGCATCCCTGCACCAAGAAGTTGAGCGCCGCCCTCGCGGCCGGCCTGCTTGTCACGTCGTCGTTCGCCCAGGACGCGGCGCCGCCCAGGAGCGGGCCGCCCGCGTCTTCGGCAGCCGCCGTCGTCACCGCCGCGTCGGCGCCGGCCGCCGACACCCCGCTCGCCAAGCTGCCCTACACGCCGGTGCTCGACGTCACCTCGATGGACAAGAGCGCCGATCCCTGCGTCGACTTCTACCAGTACAGCTGCGGCGGCTGGCAGAAGAACAACCCGATCCCGGCCGATCAATCGAGCTGGGATGTCTACGCCAAGATGTCGCAGGACAACCGCCGCGTGCTGTGGGGCATCCTGGACAAGTTCGCGACGCAGACGAGCGGGCGCACCGTGTCGCAGCAGAAGATCGGCGACGCGTTCGCCGCCTGCACCAACGACAGCCTGACCCAGCAGCTCGGGGCCAGCCCGATGAAGCCGGAGCTGGACCTGATCGAGCGCATGAAGTCCAAGAAGGACCTGCCGCCGGTGCTCGCCGCGCTGCAGCTCAATTCGGGCGACGACGGCCTGTTCTTCAACTTCGGCTCGGCGCAGGACTACGCCGACTCGTCGCGCGTGATCGCCTTCGCGATGCAGGGCGGCCTGGGCATGCCCGACCGCGACTACTACCTGAAGACCGACGCCCGGTCCAAGGAACTGCGCGAGAAGTACGTTGCACACGTCGCCCGCATGTTCCGGCTGATGGGTGAAAGCGAGGCCGACGCCAAGGCGCATGCCGACACCGTGATGTCGATGGAAACGGCGCTGGCCAAGGGCTCGATGACGCTGGTCGAGCAACGCGATCCGCGCAAGCTGTTCCACCCGGCCAACGAGCGCAAGCTGCAGTCGCTGACGCCGGTGTTCGACTGGAAGTCCTACCTGGCCGGCATGGGCGTGGCCGGCAACGACCGCTTCAACGTCAGCCAGCCGCGCTTTTTCCAGACGCTCGACTTCCAGCTGCGCATGCGCTCGCTCGACGAGATCAAGACCTACCTGCGCTGGCACGTGGCGCACGTGTCCGCACCCTTCCTGTCCAAGCCCTTCGTCGACGAGAACTTCGACTACTACCGCCGCACGCTGCGCGGCGTGACGCAGGTCGCACCGCTGTGGCAGCGCTGCGTGGTGCTGATCGACAACCAGATCGGCGAGGCGCTGGGCCAGGAGTTCGTCAAGGAGAACTTCAGCCCCGAGCTCAAGGCCAAGACGCTGCACATGACGCGCCAGATCCAGGCCGCGATGGAAGGCGAGATCAAGCACCTGGACTGGATGGGCCCGCAGACCAAGGAGAAGGCGCTCGAGAAGCTGCACGGCATGGTCAACAAGATCGGCTATCCCGATAAATGGCGCGACTACTCGGCGCTCGAGATCCAGCGCGACGACCTGCTGGGCAACGTGCAGCGCGGCGACGCGTTCGAGGCGCACCGGCAGCTGGCCAAGATCGGCAAGCCGGTCGACCACAGCGAGTGGGGCATGACGCCGCCGACCGTCAACGCCTACTACGACGGCCAGATGAACGACATCAACTTCCCGGCCGGCGTGCTGCAGCCGCCGCTGTTCGACGCCAAGCTCGACGACGCGCCCAACTACGGCGACACCGGCGGCACGATCGGCCACGAGCTCACCCACGGCTTCGACGACGAAGGCCGCCAGTTCGACGCCAAGGGCAACCTGAAGAACTGGTGGACCAAGAAGGACGCCGACGAGTTCGAAAAGCGCACCACCTGCCTGACCGACCAGTACGGCAAGTACATCGTCATCGACGACGTGCACATCAACTCCAAGCTGACGCTCGGCGAAGACCTGGCCGACTTCGGCGGCCTGGTGCTGGCGCTGATCGCCTACCGCGCCGAGGCGGCCGAGCATCCGGCGCCGCCCTCCATCGACGGCTTCACGCCCGACCAGCGCTTCTTCATCGGCATGGCGCAATGGGCCTGCGCCAATGAGCGGCCGGAGCAGCTGCGCCTGCACGCGGCCACCAACCCGCACTCGCCCAACGTCTATCGGGTCAACGGTCTGGTCGCCAACTTCAAGGAGTTCGAGACCGCGTTCGCCTGCAAGCCGGGCCAGCCGATGGCGCCGGTCAAGCGCTGCCGGGTCTGGTGATGTAAGGTGTCGGTCGCGGCGCGCCGCGGCCTGCCACGACGGGCCGCCATCGCGCGGCCCGCATCGTTTTTCGCGCAAGGATTTCAAGATGACTGACAAGCACGCCGCCACCCTCCAGGTCGGCAAGCGCATCGCGGGCGGCCGCGGCCTGAGCTCGGTGCTGCTGCGCCGCGCCAGCGAGGTGGAACTGGACTGGAATGCCCGCCAACAGGGCCGCATAGCGGCCACCGACTCGCTCGGCCGCGCGCTTCACGTGACACTGCCGGACGGCGCCGCGCTGCGCGGCGGCGACGTGCTGGTGTGCGCGGACGGCTCGCTGGTGCGCGTGAAGGCCGCGCCGCAGCCGGTGCTGGTCGTCACGCACTGCCCTGAGCACGGCTCGCCGGCCGACCTGCTGCGCGCGGCCTATCACCTGGGCAGCCGCCATGTGGCGCTCCAGGTGCAGGCCGATCGCCTGCTGCTGGCGCCCGACCGCGCGCTGGCCGACCTGCTGCGCGGCCAGCACCTGATCGTCGCCGAGGACTCCGCCGCGTTCGATCCGGAGGGCGGCGGATATGGCGCCGGCGCGCACGCGGGTCACGCGCACGACCACGCGCATGAACACGATCATCATCACCATCACGGCCATGGTCATGATCACGCGCACGACCACCAGCACGACCACGGGCATGACAAGCCGAAGGTCGCGGCCAAGGCCATTGGCATCCCGGTCGTCGGACAGGCCGCACCCCACGTGCACGGGCCCGACTGCAACCACGATCACGACCACGGACACGCCCACGGCCATTCGCACGGCCACAAGAAGCACGATCACTGAGGCGTGCGAGTCCTCCTGGCCCGTTCCCGCGGCGGCGGGCGGCCGGAGCGTCTGACAGGGTTTGCACCAAGCTGCCGCCAGCGTCATCGATCTGTCGCGATCTTCGTAGCACAACTGCAGAAGTGGCGTCATCGGCCCACTCAAGCAAGAGTCGCGGATTTCCAGTACCTTTCGCGCCAGACAAGCACCAGGAGGCACCGCATGCGCGGTCTACTAGAACGCCTGAAGGCACTGAGCGCGGCTCGCCTGCACGGCATCGGGCGAGGCGTGGAAAAGGAAAGCCTGCGCGTGACGCAGGACGGCACGCTCGCGACCACGCCGCACCCGCCCGCGCTGGGCTCCGCGTTGACGCACCCGCACATCACGACGGACTTCAGCGAGGCCCAGCTCGAGCTGATCACGGGCGTGCATCGCAGCGCCGAGGCGGTCGAGGCCGAGCTGACGCAGGTGCACCAGGCGGTCTACCGAGCGCTTGGCGACGAGATGATGTGGGTGGGCAGCATGCCGTGCACGCTGCCGCCGGACGACCAGATTCCGCTGGGCCGCTACGGCACGTCCAACGTCGGCCAGTCCAAGACCGTCTATCGCATGGGGCTGGGCCATCGCTATGGCCGGCGCATGCAGACGATCTCGGGCATCCACTACAACTGGTCGCTGCCCGAGGTGACGACGGCCGAGTACTTCGGCCTGATCCGCAACTTCCGCCGCCATTCGTTCCTGCTGCTGTACCTGTTCGGCGCCTCGCCGGCGGTGCCGCGCGGGTTTGCCGAAGGCGCGCCCGAGCTGCTGCCGCTGGGCCCCGACACGATGTACATGCCGCACGCGACCTCGCTGCGCATGGGCCGGCTGGGCTACCAGAGCGACGCGCAGACCTCTCTTTGCGTCAGCTACAACAGCCTGGACAGCTACGCGGCGTCGCTGGCCGACGCGCTCGTGCGACCGTGGCCGGCCTACGAGAAGCTGGGCATCCGCGCGGCCGACGGCAGCTACAACCAGCTGAGCGACAGCCTGCTGCAGATCGAGAACGAGTTCTACGGCACGATCCGCCCGAAGCGCGTGATCTTCCCGGGCGAGCGGCCGTTGCACGCGCTGCGCGAGCGCGGCGTCGAGTACATCGAGGTGCGCTGCATGGACCTGGATCCGTTCGTACCCGCCGGCATCGCGCCGGCCACCATGCGAATGATCGACATCTTCCTGCTGCACTGCCTGCTCGACGATGCGCCGCTCGACTCGCCCTACGAGATCGCCGAGCTCGGACGCAACCAGCAGCGCGTGGCGGCACGCGGCCGCGAACCCGGCCTGAAGCTCGAGCGCGGCGGCGTCGAGGTGCTGATGTCGGACTGGCTCAACGAGATCCTGACCGAATGCGGCCCGATCGCCAGCTGGCTCGACGCCCACGAAGGCACCGACGCGCACTCGCAGGCGCTGGCGGCGGCACGCGCCGCGGTGCTGGCGCCGGACACGTTGCCCTCGGCGCGCGTGCTGGCCGCGATGCGCGAGCAACACGGCGGCTCGCACGACGCCTTCGTGCGCGCGCAGTCGCTGCGCACGCGCGCGCACATGCTCGAACTGCCGCTGCCCGCGAACGTCGCGTCGCACCTGGCCGAGCTGGCCACCGAGTCGCTGGCCGAACAGGCGCGCATCGAGGCGGCGGACACCATGCCGTTCGAGGTCTATCGCCAGCACTACCTGGCGCCTGAACGACTTCGGCTGCCGCGCGGCACGCCGGTGCCGGCGGCCTGAGCCGTCCAGATCAGGAAAGGCGGCCGACCGGGAAGGCGGTGGGCTCGCGGCCCATGCGGGCCCAGCGCCAGGCGCAATAGGCCGCGGACACCAGGGCCAGCACGACACCTTCGGTGCGGTAGCCGATGCCGGCCATCCCGTGCAGCGCCATGGCCGCGCCGCCCATCAGGATCGGCACGATGGCCGGCAGTTGCGCGGCGCCGCCTGTGGCACTGCGCAGGCGGGCCCATCGTCGCCATTGCCACGCCACCTGCGGCAGCAGCACGGCGGCGAGCGCGAGGTCGATCCCCCCGGTCGCGTCGAGGGACACGCCCGGCTTGAGCGTGTCGGCGATGGCGTTGAGAACCATCGCGAGCGCGAACGCGCACGACGCCGCGACGAGGAAGGAAGCGCTCATCTGCCAGGCCAGCCAGCGATTGAGGCGCGGCCCCCGCGGCACGCCGGGCAGCAGCGCCAGGATGCCCTGCTCGCGCTGGGTCCGCCGCAACTGCGCCGCGGCCTGCAGGGCCGGCGTGGACAGGCCGGTCAGGATGCTGAAGGCGAGCCATGGCAGGAAATTGGCAAGCATGCCGTCGGCGACGAGCAGCGACGCCAGCAGGCACAGCCCGGTGCCGACGACCACGTACCAGAAGGCCTGGAACAGGCGTGTCGTCCAGTGCGCCGCCGGGCCCAGGCCGAGCAACACGCGCGCCATCACCGAGCTGTCGGGGCGGGCCAGCAGGCGTGCCATCCACCAGCGGTACAGGCGACCATTCGCGGGCAGCCAGCCGATCCAGCCGACCCTCGAGCATGCGGAGACGCGAGCCTCGCCGTGTCGCTGCGGCATCCCGGATTGGCGAAGGCACTGGCGGCTGTCGTAGGCGGCCGCGTGCAGGGCGTCGCCGCCGCGCACCGTCGCCACGAGGATCGCCGCGCCCGCCGTGACCACGATGCCGGTGTCCAGGGTGCGGTGCTCCGCCCATTGCTGCCAGACGGCGTCGATGAAGGTCGCGGGCCCATAGTGCTCGGTCAACCAGCTGACCACGAACGGTGTCGCGATGCCCCCCAGCAGCAGCGGCGGCCAGCGCAGGCAGGCCGCCAGCACGGCCAGTGCGGCGGCGATGCCGCAGGCCCAGGCCAGGGGCGCGTCGAAGGCGAAGCCCGGCAGCGCCGCGGCGGCGAGGCTCGCCAAAGCCCAGGCCACCAGCAGCGCCAGGCGCAACTGGCTCGCGTGGTGCGGTACCAGGCGAGCGATCGTCGGGTGGTTCTGTTGCAGCACGTTGCCCACCAGCATGGCCCAGCCTGCCACCAGCAACGCCGCAACCCCGATCCAGAAGCTGCGGAAGGCGCCCCCCAGCAAGGGGTCGTCGGAGCGACCCGCCGCGAACAGCCAGTGCCAGGCGAGCAATCCGACCGGGGCTGCGAAACACAGCGCGACCACGAGCGCGACGCCCCAGAGGCTGCCTGCATTGCGCCGCTGTTGCCACGGCGCCGCGAGGATGCGGGCGACCGACTGCGGATGGGGTTGGCTCACGATGGTCTCCTCAAGCCGTCAGGGCCAGGAACAGGTCTTCCAGCGTCGCTCGATCGACGCTGACGGTCGGCGTGGCCGGCGGCATCGCGGCGTCGCGGCCGCGCGCGATCACCGGGCCGCCCACGTCGTGCGAGATCGGTTGCAGGCCATGCTCGCCGACGAAGCGCCGGATGTCGGCGGGCACGCCGCCCAGGCGCACGCTCGAATCGAGCAGTTCATCGAGCGGCGCATGCAGCGCGATCTTGCCGCCGCTGAGAAAGGCGACGTCCAGCGCCACGCGTTCGAGGTCCGACAGGATGTGGGTGGAAAAGACGATGGTGGTGTTGCGATCCATCACCTGGTCCACCAGTTCGCCGAGGAAGTCGCGCCGGGCCGCGGGGTCGAGGCTCGCCACGGGTTCGTCGAGCACCAGCAGCTCCGGCTCGTGCGCCAGGGCGCGGATGATGGACAGGCGCTGCTGCTGGCCGCCCGAGAGCTTGCCGATCGGCTTGTCGCGCGCCACGTCCCAGCGCGACATCAGGCCGTCCACCTTGGCCGTGTTCCAGCGC
>Ga0209759_1001076_pt1 | contig 17873 bp, 13 predicted proteins | sample AraplaCL_Col_mMS_FD_184261 | JGI IMG/M metagenome (GOLD analysis project Ga0209759, IMG submission 184261) | Arabidopsis root microbial communities from the University of North Carolina, USA - plate scrape CL_Col_mMS (SPAdes) (version 2) | ecosystem: Host-associated > Plants > Roots >...
AGTTCTCCGTACCGGCTGTAGTCTCGACTCGCGGCTGGTGGACGCCAGCCGGTTGAACCGTGGATACTGGAACCTCGCGCACTACCGCATCGTCCTGCGCGGCAGCCGCTTCCCTTGCGCTTCTGACACCCGACCCCTTTGTGGCCGGTACTGCTACGACTTTCGCCGCCCTGACCGGCTCCGCTCGCGCAGCCGAGGTGGTCGAGGACTTCTTCGCGGCAACCGGTGTAACACTGACCGCAGACGCTTTTCTGACAGAAGAAACTAACCTGGCTTCGGTGACCTTTCTGGTCGGCTCCCTGGAGCTCGTGCCTGTCGTTTTCTTTCCGCCCGTTGTTCCGCCCGCAGTCTTTGCCATCGCATCGCCTTTTCGCCTTTGCTAGGAAAACCCTTGAAAAACAATCCGCTGGAAACCTTTTATTATAGCACCGAGGGTCTCCGCGCTCCGCCTACAGCCCGAGCTGGCGCTTCATGTCAGCCCGCTTCCGATTGAGCTCCGAGAGTTCCGCAAACTCCTCCGGCGTGTGCCGGGATTGCCGCGAAAGCTGCTCGAGACGATCGCAGTAAGCGTCGTACCGCATCTTCAGGATCGCCGCCTTCAGCTCCTCTCCAACGATCCGTTCCTGCTCGCGCCGTTCCTCGATAACGGTCGCATCTTCCGGGTCCTTCAGCAGCAAATCCCGGACGTTTTCATCATAGTCTAGAATTTTGCGAAAGATTTCCTCGAAAGTTGGGGCGTTCGCGCCGTTTCGCAATAGGTCGGACAACAGCTGAAACTCCGCAGAATCGCCCAGCGCACGCGCGTGCGTCGTCACTTCCTCGAACAGTTCACCGTGCCGCGTGACCGTGAGCAACGCCTGTTCAGCCTCTTCATCCAGCACGCCCACGGTGCGCGGATACATCACCAGATTGCGCAGCGTTTTTTCCTCGATCCCCGTCACGCTGCGCCGGTCTTTGCGGGCCGGCGCGGCGCGGGCCGCCGCCGCGATCCGGGAATCGACCTCGCACAGCGCGGCGACTTCGTCGAACGGCACATCGAGCCGGTCGGCGAACATATGCATGATCTGCGCGCGCAGGGCATTGGCCGGCAGCGCCTGCAGCAGCGGTTTGGCGTCGAACAGCGCGCGGGCGCGGCCTTCCGGCTGATCCAGCTCTTTGCCGGTCAGCACCTCGTTCAGCATGAACTGCGACAGCGGCATGGCCCGCGCGACCTGCTCGGCAAAGGCCTCGGTGCCGTATTCACGCACGTAGCTGTCCGGATCGTGCTCGGACGGCAAAAACAGGAACCGGATGGTCCGGTTGTCCGCCGCGTGCGGCAAACAGGCATCCAGCGCCCGGCGAGCGGCACGCCGGCCGGCCGAATCGCCGTCGAAACTGAAGATGACCGTGTCGGTCTGGCGCATCAGTTTCTGGACATGAATCGGCGTGCAGGCCGTGCCGAGCGTGGCGACCGCGTTCTGGAAGCCCAACTGGGCCAGCGCGACCACGTCCATGTAGCCTTCCACGACCAGCACATAGTGTTGTTCGCGGATCGCCAGACGCGCCTCAAACAGCCCATACAGCTCGCTGCCCTTGTTAAATAAAGGCGTTTCGGGCGAATTCAAATATTTGGGCTCGCCGCTGTCCAGCACGCGGCCGCCAAAGCCGATCACCTGCCCCTTCACATTGCGAATCGGGAACATGATCCGCTCGCGAAAGCGGTCGTACCGGCGGTTCTGGCCCTGAGCGTCGGACTTTTCGCTGACGATCACCAAACCGGATTCGACCAGAGCATCGTCGCGGTAGTTCGGAAAGGCCTGTTCAAGGTTCTGCCAGCCGTCCGGGGCGTAGCCGAGTCCAAAACGGGCGGCGATCTCGCCGGTCAAGCCGCGCTTCTTCAGATACTGGATCGCGACCGGCGCGCTGCGTAGCTGCTTGCGGTAGAAGTCGCAGGCGGTCTGCATGACATCGGAAAGCGCGGTGGTGACCGCTTTGGATGCTGCCGGCGCATAGCCGCCGCCGGACCCGCCGCCATAACCGGGCGACGGCTCGTTAGGCACGGTCAACCCGACGGACTGCGCCAACTCATTGACCGCCTCGGGAAACGAGGACCCGACGTGCTCCATCAGGAAGCCGATCGCCGTACCGTGCGCGCCGCAACCGAAGCAGTGATAGAACTGCTTAGTCGGACTAACCGTAAACGATGGGCTTTTCTCGTTGTGGAACGGGCACAGCCCCATGAAGTTCGCGCCGCCCTTTTTCAGCTGCACATACCGGCCGACCACGTCGACAATATCGACGCGGTTGAGCAGGTCCTGCAGAAATGACGGAGGAATCACAGTAAATGACGCTGCCTTAAAAACTCAACGCCGCGCACGCCGTCGAAAAACGGCATGTACGACGCGAAAATACGGAAATTTACTTCGCGAGCGCGGCTTTGACTTGCGCTGAAACAGCGGTCATGTCGGCGCGGCCGGCCAGCTTCGGCTTGAGCACGCCCATGACCTTGCCCATGTCCTGCGGTCCGGCCGCGCCGGTTTGCGCCACCGCGGCCTGGACTTCGGCAACGATCTCCGCCTCGGACATCTGCTCCGGCATATAGGCAGACAAGATGGCCAGCTCGGCCTTTTCCTTGTCGGCCAGATCCGTGCGGCCGGCGGCTTCGAACTGGCTAATCGAGTCCTTGCGCTGTTTGATCATCTTGTCGATGACAGCGGTGATCGCGGTGTCGTCGAGCGTGATGCGCTCGTCGACTTCGCGCTGCTTGATCGCGGCGAGCAGCAGGCGGACCGTGCCGAGGCGCTCGGTCTCACGTGCCCGCATGGCGGCCTTCATATCGTCGTTGATCCGGTCCTTGAGACTCATCACTCACCTGAATGCGTTGGAATTTGAAAAACCGGCCAGACTAACCACTCCCCACGCGCATCAACACGAATACCCGCTTGGGACTGCTTCCTCAAGCGGGTTGGCACACTGTGCGTGGTGGTTGCGACCCTGCCGGCTGGCCCGAAGGGCCGTGTTTTCCGTGATGGCACCTGTCGTGCCCTCACCGGTTGAATGTCGCCGCTCCGTTACACGGGAACCGCGGCAACGCCAGAATCAGTAGAACTTCTTTGGCAGCATCTGGCTACGCAGACGCTTGAAATGACGCTTCACCGCAGACGCCTTCTTACGCTTGCGCTCGGTCGTAGGTTTTTCGTAAAACTCGCGAGCGCGAAGTTCCGTCAGCAAGCCGCTTTTCTCCATGGTGCGCTTGAACCGGCGCATGGCAACTTCAAACGGCTCGTTGTCTTTTACGCGGATGGTCGTCATTTTTCAATAACGGAACTTTGTAAAGGTTCAGGAGTATAGCAGAGCTTTCTCACAAAGCCAGAGCGCCGTCAAGCCCCTCTGGCGTACTCCGCAGCCGCCTCGCCGGCCGCCACGCCCGACGCCCATGCCCACTGAAAATTATAGCCACCCAGCCAGCCGGTTACGTCGACGGCCTCGCCGGTGAAGTACAAGCCCGGCGCGCGTGCGCTCATCATCGTCGATGACGACAGGTCGCGCGTGTCGATGCCGCCGCGCGTCACTTCGGCTTTGCGATAGCCTTCCGTCCCGTTGGGCGTGAGCGTCCAGCGCGACAGCGCTTCGCCGACGCGGCGCAGGGTTTTGTCCGGCAAATCGGCCACGCGGGCATCGGCGGGAATCTGATGGGTTTCCAGCCAGACATGGGCGAGCCGCTGCGGGACCCATTCCGACAACAGATTGGCGATCTGCCGCTTCGTGCTGGTCTTCGCTTCCAGCAAGGCGGTCGTGGCGTCCTGCTCCGGCAGCAAGTTGATGTGAATCGGCTCGCCGGGCTGCCAGTAGCTCGAAATCTGCAGCACCCCTGGGCCGGAAAGACCGCGGTGAGTGAGCAGCAGGTCTTCGTTGAATTCGGCGCCGGTCTTTTTGTTGCCGGTCGCCAGTTGCACTTCCAGCGAGACGCCGGATAGCGCCGCGAACGGCTCCCAGTCCGCGGCTGCGAAAGTCAGCGGGACCAGCGCCGGGCGCGTATCGATCAGCTTGTGGCCGAACTGCTTGGCAAGCCGGTAGGCGAAATCGGTGGCGCCGATCTTGGGAATCGACAGCCCGCCGGTCGCGACCACGAGCGCGCGCGCGACGATCGGCCCGGCCTGCGTATCCAGCGCGAAGCGCCCTTCCGGATCCTGTCGCACCTGCTCGACCGCAAGCGGCGTGCGCCATGCCACGCGGCCCGCGTCGCACTCGTTCTTCAGCACATTGATGACCGCGTCGCTCGACTGGTCGCAGAAGAGCTGGCCTTTGTGCTTCTCGTGCCAGGTCACATGATGACGCTTGAGGAGCGCCATGAAATCGCGCGGTGTATAGCGCGCGAGCGCAGAGCGGCAAAAATGCGGATTGGCCGACAAGTAATTAGCCGGGCCGGCATACAGATTCGTGAAGTTGCAACGGCCGCCGCCGGAGATGCGGATTTTCTCCGCTAGACGCTGAGAGTGGTCGATCAGCACCACGCGACGGCCGAGTTGCCCGGCCACCGCCGCGCACATCATGCCGGCCGCGCCTGCGCCGATCACTGCGATATCGAAGGATTCCATGGGGCCGCATTGTACCCGCGCGTCGGCGGCGCCTTGCCCGCACTGCTATACTTTCAGGCTTGCCTTCTCATTTTCGGGCGCTGGAGTTTTATCGCTTCTGCGTCCGCTCAAGCCCACCATCATGCTCGTTCTCGGCATCGAAAGCTCCTGCGACGAAACCGGTCTCGCGCTCTACGACACGGAGCGCGGCCTGCTCGCGCACGCGCTGCATTCGCAAATTGCGATGCATCGGGAGTACGGCGGCGTGGTGCCGGAACTGGCGTCGCGCGATCACATCCGGCGCGCGCTGCCGCTGCTCGAAGAGGTGATGGAACGCGCCGGCGCGGCCCGCGGCGACATCGACGCGATCGCCTACACGCAAGGCCCTGGTCTCGCGGGCGCGCTGCTGGTCGGCGCGAGCGTCGCCAACTCGCTGGCCATGGCGTGGGACAAGCCGACCATCGGCATTCATCACCTTGAAGGGCATTTGCTGTCGCCGCTGCTGGTGGATGAGCCACCGCCGTTCCCGTTTGTCGCGCTACTGGTATCCGGTGGGCACACGCAGTTGATGCGTGTCACGGACGTGGGCGTCTACGAGACGCTCGGCGAAACGCTGGACGACGCCGCCGGCGAAGCGTTCGACAAAACCGCCAAACTGTTAGGCCTGGGTTACCCGGGCGGCCCGGAAGTCTCGCGCATGGCCGAATTCGGCACGCCGGGCGCGGTGGTCCTGCCGCGTCCCATGCTGCATTCCGGCGACCTCGATTTCAGCTTCAGCGGCTTGAAGACCGCTGTTCTCACGCACGCCAAGAAGCTCGGCGGCGCCAATATCTGCGAGCAGGCGAAAGCCGATCTGGCGCGCGGTTTCGTCGACGCGGCAGTCGACGTTCTGGCTGCGAAGTCGCTGGCCGCGCTGAAGAAGACCAAGCTCAACCGGTTGGTCGTCGCGGGCGGCGTCGGCGCAAACCGGCAGTTGCGCGAAGCGCTTTCCGCTGCCGCCAAGAAACGCAATTTCTACGTGCACTACCCGGACCTGTCGCTGTGCACGGACAACGGCGCGATGATCGCGCTGGCCGGCGCGTTGCGACTGCAGCGTTGGCCGGATCAGTCGGGCAAGGACTACGCGTTCACGGTGAAGCCGCGCTGGGATCTGACGTCCCTCGCACGCTGAGTTCCGTGTTCGTTTGGCCGTAAAAAAAGCCGCTTTCAACAGAAGCGGCTTTTTGTTCGGTTTAGCTAACGCGCGTATCAGGCCGCCCGTTTATCCCGCTCGATCACCGCGTACGCGCTGTGATTGTGAATCGACTCGAAGTTCTCGGCTTCCAGCACGTAGGCGACGATCCGCTCATCCGCGTTCAAACGCTGCGCAACATCGCGCACGAGGTCTTCGACGAACTTCGGATTTTCATAAGCGCGCTCGGTGACGAACTTCTCGTCCGGGCGCTTGAGCAAGCCCCACAGTTCGCACGAGGCTTCTTCTTCGGCGATACGGATCAGTTCTTCCACGGCCACATCGCCCGCCAGTTCGGCGTTGATCGTGACGTGCGAGCGCTGGTTATGCGCGCCGTACTGCGAGATCTTCTTCGAACACGGGCACAGGCTCGTCACCGGCACAAGCACTTGCAGGAACAGACGCGTCGCACCGTTGCGAGTCTCGCCCGTCAGCGTGACTTCGTAGTCGAGCAGACTTTGCACGCCCGACACCGGCGCGGTCTTGTTCACGAAGTACGGGAACGACACCTCGATGCGGCCGGCCTCGGCCTCGAGCTTTTCGAGCATCGCGGCGAGCATGGTGCGGAACGTGGCCGGCTCCAGCGGCGCCTTGTTCTCTTCGAGCAACGCGACGAAACGCGACATGTGCGTGCCCTTCTGGTCAGCCGGCAGATGCACGTCGAGGTTCCACGTGCCGACCGTCGGCTGCACCTCGCCGCTTTGCGTGCGCACCGTCAGCGGATGGCGCACGGCCTTCACGCCGACCCGTTGAATCGGGATCTGACGGGTGTCGGGCGTGCTTTGCACGTCGGGCATCACAAAGGCGGGATTCATCTGATTCATCTTCTTGTCCTTTCAGGAAACGCCGGGCCGGCCCCAGTCTTTCGCCGGCGGAAAAGCCCTTCGGGCAGTCCGCTCGCGAGGGCTGTCGCGAAGCGACAGGCTTGGCGGCTCCCGGCGGCCGCGCGGATCAAGGCGCGCAACGGCGAACGCCGGCCCCTGCCGGCGTTGGATGATGGGCCCGAAAGCCCACCGATTCAAGTTGGAGATTGCTTATGGCCGCCATGGCGCGGCAGCCGCACCGCACGCGGCGACGCTTACGCGACGCGCTTCACCGACGACTGGCCGCCGACCGCACCGCTCGACAGGAAGCGCTCGCGGATCGACTTGGTGATACCCGCGGCGTCTAGACCACACGCGGCGAGCAGCTTGGCCGGGTCCCCATGATCGATGAACCGATCGGGAAGGCCCAATTGTAGTACGGGTCGCATAACCCCACTTTCAAGCAGGGCTTCGACGCAAGCCGAACCCGCGCCGCCCATCACGCAGCCTTCTTCGATTGTGACGATGGCGTCGTGCGTTTCGGCCAGCTGACGGACCAGAGCGGCGTCGAGCGGCTTCACGAAGCGCATGTTGGCAACCGTCGCGTCCAGTTGCTCGGCGGCTGCGAGCGACGGCGCGACCATCGTGCCAAACGCCAGAATCGCAATACGCTTGCCGGCCGGCTGCGACGTTTCGCGACGAATCTCACCCTTGCCGAGCGGCAGCGCCGCCATCTGCTTGACCGTGGCGACGCCCGTGCCGGCGCCGCGCGGATAACGCACCGCCGTCGGGTTCGGCTGTTGCAATGCCGTGTACAGCATCTGGCGGCATTCGTTTTCGTCCGACGCGGCCATCACGGTCATGTTCGGGATGCAGCGCAGGAACGCCAGGTCGTAAGCACCCGCGTGCGTGGCGCCGTCCGCGCCGACCAGACCCGCGCGGTCGATAGCGAACACCACCGGCAGGTTCTGCAGCGCGACGTCGTGAATCAGCTGATCGTAGGCGCGTTGCAGGAAGGTCGAGTAGATCGCGACCACCGGCTTCATGCCTTCCGCGGCCAAACCGCCGGCGAACGTCACCGCATGTTGCTCGGCGATACCGACGTCGAAGTAACGGTCCGGGAAGCGCTTCTCGAACTCCACCATGCCCGAGCCTTCGCGCATGGCCGGCGTGATGCCGACCACACGTGCATCCAGCTCGGCCGCGTCGCACAACCATTCGCCGAACACCTGCGTATAGGTCTTCTTCGACGGCGTGGTGGCCGGCTTGATGCCTTCAGCCGGATTGAACTTGCCCGGCCCGTGATACAGCACCGGATCGGCTTCGGCCAGCTTGTAGCCTTGGCCTTTCTTCGTCACGACGTGCAGGAATTGCGGACCGCGCAGTTCCTTGATGTTCTGCAGCGTCGGGATCAGCGAATCGAGATCGTGACCGTCGATCGGGCCGATGTAGTTGAAGCCGAACTCTTCAAACAGCGTGGCTGGCACGATCATGCCCTTGGCGTGCTCTTCGAGCTTGCGGGCGAGATCGAGCATAGGCGGCGCGACGCGCAGCACGCGTTCAACACCGGCACGCGCGGCGGCGTAGAAGCGGCCCGACATCAGGCGCGCCAAATGGCGATTCAGCGCGCCGACCGGCGGCGAAATCGACATGTCGTTATCGTTCAGGATGACCAGCAACGGCACGTCGTCTTCGACGCCGGCGTTGTTCATCGCCTCGAACGCCATACCGGCCGTCATTGCACCGTCGCCGATCACGGCGATGCCCGTGCGGTTGTCGCCCTGCAGCTTGCTCGCGATCGCCATGCCGAGCGCGGCGGAAATCGACGTGCTGGAGTGCGCCGTGCCGAACGTGTCGTATTCCGACTCGTCACGCTTCGGGAAGCCCGAGATGCCGCCGAGTTGACGCAGCGTGTGCATCTGGTCGCGGCGGCCCGTCAGGATCTTGTGCGGATAGGTTTGATGGCCGACGTCCCAGACGATCCGGTCGCGCGGCGTGTCGAACACATAGTGCAGAGCAATGGTCAACTCGACCGTGCCGAGGTTGGACGAAAGATGGCCGCCCGTCTGCGATACGCTGTCGAGCACGAAGGCACGCAACTCGTCGGCAAGCGGTTGCAATTGGCGGCGATCGAGGCGGCGCAAGGCTGCCGGGTCGTCAATGGTTTTCAGCAAGTCGTACATCGTCGTTCCATTGTAGGAAAACTTACGCGCCCGCACTTCATACATGCGCCTCATAACGGAGACGCACGGCGGCGGGCTTTCGCGTTCAGCTAACCCGGTTCACCACCAGGTCGGCCAATTCGGCAAGACGCTGCGCGCGTGCGCCGAACGGCGCCAGCGCGGCGTGAGCGTCGCTGCGCAACTGCGCCGCGAGCGCGCGCGATGCGTCGAGCCCAATAATCGACACGTAGGTCGGCTTGCCGTCCTTCGCGTCTTTACCTGCCGTTTTGCCGAGCGTCGCCGAATCGGTCGTGACGTCGAGAATATCGTCGACGACCTGAAACGCGAGGCCGACAGCGGCCGAATACGCGTCGAGCGAACGCATGGCGTCCGCGTCCGGCGTTTCGCCCGCCAGTGCACCCATGCGCACTGCGGCGCGCAGCAAGGCGCCGGTCTTCATGCGGTGCATGGTTTCCAATTGCGTGCGTGTCAGCGTATGGCCGACGCTAGCCAGATCGATGGCCTGCCCGCCGCACATGCCGATCGAGCCGCTCGCCAGCGCCAGTTCGCGCACCAGCGCGGCCTGCTGCGCCGGGGCCAGAACGTCCGACGTCAGCGAAACGAACGCCTGCGATTGCAGCGCGTCGCCAACCAGCAGTGCCGTCGCTTCGTCATATTTGACGTGTACGGTAGGCTTGCCGCGACGCAGTGCATCGTCGTCCATGCACGGCATGTCGTCGTGGACGAGCGAGTACACATGGATCATCTCCAGCGCAGCAGCCGCCGCGTCGAGGCACTCGGCGCGCGCGCCGGTCAGCTCGCCGGCCGCGTGGCACAAGAGCGGGCGAACCCGCTTGCCGCCGCCCAGCACCGCGTAGCGCATGGCTTCATGCAGCGTGGCGGGCTCGGTTGCCTCGGTCGGCAGGTAATGTTCCAGTGCCGTTTCGACGCGCTCCAGTACCGAGCGCATCCATTGTTCGAATGTCATAGGTCGTCCCCGCTTTCAGTAGCGGCTGTGCCTGCGGTATTCATGGGCAGCGGCTTGAGCGTCTCGCCGTCGAGCACGCGCACCTGCTGCTCGACCTTCTCGAGCTGTTGCTGGCAGAACGCCACAAGGGCAGCGCCGCGCCGATAGGCGGTTAGCGACTCCTCGAGGCTCAGGTTGCCGCTTTCCATGCGGGCAACCAACCCTTCCAGCTCCGCCTGGGCGGCCTCGTAATTCTCGGGCAGCGGCGTGCTGTCGACGCCTTCGGCTGGCGTGGCAGCTGTATCTTTCGACGCGGTCTTCGCCATGAATAGTCGCAAAATTAAAACAAGTCGGACATTCTACGGCAAAAGCGATATTTCCGAGCCGACGCCGCCCTACGCCTCGCCTTCCCGCTGTGCGCCGTCCCAGCAGTCTCGCAGAAAAAAAACGATCGGTCTGCGGCGAAAACGTCGAACTTTCCCGAGAATTTTGACCCAAATCAGGCACTTAACGGCCCCAAACAAGGGGAAACAGGTATAATCGCGGGCTCCCTAAATCGAAACCTTCGATGGTTGGGTTGTTCACTGCTTTCACGTCTTCACGGGAGTGGGAATGTCCAATCTGAGCAATGCATTGCAGTTGCGGTCTGTCCACAGCCAGCTGCCAGTCACGGCTTACTTTGACGAAGCGCTTCTAACGCGCGAAATCGAAACCCTTTTCAAGAAAGGTCCTCGCTACATCGGCCACGATCTCATGGTGCCCGAGGCGGGGAATTATTTTGCTTTGCCGAGTGAGAGCGAAGGGCGTGTGCTCGTCCGTAACCAGCAGTCGCAAGTCGAACTGCTGTCGAACGTGTGCCGCCACCGGCAAGCCATCATGCTCAACGGCCGCGGCCAGACGGAGAACATCGTCTGCCCCTTGCATCGCTGGACTTACGACCTGAACGGCCAGCTTCTCGGTGCGCCCCATTTTGCGGACAACCCCTGCCTGAATCTCGGCGCCACGTCGCTGCAGAACTGGCAAGGCCTGCTGTTCGAAGCGCAGGGGCGCGATGTCGCGCGCGATCTGGCGCGGCTCGGCACCAAGCAACACTTCGATTTTTCGGGCTTCATGTTCGACCACGTCGAAGTGCACGAGTGCAACTACAACTGGAAGACCTTTATCGAGGTCTATCTGGAGGACTATCACGTCGCGCCGTTCCATCCGGGCCTCGGCAGTTTCGTCAACTGCGACGACCTGACGTGGGAGTTCGGTGAGTGGTACAGCGTCCAGACAGTCGGCGTGCACAAGGATCTGGAGCAGCCGGGCAGTCCCACTTACCGCAAGTGGCATGACGAAGTACTGCGCTTTCGCGGCGGCAATCCGCCCGAATTCGGCGCGATCTGGATGGTGTACTACCCGGGCATCATGATCGAGTGGTATCCGCACGTGCTCGTGGTGTCGTGGCTGATTCCGCGTGGTCCGCAGAAAACCACCAACGTGGTGGAGTTCTATTACCCTGAGGAAATCGCGCTGTTCGAGCGTGAATTCGTCGAAGCCGAGCGGGCCGCCTACATGGAAACGGCCCGCGAAGACGACGAGATCGCCGAACGCATGGACGCCGGCCGCCGCGCGCTGATGAATCGCGGCGAATCGCAGGTCGGCCCGTATCAGAGCCCGATGGAAGACGGCATGCAGCACTTCCACGAATTCTTGCGGCGCGAACTCGGTACGATCTGATCGGCGCTGAATCGGATTCACCAGATTCTTTGGCCGCGACAATGCATGGAAAGACGGGCTTCGGCCCGTCTTTTTTTGTTTAGACTAACGACATAGCTCGGCCAGCCATTGGTGGCAGCAAGTTGCTCCAACGGAGCCGCCATCCGCTAACTCGGGTCGACCGCTTTGCATGGAGACGTCATGCCGCACACTCACTACACCACTCTGATTTCCGCGACCAATCTCGCCGAACGGCTTGCCGCCGCGCCGGGCAGCGTGTTCGTCATCGATTGCCGATTCGATCTGGCCGACACGGAAGCAGGCGAAAAAGCCTATCTGGCCGGGCATCTGCCGGGCGCGCACTACCTGCATCTGGACCGCGATCTGTCAGGGCCGAAGAACGGTCAAAACGGTCGCCATCCGCTGCCGGATCGTGCGCGGCTGGTGGAGACGCTCGAGTCGCGCGGCCTGAAGCAGGGCCAGCAAGTCGTCGCCTATGACGCGCAAGGCGGCATGTACGCCGCTCGCGCATGGTGGCTGCTGCGCTGGCTCGGTCACGACGCGGTCGCGCTGCTCGACGGCGGACTGCAGGCGTGGGAAGCCGGCGGTCATCCGCTGACGCAGGACGCGCCGGCCCAGAACACGGGCGACTTCAAGGCAGGCGCTCCGCTGTCCGTTACTGTCGATGCGCAAACGGTCGAGCGCAATCTGGGCTCGAAAGAGCGCGTGGTGGTGGACGCGCGCGCGGCCGATCGTTATCGCGGCGAGAACGAAACACTGGACCGTGTCGGCGGCCACATTCCGGGCGCGCTCAATCGCTTCTTTAAAGACAACCTCACCGCCGACGGCCGCTTCAAGCCGGCTCATACGTTGCGCGAGGAATACCACGCGCTGCTTGCCGACACGCCGCCGGAGCACGTGGTCCTGCAATGCGGCTCGGGTGTGACGGCTTGCGTGAACGCCCTGGCGATGGAAGTCGCCGGCCTGCACGGCGCGGCGTTGTATCCGGGCTCGTGGAGCGAGTGGAGTTCGGACCCAAAACGGCCTATTGCAACGGGCGCGAATCCTTGAGCGCAGCAGCGACAACCACAGCACGCCATTGAGATAAACGGCCGTTGCCACCCGAGAGCGGCAATGGCCTTTTTACCGCAAGCCAGGAAGCGCGGCCCCGCTGTCCGCCTCAAGTCGCAAGCTCAGCCACCCCATGCTGTTTGAACCACGCCAGCGCACGGCGCCAGCCGTCTTCCGCGTCGGCCTTCTTGTAGCTCGGCCGGTAGTCCGCGAAAAACGCGTGACCCGCATCGTTGTACACGACGAATTGCGAACCCCGCCCCGCTTGCGGACCTTGCGCGATAGCCTGCTTCATCTGTTCGAGCGAGCCCTGCGGGATGCTCTGATCCTGCAATCCGTATAGTCCCAGCATCGGCGCATGAAGCTGCGCCACCTGATCGAGCGGATTTGCCGGCATCATCGCATTCTTTGCGCCTGTTACCCGCCCATACCAGGCTACCCCCGCCTTCAGCCCCGGGTTATGTTCGGCGTACAGCCACGCTATCCGCCCGCCCCAGCAGAACCCGTTCACTCCCAGCCGGTTCAGATCGCCGCCATGCTCGCCAGCCCAGGCAGCGGTCGCGTCGAGATCGCCCATCACCTGTTCGTCCGGCACTTTGCTGACCAGTTGCTCGTTGAGTTGCTGCATGCTCGTAAAAACGGTTGGATCGCCCTGCCGTTCATACAGATTCGGTGCGATCGCAAGATAACCCTCTTTGGCGAAACGCCGGCACACATCGGCGATATGTTCGTGCACGCCGAAGATCTCGTGCACGACGAGGATCACCGGCAGGTGCGTCTTGCCTTTCGGCTGCGCGCGATAGGCCGGCACCAGGTTGTCGCCGGAGCGCACCGCCACTTCGCCGGCTTCGAGGCCGTCGCTATCGGTATGAATGGTTTGCGCCGAGACGGGCAGCACAGCGGCGGCGAAGCCGGTGCCGAGCGCGGCCTTGATGAAGGTACGCCGGTCGAAGGGGACGTGCGGGACCAGGCTGTCGATGTCCGGTTTCAGCATGCGGCGCTCCTCGGTTGAACGTTGGAGGCAACAGGATACGCCTGACACGCATCCTGTTGCAGATGCAACGTTTCCGGGCGCCGCCCGAGCGCCTCAGTGCAGCTTGACCCGCGGTAGCGTGGTACGGCGCAACCAGTGGGCAAAGGTGTCGAGCACCATCCGCGCGTAGCCGTGCAGCGCGGCGATATGCAGCCGGTACAGCGACATGTACATGAAGCGCGCGAACAGCCCTTCGATCAGCATGTTGCCGCCGATCACCCCGCCCATCAGATTACCAACCGCGCTGAAATGCCCGAGCGACACCAGCGACCCGAAGTCGCGATAGGTAAACTCCGGCAGCGGCTTGTTTTCGAGCCGCGCTGCCAGCGCCTTCATCAGGAAGCTCGCTTGCTGATGAGCCGCCTGCGCGCGCGGCGGCACGTTGCGCTCGTTGCCTGGCCACGGGCACGCCGCGCAATCGCCGAGCGCGAAGACGTTATCGTCGGTTTCGGTTTGCAGCGTGCGGCGCACGATGAGCTGGCCCAGCCGATTGACAGGCAGGCCGTCGAGCTCGCTCAGAATCGCCGGCGCCTTGATGCCGGCCGCCCACACCGTCAGATCGGCGCGCACGGTTTTGCCGCTGGCAGTGCGGATCATGCCGGGCGCGACTTCGGCCACGGTTTCGCCGATCATCAGCTTCACGCCGAGCTTGGTGAGCAGTCCGGCCGTGGCGGTCGAAACGCGCTCCTGCAAAGCCGGCAGGATCCGCGGCCCCGCTTCGATCAGCACGATGCCGACGTCATGCCGCGGATCGAGCTTGTGCAGACCGTACGCGGACAGCACCTGCGCCGTGTTGCGCAATTCCGCCGACAGTTCCACGCCCGTCGCGCCGCCGCCGACAATCGCCACCTGAATGCGCGGCTCGCCGGGCGCGCCAACGGCCGGCGCTGCCTCGACCGGTTCATGCACCTGATGCTCCGCGCGCATGCAGGCCGCGATCAGACGTTTGCGAAAACGCTCGGCCTGGCTCACGGTATCGAGTGCGAGGGAAAACTCAGGCGCGCCTTTGACGCCGAAGAAGGCGGTCGTGCTGCCGATCGCGATGATCAGCGTGTCGTATTCGAGCTGGCGTTCGGGCAGCAGCTCGGCGCCGTCGTCGTCGAGCACGGTGCCGAGCGTGAGGCGCTTATTCGCGCGGTCCAGTCCCGTCAGGTCGCCCTGCTGAAATTCGAAGCCGTGCCAACGCGCTTGCGCCGCATACTCGAGCTCCTGCGTGAACGGGTCCATGCTGCCCGCCGCCACTTCATGCAGCAGCGGCTTCCAGATATGAGTGGGGTTGCGGTCGACGAGCGTGACCTGCGCCTGCACACCGCCCTTGTTCTTGTGGGGTGCATAGCGATCGCCCAAACGCGTCGCCAGCTCCAATCCCCCCGCGCCTCCGCCAACGACGATAAAACGATGCATGGAACTCTCCGTATTTGCCGATGGGTTATGCGTCGTGCGGCGCCCATGCAACTTCACATGAGCGCCGTCTTGCAGCGATTGTCCGCGAGCAGCACGGGTTGTCACAAGCCATCAATGCGCATATGTGACATGCGCACGACGATATCGCGTCCCGTCACACGCACGTCAATGCGCTTCTTCCCAGTTCAGGCCGGCGCCCACTTCGGCGACCAGCGGCACTTTCAGGTCGGCGACACCGCACATCAACTCGGGTAAGCGCTTGCGGACGTCGGACAATTCCGCATCCGGTACTTCGAGGATCAATTCATCATGCACTTGCATGATCATGCGCGTGCCGATCTTCGACTCTTCGATCCAGTTCTGCACCGCGATCATGGAGAGCTTGATCAGATCGGCGGCCGTGCCTTGCATCGGCGCGTTGATCGCGGCGCGCTCCGCCGCTTGACGACGCGGACCATTGCCGCCGTTGATCTCCGGCAGCCACAGGCGGCGGCCGAACACCGTCTCGACGTAACCCTTGGCCTTCGCACTCACGCGTGTTTCGTCCATATAACGCGCCACGCCCGGATAACGCGCGAAATAGCGGTCGATATAGAGCTTGGCTGCGTCGCGCGTGATGCCGAGGTTTGCGGCCAAACCGAACGAACTCATGCCGTAGATCAGGCCAAAATTAATCACCTTGGCCACGCGGCGTTGATCGTTCGACACTTCGAGCGGGGTCACGCTGAAAATTTCCGCGGCGGTGGCGCGGTGAATGTCTTCGCCCTGCGAGAAGGCGCGCAGCAGCGACTCGTCGCCGGAAATGTGCGCCATGATGCGCAATTCGATCTGCGAATAATCCGCCGAGACCAGCTTGTGTCCGGGCGGTGCGATGAACGCTTCGCGAATACGGCGGCCTTCGCCGGTACGCACCGGAATATTCTGCAGGTTCGGATCGTTCGACGCCAGACGCCCGGTGACCGCCACGGCCTGCGCATAGTTCGTATGCACGCGGCCCGTAGTGGCATTGACCATGCGCGGCAGCTTGTCGGTGTAGGTCGACTTCAGCTTCGACAAGCCACGGTGTTCGAGCAGGATCTTCGGCAACGGATAGTCTTCGGCGAGCTTTTGCAGCACTTCTTCGTCAGTGGACGGCGCGCCGCTCGGCGTTTTCTTGACGACCGGCAACTCTAGCTTCTCGAAGAAGATCTGCCCGATCTGCTTCGGCGAACCCAGGTTGAATTCGCCGCCGGCCAGCACATACGCTTCGCTTTCCAGCTGGATCAGACGCGTTGCGATCTCACTGCTTTGCAGACGCAGTTTCTCTGCGTCGATCAGCACGCCGGTGCGCTCCATCTTGCGCAGAACACGCGAGGTAGGCAGTTCGATCGCGCGATACACGTACTCGAGTGTCTTCTCCGCAGTCACTTGCGGATACAGCGCCTGGTGCAGCCGCAAGGTGATGTCGGCGTCTTCCGCCGCGTATTCGGCGGCCTTGTCCAACGCGACTTCGTCGAAGCCGATCTGCCCGGCGCCCTTGCCCGCCACCTCTTCGTACTTGATGGTCTTCACGCCGAGATGGCGCAACGCGAGGCTGTCCATATCATGCGTGCGATGCGATTCGACCACGTACGATTGAAGCAGCGTGTCGTGTTCGATACCGCGCATTTCAATGCCGTAGTTCGCCAGCACCTGCTCGTCGTACTTGAGATGCTGACCGACCTTCTTGTGCTCGCCGCTTTCGAGCCACGGCTTGAGCCTGGCGAGGACTTCGTCGCGCGGCAATTGCACGGGCGCGTCCGGGCCGCGATGCGCGAGCGGCACATAGGCTGCCCGGCCGGCTTCCACTGACAACGACAGCCCCACGATCTGCGCAGTCATGGGATCGAGCGAGGTGGTTTCCGTATCGAACGAGGTGAGTTCGGCCGTGTTGATCTTCTCGAGCCACGCGTCGAATTGTTCCCACGTCTGCACGGTGTCGTAGTGCCGCTCGTGATCCACGGACAAAGCCGGTGGCACATCCGTTTCCGGGCCTTCCACGGCGTCCGCGATTTCCACTTCACGCAGCCACGTCTTGAAGCCGTGGCGCGTGAACACCTCGCGCAACTCCTCGCGCGATTCCGGCCGGCTCTGCAGACTTTCCTCGATCGACACGATGTGGTCGGTCATGTCGCAGTTGCGCTCGACGGTGACGAGTTTCTTCGCCATTGGCAGAAAATCGAGCGCTCTGCGCAGATTGTCTCCTACCGCACCTTTGATTTCGTCCGCATGTGCGACGATGCCATCTAGCGAATCGAATTGCGTCAGCCATTTGATCGCTGTTTTCGGCCCGCATTTCTCGACGCCGGGCACGTTGTCGACGGTATCGCCGATCAACGACAGGTAGTCGACAATGCGTTCCGGCGGCACGCCGAACTTGGCGAGCACGCCGGCGCGGTCGAGCGTTTCGTTAGTCATCGTATTGATGAGGGTGACATGATCCGACACAAGCTGCGCCAGATCCTTGTCACCCGTCGACACGATCACATTCATGCCACGCTTTTCCGCTTGCGTGCTGAGGGTGCCGATGACGTCGTCGGCCTCGACGCCGTCTATCATCAGCAAGGGCCAGCCGAGCGCCCGCACGGCCACGTGAATCGGCTCGATCTGGCGCGAGAGGTCGTCGGGCATCGACGGGCGGTTCGCCTTATAGTCGGGATACCAGTCGTCGCGAAACGTTTTGCCCTTGGCGTCGAACACGCACGCGCTATACTCTGCAGTGACTTCCTTGCGCATGCGCCGAAGCATGTTGATCATCCCGTAGAGCGCTCCCGTCGGATTACCGTCGGGGCTGCGCAGATCCGGCATCGCATGGTAGGCCCGGTACAGATAACTCGAACCGTCGACCAATAGCAGGGTCTTACCTTCAAGGCTTCGTTCTTCAGGCATTATGACTAAGAGAAAAGTGATTCCGAGTCTGCGATCACTCG
>Ga0209759_1001078_pt1 | contig 17835 bp, 18 predicted proteins | sample AraplaCL_Col_mMS_FD_184261 | JGI IMG/M metagenome (GOLD analysis project Ga0209759, IMG submission 184261) | Arabidopsis root microbial communities from the University of North Carolina, USA - plate scrape CL_Col_mMS (SPAdes) (version 2) | ecosystem: Host-associated > Plants > Roots >...
TGAGCAAGCCGCCTGGAATGTGCGCGCTCCTGGCCAGCCAGTAAAGCAGGTGATCGCGCAGATGCAGCGGCACGCCGAAATAAGGGTCCGCGCCCAGCGCGTCGATGATGCCGTCGCCGCGATGCGGCGCGATCTCGGTGACGATGTCGGCATACGCGAGCGTGGCGAAGTCGGCCGTCAGCAGCGGCATGCGCGGCGCCATCGCCAGGTAGCGGTCGTAGGCGCGTCCCGGATCGCACACCCATGCCTCGTGATGCAGACCGAGCTGGCGCGCGACGAAACGCGCCGAGTCGACTTCGTCTTCTTCCTTGCCGCCGAGGTAGGTAATGCAGGTGGTGTCCGGCCGAGCATCCGCAATGGCGATGGCGAGCGACGTGGAATCCTTGCCGCCGCTCTGCAGCAGCCAGGGCGATCGCATGCCGGCGGTGGATCGTTGCACGGCCTGGGTCAGCAACTGGTGGAACGTGCGCAACAAGACCTCGTCGCTCACCGCGCCGGGCGCCGGCCGCGCGGCGGCCTGGGCCGATTGGTAGGCGAAGTGGAAATGGAATTCGTCCGGTGCCCCTTGCTGCAGGGTAAAGCCGGTCTGCACGTTCTTGACGTCGCGGTAGATGGTGTGCGGCGGATACACGAAGCCATTGCGCAAGAGATCGGCAAGCGATACCGGATCGATGCCTGGGCCTTGCGCGTGGCGCATGGCCAGCGGCGAGAAATCGGCCCCCCCGGCGTAGGGGCTGGTATGCAGGTAGGTCGTCCAGTTGGTGGCTGACGACCATGCAGACTTTTCGAAAAGTGATGTATCCATGCCGTCACTCACGTGGATGCAGGCGTAAGCAGGTGCGCTCCGCGTGGGCAAGCTATATCTCGTAGGCCAGGTTCGAGGGAAACAGTTCAGGCATGGCAAGGGCAGGGCTGCCGATCGTGGCGGGGGCGGCATCCGGCCGCTGCGACAACGGTGCAAGCGCATGCTGCAACATGGCTACCGCGACCTCTTGCGGTACCTCCCCTGGGCTTCCGAAATCGCGCAGCAGGCGTTCCAGCAACCGGTTCTGTACGCGGCCGCGCTCATGCGCATAGGCATACGGCAGCAACGTGAATGTCACCATGCGATAGCGCGACATGAAGTAGCGCGGCGCCCATTGCGTCAGGCGTGCGCTCAGTTCGAGCTTGTCCAGATAATGCGGATCGGCGACCGAGTCGCGCATTTCCACATAGTTTTCCAGTGTCATGGCGGCGATGGCGTCGGCGTTCGGTTTGCGCCCCTGTTGGAATCGCGCGAAGGCGCCGGCGACATCGCGCCCACCATCGGCCAGCAGTTCGGCCAGGGCCACGGCGTCTTCAAAACCGCAGTTCATGCCCTGGCCGTGGAAGGGCGCAATGGCGTGCGCCGCATCGCCGACCAGGACGGCGCGGCCGTCGATGTGCCAGCGGTCGAGATAAAGCGTAGCGAGGCGGCCAACCGGGTGGCCGTCGTAATCCTCGGCAAAACGCGGTATCAGCGGCAGCAGGTCGGGGAAGTGGCGGCCGAAAAATGCGCTCGCGGTGGTGGCGTCGCGCAGCGTATCGAAACTGGGATGGGGGCCGTGCAAGGGCAGGAACAGCGTGACGTTGAAACTGCCGGCGATATTCGGCGTTGCAATCGACATGTAGCCACCGCGCGGCCAGATGTGCAGCGCGTGCGGTTCGATGGCAAAGCGCGGGTCGCCCTCAGCGGGCGGAATTTCCAGTTCCTTGTAGCCATGGCCCAGCGGCTCGACGCGGATGCCGAGCGGCTGGTGAACGTCCATTGCCGCGCGCAAGGCGGAACCGGCGCCGTCCGCACCGATCAGCACGCCGGGATCGTGCCCGCGATGCACGCCGTTGTCGTCGACCAGGGTGATGGATGGCGCATCGATGTCGGCTTCCACCAGCGCCTGCTCGAAATGGAACCTGGCGCCGGCCGCTTCGGCGGCGTCGACCAGCAGCGCGTTGAGCCCGCTGCGCGAAATCGACCAGATCACTTCGCTGTCGTCGAGGCCATAGCGTTGCAACGCGGGCGGCGCATCATGCGGATGCACCATGCGCCCGCGCATCATCACCGACTTTTGCAATGCCTGATCGGCAAGCCCCGCCGTGCGCAAGGCTTGCAAGCCGCGCTCGGCAATCGCCAGGTTGATGGTGCGCCCGCGCGTGAAACCGATATGCCGCGGATCGGCGCGCTTTTCGAACACGGTAATGGAAAAGCCGCGTCTGGCCAGGAGTTGTGCGAGCAGCGCGCCAACCAGGCCGCCACCGATCAAGGTCATTGCTTGCCGGGCCATCTGCGTTCCTTAGTATTCGCTTAGCGCAACACGATGCGCCTGGACAAGCATCTCAGCGCGAAGATCAAGAACACATGAAGCATTCGACGACGGCGGCTCGTTTTATCGTGACAGATACGTGAAAACGGCGGGAAGGAGGGATCATCACCGCGCAGAAGACACCGCTAAAGCGTGCAAGTTCTGCGGTGAAAGAAACAGTGTGGAATTTTCATGGAGTAATGAAATTTAGATTTATGCACGATTGAAAAGGAAGTAAGCATCGCTTGCACGGCACGGGCTTCGCCGGGCGGGATGGGCCGTTCCAGCCGGTGTCGTGCCGATATTCACAGATCTGGGTAAAGCGGCGCATGCGTCTTCACGTCGCCGCGGCGGCGGCGCACGTAATCCTCGATACGACGCGTGACGGCATCGAAGGCGCGCGAAAGCGTGATGTGAATGTCCTGGTCTTCCGCGCCAGGCGTGTTGCCATACGCCGCGCTGATGGTGCGATTGCGCAGGTGCACGCTTATCTGCGCGCTGAAACGTTGCGGGCGATGCCGGCGGCTGGTGTCGGCACGGAACGTTACATCGCAATGGAATATGTCGCTGGCGAACCGGAGCAGGTTTTGCGCATGCCTGACGGCTTCTTCGCGCAGCGGCTCGGACACATCGAGCCCATGGAAGCTGACGGTGGTGGAGAGTGGCATGAGCGGACGCTCCTCGCGATGCTGTGGCTGACTGAACAACGCCCCCGCCCCGCAGGATGCTTCGTTCCATGCGGGACGCGGGAAAGGCGGGCGATCGGGACTCTTGCGGAGCTGCGGGGTAGCGACTCGTTCGAGCCAGGCGGTGGCCTCGCCGCAATCATGGACGGCGGCCGAATGAGTTGCCTTGACCGAAATCAAGTGCGGCCGGATTTCAAAAGACCTCAGGTCTTGAGCCAATGATCGAAGCCGGCGTAGACACCTTGCGAGGCCAGGACCACCAACGCGATGCCCGCCAGGGCCGTCACCAGGCCTGCCCAGACAGTGATGCCGTCTCTTTCCATCATGCCCAGGGAGAACAGCGAAATGGCGGTGCCGGGAACGACGTGGCCCAAAGGAATGGGCAAGGTAATGATGAGGGCAAGGATCAGGCAGATGACGCCGACGGGGATGCGCATCCAATCGCCGGCCAACCATCGTTTTCGGGGGCGAACGATTTTTTCGAGTCGCCGTAACGTTGGAAGCACACCACGGACCACTTTGGTAAAGGCCGAAACGTCCATGGAGCGGCGGCCAAGCTTATCCGGAATCCAGGCATGCTCACGGCCCAGCGCAAGTTGGGCGGAGATCAAGACCATGCATGCACCGAATGGTACCGAAAGGCCGGGTGCGGGAATGGGAATGGCCATCGGCAGCGCCAGCAGAAGAAGCAGAGCCCAGATGGAACGATCGTCGAGAAGCGTGAGAAGCTCTTCTATGGAGATGCGTTTGCCATCAAGCGCGTTGGCACGGATTTCCAGGGTTGCCGAAAGCGGTATGGGTTTGGGGGGCGAAGGTGCCGTTTCCAGTGGCGGATTGCTCATGAAATCACCGGTGGTCTGTCTTTCCAATAGATATGGTGGCGTTCGTTCACAGCATTCGCTTAAGCGTATTGTCTCGTCGTATGAAATGATGCCAAAGCGCTGCTACGACATGCAGGCCAATCACCGCGTAGAAAATGTTTCCAATCAGTTCGTGCAGTTCACCAGCGAGCTCTTTGGCCTGGTCGTCCGGATGAACCAGGGCAGGGAGGTGCCACCCAAGCCATGGCAGGTGGATTTGTTCGCCGCCATAGCTCAGCTGCAGCCAGCCAAGGAGGGGTTCTACGATCAGGAACGCATATAGCGCCAGATGCACGAGGCGGGCAGTCATGGTGGTGAACGCGCCAGGCGCAGGGACAATTGGTGGCGTCTTTGCATTGATTCGTATAAGGAGTCGCAACACCACAAGCAACAGTACCGCTAGGCCGGCCGTGTAATGCCACTGCATCGCTTGGACTCCCGATGCGTTGACGCCGTCTTCTTCTCCGTTTTCGCCTGCATCGGCCAGGAGATAGGCTGCCAGGATCGCCACGGCGGTCACCCAGTGAATGATCCGCAGACTCAGGACGTAGCGCGTGCTGGGCGTAGACATGGGACTTTTTCCCGAAGATTTCATGGACGTGGGCGAGGTGTTGCTGCAGTGCTGGGAGGAAGGATGGGCAACGCCACCACGGGTTGATTCCCGCTAAGCGCAGCGAGAAAACGGGTGATACTCGTGACTTCGTCGTCGCTCAGCTGGGCTCCGAGTTGACTACTGCCCATGATCCCGACGGCCTGGCGCAAATCCCACACCTTGCCTGAGTGAAAATAAGGTGGCGTTAGCACGACGTTGCGCAACGAGGGAACGCGAAAGACATATTCATCGCTGGCCGTCTTCGTTACAGCGAAACGCCCTTTGTCGCCGGGAGGAAGCACGTCAGCTCCCGGACGCTCGATCACGCCGAACGGCGCATACATCCCGCCGCCGACGTTGACACCGTTATGGCAACCGGCGCAGCCCTTGTTGATGAAAAGCGCGAGGCCGGCCTTCTGCTGCGCATCGAGAGCGTTTTCATCGCCCTTCAGATAGCGGTCGAAGGGTGCATCCGGCGTAATCAACGTCGCCTCGAAGAGTGCGATGGACTTGCGTACGTTCTCAAACGTTATGGCGTCATGGTTGCCGGGAAAAGCCCTGGCAAAAAAGGCCGCATAGCCAGGTATGCCTTTGAGCTGCTCGACCACGTGCGCCTCGGTCGTATCCATCTCCACGGGGTTGATCAGGGGGCCTCCCGCTTGCTGTTCCAGATCCTTGGCGCGGCCATCCCAGAATTGAGCAACGTCGAAGACGGCGTTGTAGACCGTTGGCGCATTGCGGCCGCCATGCTGCCAGCGATGGCCAAGCGAGGTTTCCTGCAGGTCCACACCGCCCATGCCGATCATGTGGCACGAGTTGCAACTGATCGAATGACTTTCGGAGAGTCGCGGATCGAAATAGAGCATCTTGCCAAGCTCAACCTTGGCGGGCGTGGCGGAATTGCCGGGCAGCGCCGGAGCCGAGTCAGGCAGCGGCTTGAACACACCTTGCGCCTGCTTCATCAAGGCTGACTGCGGCCATGCCGCAAAAGAGGCCAGGCAGCCGACCATCACCAGCCAAATCGAGTCTGAGCGGCGAAGCATATCAAAACCTCCTCAGTGGACTCATGCGCACGCCGTGGCCGTTGTTTGGGACGCGATAATGCAATGGTCAAGCAAGATCGTTGTATTTCCCGCTGCCATCGGCACAAACCAGGCCGACGCCAGTCTGCTACCCATGCCGAAGTGTCGCGGCACTCTTCTGTCGAACCCTTTTCAATCGGTAAGCGTTTCAGTCAATGAACGATGCCCATGGTTGATTGCTGGCGAATGGGCATCTTGATCTACGTCAAGAAATGCGCAGATGGGACAGCTTCATCCATGTCTGCGCTGAATGAATCAGCGCATCCCTAATGGGACAGCAAGATCGGAATCCGCGCTTCGGCGAGCAGTCCTCGCGTTACGCCGCCCAGTACCCATTCAACGAAACGAGAGTGGCCGTATCCGCCGGCAATCACGAGATCGGCGCCGATGTTGTCCGCATGGGATAGGATCAGGCTGGCGATGTCGATCCCTTGCGAGTCAACGGCAAGACATTTGGCATTTACGCCATGGCGCCAAAGATGATCGATCACCGCTCTCCTGCGATGGCGGGCGTCATGGTCAGTGTCATCGTCGTATACGACGATCTCCACGGACCCGGCCTTGTTCAAGAGTGGTATGGCATCGTGGAATGCCCTGGAAGCTTCGCGCGAATGACGCCACGCGATCAGGATTTTCTTGATCGGGAACGCCAGCTGGCTATTTGACGGCACTATCAAAATTGGCCGACCTGCCTGAAACAATAATTTGCTGGTGTCCTGCTCTTGCCGCTTTCTTGCGTCCTCTTGCTGGACTTTGCCTATCACGATGAGGTCCGTGCAGTAGCATTCTTGAGCGGCGATTGCCCATGCGTGCGCATATAGAGCTTCCACGATACGAACATGATGCGTGTCGACATGGGCCGCAGCGAGCTCAGTTTGAGCGCGCCCCGCCGCGTATGCATGGCGGCGAAGCTGCTCGTGCAGTGTCTCTACTGTTGGATCGGGAAGGACCGCCGGCAGGATCGTCCAGGTGTTGAAGGCCGGCTCAGGAAGCTCAAGCACGTAAAGTGGCGAGAGCTTGGCGCCGAAGTGGCGAGCGAGTCTGATGCCCGTATCCAATGCGGGGCTGTCACCATCTGCACCGGCCATGATCACAGCGATGTCCTTGAGCATTTTTTCACCCTGAGTTAAGGCAAATTCGTAATGCCGTGCAGAGCGATGGATACCAGGCATGGACGTTTTCGCTGATTCGCATCGGCAGGGCAACATAAAAATCGTTATTTCATTACAGTCGTAAATGTGAATAAGAGTGACACGAAACGAGCTTGGAATACTCCAGTAATAGCCTTTCCTGCGCTTGGAAAGCCAGGTAATGCAATGATTCGATGTCGTCATCGCGTCTCCTTGATCTATATCAAGAGAATCCGAAATGATCTCTGGGGGTGAGGGCACAAATCATTGGCAGGGATTGCAGTAATTAACGCAACGACATGCGACAGTACATGCCAGTCCCGGCAATGCGAACGTGCGAATCTTTTCCTGGATGATCATGGGTTCTGTGTGCCTGTTGCGTTCTCGCAGGCCACAAGGAAGGCGATGGCTAACGCAGCGCGATGGCGCAGGCGGAACGAGAGGGCGTTCAAAAAAATGCGTACGGAGCAGCAGGAGGAACAGCAGGAGCGCAACCAGCAGCAACAGCAGCAGATTCAGCAGAAGCAACGTACCCAGGAGCAGGAACAGGAGTCCGGCGGGCACGATTAGCTGGATGGCCGGCCGGTTTTCACTCGTAGCGCAAGGCCTCGATCGGATTGAGTCTCGAGGCTTTGCGCGCGGGGTAATACCCGAAAAAAATGCCCACCGCTGCGGAAAACGCGAAACCGCCAAGGATGGCCATGGCCGACAGTTGAATCGGCCAGTGGAACAGCTTGGCGATCAGCTCCGAGATGGCGATGCCGGCCACGATCCCCATCAGGCCACCCGTCAGGCTTAAAAAAACGGCCTCGGCCAGAAATTGCAGCAGCACATGCAGCCGTCGCGCGCCGATCGCCATGCGCAACCCAATCTCGCGCGTCCGCTCGGTGACTGAAACCAGCAAGATATTCATGATGCCGATCCCGCCGACGATCAACGAGATCGATGCCACCGTAGCCAGCAGCAAGGCCATGATGCGACTGCTGCCTTCGGCGGTCTGCTGAATCTGGCTGAGGTTGCGTACCGCGAAGTCGTTCGGATCGCCGGGGCGAATGTTGTGGCGGCGCGCCAACGTAGCGGCGATTTGAGCCAGAGCTTCAGGTACTTGTGGCTGGGTGACCGCCTGCGCGTAGATCTGGTTGACATAGCCGGTAAGCCGCGGCGTGATCGCATAGGGGTTCGGCGGCGGCGGGAAATTGGGGTTGCCTGAACCGGCCGCCGCGCTTGGTGCGGCCACGCCGAGCACCTTGGCTTGTGCGGTGTTGAAGGGAATCATCAGCAGATCGTCCTGATCCTGGCCGAACGGGCTCTGGCCCTTGGCGGCAAGCAAACCAATCACGCGCACCGGCATGCCTTTGACCAGCATCATGGCGCCAAGCGGATTTTCCGTCTCGCCGAACAGCTGTTTGCGCACCGTCGCGCCGAGCAAGGCCACCATCGCGGAACCGTCGAAATCTTCCTTGCCAAAGGGGCGCCCGGCAGCAACCTGCCAGTTCGCAATAGCCGGGTAATCGGCGGAGACGCCTTGAATAAGCGTGTTCCAGTTCTGGTCGCCATACTGGGTCTGCCCCGCCTGCCGGATGAGATAGGCCACCGTGCCTACCGCGGTATCTTCTCGCCGGATCGCCGCCGCGTCAGTGACCGTGAGCGTGGATGCGCTGCCGAATCCGCCGCGCACGCCGGTCGCCGTTACCGCGCCGGGCACCACCACCAGCATATTGGTGCCGAGATTTGCGATCTGGCGCTTTACCGCTTCATTGGCGCCTTGGCCCACCGCAACCATCGCAATCAATGCCGCCACGCCGATGAAAATGCCCAGCATGGTCAATGCCGAGCGCGCCTTGTTGCGGCCGATGGCCTGCACCGCGGTAAGCATGATCATGCGCGCAAAGCCTGCCGTCACGGCCTTGCCGCTGTCTTCGGCTGCCGGAACCGGGGCAGGCGATGGCGAATCGGGCAGGGTTTCTGCTTCGGCAACCTGCGCATTGCGTTCGTCCGAGACGATGCCGCCATCGCGCATGGTAATGATGCGTTTGGCATAGGCGGCGATATCTGCCTCGTGCGTGACTACCACAATCGTCACTCCGCGCTCCTGGTTGAGCGAACGCAACGTGCGCATGATGTCGTGCGAACTGCGCGTATCCAGGTTGCCGGTGGGCTCATCGGCAAGCAGCAGGGCGGGCTGATTGATCAGGGCCCTCGCGATGGCGACACGCTGCTGCTGGCCGCCGGAAAGCTGGCCGGGACTGTTCGTCTCCCGCTGCGCCAGGCCAAGATCCTGCAGGATGCGGCGCGCACGGGAAAGCCGCTCCGCCTGCCGCGCTGAGCCGGCACTGGCATAGAACAACGGCAGTGCCACATTTTCCAGCGCACTGGTCCGCGGCAAAAGATTGAAGCTCTGGAAGACGAAGCCAATGCGGTTGCTGCGTATGCTGGCCAACGCCGGTTCGTCGAGCGCGGCGACGTCCATGCCCTGGAAGCGGTACCGCCCGCTGCTGGGACTGTCCAGGCAGCCAAGTAGGCTCATGAGGGTCGATTTGCCGGAGCCCGATGCGCCGACAATCGCCACGAACTCGCCGGCTTCGATGCGCAAGGACGCATCATCGAGTGCACGTACTTCCGTGTCGCCGGTGCGGTACACGCGCGAAACGTGCTGCAGCTCGATGATGGGGTCACCCATGGCTCGGTCGACCTCGGCTCACAGATTCAATCGCGGTGTGGGACTGGCGCGGGCAGCGTCGCGCCGCTCCCCGACGATCACTACGTCGCCTGGTTTCAGGTTGCCGCCAAGCACTTCGCTGAAGCTGTCGTCATCCAGGCCGAGTGTCACGGGTACCGGTACGGCCCGCTTGTCGACCAGTTTCCACACTTGCGGCGCCGGCTGGCTTGCCTGGGTGGCCGGCGCGATATTGCCCGGCACGAAGCGCAATGCCTGATCGGGAACGCGCAGTACCTGCGGGCGCGCCTCGATGATGATTCTAGCGGTGGCGGTCATGCCGGGCTTGAGCAGCAGTTGCTTGTTGTCGACGCCGATTACTACGTCGTAAGTTACGACGTTCTGCACCGTTTGCGGAGCCTGGCGAACCTGTACCACCGTGGCATCGAAGCGCTGATCGGGAAAGCTTTCGACGTGAAAACTGGCTTTTTGCCCCATCCGGATGCCGCCGATGTCGCTTTCGCTGACATTGGTGTCGACCTGCATGACGGTCATGTCGGTGGCGATGAGAAACAGCGTCGGCGTCTGGAAACTCGCCGCCACGGTCTGGCCGATGGTGACATTGCGCGAGACCACCGTGCCGTTCACCGGCGAAATGATATCGGTGTAGCCAAGATTGATCACGGCCGCGCGCAACACCGCTTCACGGCTGGCAATCGAGGCGCGGTCGAGTTGCACCTGGGCGACGGCGCCGTCGTAGCTGCTGTGGGCTGCATCCAGCGCATCCTTCGTCACATAGCCGGGTTGCACCAGCTTCTTGTCGCGCAGATAAGCCACCTTCGCATAGGTAAGCGCGGCTTGGTCCTTGGTCAGTTGCGCCTTCGCGTTCTGCAACTCGGCGGTGGCCGAGTCGACCGCGGTTTGATAGGGGCGCGGATCGATCTCGGCGCAAATTTGTCCCTTTTTTACCTGCGTGTTGAAGTCGCAGGAAATGGACTGGATGACGCCGGATACATACGAGCCCACGATAATGGTCAACACCGGATTGACCGTGCCGGTGGCGGTGACGGTCTTGGTGACGGGCCCTTCCGTGATGGTGGCCGTCAGGTATTCCACGGTTGCCGATGCGCTGCGCGCCCGGTAGATGAACACGGCGGCCACCGACGCCAGCATGAAAATCACCAACGCAGCCCATAGTACTGTCCGGCGGCTGTATCGCCTGATTCCCGGCCATGCGCTGCTGGCGTTGGCCGGGCTGGCTGGTTGTGGTGTGTGCTCGCCGTACATGGGGCGTCAGGTCCTCTCGCTCGAGCATTGATCTTCCGCCCGATAGAAATGCCGAGCTTGACGTGTATCAATCCACCGGGCGTCATGTGGGCTGCGACGAGACCGCTCTGGTTCCCCTTTTTTATGCGTCGATTTCAATCCGAGTCGCAAAAGCTGTGCGCTGTGCGGCACGTTTCGTTTCCCTGCCGCAATTGACCTGGCTCAATGCCACTGGTCACGGGAAGTGCTTTTCTCAAGCCTGGCATGGAGCCTTTTTCTGCATAGGCGGCTCAGGAAACATTGCATGCGCTTCATATGGCTCTTGTTCCTAATCCTGCCGCTTGGGAACGCATGGGGCGGGGCAGCTTGAACCCGGAGGGAAACCCCTGTTCACCCAGCGAGAGCTGGAGCAGATGCTGGCGCCGATCGCCATGTATCCCGATCCGCTGCTGGCTCAAGTGCTGATGGGCGTGGCGACGCTTCGCTTCTACAAGTCGTTGGATTAGCGAGGCCTGGCGGAGTCGTAGGCGGGGATTTCATCCCGGCCTACCAACCATCTGCATCACGCTTGTCCCAGCAGAATGATTTCAATCTCCTCGGTAATCGCCTCCTGTCGTGCACGCCGCCTCTTACGATCCAGCTTGTCGACCTGTTCGTGCAGCCGATCGAGCGCTGCACTCATCTGGTCAAGCCGGCGGCGGTTTTCCGCCAGCAGGGATGCCAGCAGGATCGCATTGAGCGAGGCGAGCACGTAATGCTCGACCAGCATCTCGTGCAGTTGCGGCGGGTCGAGCTGCAGGATCGGCTTGCTGCGCCAGCATTGCGCGGGAGGCGTCACCGGCACCGGCAGAATGCGCGTGCGGTGCACGACGCCATCGTCGGCGTGATGGATGGCCACCAGGCCGGTGCGGATGTCGTGGTCCTGCTGGTTGAAACGGCGCATCGCCGATGCGATCTGCAGCATGACACCGGGAATATCCTCGATCACGGCCGCACCGGGTATTGCGTCATGGGTGAGGCCTTGTTCGTCAAACCGCAGGCATAACCGGCTGCCCACAGCCAGGCGCGGAGACGGGTCGTTGGCATTCAACGACACGGCGATGCGTTCGTCGAAATCCCCGCACAGTCCCCGCTCCGAACCGATCATGATGAGTACGTCGCGTTGCGGCACGACAGCGGGCCGCGCATCGGGATAGTGCGCAACGAGGTTGTCGATCGCAACGCGCATGGCGCCGACGGTCTCCTGCTGTCGCGCAACGCCTTCGGCCAGCCGCCGCACTTCGATGAAGGCAAGGCTGCGCATGGCCGACATGATCGAACCGATATCGTCGAGCGCCCGGATATGGCGCCCCAGTTCACGCCACCGGGCCATGGCCTTGCTCCAGCCAGCGATGCACCCGCTCGCGCCATGCCTCGGCCGGGTCGCCGACGTTCACCGTTTCCTGCAGGCAACGCTCGCGCAGGCATTGCATGGCGGCATCCATGGCGTCGGGCGCGATGTGTTCGAGCAAGCCTTCGTTATAGGCCACCAGCCAGGCCATCTGCGCTGCGGCGGCCCAGGGCTGGAAGCGTGCTTGCCGCAATGCCTGGCGCAGTGCGCGTCCGCGTCGGATGCGGTCTTCCACGCCGGCTTCGAGTTTGGCGCCGAATCGCGTGAATACCTCCAGCTCCAGGAATTGCAGGTAGTCCAGCTTGATGCGGCCGGCCTGGTCGCGAATGTTTGCATGCTGCGCCTTGCCGCCGATGCGTGAAACCGAGCGGGCTACGTCGATGGCCGGCAGTTGCCCCTGAGCAAACAGACGCTGGTCGAGAAAGATCTGTCCATCGGTGATCGAAATCAGATTGGTGGGTATGTAGTCGGCGATTTCACCTTGCTCGGTTTCCACCAGGGGCAGGGCGGTCATGCTGCCGCCGCCTTCCTCCGTGGACAGGGCGGTGGCGCGTTCCAGCAGGCGCGCATGCAGATAGAAGATGTCGCCCGGATACGCTTCGCGTCCTGGCGGACGGCGCAGCAATAACGAGAGCTCGCGATAAGCCTTGGCGTGCGTGCTCAGGTCGTCGTAAATGACGAGGGTGTCGTGGCCGGCTTCCATCCATGTCTCGGCCACGGTGCAGCCGGCGAACGGCGCCAGGTATTTCATGCCGGGCAGTGCGTTCGCATTGGCCACGATCACGGTGCAATAAGCCAGCGCGCCATGCTCGCGCAGTACGGTCACCGTGGCAGCCACGTCGGAACGCTTCTGGCCGACCAGTACATAGACACAACGCACGCCTTCGCCTTGCTGGCGCAGCACGGTATCCAGCGCCAGCGCGCTTTTGCCCGTGCCGTTGTCGCCGATGATCAGCTGGCGTTGCCCGCGCCCGATCGGAATCAGCGTGTCGACGATCTTGTTGCCGGTGTACAGCGGGCGCTGCACGAAGGCGCGGCGCATCAGCGGTGGCGACATGCCGTCGATGGTGCGCAAGCTATCGGCGCGCGGCGCGTCGCCGCCATCCAGCGGACGTCCCAGCGGGTCCAGCACGCGGCCAAGCCAGTCGTCGCTGATGCCGATCTGCAACTGCCGTCCGCTGAGCGTGGCGCGTGCGCCGGCATGCAGGCGGGTATCGGCATCGAGCAGGATCACACCGATGCGTTCCGGCGCCAGGTGATAGATCAAGGCTTCGCCACCGCCTTCCAGTATCACGATGTCTTCCGATCCCGCCGAGGGCAGGCCGGTGATCCAGGCCACGCCATCGCCGATCGACGCCAGCGTGCCGCATTCGTGCATGCGCAGGCCGAAGCGGTAATCGGCCAGCCAGTGTTCGCGCCGGTCCAGCGCCAGCTGTGCATCAGCCATGGCCGTCGGCTTCGGCAAAGGCGCGCAACTCGCCGGCCACGCTTGCGTCGAGTTCCCAGGCGCCGATGCTGATGCGCAGGCCGCAGACGAGTGTCGCATCCTCGATGTATTGCAGCGCGTGTGGTGCGGAGATGGCGGCCAAGGCTGCGCCGATGCGAGCACGCTCCTCCGCAGTGAGCGGGAAGCCGCTGCGGACCACGGCGGCATCGGCGCTGCCGAGCGCCGTTCGCAAGGCAGCGATACGTTCCGGCGGCCACGCGGCAAGCTCCTTCAGGGCGACCTCCAATATGCGTTGCTGCAAGGCCGGTGTTGCCAGTTCATGCAACATGCGTGACGCAAATTGCGCCGCCTGTGCCGCAGCACGCGCCTGCACGGCCTTTTCATAGGTGGCTTGCTCGTGCTTGCGCAGCGTTTCCTGGCGCTGACGCTCCGCCGCCATGTCCGCCTGCAAGGCTTGCAGCCGCTGCTGCCGTTGCGCCTCCAGCTCGTTGCCCAGCTGCTGGCGGCGTTGCGCCAGCTCGGTTTGCCATTGGGTGTTGCGCGCGTGGTAGTCCGCCTGCAGCGCGTTCGCCTCGTCGCGTGCATGCTGGGCGTCATCCAGCGTTTTCTGTACGGCGTGCTGGCGCTGCTCGATCATCGACAGCACCGGCCGATACAGGAAATGCCGCAGCAGCCACACCAGCACCAGGAAGTTGATGATTTCGAGGATGAAGGTGGACCAGTCGAAGCTCATAGTGGCAGGCCTACTTCAGCAGATAGGCCAGCAAGGGATTGCGGAACAGCACGATCAGCACGATCACCAGCACATAGATGGCCAGCGATTCGACCATCGCCAAGCCGATGAACAAGGCGCGCAAGATCGATTTCTCCGCCTCCGGCTGACGCGCCAACGCATCCAGCGCGCGGCTGATCGCGCGTCCCATGGCGAGCGCGGGAAACATCACGCCCAAGGCAATCGCCAGCAAGGCGCCCAAGGTGGAAAACAATGCAAACACGCTCATGTCTTTCATGGTGGAGAGTCTCCGTCGGCGCGGTCGGTGGCGTGTGCTTCCAGCCCGCCCGCGATATAGACCAATGCCAGCACGCCAAAGATGTAGGCCTGCACCAGCGCCTCCACCACATGCAGCATCAACAGGGGAACCGGCACCAGCAGGCCGGCGACGAGCAGCACCAGCAAAGCTGCCATCTCCAGGCTCATGATGTTGCCGAACAGGCGAACGGCCAGCGCCAGCGTGCGCGAGATTTCGCTGATGATGTTGAACGGCAGCAGGATCGGACTGGGCTGCACGTAGTGCCTCAGGTACGGCAGCCAGCCGGATGCGCGAATACCGAACCAGTGCGTAGCCAGGAACACCAGGATTGCCAGGCCGCTGGTCACCGACAGTTGCCCGGTCGGCGAATGCAGCCCGGGAACCAGCCCGGCCAGGTTGGCGAACACCAGGTAGATCCACAGGCTGCCGATGAACGGCAGCAGGCTTGGCGATTTGCCGGGCGCGATGTCTTCAATGGCCTGCTGCATGGTCAGCACCACGCCTTCCAAGGCGCTTTGCCAGCGGTCCGGCGACTGCTTCAGCTGGCGGGTGCCGAACCAGCAGGCCAGCACGAGGATGGCCATGATGCCCCAGGTCATCGCCACTGTACTGGTGACCAGCAAGGCGCCGATGCGGAAGATGACCTGGCTCTGTTCCATCAGCGCCGCTCCCGCACGATGAGGTACACATTCAGCGCACCGATTGCGATGCCGATGACGATGCCGCTGAGCGTGCCGCGCACCGAATAGCCGGGCAGCTTTTCGTCGATCCACAGCCCGATATAGGTGGACGCCACCACCGGCAGCATGAACACCAGGCCGAGCGTGCCCAGGTACAGCGATTGGCCGATCAGGCCCTGCCGCTCGCGCTGTGCGCGAATCGTGCGGCGTACCTCGCGCAGGATCGAGCGGTGCCAGTGCCGGTCGGTCGGCGTGATCATCGTGCCGACTCCCGCTGCAGTTGCCACAGCCGGCGCAGCATCTCTCGCTCGAGCTGCCGCAATTGATCGTGTAACTGACCCAGCGCCGTCTCTTCCACCATCAGGCGCGTGCTTAGCGCATCACTTACCGTATGCAGGTCGTCGCTGCGCAGGTAGTCGCGTGTCGCCAGGGTCAAGGCATGCTCGGCGAAGTACAGCACGCTGCCCGGTTGCGCCAGGTAGTCCCAGTGGTCGTCCGCGTAGCGCAGGCGCGACAAGCCTGGCACCAGCGCGGTGACAAAACATTCGTGGTTCGCGCGAATGGCGAACTGGCCGCTGGGATCTTCGCCCACGAAGGCCGCCACGCCGGTGATGCGTTCGCTGGTGCGCGGGCTCAGCACCTGAACGTCGAAGGTGTTCATGCGCCATCTACCGCAAGGCGTCCGCGCATGTAGCACTGCGCTTCGGGAAGATCGTCGTAGCGTCCTGCCAGCAGCGCTTCGCAATCGGCCACGGTTTGCTCCAGCGTCACGCTCGCGCCGGGCATGCCCGTGCTGGCGCTGACCACCGCGAAAGGCTGCGACATGTAGCGCTGCAGGCGGCGCGCACGCAACACCAGCTTGCGATCCGCCGCGGACAGGGCTTCGATGCCCAGCATGGCGATCACGTCTTCCAATTCCTTGTAGCGGGCGAGATGCCCGCGCACCTGCGTGGCAACCTGGTAGTGGCGTGCACCGACGATCGCCGGATCGAGCAGGCGGCTGCGCGAGGCGAGCGGATCGACCGCCGGGTAGATGCCCAGTGCGGCCTGCTCGCGCGAAAGAATCACGCTGGTGTCCAGGTGCGCCAGGATGGCGATCACGGCCGGATCGGTCATGTCGTCCGCCGGTACGTACACTGCCTGCACCGAGGTGATGTTGCCGCTCTGCGTGGAGCAAATGCGTTCTTCCAGCTCGGCGATTTCGGAGAGCAGGGTGGGCTGGTAGCCGACCGTGGCCGGCATGCGCCCCAGCAGGCCGGAAACTTCGCTGCCCGCTTGCGCAAAGCGGAAGGCGTTGTCCATCAGGAACAGCACGTCGCTGCCCAAGGTGTCGCGCAGGTATTCGGCATAGGTGATGCCGGTAAGGCCGACGCGGAAACGCACGCCGGGCACTTCATCCATCTGGCCGAATACCATCAAGGTATGCGGCATCACGCCGGCATCGCGCATGTCGTGCCACAGCTCATGCCCTTCGCGGATGCGCTCGCCGACCCCGCAAAACACATTGGCGCCGCGGTGCAATTGCACGATGGCGTGCATGAATTCCATGATCAGCACGGTCTTGCCCACGCCGGCGCCACCGAACAAGCCGGTCTTGCCGCCGCGTGCAAACGGACACAGCAGGTCGATCACCTTGATGCCCGTTTCCAGGATGCCATTGAGCGGGCGGGCTTCGCTGAGCGGCACCGGGTGCCCGGTGATCGGTTCAAGGCGTTCGGCCGTGACAGGTGGGCCGCCATCCAGTGGCTGGCCGAACACGTCGAGCAGCCGCCCCAGCACGCTTGGCGACATCGGAGCGCTCACCGGCGCCTGCGTATCGAACACCGGCTGTCCGCGGCGCATGCCGGCGGTGCGGCCAAGCGCGAGTGTCCTGGCGCGCTGCGTATCCAGTTCCTGTTGCACCTCCAGTTGGACGAGCGTGGCGCCGATCGACGTATGCAAGGCCTGGCGCAACAGCGGCGCACGTATGCAATGAATGTCGACCACCGAACCTTGCACGGATTCGACGTGGCCGATGCAGGTGCCTGGGGTGTCGGCAGTCATGGCGGTCGCTTCGTTCAAGCAGTCCGCGAGCTGGGATGGTATCCCAGCCTATGCGGCTGTCCCGGTCCTGTTTCGCGCAGCGGGGCATCGATCGGCTGATCGACGAACTCGGCCATCGCATCCATCAGTATCGCCGCGCCGGCCGCGAAGCTGCGGATTCGGCAGGCGGCGCTGGCATCGGTCACCGCCACTTCGATGTAGCAAACGGCGGGTTGGCCGGCATCAGCCAGAGGCGTCGCCTCCACCCGTGCCACGCCATCCATGTCGTGGATCATGTTCACCAGCGCCTCGGTGCGTGCCTCGTCGCCGACGATGCGGATTTTCATGATATGCATGGAGCTCATCGATACGCCACGGTTGATTGGATGCCGTTCCATTGGGCATGCGGCGACGGCAGTGCGTATTGATCGATGTCAACTCCTTGGGCCATGAATGCCGGGATTGCATCGCGGCCTACGTCGGCATGTGAGCGTCAATAGCGCAGATGCCGCTCCCGCAGTGGTGCAAAGTCCGCATCCTGCGCAGCGTCGATCGCTTCCAGTTTATCGAGCGTCGCACCCTCATCCAGCGCCTGCCACAGTGCCGTCGAACCCAGCGAGCCGCGTGTTGCTGCCAAGTCGAAAGCTGTCGGATAAAGCGCATGCAGCGTCGACA
>Ga0209759_1001085_pt1 | contig 17718 bp, 15 predicted proteins | sample AraplaCL_Col_mMS_FD_184261 | JGI IMG/M metagenome (GOLD analysis project Ga0209759, IMG submission 184261) | Arabidopsis root microbial communities from the University of North Carolina, USA - plate scrape CL_Col_mMS (SPAdes) (version 2) | ecosystem: Host-associated > Plants > Roots >...
GCTTCCATGAAGATCCACGAATACCAAGGCAAGGAACTCCTGCGCCAGTTCGGCGTGCCCGTGCCGCGCGGCTACCCCGCGTTCACGGTGCAGGAGGCGGTGGAAGCCGCTCAGAAACTCGGCGGCAGTGTCTGGGTCGTCAAGGCCCAGATCCACGCCGGTGGCCGCGGCAAGGGCGGTGGCGTCAAGCTCGCGCGCTCGATGGACGACCTCAAGAAGCTGGCTGGCGAGATCCTGGGCATGCAGCTCAAGACGCACCAGACCGGCCCCGAAGGCCAGAAGGTGCGCCGCCTGTACATCGAGGAAGGCGCCGACATCAAGAAGGAGTACTACGTGTCGCTGGTCACCGACCGCGCCACGCAGAAGATCGCCTTCATCGCCTCCAGCGAAGGCGGCATGGACATCGAGGAAGTCGCCCACTCGACGCCCGAGAAGATCGTCACCGACTACATCGATCCGCTGACCGGCTTCTCGGCCGCGCAGGCCAAGAAGATCGCCGCGTCCATCGGCCTGCCCGAAGGCTCGCACGCGCAGGCCGTCGACCTGTTCCAGAAGCTCTACCAGTGCTACATGGACACCGACGCATCGCTGGTCGAGATCAACCCGCTCAACTGCGACAGCAAGGGCAACCTGGTCGCGCTCGACGCCAAGTTCAACTTCGACGCCAACGCGCTGTTCCGCCATCCCGAGATCGTCGCCTACCGCGACCTCGACGAGGAAGACCCGGCCGAAATCGAAGCCTCGAAGTTCGACCTGGCCTACATCAGCCTGGACGGCAACATCGGTTGCCTGGTCAACGGCGCCGGCCTGGCGATGGCCACGATGGACACCATCAAGCTGTTCGGCGGCGAGCCGGCCAACTTCCTGGATGTCGGCGGCGGCGCCACCGCCGAGAAGGTCACCGAGGCCTTCAAGATCATGCTGAAGAACCCGCACGTCGAGGGCATCCTCGTCAACATCTTCGGCGGCATCATGAAGTGCGACACCATCGCCGAAGGCGTGATCACCGCCTGCAAGGCCGTGAACCTGCAGGTGCCGCTGGTCGTGCGCATGAAGGGCACGAACGAGGAACTGGGCAAGAAGATGCTGGCCGATTCGGGCCTTCCCATCATCGCCGCCGACACCATGGCCGAAGCTGCCACCAAGATCGTCGCGGCCGTCGCTTAAAGCCCAGACCAAGGAATTCAAGACATGTCGATCTACATCAACAAAGACACCAAGGTCATCACCCAGGGCATCACGGGCAAGACCGGGCAGTTCCACACCCTGGGCTGCCAGGCCTATGCCAATGGCAAGAACGCCTTCGTCGCGGGCGTGAACCCCAAGAAGGCCGGCGAGAAGTTCTCGGACATCCCCATCTACGCCTCCGTCAAGGAAGCCAAGGCCGAGACGGGCGCCACCGTCTCCGTGATCTACGTGCCGCCCGCGGGCGCCGCCGCCGCGATCTGGGAAGCCGTCGAGGCCGACCTCGACCTGGTGGTCGCGATCACCGAAGGCATCCCCGTGCGCGACATGCTGATGGTGCGTAACAGGATGAAGGCCAAGGAAGCCGCCGGCGGCAAGAAGACGCTGCTGCTCGGGCCCAACTGCCCGGGCCTGATCACGCCGGACGAAATCAAGATCGGCATCATGCCGGGTCACATCCATCGCAAGGGCCGCATCGGCGTCGTGAGCCGCTCCGGCACGCTGACGTACGAGGCGGTGGCGCAACTGACCGAGATCGGCCTGGGCCAGTCCTCGGCGGTGGGCATCGGCGGCGACCCGATCAACGGCCTGAAGCACATCGACGTGATGAAGGCCTTCAACGACGATCCGGACACCGATGCCGTCATCATGATCGGCGAGATCGGCGGCCCGGACGAGGCCGATGCCGCGCGCTGGTGCAAGGACAACATGAAGAAGCCGATCGTCGGCTTCATCGCAGGCGTCACGGCTCCCGCCGGCAAGCGCATGGGCCACGCCGGCGCGCTGATCTCCGGCGGCGCCGACACCGCCGACGCGAAGCTCGAGATCATGGAAGCCTGCGGCTTCACGGTCACGCGCAACCCGTCGGAAATGGGCAAGCTGCTCAAGGGCCTGCTCTAAGCCGAGTTTGTTGAAACCGGCGGTTTCGCGGCGTTGCGCCGTGAAACTGAACGGAAGCTTGCTGGCCTTGGGTAGACTCCCGGTCAGCGGAAACAGGAGCCTGCGGGCTCCTTTTCTTTTGCCGGCCCGACTGCCAACGCGCGACCACACGTGGACATCCTCCTGACAACCGAGTTCTGGGCCGCCCTCGGCGCAATCATCCTGGCCAACGTGCTGCTGTCGGGAGACAACGCCGTGGTCATCGCCATGGCGGCGCGCGGGCTGCCGGCGAACCGGCAGAAGCAGGCCATCGTCTTCGGCAGCGGCGCGGCGATCGCCATGCGCATCGTGTTGACGCTGATCGCCGTGAAGATGCTCGGGCTGCCGTGGCTGAAGCTGGTGGGCGGGCTGGCGCTGCTGTGGATCGGCGCCAAGCTCATGTCGGACGAAGAGGAGCAGCACGACCATGCCGCCCAGCCGGTGGGCATCGGCGCGGCGGTGCGCACGATCCTGCTGGCCGACCTGGTGATGAGCCTGGACAACGTGCTGGCGGTGGCCGCGGCCGCGCACGGCAATACGCTGCTGCTGGTCGTCGGCTTGGCGGTCAGCATCCCGCTGATCGTGTTCGGCAGCACGCTGATCCTGAAGATCATGGATCGCTTTCCGGTCATCATCACCGCCGGCGCCGCGCTGCTCGGCTGGCTTGCAGGCGAGATGATGCTCACCGACCCGGCGCTGCACCAGTGGGTGGCGCAGGTGCCGGAATCGGCGGTGCGCATCGCCGGCGTGGTCGGCGCCGTGGTGGTGGTCATCCTGGGCAAACTGCTCCAGCGGCGGGCCAGCCGCCGCGCCTGAAGGCGGCTCCAGCTCGACAGCGCGTGACGAATGCCGCAGGGATCGAGCCTGCGACGTGGTCCGGGTTGACGACCGCGCCGACTGCCGCCACCCTTGCAAGATGCCGCGTTCCGCGCTCCCCAAGCCAACGCCGTCGACCCCGGCGGCGCCCCCGGCGTGGTTCCGCTTGAAACGCATGTTCGGGCTCGCGGCCGGCACCGCCGCGCAGCCCAATGGCCGCGACGGCCAGGCCGGCCCTGGCGCCGCGGCGGCGGCCATGCCCAAGGTCACCGACTACGAACTGCGCCATGTGATCGCCCGCAACGACCGGGCGACGATCTACCAGGCGACCGAGCGCGGCACCGGCCGGCTGATTGCGCTCAAGACCGTGCGCATCGGCAATACCAGCGGCACCGACCGCGGCCTGTGGCGCGAGCGCTTCCTGCGCGAAGCGCAGGCAGCCGCCCGCCTGAAGCACGAATACATCGTCGCGGTGCTTGCGGGCGGCGTGCAGGGCGAGGGCGACGCCACCACCGGCTGGCTGGCGATGGAATGGGTGCATGGCACCGACATGTCGCGCTACGCCTGCGCCAACCGCTTGCTGCCCGAGGGCGTGGTCGTCGGCATCTGCCAGCGCGTCGCGCTGGCGCTCGACCTGGCGCATCGGGCCGGCATCGTCCACCGCGACATCAAGCCGTCCAACGTCCTGTTCGATCCCACCACGGGCACCGTCAAGGTGACCGACTTCGGTTCCGCCCGCGTGGCCGACACCGCCGCCACGCGCAGCGGGGTCATGCTGGGCACCCCGGCCTACATGGCCCCGGAGCAGCTGACCGGCGCCGACGCGACGCCCCAGGGCGATCTGTACGCGCTGGGCGTGCTGCTCTTCGAGCTGTTGATCGGGCGCCGCCCGTTCGAGGCCGATTCCATGGGCGACCTGCTCGCGCGCATCGCCCACCAGACGCCGCCCCGCGTGCGCATGCTGCGCCCAGAGCTGCCTGCGCTGCTGGACGACATCGTCGCGCGCCTGCTGGCCAAGGCGCCCGGCCTGCGCCAGGAAAGCGCGCACCAGCTCGCCCTGGAGCTGCGTCTCGCACGCCAGCAATGCGCGGCCGCCGAGCCCGGCAGCGCCGCCGCGGAATGGCCCGATACGGCTCCCGGATACGATCCCCTGGACCACTCGACGGCATCGCACCCATTCCAGGGCACAATCGCCAGCTAACACGCGCGAATCCCCTGGTTCGCCGCCTCCTGCCGTCCTCATGATCCTTGAGTTCTTCAGCGTTACTGACACCGGCCGCGCACGCCGCAATAACGAAGACTCCGTGGCGCTCGACGAAGCCGGGCGCATCGCGGTGCTGGCCGACGGCATGGGCGGGTACAACGCGGGCGAAGTGGCGAGCGGGATGGCCTCGGAGCGCGTCAAGAGCGAGCTGGCGCAACGGCTGAGGCCATTGGGCGCGACGCCCACAGACGCCGAGATCAAGACCGCGCTGCTGGACGCCGTCGACAGCGCCAATCGCGAGGTGTACGACGCCGCGATGTCGCATCCCGAATATGCCGGCATGGGCACGACGCTGGTCGTCGCGCTCTATCGGGGCGACCGCCTGTGGCTGGGCCACATCGGCGATTCGCGCGGCTACCGTTTCCGCAACGGCCACCTCGAACAGCTCACGCGCGACCACTCGCTGCTGCAGGAGCAGATCGACGCCGGCCTGATCACCGCGGAACAGGCGGCCTATTCGATGCACAAGAATCTGGTTACACGTGCAGTCGGGGTCGATGAGCTCGTCGACCTCGAAATACACGATTATCCGGTCGAGCCCGGCGACCTGCTGTTGATGTGTTCCGACGGCCTGTCCGACATGCTCTCCGACGAGCAGATCGAACAGCTGTTGCGCACCAACGACAGCCTGCCGACAGCGGGTGCGATGCTGGTACAGGCTGCAAATGCGGCCGGCGGGCGAGATAATATTGCGGTGATACTGGCGCGCGCCAAGCCGGGCACCCGGGACTCAGGGAAGTCCTGGTGGTCGTTCTGGCGCTGACCGCCGCTGCAAACCCGGACGATGAATTACAAAGAGCGCTGCGGCGTTTCCGACAAGCGGTCATCAGGCCGCGTGAGAAACTGAGGTTTTCAATGGGCAAACTCGTCGTCTCGCTCGATAACGTCGTGATCAAGGAATTCCAGATCACGAAGGAGCGCACCACGCTCGGCCGCCGGCCGTACAACGACATCGTGATCGACAACCTCGCCGTCAGCGGCGAGCACGCGGTGCTGACCGCGGCGCAATCCGATGTGTTCATCGAAGACCTCAACAGCACCAACGGCACCTACATCAACGGCAAGGCCGTCAAGAAGCAGCTCCTGTCCAACAACGACGTGGTCGAGGTCGGCAAGTACCGCATCAAGTTCCTCGCCGAAGACGCCGAGGACTACGAAAAGACGATGATCCTGCGCCCGGGCGCGTTCGGCCGCGCGCCGGGTGTGGTCGGCACGCCGGCCGCCGCCTCGGCACCGGCTGCCGGCCCGGCATCGATCAAGGTGCTCAACGGCGGCGCCGCCGGCCGCGAAGTGCTCCTGACCAAGGTCGTGACCACGGTCGGCAAGCCTGGCGTGCAGGTGGCCTCTGTCACCAAGCGTCCGGGCGGCTACGTGCTGTCGCACGTCGAAGGCTCGCGCCGCCCCAGCGTCAACGGCCAGCCGGTCGGCGAGGAGTCGATCTCGCTGAAGCACGGCGACATCATCGACCTGGCCGGCACCCAGATGCAGTTCGTGCAGAACTGAGATCCTGCCGGCCGCGCACGGCGGCCCGACGCCGCTACCGCTATCCGCCCCCGACGCGCCGCCCGCGGTGCCGGCGGGTACCCCGCAAGGCCCTCGTCAAGGCCCGAAAACAGCTCGACACACTCTAATCGCCCGCTGCGTGGCGGATTGCGCACTGTCGAGTTCTCCCTACGGGAGCGCGCGGAAAATCGCCTCGTTTCATGAACAACTTGGCCTTTGGCGCCTTGCATGCGATGCGCTGCCCGGGCACCATGAGAATCGTCTGCGGGAGGTGGCGTCACCGTCCGCGTGCGCTGTCGTCCGCGGGCGACTGACCGAGCTGCTCGCCGCCCGGCCGGCCTCGCTGCAGCTGCATGCGCCGGCCCGCACCGGCTCGCCGCCGAACGAGCCCAAATACAAGAATTCCCACGTTGACCTCCTCGAGTCACCCTCCGCGTGATGCCCGCATGAAAATCCAGGTCCTCGGCTGCTCCGGGTCGATCGCGCGCGACAGCCGCACCACCAGCTTCCTGCTCGACGAAGACGTGCTCATCGACGCCGGCACGGGCGTGGGCGATCTCTCGCTCGACGCGCTCGAACGCATCGACCACATCCTGCTGACGCATTCCCACCTGGACCACGTGCTGGGCGTGCCCTTGCTGGCCGACAGCGTGCTGCGCCGACGCCAGCGCCGCGGCGCCCCGCCCATCGAGGTCCACGCGCTGCCCGAGACGCTGGCGGTCTTGCGCGATCACCTGTTCAACAACCACCTGTGGCCTGATTTCACCCGGCTGCCGACGGCCGAATATCCGGTGCTGCGCTTCGTGCCCTTGGCGGTCGGCGATGTCCTCGAGCTCGGTGAGCGGCGTGTCGAGGTTCTCAGCGCGCGCCACTCCGTGCCGGCCTGCGGCTTCGCCGTCCACGGCGCGGGCCCCGGGCGCGGGGCCTGGGTCTTCAGCGGCGACACCGGCCCCAACCCGCCGTTCTGGGAGCGCATATCGCAATTCGCGGTGGCACACATCGTCATCGAGACGGCGTTCAGCGAGCCCGAGTGCGGCCTGGCCAGGACCAGCGGCCACCACTGCCCCAGCTCCCTCGCCGCGGAGCTGGCGGGCGCGCCGCCGGACGCGCGCATCTACATCACCCACATCAAGCCGGGTGAGATCGACGCTGTCATGGCCGGTCTGCGCGCATTGAACCAGCACCGACCCTTGATGGAACTGCTCAAGGGGGACACGTTCGATTTCTGACTTCCTTGCGCGAGCCGTTCGGCGCGAAACGTGAAATCGTTCACGATGCGTCCCTTCGGTGGCTGCGCACCCCGTTGCCACGGCCGGTGCGACGGGTCTTCGGAATGGCAATTGCTTGGCGTTTCAGCTTGTAAGGCCCAGCAACAGGACAGCCCGCCATTTCCCGGCGGCGCGCCTCCTTCCGGAGTACGAGATCATGCCCAGCAGCCTCCAGCGAGGATTCACACTCATCGAACTGATGATCGTCGTGGCAATCGTCGGCATCCTCGCGGCCATTGCGCTGCCGGCTTACAACACCTACGCCACGCATGCAAAGATCTCCGAGGTCATCCTCGCTGCGTCTGGGTGCCGCACCACCGTCGCCGAGGTGTACCAGACTGCGTCCTCGGCGCCGGCGGCAGGCAGCTGGGGATGCGAAAGCGCCTCCCAGACCGGCAAGTACGTGGGCTCCGTCGCCACCGATGGCAACGGCGTGATCACCGTCACCACGCCGAACCTGGCGTCGGTCCCGCCCGAGATCCGCAACATGTCGCTCGACTTCATTCCGGTGCTGGAAGACGGCGTGACCGCCATGACCACCGCCTCCAATCTTGGCCAAGCGGTGCGAGGCTTTCGTTGCACGCCCCATGCGACCAACGGCATTCCCATCCGCTATCTGCCCAGCAGTTGCCGTTGAACAAGCGCGTGACAATTTTTGTCATGCCGCCGGAATCAGGACAGGCTTTGTCACCGCGAGGTGACCATTCTCGTCGTCGACCGTGCATAAATCACGGCGCTCCTGCGGGGAAAAGCTGGCACGGCATTCGCATGGTTCCATTCGCAAATCTCGTTTTCCCTTCCCATTAGGAGTTCTCCATGAAGCGCAATGTCCAACAGGGTTTCACCCTCATCGAACTGATGATCGTCGTGGCGATCATCGGCATCCTGGCTGCCGTCGCCCTGCCGGCCTACAAGTCGTACACCCTGAAGGCCAAGGTTTCTGAAGTCATCCTGGCGGCCAGCGGCTGCCGTACCACGGTCGCCGAAGTGTTCCAGACCGCTTCGTCGGCGCCGGGCACGGGCAACTGGGGCTGCGAAAGCACCTCTGCCACCGGCAAGTACGTGGCATCCGTGGCCGTCGACAACACGACGGGCGTGATCACCGTCACCACCCCCTCCACGATTGCTGGCGCCGCTGAAATCCAGGGCAAGACGCTGACCCTGACGCCGAAGAACGCCGCAGGCAACGCGCCCGCCATCGGCGACCAAGTCGCGACGTTCACCTGCTCGTCGCCCTCCGGCACTGGCATCCCGCAGCAATACCTGCCGGCTTCCTGCAAGTAATTTGCAAGCCTCCTGGCTCGCTCAGAAAAGGTGCCGCGCGGCACCTTTTTTTTGACTTGTCGAACCCTCCCGCCCCGCAGCGGGGAGAGCCCTGCGGCATGTATCGTCGCGCCGCGCCGGATCATGACCGGCCGGCGCGCAAGCGTCTCCGGCCCGTCAGAGGCGTCATGCGTCCATCCTCCCCACGTCCTGGCTCCAACAGGTTTTTCCCATGCGCTGGATCGCGTTCTTCTTTGCCATCAGTGTGAGCCTGCTCCTGAACGAGCCGCTTCCTCCCTTCGTGACGATGACGAACCAACTGGCCGCCATCATCGGTTGGGGTCTGCTGCTGTTGCTGGTGCCGACGCGGCTGCTGAGTCGGCCGGCACTGCGAACCCTGCAGCCGTTGTTGCTGGCCTTGGCCGTCGTCGCCGCGGCATGCGTCCTGTCCATCGGCACCGGCCGGCTGCCGTCGTCGCCGGGCATCGTCCAACTCGGCATGATCGGCCTGGCTGCCTGCCTGGCGCTTCACGGCGCGAGCGCCGCCGAGCACGGGGCCATGCGATCCTTTGTCCCGTTCGCAGGAGTGCTCGCCGGCACGGGGGCTGCGAGCGCGGCCGTGGCCGTGGTGCAGATCGTCGCCTATCGTCACATCGACAATTCCTTCATCGCGTTGCCCCTCCAGCCCGGTCGCGCTGCGGGCAATATCGGCCAGGCCAACCAATTCGCGGACACGCTTCTTTGGGCGCTGGTGGCGCTCGTGCCGCTGGCGCAGCATCTGAGCGCCGCCAGCCGGCACGCCGGCAAGATTCTCGCGGCGCTCGGGCTTGTTGCGTTGTTCTATCTGCTGGGGATCGTGCTGACGGGATCGCGCACCGCCATGGTCGCCCTGCTGATCCTGGCGGTATGGGGTCTGTGGGACCGTCAGCTCGAGCGTCATGCGCGCGTCGCGCTGGTATGCAGTCCCATCGTGGCACTGCTGATGCAGTGGCCGGTCCATGCCTGGTTGGCGCATCAGGGGCTCGAATTATCGGCGCTCACGCGGGACGAAGGCGGCGTCAGCTCCTTTCGCACCGAAATCTGGCGACAGGCGCTGGCGATGATCGGTGACCAGCCGTGGCTCGGCGCGGGGTGGGGCCAGCTGAACTTCGAATGGACCCTGACACCGTTCGCCAATCGGCAAATGGGGTTCGTGGACAACGCCCACGACCTGCCCTTGCATCTCGCGGTGGAGATCGGCATCCCCGCTGCCCTGTTGGTCCTGGGCCTGCTCGTCTGGGCCCTGGCCTCGGCATTTCGCAGGGCTGCCCGCGTGGCCGGCCCGACCGGCGTCAGCGCCCGGACGGCCCTGGTCATGGTGACGATCATCGGCTTCCACAGCATGCTCGAATACCCGTTGTGGTATGGATACCTGCTTCTGCCGACCGCGTGGGCCTGGGGCTTCGGAACTTGCGCCGGCGCACGGGACGAAGCGTCGGATCCGCAGACTGCACCCGTGGCCGCCACCTGGCGCGCCTGGCACGTGATCGGGCTCATGATGGTCGTCATCGGCGGGTCTGCCTGGCTCGACTACCGCAACATCGTCTCGCTGTACCAACCCACGATAAACGCTCTGCCGTTTGACGAGCGCATCCGTCACGCCCAGGAGAGCCCGCTGTTCTCCTATCAAGGCGACTACGTCGCGCTCACCAGCCTGCCGCCGACTCCAGCCATGCTGCCGGCGTTCGAGCGGTCCGCCCACGTCTTCTTGAATGCCCGTCTCCTGTATGCCTGGGCGAACGTGCTCGAGCAGCAAGGCCAGACCGACAAGGCGCGTTACCTCGCCGCGCGGCTGCGGGAGTTCGATCTGCCGGGGCCGAAACCGTGGTTCGCGCCCTGCGACGATCCGGCAGTGAAGGCCAAGCCGTTCCAGTGCCTGCCGCCCGAGCGTCCTGTCAGCTGGCACGATTTCAAATAGGCGAGGGCGGCATCGGCTGGGCGGTGCCTTCCCGGATTCGAGTAACCTCGGAAGGATTTTCGAGCCTCGCCGCCGAGCTGGCCATGCCAGCGGGCCACTTATCCTTCCGCCAATGATCCGTCCAAACACCTCTGGCGGCGGCGCGAGCCTCCGCGCCGCCGCCTATGCGATCGCATTGATCCTGCCGCCGTTGCTGGCCTATAACCGCACGCCTTCGGCGACGCAGCTCAACGAGCTGCTGTGCATTTTCGGGTGGGGGTTGTGCCTGCTGACTGCCAGCCGACGCTCGCCCGGCACCGTGCGCCATCGCGCGCTGTCGTCGCTTTTCGCGGCCCTGAGCATCCTGGGCCTGTGCATCGCCGCGTCATGGACGATCGGATCGCTGCCGACGTCGCTGGCCTTGCCCCCGCTGCTGACCCTGGTGGTCGCCGGCTTCGTCGCGGCCCTGGGCGCGCGCGTCGCGCAGGGCGGCGACGAGGACGGCCTGGAATCGTTCGCGCCGTTTGCCTGGGGCATGCTGGCCGTCGGCGTGCTCAGTGCGCTGGTCGCCATCATCCAGGTCTACATCCCCAAGCTCGCGGACGGCAATCTCATCGCGCCTTCCGGCATTCCCGGACGCGCCGTGGGCAACCTGCGCCAGCCGAACCATCTGGCCAGCCTGCTGGTCTGGTCGGTGATCGTGCTTGTGCCGCTGGTGGAATGGCGGCACATCCCGCGCGCGCTCGGCGCGGCGTTGGGACTGCTGCTGATGGGCGGGGTGGTGCTCAGCGGCTCGCGCACCGGGCTGTACGGCGGCACGCTGGTGCTGGTCACGTGGGGCGTGCTTGACGCGCGCCTGTCGCGCGCCACGCGCATCGCCCTGGTGTCCACCATCGTGTTTCCCATCGGCATCCAGGCCTGGCAGTGGCTCAGCCTGCACACGTCCTTCATGCCGCACGCGGTCGGCACGGCCACCCGCGCCTCGGATGGCGACAGTTCGCATTTCGCAATCTGGCGCAACACCCTCGAGATGATTCGCCAGCAGCCGTGGCTGGGCGTGGGCTGGGGCGAGTTCAACTTCGCCTGGACGCTGACGCCGTTCCCGCACCGCCCGGTCGCCTTCTTCGACCATACCCACGACTTGCCGCTGCAATTCATCGTCGAACTGGGCCTGCCGCTGGCGACGCTGGTGCTGTGCCTGCTGGTGTGGGCGCTTTGGCAGGGACTGGTGCGCGCCCTGTCGACCCAGGGCGAGGCCGGACACGGCGCACGCGCGGCCTGGGTGATGGTCGTGATGATCGCCGTGCACAGCCTCGACGAATATCCGCTCTGGTACGCCTACTTCCTGCTGCCGGCCGCCTGGGCCTGGGGCTTCACCCTGGGCTTCGGCCCTGCGCCGCGGCCGGCAACCGAGCCGGCATTGAGCGGCATCGTGGGCGGCCGTCCGATCGACCCCGGCAAGCTGGTGCGCCTGAGCAGCGAGGGTTCCAGCCTGCGCTGGTTCGGCGTCGGAATGATCGTGGTGGCGGCGCTCTCCACGTGGGACTACTGGCGCGTCTCGACGATCTTCGTCGACGATCCCGGCTTGCCGCCGCTGGCCGAACGCATCTCGGCGGGCCAGAGCAGCCCGTTCTTCGCCCACCATGCCGACTATGCCGACGCCACCACCGCCGATCCGCCGTCCAAGGCTCTCGGCGCGTTCGAGCGCGCCACGCACTCGCTCCTGGACAGCCGCCTCATGATGGCCTGGGCCGACGCGCTGGCCGAAAGCGGCCAGACCGAGCGCGCGCGCTACCTGGTCGCCCGCCTGAAGGAATTCAACAAGCCCGACGCCGAGGAGTTCTTCGCCCCCTGCGCGGACGAGACCGTGCAGGCCAAGCCCTACCAGTGCCAGCCGGAGCCCACGGGGCTGAGCTGGCGCGATTTCCGCTGAGACCCGGCAGGCCCGCGACGCGGACCTCGTCGTCCCCCATGCGGCTCAAGGATGGGTCCAAGACCCCGACTTGCCGCCGTGCTTCTCCAGCACCCGGATGCCCTCCATCACCATGCCGCGGTCGATGGCCTTGACCATGTCGTAGACGGTCAGCAGGCCGACCTGGACGGCGGTCAGGGCCTCCATCTCGACGCCTGTGCGGCCCAGGGTCTCGGCCTGCACGGTGCAGTGCACGGCGCCGGCGGCCGCGTCGAGCGTGAACTCAACCTGCACGTGGGTCAGCGGCAGCGGGTGGCACAGCGGGACGAGCTCGGACGTGCGCTTGGCGGCCTGGATCGCGGCGATGCGCGCGACGCCCAGCACATCACCCTTGCTGGCGCTGCCGGCGGCGATCGCAGCGAACGTGGCGGGCTGCATGCGGATGGAGCCGGTGGCGCGGGCGACGCGCCGCGTCTCGGCCTTGGCGCCGACGTCGACCATGTGGGCCTGGCCCTGGGCGTCGAAATGCGTGAGGCCGGCGGCGGCGGGGGAGGCAGGCGAATCGTTCATGGAACCTTGCGAGGAGGGCGGTGATCCGACGGCGGACAAGCGCGAATGCTCGCCGAAAGCGGCGCGCTACATGGCCGATACACGGCGGTGTCATCATAGCGACCGCGTGCCGCGCATCGGCCGCCGAACCGACCGGACAGGAAAGCCTTCCCCTTGCGTCTGAAAATCGCCCCTCTCGCCGCTGTGGCCTGTCTCGCGCTGAACCTGTTCACGGCGTCCGCGGCGCCTGCCGCCCCGTTGAACCTGCCGGCGCTCGGCGAGGCCGAGGGCGACGAGTTCAGCATCGACGACGAGAAGAAGATGGGCGATCAGATCATGCGCCAGATCCTGCCCGATCCGGCCGTCATCGACGACCCGGTGCTGTATCAATACCTGATGTCGATCTTCGGCCCGCTTCACAAGGCCGCGCTGAGGCTGGGCAACATCAGCCCCGAGCAGGAAGAGAAGCTGGCCTGGCAGCCCTTCCTCGTCAACGACACCGAGTTCAACGCGTTCGCGCTGCCGGGCGGCTACATGGGGGTCAACCTCGGGTTGATCGCGCAGGCCGGTTCGCGCGACGAGATGGCGTCTGTTCTGGGCCACGAGCTGTCGCACATCACGCAGCGTCACATCGCGCGCAGCATGGTGGCCAACAAGCACCAGAGCATGGTGTCGCTGGCCGCGATGCTGGTCGGCCTGCTGGCATCGGCCAAGTCGCGCAACGGCGACGTGCCGATGGCGGTGATCCAGGGCAGCCAGGCCGCCGCGGCCACCGCCCAGCTGACGTTCTCGCGCCAGATGGAAACCGAGGCCGACACCTTCGGCCAGCAGGTCATGACCGACGCCGGCTTCTCGCCGTCCGGCATGGCCGACATGTTCGGCCGGCTCGAGAACGTGAGCCGGCTCAACGACAACAACCAGTACCCCTGGCTGCGCTCGCACCCGCTGACGATCGAGCGCATCGCCGCCGCGCGCCTGCGCGCGCACGAGGGCGCGCCGCAGGATCCGGCCAACAGCCACCTCACCGAGCACTCGCTGATGCGGGCCCGTGCCCGCGCGTTGATGGACACCTCCGACGTGGCGCTGCGCCGCATGCAGGGCCAGGCGCGCCTGAACGCGCCGCTCAACGGCGCCGAGCGGCTGGGCACGCTCTACGGCGGCGCGCTCGCCTCGATCGAACTGCGCGACTTCGACTCGGCCACCCGCATGATCGCCGCGGCCGAGGAGCTGCTGGCGCAGCATGCCAGTCTGGTGGCGCAGCAGCAGAGTGCTGCGCCGTTGCCGCCGGCGCCGCCTGCCCAGGTGGTGGTCACGCCGCAGCTCTATCCGATCGAGCCCGAGGTGGCGCGCGACTTCGCGCTGCTGCGCGTGCAGGAAGCGGTGGGCAAGCGTTCATCCAGCGAGATCGTCGCGTCCATCGCCGCGCTCGGCGACGACCATTCGCGCCCGGCCACGATGGCGCGCGCCGACGCCGCGATCGGGCGCGCCGCCGCGCGCGATCCGGCCGCGGGTGCAGCGCTGCAGCAGTGCGTGGAATCGCTGCAGACCTGGGTCGCGGAGCGTCCGCGCGACGTGCTTGCCTGGACGCTGCTGTCGCAGTGCGCCGAGCCGCTCGGCCAGAAGCTGCGGGCCATCCGAGCCGAGGCCGAAGCGCATGCCGCGCAGGGCGACCTGGTCGGGGCGATCGACCGGATGCGGGCCGGCCAGAAGCTGACGCGCACCGGCCGCCTCGACTTCGTCGAGGCGTCGATCATCGACTCGAGGCTGCGCGAGCTCGAGGCCGAGCGCCGCGAATTGATGAAGAACAGGCGCGGCCGCGACAGCGAACAGTGAGACGGCTGGGCGCCTGAGTCCTGGCCGGACGCGCCGGCCTCCTGCGCGCCCCCTAGTCCTCGAACAGGTGCTCGATGGCGACGTCGATGATGGTCGAGGCGATGCTGTAGATCAGCGAGCCGATCAGCGCCGAGCCGAAGCCGTCCACGTGGAAGCCGGCCAGCAGGCCCGCGGCGGCCCAGAACATCAGCGCGTTGATCACGAACAGGAACAGGCCGAGCGTCAGCACGGTCACGGGCAGCGTCAGCAGCACCAGCAGCGGCCGCACCAGGATATTGAGCAGGCCCAGCACGAGCGCGGCGACCAGCGCGGCGCCGAAGCTGTTGACCGAGACGCCGGGAGACAAGTGCGCCACGAGCAACAGCGCGGCGGCCAGCAACAGCCAGCGAACGATGAGTTTCATGACGTGGACGAAAGGTGGAGTGCGTCGGATTGTGAGGCAAGCTCGTGCCGTCCGTCACGCATCGGGCCGCCGCGAAAGCCGCCTTCGCGAGGGGCACCGGACCTGCAGGCGGCGTGCCCGGCGGCGCGCTGCGTGCGGGACAACCCGCATCGGCGGCGCAAATGGGCGGCCGCACGACACCGTCCGGCGTCCGCCGCAGCAACGTGCGGCAATTCGCAAAATACCGCCAGGGGTATATCGATATCGGCGCTCATCGCTCCTCTACGGGGCCGAATGACGCCTCCACGAGACAAAAACTTGCTTTTCCCTCGTGAGAATGCTGATTTTCATAGGTGCGGTGGCTTCTCACGCACTGCATGAGGCAGTACCATTCGTTTCGCTGAGGCCTGCAGAGAAAAGAGAGTTCATGCGACGCTCACCCAGACCCTGGCACATCAAAACCTCTTGATGGAGAGAATCAACATGGCAACTGCAACGAAGAAGGCTCCGGCCAAGAAGGCTCCGGCCAAGAAGGCCGCTCCGGCGGCGAAGAAGGCTGCACCGGCAAAGAAGGCCGCTGCTCCCGCAAAGAAGGCGGCGCCGGCCAAGAAGGCGGCTGCTCCGGCGAAGAAGGCCGCTCCGGCCAAGAAGCGCACTCCGAACGCCGCGTTCATGAAGGCGATGACGCCTTCGCCGACGCTGGCGGCCGTGATCGGCTCCACGCCGATCCCGCGCACCGAAGTCACCAAGAAGGTGTGGGAGTACATCAAGAAGAACGGCCTGCAGGACAAGGCCAAGCGCACGATGATCAACGCCGACGCCAAGCTGAAGGAAATCTTCAAGAAGGCGCAAGTCTCGATGTTCGAGATGACCAAGCTGATCAACAGCCACCTGAGCTGATCGTTCCCGGGCCGCCCCCGGCGGCCACCGGCGAAAGCTTCCTGAAACCGGCGCCGCGACGCAAGTCGCTGCGCCGGTTTTTTCTTGGCCGCCGCACTGGGCGCATCGGCCGCCTGCGACTCGCGAAATAAATCTCCCGCTTCGTGCGATGGAAGTCACGTAACGACATGTGACCCGCAGGCAGAATGCGCGACAGGAGTGCGGCCCGTTGCGACGCGATCGAGGCCGGCCCATACAAACATCGTTGTTGAGGTCGGATTGAGATACGAAATGAGCATCCAGCGCAGCGCGGAGCTGCTGCGCCAGGCCGTGCCGTGGATGGCGCGCCAGCGGGCCGGACTGCATCCGGTGAGCTACGCCATCTGGTTCGACTACGTCGCCCGCACCAACCCGGCCTTGAGTGCCGCCATCGACGAGCACCTGGCGCGCGAGGGCGCGCTCGACGAGTTCGCCACCCAGGAGCTTTTCAAGCGCCACGTCGCCGACGTCGACCCCGAGACCGCCCAGCGCGTGGTCGACCAGCTCCAGCACGTGCTCGGCGGCATCGGCGACTCGGCCGGCGCCGCCGGATCCCACGCCGCGCGCTACGGCGCTTCGCTGGCTCGGCTGGCCATCGCGCTGGTGCAGGGAGATACGGTCAGGGGTATCGGAGCCGACGCCGACCCCGGCGTCGCCCGCAACGGACCGGTGCCGCGCAGGCTGGCCGACGTCGTGGCCGAGGTGATCGCCGATACCGGCACGATGCGCAGCCAGATCGGCAGCCTGCAGCAGCGGCTGGCAGACAGCCGGCGCGAGATCGACCGCCTGCGCGACGAGGTGCGCAGCGCCCGCGAGGAATCGCTGCGCGACGCGCTGACGGGCTTGTCCAACCGGCGCGCCTTCGACCAGGCGCTCGCCGCCTGCCTGGCACGCCCGACGCAGGCTGCTTCAGCGGCCGAGGGGCGCGGCCCGTGGCTGCTGGTGTCCGACGTCGACCGCTTCGGACCCATCAACGAGGCTTACGGGCGCGATTTCGGCGACCGCGTCCTCAAGACGGTCTCCGACGCGATGCGTTCGCTGGTCCCTGCGGGCGCGACGCTGGCGCGCCTGGGAGGCGAGGTCTTCGGGCTGCTGGTGCCCGAGCTGGACGCCGGCGGAGCGCTGGCGCTCGCGCAGGCCCTGCGCGCCCACATCGGCAGCGCCCGCATCCGCCGGCCGGGCCAGGGCGAGGCCGAGCGCGTGACGCTGTCGGTGGGCGTGGCCGCGGCGCGTCCGGACGAGGCGCCGCTGGCCCTGATGGAGCGCGCCGGCGCGGCATTGCGCCAGGCCAAGCTCGCCGGTCACGACCGGGTGGTCAGCGCCTAGCGCCTCTGCCCGGCCGGGCCCGTCACTCGTCCAGCAGCCGGGCCAGGTACAGCCCGGTGTGACTTTCCGCGCAGGCCGCCACGTCCTCCGGCGTGCCCTCCACCACCACGCGGCCGCCGCCGGCGCCGCCTTCGGGGCCCATGTCGATGACCCAGTCGGCGGTCTTGATGACGTCCAGGTTGTGCTCGATCACGACGATCGTGTTGCCGGCGTCGCGCAACTGGTGCAGCACCGTCAGCAGCAATTGGATGTCGGCGAAGTGCAGGCCGGTGGTGGGCTCGTCCAGGATGTAGAGCGTGCGGCCGGTGTCGCGCTTGCTCAGTTCGAGCGCCAGCTTGACGCGCTGCGCCTCGCCGCCGGAGAGCGTGGTCGCGCTCTGGCCCAGCGTGATGTAGCCCAGGCCCACGTCCAGCAGCGTCTGCAGCTTGCGCGCGATGTTGGGCACCGCGGAAAAGAACTCGAGGGCGTCCTCCACCGTCAGCTCCAGCACCTGGGCGATGTGCTTGCCCTTGTAGAGCACTTCGAGCGTCTCGCGGTTGTAGCGCTTGCCGTGGCAGATGTCGCAGGGCACGTAGACGTCGGGCAGGAAGTGCATCTCCACCTTCAGCACGCCGTCGCCCTGGCAGCTCTCGCAGCGGCCGCCCG
>Ga0209759_1001086_pt1 | contig 17708 bp, 18 predicted proteins | sample AraplaCL_Col_mMS_FD_184261 | JGI IMG/M metagenome (GOLD analysis project Ga0209759, IMG submission 184261) | Arabidopsis root microbial communities from the University of North Carolina, USA - plate scrape CL_Col_mMS (SPAdes) (version 2) | ecosystem: Host-associated > Plants > Roots >...
CCCGCCGGCCTGCGCGCAGAAGCCGTGCACCTGGCTCAGCCCCAGGCCCGAGCCGGCCTCGTTCATGCGCGTGGTGAAGAACGGCTCGAACACGCGCGGCAGCACGTCTGGCGCGATACCGACGCCCGTGTCGGCGACGCCGATGGCCACCATCGACGTCCCGTCCTCGGAGGCGCCTTCGTTGCGCGCGCTGATGCGCAGCCGCCCGCCCGCGGGCATCGCGTGCTTGGCGTTCAGGGCCAGGTTGATCAGCGCCAGTTCCAGCTCCGCGACGTCGACGCTGATCGGGCACACGTCCGGCTCGACCGTGATCTCCATCGCGATGCGCGAGCCGAGCGTGCTGCGCAACAGGCCTTCGGCGCCGGGCAGCCACGATTGCAGCGAGATGATCTCGGGGCGCAGCGCCTGCCTGCGCGAGAAGGACAGCAGCTGGCGCGTCAGCCGGGTGCCCGACTGCACGGCGCGTGTCATCGCCTGGACATGACGCTCCTCGCCCAGCTCCGGGTGCAGGTGCCGGTGCACGTGCAGGCTGCTGCTGACGATGGCCAGCAGGTTGTTGAAGTCGTGCGCCACGCCGCCGGTGAGCTGGGCCAGCGTCTCCAGCTTCTGGCTCTCCAGCATGCCTTTCTCGGCAGCGGCGCGGCGCCGAACGGCGTCGTTGAGGGCGGCGGTGATGGACTGTTCGCGCCGCGTCTTGCGCAGGGCCACCAGCGACACGTAGCTCAGGCCCGCCGTCACAGGAACCAGCAGCCCCGCCAGCAGGCCCACGAAGCGCCACCAGCCCGCCAGCATCGCATCGCGGCTGACGCCGGCCACCACGTACAGCGGATAGTTGCCAACCCGCTGGAAGCTGACGAAGCGGCGCTGGCCGTCGCGCGGCGACGTCGTCTCGATGTGGCCTTCCAGGTCGCCGCTCTTGACAAGGGCGTAGACCTCGTCGTTCATGGGCGTGCGCGGCGGCCCGCCTTGCACGCCCGTGCGCGGCCAGTCGGCCAGGATCGTGCCGTCGGTGCGCACGAGCGCGAAGCGCGTGAGCGTCGGATTCTCGACCGCCAGCGAGCGGTAGTAGTCGCTGAAGAACTCGGGCGACAGCGACACCGCGACGATGCCCGCGAACCGGCCGTCCGCCGCTTGGCGGCGGATTGTCGCGTTGAGCAGCCGCAGGCCGCTCTGGCGGCCCGTCAGCACTTCGCTGATGCCCAGCGGCACCGGCGTCCTGCGCTGCTGCTGGAAGTACGCCCTGTCGTCCACCGCTGCGGTGCGGTCGACGGGATAGCGGTCGCTGCGGGCGATCGCGCGGCCGTCCGCGTCCCAGACGTTCAGGTTCACGATCGCGGGCAGGCCGGCCACCATGTCGGCCAGCCGCGCGTGGATCTCGGCTTCGCGCGCGCGCAGCGACGCGTCCTCGCCGCGGGCGGCCTGGTCCGCGCGATGGGCGATCTGCTCGGCGATCTCGAAGGTGTGCTGTGCCTGGCCGCGCACGAGCGTCGCGGCACGGCCGGAGGCCGCCTGCGCCTCGGCCACCGCGTGTTCGTAGCCCCACCATGACGCCGCGACGAAGGCCGTGATCGGCACCAGCACGGCACCCCACAGCACGGCGCGCAGCCAGGTCTCCAGCGGCGTGGCGACGCTGGTCTCGGCGGCGTCGTCCGCAACCGGCGCCTGCCCGCCGCGTGCCCGCAGGTTCGCGAACAGGCTGATGAAGATGGCCACGAGGCAGAACGCGCCCACGTGCATCGGGCGGTCGGCCGGGTCCAGCGTGGGCGGGATCCACGGCTCCGAGGCCACCAGCGCGGTCGCGAAAGCCACGCACAGGCCCGAGGCCATGCCCCACATCGACGCGGCCAGCACGATTGCCGGATAGGCCAGCACGAACGGCAGCTTGTCGCCCAGCACGGGCTGCAGCAGCGCGCGCAGGCCGATCGCCAGCACGGCGGTGGCCAACGTCAGCAGCCAGCGCGGCAGCGCGGGAGAGCGTTCGGCGACGGCGGTGGACGGGCGCGGCGGCGGCGGCATGGAGCCATTCGGGTCGGACGGGAGACCCATGTTAGCGGGGCGGGCCGACGGCGGCCGCCGTCAAGTTGCGACAAGGCGTTCCCCGGCGTCGCGGCCGCCGGGCAAGGCGCCGAGGATGGGCGGCATGGCACCCGTTTTAGTAAACTGGTTTATCATATATCCCTATATGAAGAAGCCTGCCGAATTCTCCAACCGCGTCGGATTCATCGTCAACGAGGTGGGCCGGCTCTACGGGCGCCAGTTCGACCAGCTCTCGCGCGAGGAACTGGGCCTGTCGCGCGCGCAATGCCGCCTGATCGGCCAGGTCAAGTACAACGAGAGCGGCCGCCCTCCGACGCAGGCCGAGCTCGCGCAGCATCTGGACCTGACGCCGATGGCCGTGGCCACGCTGGTCGATCGCATGGAGGCGGCCGGCTGGATCACGCGCCGGCCCAGCGAGACCGACCGCCGCGCCAACGCCATCGAGCTGCAGCCGCGGGCGGAGGCCGCGCTGGAAAAGGCGTTCGCCGTCGGCGACCGGGTGCAGGAAGCGGCGTTGGCCGGCTTCAGCGCGGCCGAGCGCAAGCAACTGGTGAGCATGCTGCAGCGCGTGCGCGCCAACCTGCAGGGCGATGCGCCCGAGTCCGGGGACGCCTCGTGAGCCTGGGCGACCACCGCCTGATCCCGCACCGCGGCATGATCACGGTGTCCATCATGCTGGCCACGATCATGCAGGCGCTGGACACCACGATCGCCAACGTCGCGCTGCCGCACATGCAGGGCGCGCTGCAAAGCTCGCAGGACCAGATCTCCTGGGTGCTGACCTCCTATATCGTGGCGGCCGCGATCGCCACGCCGCTCACCGGCTGGCTCTGCTCGGCCTTCGGCCGCCGGCGCGTCTTCCTGATCGCCGTCGCAGGATTCACCGTCGCCTCCGCGTTGTGCGGCATGGCCGACAACATCTTCGAGATCGTCGCGGCGCGCCTGCTGCAGGGCCTGTTCGGTGCGGCGCTGGTGCCGCTGTCGCAGGCGGTGCTGCTGGATATCAACCCGAAGGAGAAGATCGGCCAGGCGATGGCGATCTGGGGTGCCGGCATCATGATCGGGCCCATCCTCGGCCCGATGCTGGGCGGCTGGCTGACCGAGAACGCGAGCTGGCGCTGGGTGTTCTACATCAACCTGCCGGTGGGCGTGCTCGCCTTCTACGGCATCGCGCGTTTCCTGCCCGAAAGCCGGCCGGCCGGCATCAAGCTGGACCTGTTCGGCTTCGCGACGCTGAGCCTGACCATCGGCCTGCTGCAGATGTTCCTGGATCGCGGCGAGCAGCTCGACTGGTTCGATTCGACGGAGATCCGCATCGAGGCGATCGGCTGCCTGATCGCGTTCGCGTTCTTCGCCGCGCACACGTTCACGGCCATCGGCAAGTCGTTCTTCGACCGCCGGCTGCTGAAGGACCGCAACTTCGTCACCGGCCTCTTGTTCGCCTTCATCGTCGGCCTGGTGCTTTACGCGACGATGGCGCTGCTGCCCACGCTGCTGCAGGGCCTGCTGGGCTACCCGGTCGTCTACACCGGCATGGTGATGGCGCCGCGCGGCATCGGCACGATGGTGGCGATGCTGCTGGTGGGCCGGCTGCTGCACCACATCGACGCGCGCGCCATCATGGCCGTCGGCTTCGTGCTCACCGCGGTGGCGCTGTACATGATGACGACCATGACGCTGGACATGGGCAGCCGCGTCATCATCGTCTCGGGCGTGATCCAGGGCCTGGGCATCGGCTTCACCTTCGTGCCGCTCAGCGCGGTGGCCTTCGCCACGCTGGCGCCCGACCTGCGCAACGACGGCACGCCGATCTTCAGCCTGCTGCGCAACATCGGCTCCAGCGTGGGCATCTCGATCGTGCAGGCGATGCTCACCTCGGGCACGGCGCGCGCGCACGCGGAGCTGGCCTCGGACATCACGCAGGGCAACCTCGGCTTGCAGGCCCTGCCCGCGCTGGCCAACCCCGCCAACCCGGCCGGCCTGGGCCTGATCAACGCGCTGGTCGATCGCCAGGCCGCGATGATGGCCTACCTCGACGACTTCCGCTTCATGCTGGCGCTGACGCTGGTGTCCCTGCCGCTGCTGCTGCTGATCCGCAAGGCGCGGCCCGCGCCGAACAAGCCGGACGACACTGCCGACATGGAGATGGCCCACGAGGTCTGAGGAGTCCTGTCCAAACCACTGACCGCAGGACGCCAGCGACTGACTTCAGCGGCCAATTCGCTGCTGCCACAGGGGTCGTCCCTGAGACAGCACGCTCGAGCCGGGGCGACAATCGCCTCCTGACGCGCGCACGCGTCGCCCGAGGAGTCCGCCATGAAGAACGACCTGCCCAACATCGCCCCCACCCGCCCCGAGATCGCCCGCACCCTCGGGGACGCCCTCGCGCTGCAACGCACCGCCTACTTCGCGCACCCGGTGCCGACGCTGGCCGAACGCAAGGCCGACCTGCGCACGCTGCAACGTTTCATCCGGGAGAACAAGCAGGCCTTGTGCGACGCGATCAGCGCCGACTACGGCCACCGTTCGCAGCACGAGACGCTGCTGACGGAAGTGTTCCCGGCGATGGACGGCATCTCGCACGTCATCGGCTCGCTGCGCAAGTGGATGCGTCCGCAGCGCCGCTCGGTGGACCTGCGCAACTTCCTGGGCGCGCGCAACCGCGTGATCCCGCAGCCGCTGGGGGTCGTGGGCATCATCGTGCCGTGGAACTTCCCGCTGCACCTGAGCCTGATTCCGCTCACCTACGTGCTGGCGGCCGGCAACCGCGCGATGATCAAGATGAGCGAGAACTCGCGCCACCTGGCCGCGTTCCTCATCGAGAAGATGCCGGCGTACTTCCCGGCCGACAAGGTGCGCTTCTTCGACGAGACCGGCGGCGTCGGCATCGAGTTCTCCAAGCTGCCGTTCGACCACCTGCTGTTCACCGGATCCGGCCAGACCGGCCGCGCGGTGATGGCCGCCGCCGCGACCAACCTGGTGCCCGTCACGCTGGAGCTGGGCGGCAAGGCGCCGGCCATCCTGTGCGACGACTTCCCGCTGCGCCTGGCCGCCGAACGCATCCTGTTCGTCAAGCTGCTCAACGCCGGCCAGATCTGCACCACGGTCGACCACGCCTGGGTGCCGCGCGCCCAGGTCGACGAGTTCGTCACCGCCGCGCGCGAGATCGTCAACGCCCGCTATCCCAGCATCGCGTCGACCGACTACACGTCCATCATCGACGAGCGCTCGTTCGAGCGCCTCGTCGGGGCACTCGAAGACGCCAAGGCGCGCGGCGCCACCGTCATCCAGCTGACTCCCGGCGAGCCGTACGACCGCGCCACGCGCAAGATGGCGCCGCACGTGGTGCTCAACGCGCCGGTCGACTCGGTGCTGCTGCAGCGCGAGATCTTCGGGCCCATCCTGCCGATCCGCGCCTACGACTCGCTCGAGACGGTGATCCAGACGATCAACGCCGGCGCGCGCCCGCTGGCGATCTATCCGTTCAGCAACGACGGCCGCCGCGTGCAGATGCTGCTCGATCGCGTGATGTCGGGCGGGGTCTCGGTCAACGAGGCGCTGTTCCACGTCGCCCAGCACGACCTGCCGTTCGGCGGCGTCGGCGAGTCGGGCATGGGCCACTACCACGGCCGCGAGGGCTTCGACACCTTCTCCAAGCTGCGGCCGGTGTTCTACCAGGCGCGCTTCAGCTCGCTGAAGTTCATGGCCCCGCCCTACGGCAAGTTCGCCTCGGCGGTGCTGGGCTTCCTCACGAAGTGAAGACTGCGGGCAGCCGAAAGCCGGCTGCCCGGTCGGTCACTTGGACGCCACCACGTTGGGCACCAGCACCGGCTTGTCCGCGTACTGCGCCGGGAACACCCTCTTCAGGTCGGCCACCTTGGGCAGGTCGTTGTAGACGATGTACGGGTAGTCGGGGTTCAGCGTCAGGAAGTTCTGGTGGTAGCCCTCGGCGGGGAAGAAGCCCTTGTAGGCCTCCACGCGCGTGACGATGGGCTTGGGGAACACCTTGGCCGCGTCCAGCTGCGCGATGTAGGCGGTGGCCACCTTGCGCTGGGCGTCGTCCAGCGGGAACACGGCCGAGCGGTACTGCGTGCCGTGGTCGGGGCCCTGGTAGTTCAGCTCGGTCGGGTTGTGCGCCACCGAGAAGTACACCTGCAGCAGCTTGCCGTAGCTCACCTGCGACGGATCGAAGGTGACCTGCACCGACTCGGCGTGGCCGGTGTTGCCGCCGCTGACCGTCTCGTATTCGGCCGTCTCCTTCTTGCCGCCCGAGTAGCCCGAGACAGCGTTGGTCACGCCCTTGACGTGCTGGAACACGCCTTGGACGCCCCAGAAGCAGCCGCCCGCGAAGACGGCGGTCTCGGTGTGGCGGCCGTTGGCCGGTTCGTCGGCCGCCGGAGCCGGGATCACGACCGCGGGTTCGGCCGCGCCGGCGCCGCCGAAGTGCAGGCCGATGGCCAGCAGGCAGGCGGCGCCGACGCTGGTCAGGAAGGTGCGACTGGCGCGGGAGGTGGCGGCGGTCGTGGTGCGATTCATGGTCGGAGGTCCTTGAGCGGAAAAAGACAAAGTTCAGGCGGGCGTGAACGCGAGGGCCACGCCGTTCATGCAGTAGCGCAGGCCGGTGGGCCTGGGGCCGTCGTCGAACACGTGGCCCAGGTGGCCGCCGCAGCGGCGGCAATGCACCTCGTCGCGCGACATCCCCAGCGTGGTGTCCACGCGCTGGTTGACGGCGTTGGGCAGCGGCTGCCAGAAGCTGGGCCAGCCGGTGCCGCTGTCGAACTTGGTGTCCGACGAGAACAGCGCCAGCGCGCAGCCGGCGCAGCTGAACGTGCCCTTGCGGTGCTCGTTGTTCAGGGGGCTGGTGAACGGCGTCTCGGTGCCTTCGTGGCGCAGCACCGCGTAGGCCTGCGGCGACAGCCTGGCCTTCCACTGGTCGTCGGTCATCTCGACTTCGAAGTGTTCCTTGGCCGGGCTCGACGCGGCGCCGGCCCGGCTGCAGGCGGACGCCAGCAGCGCGACGCCGCCACCGAGCAACAGGTTGACGCCGGACAGGAGCGCGGTTCGACGGGCGATGGGCATGAGGGGCTTTCTGCGTTTCGTTGCGGAGATGAGTGTCTGTCGACGACGCGGGCAGATCCTTACAGCGCCGCGGTGCGGATCTTGCAGCGTTCGTCCCGGGAACGCGGCAGCGCACGTATATGACCTTGCCGAGCGACGTAGGTTCAATCCGCCCGGCCGGCCCGCGCTTCCGGGAGAATGTGCCGATGAGCTCGTCCTTCACGCCCGGTCCCGCCACCGCCGCCCTGCTCGCGCCCACCGGCCGGTTGCGGGCCGCCATCAACCTGGGCAATCCCATCCTGGCCGGCACCGACCCGGCGACCGGGCGGGCGCGCGGCGTCTCGGTCGACCTCGCCCAGGCGCTGGCCGACCGGCTGGGCGTGCCGCTGGAGACCACCGAGTTCGCCGCGGCGGCCAAATCGGTCGACGCCGTGGCCGGCGGCCTGGCCGACATCGGCTTCTTCGCGATCGACCCGCTGCGCGGCGCCGAGATCGCCTTCACCGACGCGTACCTGGTGATCGAGGGCGCCTACCTGGTGCGCGAGGATTCGCCGTGCCACGCCAACGAGGACGTCGACCGCCCCGGAACGCGCGTCGCCGTCGGCCAGGGCAGCGCCTACGACCTTTACCTGACGCGCGAGTTGAAGGCGGCGTCGTTCGTGCGCGTGGCCGGCGCCGAGAAGGTGCTGGCCACGCTGCAGGCCGGAGACGCCGAGGTCGCCGGCGGCATCCGCCAGGTGTTGATCGAGGTCGCCGCACGCACGCCGGGGCTGCGCGTGCTGCCCGGCCGCTTCATGGAGATCCGCCAGGCCATGGGCCTCGCGCGGGCCCGGGACGCCGCGGCGCACGCGGCGCTGCGGGCCTTCGTCGAAGCGATGAAGGCCGATGGCTTCGTCGAGGCGGCCATGCGCCGCCATGGCGTGGCCGGCGCCACGGTCGCCCCGGCCGCCGCCGCCGCCTGAACACTTCCCACGAAAGACCCGCATGGACTCGCCCAAACACCAGCTCTCGATGACGGTGCTGATGACGCCGGACATGGCCAACTTCTCCGGCAACGTGCACGGCGGCACGATCCTGAAGCTGCTGGACCAGGTCGCCTACGCCTGCGCGGCGCGCTACGCGGGCCGCTACGTGGTCACGCTGTCGGTCGACCAGGTGATGTTCCGCGAGGCGATCCATGTCGGCGAACTGGTGACCTTCCTGGCCTCCGTCAACCACGTGGGCACCAGCTCGATGGAGGTAGGCATCAAGGTGATGGCCGAGGAGATCCGCACGCAGCGGCTGCGCCACGCCAACAGCTGCTTCTTCACGATGGTGGCCCTGGACGACGACCGCAAGCCGGTCGCCGTGCCGCCGCTGGTGCCGCAGACGGCCGACGAGCGCCGCCGCTTCGCGACGGCCGAACTGCGGCGCAAGCTGCGTTCGGAGTACCGCGCCCGGTTCGAGGCCCTGCGCCAGGAACCCGCGGGCGAGGCGGGCTGACGCAGAGCCCCCAGGCTCACTCCCGGTCGCTGAACACGCCCAGCAGCACCAGCAGGTTCTGGAACACGTTGTACAGGCTCAGGTAGACGCCCAGCGTCGCGATGACGTAGTTGGTCTCCTGGCCGTCGCGCACGCGCTTCAGGTCATGCAGCACGAAGGCCGAGAAGATGCCGATGGCCATCACGGAGATCGTGATCATCAGCGCGCCGGACTGCAGGAAGACATTGGCGATGCCCGCCACCATCAGCATCACGGCGCCGATGAACAGCCACTTGCCCAGCGCCGAGAGGTCGCGCTTGATCAGCGATGACAGCGCCGCCATGCCCAGGAAGATCGTGGCGGTGCCGGCGAACGCGGTCATCACGAGGCCGGCGCCGCCGTGCAGGCCCAGCACGAAGCCGAGCAGGCGCGACAGCATCAGGCCCATGAAGAACGTGAAGGCCAGCAGCAGCGGCACGGCGGCCGGCGAATTGCGGTTCTTCTCGATCGCGAAGATCAGTCCGAAGGCGCCGACCATGAAGACGACCATCGCCAGCACGCCGCCCATCGACGCAGCCAGACCCGTGGCCAGCCCGATCCAGGCGCCCAGCACGGTGGGGATCATCGACAGCGCGAGCAGCGCGTAGGTGTTGCGCAGCACGCGCGCGCTGGCGCCGGACTGGACGACGCGGGCGTCTTCGGCGTACGACGGGCGGCGCGGGTTGGAACTGGGTTGCAGGTTGAAGCTCACGGCAAGACTCCTTGCATTGCGGATGCCTCCACTGTCTCCGTTCGAACCATTCGCGTAAAGTCGAATGATTCGAACCAACGATGCGGTTAATTCGCAGAGTTGGCCGAGCCGAGCGCCCTGCCGCCGATGGCGCGCCTCGAACGCGCGCGGATGTTCAGGAGCTCGACGCCCAGCGAGAAGCCGATCGCCGCATAGATGATGCCCTTGGGCACGTGCACGCCGAACGCCTCGGCGGCCAGCGTCATGCCCACCATCGCGAGAAAGGCCAGCGCCAGCACCTTGATCGACGGGTGGCGCTCGACGAACTCGCCGATGGGCTTGGCCGCGAACATCATCAGCGCCACCGACGCCACCACGGCGGCGATCATCACGCCGACGCGGTCGACCATGCCGACCGCCGTGATGACGGAGTCGAGCGAGAACACGATGTCGACCGCCGCGATCTGGGCGATCACGCTCCAGAAGCGCCTCGCGCCCGCGGGCGCGACGGGCGCAGGGGCGTCCCCGTCGCTGCGTTCCACTGCTTCGAAGATCTCGCGCGACGACTTGTAGAGCAGGAAGACGCCGCCGGCCAGCAGCACCAGGTCGCGGCCGCTGAACGACTGTCCGGCGACCGAGAGCAGTTCGGCCTTCAGCCCCATGACCCAGCCGAGCGACAGCAGCAGCGCGATGCGGGTCAGCATCGCGAAGGCCAGGCCGGCGCGGCGCGCGGCGTCGCGACGCACGGCCGGCAGCCGGCCGACGAGGATGGTCAGGAAGACGATGTTGTCGATGCCCAGCACGATCTCGAGCGTGGTGAGCATCGCGAAGGCGACCCAGAGACTCGGGTCGAGCAGCAATTCCATGGAGCGGCTCCGGTGCGGACGGACATCGCACTTTAGGCAGCCGGGCATTCAGCGTAAAGTCGTATTGAACGAGCCATTGTTTCGAGAAAGCCGCAGCATCGCATGAACTACAAGCACCTGCACTACTTCTGGGCCGCCGCCAAGGCCGGCGGCGTCGTGCGCGCCGGCCAGCAGCTCAACATCTCGCCGCAGACGCTGTCCGGCCAGATCAAGCTGCTGGAAGACCGCCTGGGCTGTGCGCTGTTCCGCAAGGCCGGGCGCGGCCTGGAACTGACCGACGAAGGGCGCCTGGCCGTCGGCTACGCCGACCAGATCTTCGCGCTCGGCGCGGAGCTGGAGGCCCGCATCGGCAAGGCCAGCGGCCTCTCGGCGGCGCTCGACTTCCGGGTCGGCCTGTCCGATTCGGTGCCCAAGTCCATTGCCTACCGGCTGCTGGAGCCGGCGCTGTCGGCCGCGGCCAACGTGCGCCTGATCTGCCACGAAGGCCAGCTGGCGGACCTGCTGGGCCAGCTCGCGGTGCAGCGGCTGGACCTCGTGCTCGCCGACGAGCCGCTGGGACGCCAGGCCGGTTTGAAGGCGTTCAACCACGCGCTCGGTTCGACCGCGATGAGCTTCTTTGCGACGCCCGAGCTCAAGCGCTCGCTCAAGGGGACGTTCCCGCAGTGCCTGGACGACGCGCCGATGCTGCTGCCGGGCCATGCCTCGGCCATGCGCCAGCGCTTCGACCTGTGGCTGGCCTCGCACAAGATCCGGCCGCGCATCGTCGCCGAGTTCGACGACGCGGCGCTGATGAAGGCCTTCGGCGGCGAAGGCCGCGGCGTGTTCATGACGCCGGCGGTGCTGGAATCGGAAACGGCCGCGCAGCATGGCGTGCGCGTCGTCGGGCGCAGCGACGAGCTGGTCGAAGAGTTCCACGCGATCTCCACCGAACGCCGCATCACGCATCCCTGCGTCGCGGCGATCACGAGTTCGGCGCGCCACCAGTTCTTCGCGGCGTAAACAGGCCCTAGCCGGCCGGATGCGTCGGGTCGACCCAGGGGACGTCTTCGGGCGGCTCGGCCGGTTCGATGTCGAGGTTGACCGCGATCGCCTGGCCGTCGCTGCGCACCAGCACGCACTCCAGCGTCTCGGTCGGGCTCGCGTTGATCTCCTGGTGCGGCACGAACGGCGGCACGTAGATGAAGTCGCCCGGCCCCGCCTCCGCCGTGAACTCCAGGCGCTCGCCCCAGCGCATGCGGGCGCGGCCCTTGACTACGTAGATCACGCTTTCGAGCGGGCCGTGGTGATGGGCGCCGGTCTTCGCGTTGGGATGGATGTGCACGGTGCCGGCCCACAGCTTCTGCGCGCCGGTGCGCGCGAAGGTGATCGCGGCCTGTCGGTCCATGCCGGGCGTCTGCGCGGTGTTGGGATCGAGCTTGTCTGCCGGCACCACGCGCACGCCGTCGTGCTTCCAGGGCGGATCGCCGGGCGGATGGGCATGCAGGTCGGTCATCGGGGCTCCAGCAGCGGGTCAATCCAGGAACTGGGAATCGGTGAGGAAGGCGGAAACGCCGTCGACCTCGTCGTGGTTGTGCTTGGCGTGGTACATCGCGTGGTCGGCCTCGCGCAGGAATTGCGACGCATCGGCCGGCGGCTTGTACAGGCTGATGCCGATGCTCGCGCGCAGGCGCAGCTTGTGCAGCTCGAGCGGCGGCTCCATCGCCGCGATGATCTTGGCGGCGATCGCACGCGCCTGGTCTAGCGTGGCGATGCCCTCGGCCAGCACGGTGAACTCGTCCCCGCCCAGGCGCGCGATGGTGTCGCCCTTGCGCACGCAACTTTCCAGGCGGCGCGCGAAGGTCTGCAGCGCCAGGTCGCCCACATGGTGGCCGTGGCAGTCGTTGATCTGCTTGAAGCCATCGAGGTCGAGGAACAGCAGCGCCAGCGGCGCGCCCCCGCGCGCGTGACGCGAGACGGCCTTCTCCAGCGCCTCCATGAAGCCGCGCCGGTTGGCCAGGCCGGTCAAGCCGTCGCTCAGGGCCATCGAGCGCAGCCTGGCCTCGAACTGGCGGCGTTCCGAGACATCGTGTCCGAAGGCCGTCAGCTCCCAGCGGCCGGCCACCCGCGTGGCCGTCAGGCTCACCTCGACGGACAACTCGCGTCCGGAGCGGTCGATCGCCTGCAGGGTGACGCGCTGCTGCGCATCCTCGAGCCGTTCGGAGCTGGCGTAACGCGCCACCACGCGCCCGATCTCATCGCGCATCGCGGGCGGCACGATGAGGTCGGCGACCGGCTGGCCGATGGTCTCGATGGGCGACCAGCCGAACAGCCGCTCCGCCGCGCGGTTCCATTGCGAGACGCAGCCGCGCTCGTCGATCGAGATGACCGCGTCGTGCGCGTGCTCCAGCAGCGCGCGCATGCGCTCCTCGCTGGTGCGCAGCCGCGCCTCGGCCTCGTTGCGGGCGTCGAGCGCCGCCTTCTTGGCCAGCGCGGCGACGATGGCGCTGGCCATCAGCTGCAGCATCTGCACGTCGCCATCGTCGAACGCCTGCGGCTCGTGCGAGAAGACCTTCAGCACGCCGACGGTGGCATTGGCGCGGCGCAGCGGCGCGAAGATCATCGATCGCACGCCCAGCAGGCGGCAGGTGGCGCGGTCGACGCGCTCGTCGGCCTCGGAATCGGCGCAACGCTGCACGGCCCCCGTGCGCACGCACAGGCCCGACAGGCTGGCGTCGATCGCGATGCGCAGGCCCAGGTGCCCCGCCATGGCGCCGCTGGCGCGTCGCACCACCGTGTGTTCGCCGTCGACGAAGTCGACCGACGCGCCGTGGGCCTGCGTCAGCTCGCGCAGCTTGTCGATGACCAGCTGCATGAACGGGTTCAGCGCCAGATCGGCCTGAACCAGCAGGGATTGCGTCTCGATAATGCGTTCAAGCCGATCGAGATGCTCGATCCGCTGTGCAGCTGCCACCATGGAGTTCCCTCGTGTCGGACATGCGCGACGTGCGGTCTCGCGCTAGCAGCCGCCTCGCGCGGCCGTCTGCGAAGACTCATCTTCCGGGGTTCGAAGCTCGAACACCAATCCAGCAGTATGCGTGGCCGCCCCCGGACTGTCTACCGGCCCTGCCCTCCCAAACCGCCAACCGAGCCTTCATGAAAACCCTAGGTCGGCCTGTCCGCTTGACCCTGCCGCCAAGACGCCCGCCCGCGATGGCGCATGCTCCGGATGACCCGGCGCGCAAGGCGCGCCGATTGCTCACGCCCTTCGATGCCCCCGCGCCCGTGGGCGCGATGCCAATCCAGGAGCCGACATGGAAGACCAAAGCATTCTCGACCGCATCACCGCGCTCGTCGACGAGGAACACCGCTTGCGCGAGAGCGCGGCCGCCCCGGAGGCCAATGCCGATCGCCTCAAGAGCGTCGCGGAGCAGCTGGACCAGTGCTGGGACCTGCTGCGCCAGCGCCGCGCCAAGCGCGAGTTCGGCGCCGATCCCGAGTCCGCCACGCCGCGCGACATCGGCACGGTGGAGAACTACACGAACTGAGCGCCCGGCCGCACCCGATGTGAACGCGCTTCACGTTGCGGGAATGCACGTTGCTGCTTTTGCCTGCGACCTCCGAACGAGGCCGTCTCCACCGGAGAACGGCGGGGCAACCCAACCAAGGAGCAACACGTGCAAAAGAACCAGAACCAGCAAGGCAGCAATGCCTCGCAAGGCCGCAATGACCAGCAAAGCCAGTCGGGCGGCAACCAGGGCCAGCAAGGCGGCCAGAACAGCAAGCTGACGCCCAGCGGCGGCTCGAACAAGCAGCAAAGCCAGTCCGGCGGCGGCCGTGACCAGCAAGGCGGCAACCTCAGGTCGGACCAGGGCCAGGCGCAGAGCCGCAACGCCCAACAGGGCAGCGACAGCAGCAGCCGCTCGGACAAGCAGCGCTGATCCTGCGGGCGCCTCGCGCCAATGACGACGGCCGGCCTGCCCGGCCGTTCTTCATGGGCGCAGTGCTGTCATCCTGCGCGCAGTCGCAGGATCCGCCCCTGCCATGACGGCGGACCGGGCTCGCTCGGCCGATCAGCTCGCGTGGCGTTTGACGAACGCCAGGTAGGCGTCCATCCAGCTCTTGACGAACTTGGCGCTGGCTTCGCCCAGCCGGCCGTCGGCCCCGAACAGACCTTCCTTGTGCTGGATGAACACCTCGGGCTGTCCCAGCGTGGGCATGTCGAGGTAGGCCAGCACGTTGCGAAGGTGCTGCTGCGCCATGGCGCTGCCGGCCGCGCCGATCGACACGCCCAGCACGCCGGCCGGCTTGCCCGCCCACGCGCTCTGGCCATACGGCCGCGAGGCGTGGTCGATGGCGTTCTTGAGCACGCCGGGCATCGAGCGGTTGTATTCCGGCGTGACGAAGATGACGCCGGCGGCAGCCGCGATCTCGCGCTTGAGCCGCTTGACGGACTCGGCAGGCGAGCCGTCGTCGTCCTGGTTGTAGGGCGGCAGGTCGTCGATGCGCAGCTGCGTGAACTCGGCATCGGGCGCCAAGGGGGCCAGCGCGTCGGCCAGCTTGCGGTTGAACGAGTCCTTGCGGAGGCTGCCGACGATGACGGCGATGGGCGTGCGGGCCATGGGATCTCCTCGAACGGCGAAGCCAAGCCTGCAGCAAGAGGCGCTCCCGGCCAGGCCGGCTCCATCTTTCAGACTTCGACCAGCAGCTTGCCGCGGTGGTGGCCGGTGAACAGCCGGTTGAGCGTCGCCGGCAGGTTCTCGAAGCCGGGGACGATGGTCTCCTCGAACACGATCTCGCCGCGCTGCACCCAGGGGCCGAGGATGCGGATCATCTCGTCCATGCGGTGCAGGTAGTCGCGCGCCAGCATGCCCTGGATGGTGGCGCGCTGGTACAGCATGTGGTGCAGGAAGCGCGGGCCCAGCTCGGGCGCGTCCAGGCCGCCCGAATACTGGCTGATGGTGCCGCAGATGACGATGCGCGCGCGCCGGTTGACGAGGGGGATGACGGCGTCGGTGATCCAGCCGCCGACGTTGTCGAAGTAGACGTCGACGCCGCCGGTGCGGTCCTTGATGGCCGCCGCGAGCGCGTCGGACGAATCGAAGGCCTTGTAGTCCAGGGCCCAGTCCAGCCCGAGCGTGCCGGTCAGCCAGTCGCACTTGGCTGCCCCACCGGCGATGCCCAGCACGCGGCAGCCGTGGCGCCTGGCGAACTGCGCCACCAGCGAGCCCACGGCGCCCGCGGCGCCCGAGACCACCACCACCTCGCCGGCATGCGGGCGTCCCGACTCGGTCAACCCGAACCACGCGGTGCGCCCGGGCATGCCCAGCACGCCCAGCGCGGTGCTGACCGGCGCCAGCGCCGGATCGAGCTTGCGCAGCGCGCCCTGGTGCACGCGCGCGTGCGTCTGCCAGCCCATCATGCCCTCGACCCAGTCGCCCGGCGCGAAGGCCGCCGACCTGGACGCCACCACCTGCCCCACCGCGCCGGCCGTCTGCACGGTGTCCAGCGCGTGCGGCAGCTCGTTGTAGGTGGGCTTGAGCGACTGGTTGATGCGCATGTACGGATCGACGGAGACGTAGCGCATGCGCACCAGCACCTCGCCGTCGGACAGTTCCAGCGACAGCGGCGCCTGCACCATTTCGTAGTGCTCGGGACCGACGACGCCCGCCGGGTGGCGGCGGTAAAGCCAGCGGCGGTGGATCTCGGTGCTGCTGGCGGGCGCGAACGGCGTGGACATGGTCTGGCTCTCGGTCGATCGGGATGGCGCGGATGATGGGGCCTGGAACGATTCCCGTAAAACAATCAAAATGCACATATCGTTGCGTCAACGGCAACGTCCCGCCGACATGGAACTCTCCGATCTTCGCCTTTTCGTCACCGCGACCCGCCACCGCACGCTGCTGCAAGCCGCGGGCGAGCTCAACCTGACGGCCTCGGCTGTCTCGCGCGCGATCCGCCGCCTCGAGGATGCCCTGCACGCGCCGCTGTTCGACCGCGCCGGCAAGTCGCTGCGCCTGAACGCCGCCGGCCAGCGGCTGCGCGAACGGGCGCTGGCCCTGCTGGCGCTGGCCGAACAGACGCGCGCCGAGTTCGAGGGCGCCGACTTCGGCGTGCGCTGCCGCGTCGCCGCCCCGCCGCTGCTGCAGTGGCGCTTCGGCGCCGACATCGCGGCGGCGCTGTCGACGCACTACCGCGACGCCAGCCTCGCGCTGCGCCCCGCCTGGGAGGACGACGCGCTCGAGGCGCTGGCCCGGGGCGAGGTCGACTTCGCGATCGTCACCGACGAGCCGCTGCGCGACGCGCGCTCGACGTCGGGCTTCGAGGCGGTGGCGCTGGGCGCGTTGACGATGCAGGTCGCCGCCGGCACCACGCATGCGCTGGCGCTCAAGGCACGCGGCGGCAGCGTGCGCGCGACGTCCGCGCGCGTGCTCGCGCACGACTTCGCCTGTCCCAGCAGGTCGATGCTGGGTGGCCAGCCGCGCGGCACGCGCGCCGACGGCTGGCGTGACGACCAGCTGCCGCGCCGCATCCGCTATTGGGCCGACGATCTGCAGGTGCTCCTGAGCCTGGTGCGCCGGGGCCACGCCCTCGCCTATCTGCCCGCCTTTGCACTGCGCGAATGGGGGCTGGTGCAGATCCGCGTCTCCGACTGCCCCTTCGAGTGCGTGCAGCAGGCCCACCTGGTCTGGCGGCCGGTGGTCGCCGCGGGGTGGCAGGCCCGGCTGGTCGATGCGCTGCGATTGCCCGAGGCGGCCTGAGCCGGCGCAGTGAACCGTCGCGCGGCCGGACGGCATCCACCTGGGAAACCGTCGCAACGCTCTCAGGAGATCCTCATGCCATCGAATCCGCTCGCCCGTCCGACCGGCGCCCTCTTGCTGGCCCTCTGCGCCGCCTCTGCGGTCTTCGCCTCGGGTGGCGGCGGTGGCGGTGGCGGTGGCGGTGGCGGAGGCATGACCACGCTGAGCGGCGGCCGGCCGGCCGCCGTCGATCCGGAGTACAGCCAGGGCGTGGCCGAGATCGAGGCCCAGCACTTCCCGCAGGCGATCACCCTGCTCGAGTCCTATGTCTCGCGCAGCCCCGAGCACGACCGCGATGCCGACGCCCACAACTGGCTGGGCTACGCCTACCGCAAATCGGGCAACCTGGACGCCGCCTTCCTGAACTACGACAAGGCGCTCGCCATCAACCCGAAGCATCGCGGCGCGCACGAATACATGGGCGAGGCCTACCTGATGACGGGCAACATCGCGCAGGCCGAGGAGCATCTGAAGGCGCTCGACAAGCTGTGCTTCACGCCGTGCGCGGAGTACTCGACGCTCAAGCGCGCGGTCGCCAGCTGGAAGTCCTCCCATGCGGAGACCGTCGGCAGCAAGTAGCCGGGCCTTGCGGCGCAGGCTGGCCGCGGCGGCCGGCGCTCTGCTGGCGCTGCTGGCCAGCGCGTGCGCCGCCGGCGACGCGGACGCGCTGACGCCGTCCGAGCGCAGTGCGATCCTGGCGCTGGGTCCCTGGCCGCCCGCGCCGGTGCGCGACGCCGCCAATCCCGCCTCGGGCAACCCGGGCGGCATTGCGCTGGGCGA
>Ga0209759_1001088_pt1 | contig 17698 bp, 12 predicted proteins | sample AraplaCL_Col_mMS_FD_184261 | JGI IMG/M metagenome (GOLD analysis project Ga0209759, IMG submission 184261) | Arabidopsis root microbial communities from the University of North Carolina, USA - plate scrape CL_Col_mMS (SPAdes) (version 2) | ecosystem: Host-associated > Plants > Roots >...
CGGACATGAACGGTTCGACCAACACGTCGGGTAACGGCAGCACGAACATCGACGGCAACTCGACCAACGGTAACGGCACGGTCATCGAGCCGAACGCGTCGATCAACACGACCGATAACGGCACGACGAATATCTCGGGTGACTCGACCAACGGCACGGGCGTGATCGACAATGGCTCGATCGACACCAGCGGCAATGGCACGACCAACATCTCGGGCGATTCGACCAACGGTACCGGTACGGACATGAACGGTTCGACCAACACGTCGGGTAACGGCAGCACGAACATCGACGGCAACTCGACCAACGGTAACGGCACGGTCATCGAGCCGAACGCGTCGATCAACACGACCGATAACGGCACGACCAATATCTCGGGCAACACGACCAACGGCACCGGCGTGATCAATGATGGCACGATCAACACCACCGACAACGGCACGACCAATATCTCGGGCGATTCGACCAACGGTGACGGCGTCGACAACAACGGCTCAATCGACACATCGGGGAACGGCACGACCAACATCTCGGGCGATTCGACCAACGGAACGGGTATCGACAACAACGGCACCATTAACACGTCGGACAACGGCACGACGACCATCGACGGCAATTCGACCAATGGTTCGGGTGTGATCGACAACGGAACGATCAACACCACCGACAACGGCACGACGGTAATCATCGACAACGGCAACAGGACGGTGATTACGGGTGGCGGCGACGGCAACGGTACCAACAACGGTTCGACCAACACCACCGGTGGCGGCGACAGCAACGGCACCGACAACGACAACGGTTCGACCAACACCACCGGTGGTGGCGACAGCAACGGCACGGATAATGGTTCGACCAACATCTCCGGTGGTGGCGACAGCAACGGTACCGACAACGGCTCGACCAACATCTCGGGCGGCGGCGCCCATGGCAGCTCCGGCGGCGCTGCTGGAGCGGTAGTCGGCGCGGTCGGTGCAGGCGGTCTTGCTGCATTCATCTGGGCCGACATGGATGCGCACTGGTACCTCGATCAGGCGCAGCCGCTGACGGTGCAGGCAGGTGATGCCGCGTTCTGGGCTGACGCCGAAGTCGAGCATGTGAACGTCGACATGCTGATGCACTTTGCCGATGTGCGTTTGCTCACGCACTCAGGGCCGGTGCAACGTCACCTGGTCTTGCGCGATGGCGCCGACGGCGTGAAGCATTTCACGTCCGAAGACAAGCAGTCGCAGATGAAGGCGGATCTGTCGGTCAATGCGCAGACGCACGAGTTCTTCTACACGGAGAGCGGCGTTAAGGATGGCAAGCCGTACGTCATCAACTCGCATGGCTGGCTGAAGCACGGTGTAGATCATGCGTTCCCGGTCCATGCCTCGGCAGCCGGCGTCTGATCCTGCATCCAGCGGGGCTGCGGGTAATCGGTCACCTACAGCACGATCTACTCCCGCGCGTTTCTAGCTGATTTGAAAGGCGGTGCTCTACGCACCGCCTTTTTTTATTCGGGCTATGGGTTGCTGCTTATTTAAGATTATTCTTAGCTGCAAAAAATCTAGGATTATTCTTATGCGCGAAAATTGAAGCGGATGCGAATAACACTAAGAAATATATAAAAATCATAATCTCAGAAGGCATTTTAGGAATTGTCCCATCGTGCTATCTCCGGATACACGGCAGTCACGTGCCGCCGATCGGCTTTCCCGACGGAAACTTAGAGCTGGCAAGACCCAAACACATCGCTGACTCCTAAAAACCGGGACGCTTTTTTGGAATAGTCCTATTCGCTTCTGAACATCAAACTTTTACTCTTTCCAGTGTCGGCGGTACGAATCACTGGGATAAAAAACAACCCACAAAAATCGTGTCGCCACCCTGTTTTAATCAAAGCAAGGATTGCTTCCATGTTGTGGCGTAGAAACTCAGTAAATCGGCAAATCACTCAAGCAATGTGGGTCTTGCCGTTGTTGATGACCGGCATAGTCCACGCCGAGCCCGTCGCCGATTCGAGCGCGCTGGTGGCGGCGCAAAAAGCCATCGTCGATTTCAAGCTTCTCCCCGCAGGCGGCCCGGACGAAGCAGCGGTGCTCCAGTTGCTGCGCGCTCAAGCACAGCAACTGGGCGCAGCGCCCCATTCGCTAGACGAAGTCAACCACTGGTCGGATCGACTGACGGATGCGTTGCGTCAAGGCGGTTTCCCGATTGGCCACGTGCTGATGACCGAGTCGGACTGGCATGCGCTGCAACAAGGCGGCCAGCCGATGTTTTCCGTCTTTCCCGGCCGCATCAGCGAGATAGAAATCCATAACCAATCGCGCGTCGCGGATTCCCGTCTGCGCAAGCTGATCACACACGCACTGTGCGGCAGCGATACGCTCCCGGGCGCCTGTTACCTGAAGACGTCGCGTCTCGAACGTTCGACACAGCTTCTGCAAGACGTGCCGGGCATCGCACTCGACAGTGCGCCGCAATTCGGTCCGGGCGCCGGTACAGGTGACGTAAAGGTCGTGTACGGCGTCGCGCAGAAGGGTAAGCCGCTCGCGGCCAATCTGATCTTCGACAACCAGGGTGTGCCGACGACGGGCACCTATCGCATGGGCGGCACCGTCGCCGGAAACAACTTTTTCGGCGCGGGCGAAAGCTACGCATTCACGCTGCTCGCCACCGACAAAAAGATGTGGACGGGCGAACTCGACGGCAGCGTGCCGATCCTGAACGACGGGTTGCGTCTGACCGGCGGTATCAGCCGCCAGCAATACACAACGAACACGATTACGCCGATGGCCGGCGTGGCAACCACGGCCTCCGCCGGCGTGCTGTATCCGTTCGCCCGCGGGCTTGACGCCAATGTCTGGGGCGGTGTGTCGCTGCTGCACAGCCAGACGTCGACGGACTTGAAAGAGTACGACACATCGACGCACAGCAAGCTCGACTCCATTCGCTTCTCCTTGCAGGCCGACAACGGCGACCGCGCGCAGCAACTGCGTACAAACATCGTGACCGGTCAAGGCGCGATCACGCTGGGTCATCAGAGCAACGACTTTCCGTACGGAGACTCGGTCGCCAACCCGGCCGGCAACTACGCAAAGCTCACGGGCAACAGTTTCGGCACCTACGCGCTGACCCGCAGCGGCAATTTGTTCCTGTCGGGACGCATCAACGGGCAGATGACAAACCGCAACCTCGATCCCAGCGAGAAGCTGGCGGCAGGCGGTCCCAACGCGGTGCGCGCGTTCCGCTCCGACGAAATTTCGTTCGACGACGGCGTCGTCATCAACCTCGGTCTGTACCAACGTTTCCCTGTCGCGACAGGTCACCAGATTCAACTTGGCGTGTTCTCCGATTTCGCGATCGGCCGCGTCAACCACACGCCTTGGGCAGGGTGGGAACGGAGCTATCCGGGCATATCGGACGTCACCAATACGCGCACGCTCGCCGGTTACGGCGCGAGTGTCGACTGGCTCACGCCGGTCGGCGCGACGGTCTCGGCATCGGTATCGAAACCTTATGGCTTTTCGTCGGCTTCCTGGGTCGAGCCCGGCAAAAAATCGCCGCAGTACTGGCTGTCGGTCACCTGGAATCACTAACCCGTATCGCTCGACAAGGGCCGCCGCGGTTCCGTCCATCACTCACTCACGCTTTGAAGATATTCAATCATCCGGAGAACATCATGAAATTCAGCATCAACAAGTTCGAACACCTCTGCTACCGCCGTGAACATGAGAAGGCGGGCCGCATGCTGCTGGAACTGCTCAACAAGATCGATCAGAACTACGGCGTATTGATGGATGTCGATACGTGGGCACAGTCCGGCGAAGCGCATAACATCATGGACGAGCACCTGCTCGCACGCATCACGTCTGCGATCACCGCGCTGGCCACCGATCCGAAATTCACGATCTCGGATGTCGGTATCAAGCGTCTGATGCTGTTCCAGCGCTGGCTCGCCGCGATGTTCTCGGCAAGCCCTTTCCGCAACGCGGACCACATTCTGCGCTCGCTCGGCATGGATGAAGAAGCGCGCAACGCGATCGAGCTTCGCAACAACGAATTCCGCAAGTTCCAGTTGTTCTACCTGCCGGAGTCCGAAGTGCGCGTCGACTGGGACATTCTGTGGAAAGCCAACAAGGTAATGGCCGCAAGCATGGCGACGACGATCATGTCATCGCGCTTCCTCGGCACGCCGTCCGCGCATCAGAAGCGCGAGATGCTGCTGCGCTGGTTGCCCGAACGGCTGGCGGAAATCGAAAACATCGACACGCTGCCGATGGGCGTCCTGCACGACATGTACATGCATTGCAGCTACGCGGACCTGCCGGGCAAGCACGACATCAAGAAGCCGATTAACACGCTGATCCGCCGCAAGCTCGCGAGCCTCGACATTCAGGATGTACAGCGTACTGCCGCTCCGGTTGCCGCAGGCGAAAAGCCGGTGGTCATCGTGGTGCTGGAATGGTTCTCGAAGAACCACTCGATCTACCGCACGCACTCGCAAACAATGGTTGCGATGCGCGACAAATTTCACCTCGTGGGTATGGGCTACAACGGCCGCGTGGACGATGCGGGCAAGGCCGTCTTCCATGAGTTCATTCCGCTCGAAGGCGCGAATCTGTGGGAAACCGCCCGGCAAGTGCGGGAGACGAGCGAAGCACGCCAGGCGCAGATGATGTACATGCCGAGCGTCGGCATGTTCCCGATCACGATGGTGCTTGCCTGCCTGCGCGTTGCTCCGATGCAGTTAATGGCGCTTGGCCACCCCGCCACGACGCACGGCCATGCAATGGACTATGTGGTGGTCGAGGAGGACTACGTCGGCGACGAAGCCTGCTTCAGCGAGAAGTTGCTGAAGCTGCCGTCGGACGGCATGCCGTATCGTGCGCCCGCCGCGCTGCTCGAGTTGAATCTGCCGGAGAAAGCGCCCTCGGACGGCGTCGTGAAGATCGCCATCGCTGGTACGACGATCAAGCAGAATCCGGGCTTCCTCAATACGTGCGCCCAGATTGCGCGCGAATCGAAGGTGCCGGTGAAGTTCCACTTCCTGATGGGCCAGGCGAACGGGCTGATCTATCCGCAAGTTCGCAATCTCATTCGACGTCTGATGGGCGACGCGGCTGTCGTGCACAAGCATCAGAACTATGCGGGTTATATGAAGGTGATCGCGGGTTGCGATCTGTTCCTGAACCCGTTCCCGTTCGGCAATACGAATGGCATCGTCGATACGGTGTGGGCAGGTCTCGTCGGCGTGTGCAAGACCGGCCGCGAAGTGCATGAGCATATCGACGAAGGCATGTTCCGTCGTCTCGGCTTCCCCGAGTGGATGGTCACGAAGACCAATGACGAGTACAAGGCCGCGGCACTGCGTCTGATCGAGAACGCTCAAGAGCGTAGCGATCTTTCGGCGATGCTGGCGGGTCCTCAGGCCATCGAAAAGCTGATCTTCGCGGGACGTCCGGAAATTCTCGGCGAGCGCATGCAGGCGCTGTGGCAAGAGCAGATCGACGTAGCAACGTCGCCAGCGGCTGCGTGAGGCGAATATGAACGAAACCAGCAAATCGGCGCTGCGCCGTTCGCACGATCCGGCCTTCATGCAGCACTACTTTGTGGGAGAAGGCCTCGACATCGGCGCTGGTGAGGATCCGCTGGCAGCGCACACGCATCTCTTTCCGCGGGCTCGCCGCATTCAGTCGTGGGGCGAGCGGCAAGGCGACGTGGTGCAGATGAAGGGCGCGGACGACGGGTCGTTCGACTTCGTGCATGCCAGTCACGTCCTCGCTGAAGTCACCAATCCGGGCAAAGCGCTGGCAAGGTGGCTGGATCTGTTGAAGCCTGGTGGCTACGCGATTTTGACTCTTCCCGACGAAGACCTGTACGGCAAGGGGGCGTGGCCGAACCGCTTCAACAAGCGGCACAAGGCGAGCTTCACGATCTGCAAGCCCGAAAAGCAGTCGGCGCAATCGTTCAATATCGTGGATCTGGTCAAGACTCTGTCGCACGTCGCATCTTGCGAACGTGTGAGTCTCGTGCGCGATCACTACGATGAAGCGCGCAACGACGCGGATCAGACCGCACGCGGTCTCGCGGAATGCGCGATCGAAGTGGTGTTGCGCAAGCGTGCTGTACCGACGGCGCAGAACATGCTCGACGACATCGTGAAGGCGCGCAGCGCCGAGGCGAGTATCGACGCTGGCCAATGCGCGGTGAAGACTTATCCGTACCGATTCATGGTCTACCATCGGTCAATGATGGAGTGGCTGCGCTGGGACCGGGAGGATGAGGTCGATCGTATTTTGGAGCAATGCGTCGTGCGTCTGCCCAATGAGCATCTGCCGCGCTTGTATCGCGCGTTGCATGCAATTTCGCGCGGAAAGCTACACGACGGCTTCCGGTTGCGCGAAGCGGCAATGGCGCCGTTCGGCTGGCAACGCCGCACAACGGCGCAACCGCCTGCCACGTTTCCCGAGTGGAAGGGCGAATCGCTCAAGGGCAAGTCGATCGTGATCTGGAGTGAGTTCGGGCTTGGCGACGAGATCTTCTTCTTTCGTTTCGCTCGCATACTGCGCGAGCGCTGCGACGCAGCGCGCGTGACCGTGATGGCGCAGACGCCGCTCGTGTCGCTTTTCGAAGTCTCCCGCGAAGCGGACGCCGTCATCGACGTGAAACATGCCGCACAATTGCCGGCGCACGATTACTGGGTGTTCCCGCATGCCATTCCTGCGCATCTGCCGTTGGAACTGGATGCCCTGCCTGTATCGGTGCCCTTTCTGCGCGCGCCGTCCGACAAGGCGCCTGCTTCACTGCGGACCGGGTCGCATGCGTTGAAAGTCGGCGTGGTATTCAAAGGCGCACCGACGCATGAAAACGACCACGCGCGCTCGCTGCCGTCACTGTCCGTGCTCGACGAACTTTTTCAACTCGAAGGCGTCGAGTTTTTCAGCCTGCAAAAAGGCGCCGGTGCCGACGAGGCCGCACAGTACGCGCAACGACTGTCGAACTTTCATGATCTGGGCGCGGACATCCGCACCATGGATGAGACTGCCAGCGCCATCGCGGCACTGGATCTCGTACTGACAGTGGATACGTCGGTTGCGCATGTCGCGGGCGCGATAGGCAAGCCAACGTGGCTGATGTTGCCTTCGTACGGCGATTGGCGCTGGCACTACACGCGGGAAGACAGCCCGTGGTATCCAACAATGCGCCTCTTTCGCCGGCGCTTCGGCGGCGACTGGCCGGAAGTCGTCGCGCGCATTCGCGGGCATCTGCTGACGCTGATCGCATCGAACGTGAACAGCGGAGGATCGTCAGCCCTTACTGCACGTGCGATCGTTTGACTGCTTGACCCCAAGGGCCTGCCATCGCGCAGGCCTTTTCAATGCGCGCGGCATCAACCTTCGCCGTCAATCCTCAACCGGCCGATCACCCCTTTCGCCTGCCCAACCCGCTCCACCAACTCAGGCCCGCGCCTGAGCGCGACGCCCACCGCGAGAATATCGCCGATCGCCAGATGCGACATGCGCGATGTCATCGGCGAGAACACGTCGTTTTCCTCGACCACGTTCGAGAACAGGCAAATCGACGCGACACGCGCAAGCGGCGAACTGCCATGCGTGATCGCGATCACTTTCGCGCCGCGAGCGAGCGCCGAGCGCGCCGCTTCGATGATGTCGCGGGTTCGACCCGTGTTGGACACCGTGACCACGACATCCCCAGGCCCCAGCAGCGCCGCCGACATCGAGTAAGTATGCGGATCGGAGTATGCGACGCTCGGCATGCCGAGCCGAAAAAACTTGTGCTGGATATCCTGCGCGGCGATGCCCGATCCGCCCGCTCCATAGAATTCGATACGCGCCGCGTTCGCTAGCAACTCAACGGCCGCTTCCACGCTATCCGGCGACAGGCTATTGCGCACCTCGATCAGCGTGCCGATGGTCCGATCGAACACTTTGGCGATCAGTCCAGGCGCGCCTTCATCCGGCCGCACATCCCGATAGACGGTCGGCACGCCCGACGCAATCCCCTGCGCGAGCCGTATCTTGAACTCACGAAACCCCGAAAACCCGAGCGCGTGACAAAAACGCGCGATGGTTGGCTGACTCACGCCTGCGCGCGCGGCCACTTCCGTCATCGACAGATCGAGCACCTCGCGCGGCGCCTCGATCACGTAGTCGGCGAGTTTGCGCTCGGAGGGCCGCAACTGCTCGCGCATCTCTTCCACCTGTGACAGCATCATTGGAAAACTCGCACTATGCTGAAGAATGCGTGGACTATATACCGATTGCCGGAAAGGTACAAAAACTACATTTTAGCCCGTAGGTGTAATCCCTAGGTTTCGAATGAAACCCGCGAAGTCAAAGCCCATGGGCGTTTTAGGCAGTTTGAATATGCCGCGGCGCAGCAGCAATGAACATTGCGATCATGTAGTTTTTCTACTAAGATGGCGTCGTCAACTGATTCGACATCCCCGCGATACCTACCTGGCACAGTGCGCGCACACGCACCTCTTCAGCCAGCGACGAAGGAGCTCCGATGGTTTCCCCGCATTCGCAATTGTTGAAGGTCACGCAACGTGTGGTCGAGCGCAGCAAGCCGACGCGTGAGGCGTATCTCGCCCGCATCCACCAGGCGCAGGGCAAGTTTCCGGCGCGCGGCGCGCTCTCCTGCGCCAATCTCGCTCACGGTTTCGCCGGCCTCGAAGGCAACGACAAGCTCGTCATCAAGCAGATCCGCGAGCCGAACATCGGCATAGTCTCCTCGTACAACGAGATGCTGTCGGCCCATGCGCCGTACAAAAACTACCCGGACATCATCAAGCAGGCGGCGCGTGAAAACGGCGGCGTCGCGCAATTCGCGGGCGGTGTGCCGGCCATGTGCGACGGCGTCACGCAGGGCAATGCCGGCATGGAACTGTCGCTGTTCTCGCGCGAAGTGATCGCGATGAGCACTGCGGTCGCGCTCACGCACAACATGTTCGACGCGGCGCTGTGCCTCGGCATCTGCGACAAGATCGTGCCGGGCCTGCTGATCGGCGCGCTGCAGTTCGGCCATATTCCGACCATCTTCGTGCCGGCCGGCCCGATGGGCAGCGGCCTGTCCAACGACGACAAAGCCAAGACGCGCCAGCTCTTCGCAACGGGCCAGTGCGACCGCGGCGCGCTGCTCGAAGCGGAAGCCGCCGCGTATCACAGCCACGGCACCTGCACGTTCTACGGCACCGCGAACAGCAATCAGATGCTGATGGAAGTGATGGGCCTGCATCTGCCGAGTTCGGCTTTCGTGCATCCGCATACGCCGCTGCGCGACGCGCTGACCGCGCAAGCCGCGCGCCGTGTGCTCGACCTGACGGTCGAACGTGGCAACTACACGCCGATCGGCCACGTGGTCGACGAAAAAGCGATCGTCAACGGTATCGTCGCGCTGCTGGCGACGGGCGGCTCGACCAACCACACGCTGCACCTGGTCGCGATTGCACGCGCGGCGGGCATCGTGATCGATTGGGACGACTTCGACACGCTGTCGCAAGCCGTGCCGCTGCTCGCGAAGATTTATCCGAACGGCAAGGCCGACGTGAACCATTTCCACGCGGCGGGCGGCGTCGCGTTCCTGGTGCGCAATCTGCTGGAAGGCGGTTTGCTGCACGAAGACGTGAATACCGTCGCGGGCAAGGGCCTGAAGCACTACACCGAAGAGCCGAAGCTGATCGACGGCAAGCTGCAATGGGTGCCGGGCGCGCAAACCAGCGAAGACACGGCGGTGCTGCGCGGCATCAAGGAACCGTTCCAGCCGGACGGCGGTTTGCGTCTGATGAAGGGCAAGCTCGGCCGCGGCGTGATCAAGATTTCCGCGGTGGCGGCGCAGCATCGCAAGGTGAAGGCGCCGGCGATCGTATTCGATTCGCAGGAAGCCGTGCAGGAAGCATTCGACAAGGGCGAGCTGAAGCGCGACTTCATCGCCGTGGTGCGCTTCCAGGGCGCGCGGGCAAACGGCATGCCTGAGCTGCATCGTTTGACGCCGCTGCTCGGTGTGTTGCAGGATCAAGGTTTCCATGTTGCACTGGTCACGGACGGCCGCATGTCCGGCGCGTCGGGCAAGGTGCCGGCGGTGATTCATCTGTCGCCGGAAGCGTTGCTGCAAGGGCCGATCGGCAAGGTGCGCACCGGCGACATGCTGGTGATCGACGCCGAAGCCGGCGTGCTCGACATCGAGATCGACGCAGCCGAATGGGCAGCCCGCCCTAACGCCGTGCCGCAGCATCAGGCGGAAAACGAAGTCGGCTTCGGCCGCGAACTGTTCGGTGTATTCCGTGCGGCGGCGGCGCCGGCGGAGCAAGGTGCGTCGGTATTCGGCGCGATGGTGGGCGAGCGTTCGGCGCATCACGGCGAAGCAGCCAAAGCTCACACCGCAAAACACACAAGCACCACTCACGCCAGCTAAGTGCTGCAGAACAAGGAGTCTGACTATGACGTCGAAAACAGTAAGCGATATCGTGCGCCTCGGCCCGGTGATTCCGGTGCTCGCGTTCGATTCGGTCGAGCAGGGTGAGAACGTGTCGCGAGCGCTGCATGCGGGCGGCGTGAAGGTGCTGGAAATTACTTTGCGCACCGCAGCAGGCCTCGAAGCGATCGAACGTGCGAGCCAGTTGGCCGAAGATATCGTGGTCGGTGTCGGCACGATTACGAAGCCCGAGCACTGCGCTCAGGCCAAGAAGGCGGGCGCGCAGTTCGGCGTCTCCCCTGGCTTGACGAGAGACATGCACAAGGCCGCGCAGGACGCGGGCTTGCCGCTGTTGCCGGGTGTGATGACGCCGACGGACATCATCACGGCGCTGGAACTCGGCTATGAGATCGTGAAATTTTTCCCGGCGCAGCAAGCCGGCGGCGTGCCGATGCTGCAAGCATTCCACGGCCCGTTCCCGAACCTGAAGTTCTGCCCGACCGGCGGCATCACGGCGGAAACGGCGACACATTTCCTGTCGCTGCCGAACGTGGTGTGCGTGGGCGGCTCGTGGCTCACGCCGAAAGCCGCGCTCGCCGCGCAAAACTGGGACGAGGTCACGCGTCTGGCGCGTGCCGCGAGCCAGTTGGCGGCGCCGGCGCATTAAGCTGAAGCCGCGCGCTCGTTAGCCTTTAACAAGGTTCGACACAAAGGAGCCTCGTCGATACAGCTGTTCCGGCTGTCTTGGCGAGGCTCTTTTGCGATATGCGCGCAGAATTGGCGCACGTTTGCAGATAACAAACAGTAAAATTCAGCGTCCGCGCGGTCAGCCCGGTTTCAAGGTGCCGCACAGGTCGCCGTGAGACAAGGTGCTGGCTGTGTTCCGCACGCACTCAAATCAATAACGCAAAAAGGAGGGGCTTCATGGAAGCTGTCCACGGCAGCACGCTGCTGGTCTTCGCGGTGATCGCCATCGCATTGCTGATCCTGCTGATCACACGCTACAAGGTCTATCCGTTCCTCGTTCTGATCATCGTGTCGCTGCTGCTGGGTCTTGCATCCGGCATGCCGATGGCGACCATCGTCAAATCGTTCGAAACGGGTAATGGCAATACGCTCGGTCACATCGCCATTGTGGTCGGTCTGGGCACGATGCTCGGCAAGATGATGGCCGAATCGGGCGGCGCCGAGCGCATCGCCACCACGTTGATCGATTTCTTCGGCGAGAAGAACATCCACTGGGCGATGATGATCGTGGCGATTATCGTCGGCTTGCCGGTGTTCTTCGAAGTCGGTTTCGTGCTGTTGATTCCGATCGCGTTCAACGTCGCGAAACGCACCAACAAGTCGTTGCTGCTGGTCGGCTTGCCGATGGTCGCGGGTCTGTCCGTCGTGCACGGCCTGCTTCCGCCGCATCCGGCCGCGATGCTCGCGGTGCAGGCGTATCACGCGGATATCGGCAGGACCATCGCTTATGGGCTGATCGTCGGTGTGCCGACCGCGATCGTCGCGGGTCCGCTGTTCGCGTTGATGATCAGCCGCTACATCAAGCTGCCGAAAGAGAACGCGCTCGCCGCGCAATTCCTGGGTCACGGTGACGAAACCAAAAACGGCGCGCAGACCGCAGCACAGAACGTAGCACCTAAGCGCGAACTGCCGAGCTTCGGCATCACGCTGCTCACGATTCTGCTGCCGGTGATTCTGATGCTGGTCGGAAGCTGGGCGGATCTCTTCACCACGCCGAAAACCTTGCCGAACGATCTGCTGCATTTCGCCGGCAATTCGGACGTCGCGCTGCTGATCGCGGTGCTGGTGAGCTTCTGGACCTTTGGCGCGAGCCGCGGTTTCACTCGCGAGCAGATTCAGAAATTCTGCGGCGACTGTCTTGCGCCGATCGCGGGCATTACGCTGATCGTCGGCGCGGGCGGCGGTTTTGGGCGCGTGCTGATGGACAGCGGCATTTCGAAGGAAATCGTCAATGTGGCGACGGCCATGCATCTGTCGCCGCTGTTGTTCGGCTGGCTGGTGGCCGCATTGATTCGTCTGGCCACGGGTTCGGCGACAGTCGCCATGACGACCGCGTGCGGCATCGTCGCGCCGATCGCTTCGGCTAGCGGCGTGCATGTCGAGCCGGAACTGCTGGTGCTCGCCACCGGTTCGGGCTCGCTGATCTTCTCGCACGTGAACGACGGCGGTTTCTGGCTGATCAAGGAATACTTCGGTATGACAGTGGGGCAGACCTTCAAGACATGGTCGCTCCTCGAAACCATCATTTCACTGATGGGCTTGGGTTTGACCTTCGCACTCGCGGCGGTCGTGTAAGGAGTTTTTGATGATTCTGATCGCAATGGGCGTGTCGGGCGCCGGCAAGACGAGAATTGGCGAAATGCTGGCGGAACGCCTGCATTGCGCGTTCACCGACGGCGACGCGTTTCACAGCGCCGCCAACAAGGAGAAGATGCACCACGGCATTCCGCTTACCGACGAAGACCGGTGGCCGTGGCTGCAAACCATCCGCGTGGCGATCGTCGAGAAGCAGAAGGCGGGCGAGACGGCGGTGTTCACGTGCTCTTCGCTGAAACGCTCGTACCGCGACGTTTTGCGCAACGGCGACAAGGACGTGTGCTTCGTGTATCTGAAGGGTTCGCGTGAAGTGCTGGAGCAGCGGCTGACCACGCGCACCGGGCATTTCTTCGATCCGTCGCTGCTGCAAAGCCAGCTCGATACGCTCGAAGAGCCGGGACCGGACGAAGCGATTACGGTGAGCATCGAGCTGTCGCCGGAAGAGATCGTCGTCGAAGTGCTGAAGCAGGTCGAAGCTCGCAAGTGAGTCTGTTTCGCTGCTGCAAATAAAAAACCGCTCCACGGAGCGGTTTTTTTACGCCTCGACTTTAACGAGGCAATCAGCAACGAGACCGCTTAAGCGATCCGCTTAGCCAATTCGACGGCCTTGCCGATATACGAACCCGGCGTCATAGCGAGCAAGCGGTCTTTCGCATCTTGCGGAATCGCGAGGCCGTTGACGAACGTTTGCAGCGCTTCACGCGTGATGCCCTTGCCGCGCGTCAGTTCCTTCAACTGCTCGTACGGATTCTCGATGCCGTAACGGCGCATTACCGTTTGCACCGGCTCGGCCAGCACTTCCCAGCAATTGTCGAGGTCTTCGTTCAGACGCTGGGCATTCACTTCGAGCTTGTCCAGGCCGCGGATCAGCGAGTCGTACGCGAGCAGCGAGTAGCCGAACGCGACGCCGATATTGCGCAGCACCGTCGAATCGGTCAGGTCGCGCTGCCAGCGCGAGACCGGCAGCTTGTCGGCGAGATGGCGCAGTGTGGCGTTAGCCAAGCCGAGATTGCCTTCGGAGTTTTCGAAGTCGATCGGGTTGACCTTGTGCGGCATGGTCGACGAACCGATTTCGCCGGCCTTGGTGCGCTGCTTGAAGTAACCGACCGAGATGTAGCCCCATACGTCACGGTCCAGATCCAGCAGGATCGTGTTGGCGCGCGAGACCGCGTCGAACAGTTCGGCCATGTAGTCGTGCGGCTCGATCTGGATCGTGTACGGATTGAACGTGAGCTTCAGGCGCTGCTCGACCACTTCGCGCGAGAACGCTTCCCAGTCGAACTCCGGATAGGCCGACATGTGCGCGTTGAAGTTGCCGACCGCGCCGTTCATCTTGCCGAGCAGTTCGACCTTGGCGATACGATCGATCGCGCGTTCCAGGCGGGCCGCGACGTTGGCGAGTTCTTTGCCGAGCGTGGTCGGGCTCGCCGGCTGGCCGTGCGTGCGCGACAGCATCGGCTGTTCGGCGTGCGCGTGGGCGAGAGTGACGAGACGCTGATGCACCGAGCGCAGCGCCGGCAGAATCACGTGTTCGCGGGCGCCCGCCAGCATCAGGCCGTGCGAGGTGTTGTTGATGTCTTCCGACGTGCAGGCGAAGTGGATGAACTCGCTCGCGCGCTCCAGTTCCGCCTGACCCTTCACCGATTCCTTCAGCCAGTACTCGACCGCTTTCACGTCGTGATTCGTCACACGCTCGATTTCCTTGATGCGCGCGGCGTCGTGCGCGGTGAAGCGCTCGGCCAGCTGCAGCAGGAATTGCTCGGACGCTTCGGAAAAGCGCGGCACTTCGGCGAAACCGGCGCGCGAGAGCGCGATCAGCCAATGGATTTCGACCGTCACGCGATTGCGCATGAATGCGGCTTCCGAGAGCCAGTCGCGCAGGGCTTCGGTTTTCGAGGCGTAGCGGCCGTCGAGCGGGGAGAGCGCGTTCAGCGCGAACAGGGTGTCGGGGCGGGTGTCGGACATGATGGGGGCGTGGCGCAAGGATGAAAACGCGGAGGAAACTGCGGGAACCGCGAATTTTACCACCGGACGCTGATTGGCCTGATTTCGACGCGGCGCCACGCGGCGCCGGCATGACGCCCGTGGGGCGGCTAGCCCGGGTAACCGTCGTAGCCGGGAAACAGGGTAGACAGCGTGAACGACGGCATCGAGTAGCGCGAAAAACAGCGCGAGGTGGACGCGGGATGCACCAGATGCAGGCAACTGGCCTGCGGATCGTCCACTGCGATCACGTTGCGGCCGGCTCCGACTACGCGCCGGATGAAGCTCTCGTCGTCGCACAGGTCGATGTCGAAGGCCGAGAGAAGGCCGAGATTGCGGCGTTCTGGCGCACTGCGGCGACAGCCCGCTTCACGACACCCACTAGAATGCTGACTTCCTCTCTCCCGTCGGCAGCAGGCCCCGCATGGAACTGAAATGGCTCGAAGACTTCGTTTCGCTCGCGGAAACGCGTAGTTTCAGCCGCTCGGCTGAATTGCGCCACGTCACGCAGCCGGCGTTCTCCCGGCGGATCCAGGCGCTCGAAGCATGGCTTGGCACGGAGCTGATCGACCGCTCGGTCTATCCGACGCGGCTCACGGCGGCCGGCCAGGTGTTCAACGAGCAGGCGCTCGCGATGCTCTCGCAGTTCCACGAAGCGCGCGCGCTGCTGCGCGGCCACACCGCGACGCCGCAGGCGACTATCGAGTTCGCCGTGCCGCATACGCTGTCGCTGACCTACTTCCCACGCTGGCTGCAGCGGATCGAAGCTCATCTGGGTCCGATCCACACGCGTCTGCGAGCCCTGAACGTGCACGATGCGGCGTTATCGCTGGTGGAAGGCGGCTGCGATCTGATGATGGGCTATCACCATCCCAGCCACCCGGTCGCGCTCGATCCGGGCCGCTACGACATGCTGACGCTCGGCAACGAGCCGATCAGTCCGTTCTCGGCGCCGGGCCGCGCCGGCCGGCCGCGTCACACGTTGCCGGGCACGGCCGAGGCGCCCACGCCTTACCTGTCGTACACGCCGAACGCGTACCTGGGCCGCATGACCGAAGTGATCCTCGCCAACGCGCCGGAGCGCCTGTACCTCGACCGCCTCTACGAAACCGACATGGCCGAGGGACTCAAGGCGATGGCGCTGGCCGGGCACGGCATCGCCTTCCTGCCACACAGTGCGGTGGAAGACGCGGTCGCCGACGGCAAGCTGATCCGCCTCGACCGCGCCACGCGCGGTACGCCGGAAGGCCAGCTCACGCTGACCATGGAGATTCGTCTCTATCGCGACAAGCTCGCCGCGAAGAGCGACGACGCGCGGCAAATCCTCGCGCGTCAATTGTGGGAAGTGGTGTCGGAGGAACTGGCGCAAGGCACGGCCTGAAAATCCTGGCTCCCGACGACACCAATTTGCGGCTTCTTAATCGTTATGCAAAAAAAACATAATCGGATAAGGAAACGGCATTGGATTTCAAAACGGCGTTTTTCGACAATGCTGTCATTCGTTCAACGCCGGAGCGTTCATGTCATCCCAGCAACAAGCAGTCCAATCCGCATCAACGTTGCAGTCGGTTCCTTCCTACCTGAATAAAGACGACCTCGGCCCGTGGGGCAACTACCTGCGTCAGGTCGATCGCGTCGCGCCGTATCTAGGCTCCCTGTCCCGCTGGCTCGAAACCCTGAAGCGCCCGAAGCGCATTCTGATCGTCGACGTGCCTATCGAACTCGATAACGGCACGGTCGCTCACTTCGAAGGCTATCGCGTGCAGCACAACGTGTCGCGCGGTCCGGGCAAGGGCGGTGTGCGTTACCACCAGGACGTGACGTTGTCGGAAGTGATGGCCCTGTCGGCGTGGATGTCGGTGAAGAACGCTGCCGTGAACGTGCCGTACGGCGGCGCGAAGGGTGGCATCCGTGTCGATCCGCGCACCTTGTCACGTGGTGAGCTGGAGCGCGTGACGCGCCGCTACACGAGCGAAATCGGCATCATCATCGGACCGAATACCGACATTCCCGCGCCGGACGTGAACACGAACGAGCAGATCATGGCGTGGATGATGGACACGTACTCCATGAACCAGGGCCAAACGGCCACCGGCGTCGTGACGGGCAAGCCGATCACGCTGGGCGGTTCGCTCGGCCGCCGCGAGGCGACGGGCCGTGGCGTGTTCGTGACGGCTTCGGAAGCCGCACGCCGTATCGGCGTCGACATCGAAGGCGCACGCATTGCGGTTCAAGGTTTCGGTAACGTGGGCGGCATCGCGGCGCGTCTGTTCCAGGAAGCCGGTTCGAAGCTGGTCGCGGTGCAGGATCACACCGGCTCGCTGTACAAGTCGACCGGTATCGACGCCGTTGCACTGCTCGAACACGTGGCCAAAACGGGCGGCGTGGGTGGTTTCCCCGAAGCCGACTCGGTGACGAACGAGGAATTCTGGACCGTCGAATCGGACATCCTGATCCCGGCGGCGCTGGAAAACCAGATCACCGAAAAGAACGCCAGCAAGATCAAGACGAAGATCGTCGTGGAAGGCGCGAACGGCCCGACCACCACGGCTGCGGACGACATCCTGCACGATCGCGGCATCCTCGTGATTCCGGACGTGGTGGCCAATGCCGGTGGCGTGACCGTGTCGTACTTCGAATGGGTGCAGGACTTCTCGAGCTTCTTCTGGACGGAAGACGAGATCAACCAGCGCCTCGAGCGTGTGATGCGTGAAGCGTTTGCCGCGGTGTGGCAAGTGTCGAGCGAGCAGAAGGTGTCCGTGCGGACGGCGGCGTTTATCGTCGCGTGTAAGCGGATTCTGGAAGCGCGCGAACTGCGCGGCCTGTATCCCTGATCTTTCCGCTTCTTTCGGCTTCTTTTCCGCTTCAAACGGCGGTTCCGCTACTCCGCGGGGCCGCCGCCAATCCTTGCTTCAACGCGGTCCACAAGACGGCGTGTTCGACCCGGCGG
>Ga0209759_1001090_pt1 | contig 17659 bp, 15 predicted proteins | sample AraplaCL_Col_mMS_FD_184261 | JGI IMG/M metagenome (GOLD analysis project Ga0209759, IMG submission 184261) | Arabidopsis root microbial communities from the University of North Carolina, USA - plate scrape CL_Col_mMS (SPAdes) (version 2) | ecosystem: Host-associated > Plants > Roots >...
CCGGTGCGCTGGTCGGTCAGCTTGATGTGCACGCCGTTGTTGAGGAAGGACAGTTCGCGGATGCGCTTGGCCAGGATTTCGTAGTGGAACTCGACGTGGGTGAAGATTTCTTCGTCGGCCCAGAAGTGGACTTCGGTGCCGCGCTTGTCGGTGTCGCCGATGACCTTGATCGGGGAGACTTGCACGCCGTCGACAACTTCAATCTGGCGGTCTTGCGGGATGCCGCGCACGAATTCCATCGCATGCACTTTGCCGTCGCGGCGCACGGTCAGGCGCAGCAGTTTGGACAGGCCGTTGACGCAGGACACGCCGACGCCGTGCAGGCCGCCGGAGACCTTGTAGGAGTTCTGGTCGAACTTGCCGCCGGCGTGCAGCTCGGTCATGACGATCTCGGCTGCGGATCGTTTTGGCTCGTGCTTGTCGTCCATCTTGATGCCGGTGGGGATGCCGCGACCGTTGTCGGTGATGGAAATCGAGTTGTCGGAGTGGATGGTGACGTGGATTTCGGTGCAGTGGCCGGCCAGGGCTTCGTCGATGGAGTTGTCCAGCACTTCGAAGACGAGGTGGTGCAGGCCGGTGCCGTCAGAGGTGTCGCCGATGTACATGCCGGGGCGTTTGCGGACCGCTTCCAGACCTTCCAGAATCTGGATGGAGGAGGCTCCATATTGATTTTGTTGCGGTTGTTCGGTGTTGTCTGCTGGCACTGGGGACGAGAGGGACATGGCTACCTTCTGAAAAAACTAACGGAACTGCCTGACTGAATACTAAGAAACTGCAAGGAAACTGCAAAGGAACTGCTGAAATCGGCGATGAAACCGAATTCCTGAAAGTGGCGAAGGGCCGTCTTGCGCACGGCCCCTCGTCTGCTTTCGGCTAACTGAAATCAAATGCGCATCGGCATGACGACGTATTTGAAATCGGCATTGTCGGGAATGGTGATCAATGCGGAAGAGTTGGCGTCGCCCAGGGCGATGTTGACGTAGTCGCCCTTGAGGTTGTTCAACACGTCGAGCAGGTAGGTGACGTTGAAACCGATGTCGACGCTGTCGCCGCCGTAGTCGATTTCGAGTTCTTCAACCGCTTCTTCCTGGTCGGCGTTGGTGGAGCTGATCTTGAGGCTGCCGGGAGCAATCACCCAGCGCACGCCCTTGAACTTGTCGCTGGTCATGATGGCGGCGCGTTGCAGCGAGCGCAGCAGCTGTTCGCGGCCGATGGTGAAGTTGTTCTTGTAGCCCTTGGGCACCACGCGGGTGTAGTCGGGGAACTTGCCTTCGACCAGCTTGGAGATCAGTTCGATGTCGGCGAAGGTCAGCTTGACCTGGTTGTTGGCGATTTCCAGTTGGACCGGGTCGTCGCTTTCGTCGAGCAGGCGCTGCAGTTCGATGATGGTCTTGCGCGGGATGATGACTTCCTGGCGCGGGAACTCTTGCTCGGTGGCGACCTGGCAGAAGGCCAGGCGGTGACCGTCGGTGGCGACGGCGATGACGTTCTTGCCTTCGACGACCAGCAGCAGGCCGTTGAGGTAGTAGCGGATGTCTTGCTGCGCCATCGAGAAGTGGACCATGTTGAACAGGTGCTTCAGGGTCTTTTGCGGCAGCGTGACTTGGGCGTTGTAGTGCTCGGCCTGGGCGACGGTGGGGAATTCTTCGGCGGCCAGCGTTTGCAGGGCAAAACGCGACTTGCCGGATTGCACCGTCAGGCGCTTGTTGGACAGGGTGACCGTCACTTCGCCCGAGTCGGGCAGGGCGCGCAGGATGTCGAGCAGTTTGCGCGCGGCGACGGTGGTGGCGGTGGCTTCGCTACCGGAGCCGACGTCGGCGTGCGTGGTGATCTGCACTTCGATGTCGGTCGAGAGGAAAGATACTTTTTCGCCGTCCTTGCGAATGAGGATATTGGCCAGAATCGGCAATGTGTGCCGACGCTCGACAATACCACTCACTATTTGCAGTGGCCGGAGAAGCGTATCTCGTTGGGTTTTGACCAATTGCATAGTCTCTATATCCTTGCTAGTAGTGGTTTAAAGGATGCTGAAAGCCGCTTTCAAATTCTGTCTGCAATCCGGTCTGGTCCTCCGTCTGCGCTCAGTTTTGCCGTCGTTTCTGCAATCAATATATCGCTGCAATTTGAAAACGGTTTCATTGCGGTAGCGCGGACTTGCCGTACTACATAGTGCTGTCATGCTGCGCGACGAATCCATCCTCGCTTACGGTATGCCCACCCAATGACATGGCGATGACTGCCGCCGTGCTGCCTGTGCTACCCGTACTGCTGTTTGGCGGTCATGCTTTTTTGGCAACAAAAAGAGTCGCCGGGACAAACCGGACCAACTCTCTCATTGTATCAAATCAACCCTTGTTCAAGGGGCAAATTAGGCTCTTTTGGAAGCCGATTCCTAACCTTTCAGGGTCTGTTCCAGGACGTGGAGTTCGTGGTTGCATTCCGGGTTTTTGGTGCGGTCGGCGGAGATCTTGCGCACCGCGTGCAGCACGGTGGTGTGGTCGCGGCCGCCGAACAGGTCGCCGATTTCGGGCAGGCTTTTTTGCGTCAGTTCCTTGGCCAGGTACATGGCGATCTGGCGCGGCCGGGCGATATTGGCCGGACGCTTCTTGGAATACATGTCGGCGACTTTGATGTTGAAGAAGTCGGCGACGGTTTTTTGGATGTTTTCGACGGAGATCTGGCGGTTTTGGACGGACAAGAGGTCTTTTAGCGCATCCTTGACGACGTCGATGGTGATGTCCTTGCCGTGGAAGCGCGAGTAGGCCAGGATCTTGCGCAGCGCGCCTTCGAGCTCGCGCACGTTGGAGCGCAGGTGCTTGGCGACGAAGAAGGCGACGTCGTCGGACAGCTGGACGCCTTCCAGGGTGGCTTTTTTCATCAGGATGGCGACGCGCATCTCGAGCTCGGGCGGCTCGATGGCGACCGTCAGGCCGGAATCGAAGCGCGAAATCAGGCGGTCATCCATGCCGCTGATTTCCTTGGGATAGGTGTCGCTGGTGATGATGATCTGCTTTTTGGCGGCGATCAGGGCTTCGAAGGCGTAGAAGAACTCTTCCTGGGTGCGGCTCTTGCCGCCGAAGAATTGGATATCGTCGATCAGCAGCAGGTCGAGCGAGTGGTAATAGCGCTTGAAGTCGTCGAAACCCTTGCGCTGATAGGCCGTGACCACGTCGCGCACGTATTGCTCGGCGTGGATGTAGCGGATCTTGGCGTGGGGGTTGTCGGCCAGCACCTGGTTGCCGATGGCGTGGATGACGTGGGTCTTGCCCAGGCCGACGCCGCCGTACAGGAACAGCGGGTTGTAGGACACGCCGGGGTTGTTGGCGACCTGGGTGGCGGCGGCGCGCGCGAGCTGGTTGGCCTTGCCGGTGACGAGATTGTCGAAGGTCAGCACCGAGTTGATGCGCGACAACTCCTGGCGCGGGGTCACCGGCGGCGGGGCCGGATCGACCAGGGATTCCTGGATGCCGGTCGGGTAGCCGTCGAGCATGGTGCCATGGCTGTTGCCGCCGTTGCCGTGCATGCCGGCGGCGCCTGCAGGCGTCGGCGCGGCAGCGGCAGCGCGACGGGCGGCGCCCACGCGCGGGTCGAGCACGAACTCGACGTCGATCTGCATTTCCCAGTACTCGGAGGCAATGGTGGTGATGCGGCTGGCGAACTGGGTCTTGACCCAGTCGAGCTTGAATCGGTTGGGCGCGGCAATACGCAGGCGGCCGTCTTCGTAATCAAGCGGAGCCAAGGGCTTGATCCAGGCGCTGTATTGCTGCGGCGTCAGTTCCTGCTCCAGCTTTGCGGAGCAAGCCTGCCAAAAATTTTCCATGAATCTTCTTATCTAAATAGAGATGCAACGAGGCGCAAACATAGGCGCCAAGAAACGATGCAAAAAAGGGGGCCGAGCTGACTTGGGAAAAGCCGGATGTCAACACTGCGGATCGGTCTATTTTACTCTGATGGGGAAAAGTTATCCACAGGCGGAACGCGCTTTTGACAGAGTAAAAATGTATATCGACAGCCGGCAAAAGCTTAAGCGGAAATATCGAAAAATGCCGCTTGACAGAGCGACGGGTGAAGAGGAAGGGTGTCGGCCGACGACTGGCGGGCGGGACCGGCTTTGCGGCCCGGCCTGCCTAATAATTAGTCATTCGACAACGGCGCCGTCGACGAAGACTTTCAATTCGCCTTGCCGGAACTGGGTCCAGGTTTCGTCGGTGGTCAGCGGCTGGGTGACGATGACGGCGACGCGGTCCTTGGAAGTGGTGACTTCGGAGAAATCCACGGAAATGTCCTGGTCGGACAGATGCGCCGAGGCGAACGGATGTTGGCGGATGATGTAGTACAGATTGGTGGAGCAATGCGAAAACAGCGCCGATCCGTCCGACAACAGCATGTTAAATGGACCATGTCCGGCGATGTAGTGCGTAAGTTCGCGCAACTCCTGCGTCAGGTCGGCCAACGGCGGCAGGTTTTCGCCGAAGCGGTTGCGCAGTTGTTGCAGCAGGTAGCAAAAGGCCAGTTCGCTGTCGGTGGTGCCGACCGGACGGTAAGGACCGTGCAAGGTGGGCGTGAAATTCTTGAGGTCGCCGTTGTGGGCGAACACCCAGTAACGTCCCCACAGCTCGCGCACGAAGGGGTGGCAGTTGGCCAGCGAGACGCGGCCTTGCGTGGCTTTGCGGATGTGGGCGATGACGTGCTGCGATTTGATCGGGCAACTCTTGATCAGCTCGGCGACCGGCGAGGTGACGGCGGACTGGTAATCGACGAAGTGGCGCACGCCCGAGCCTTCAAAGAAGGCGATGCCCCAGCCGTCGCTATGGTGATCCGTCAATCCGCCGCGATTTGCAAAGCCGGTGAAGCTGAAAACGATGTCGGTGGGCGTGTTGCAATTCATCCCGAGTAACTGGCACATGATGTCGGCGAAGCGGTGAGGCTGGAGTGAGTGTTGATAAAGAAGCAGGCAAGCCCTTACGGTATCACGCAGGCCGGCGCCGAGAAAGCCGGAAGGGCGGCAATTTCGTTCAATTGCTGTAAAAATCGTCAGCAAATAAAAAAAAGCCCCACGAATTGGGGCTCGTGGGGCTTAATCCTTCCTGAAGAGGGAGGAGGAGACGCGGTACGTGTTGCTTGATCTTTCTTCCTGAGTTCGGCTTATTGCCCAGCTTGTTCTTATCTGTCGCTGGCGGCCAGGTTGCGCAGTTCTGCGGCAAAACTCGGTTGGGAACGGCTGTAATCATTGGCCATGCGGTTGACCATCTTGACGCCGTTGAAACGGTGCTGACGCACGCGTTGTTCCAGCGACTTGCGCGGCACGACCAACACGACGGCGGCGCGCACGATGCCCATGACCAGCGGCTTGAAAACCATCAGCAGGGTGACCAGCACGCCCAGGCCCAGCAACGGACGCATGAATGCGACGGTTGCACCGATCAGCGACTGCGCGACCGGAACGGCGGCTTCAACTGGAAAGGCGATGGCTAGAACGGACATGATATTGATTTCCCTGATATCGAATGAATTTCTTCTCTTGTTGCATTGCAGTATAGACATCCCCGCCTCGCATTGCCAATTTCATGTTCCCATATCAGATATAGGGATTGTGAATGGCCGCTTCCTGCATTATTCTCAGGGAAGTTGTCTGATGTCTCGAAAGAATGTGAAAAAACGCGGACAAAAAAATCCCCGCGAAGCCGAAGCTTGCGGGGAAATCCTTCCTAAAGAGGGAGGAGGAGACGCCGGACAGTTTCTCATGTCGCGCAATCAGTACCGCCTCAAGACGTCGGTACGTGCATCAAAACACAAGACTGAATGGGATGTTGCTCTACAGAAGCGGTGGAAAGCGTCGTTATAGCCAGGTTGCCGGCGCATTCCGAACTACATCACCGCACTGTAGTACTGCAAAAACTTGACAGCGACTGACTGTGATCAACCGCGGGAAGCGATGAAACGCAGTTCTGCAGCCAGGTTGGGCTGAGTCGATTCGAACTTGTTGGCCAGGCGGTTCATTTGAGCGGCGCCGTCGACGATGTGTTGGTCGGCGGTCAGCAGAGCGGCTTGCGATTCGTGGGCTTGCACGAAACGAACGAAGATGTTGCGCAGTGCAGTACCGATCTTGCCGGCAGCAGTGCCGGTGTTCTTTGCGGAGTAATTGGCGGTCAATGTAGTCATGATGGACTCCTTGCGAAATGTGTTATGTTGCATTGCAGTGTAATGATCCATGACTCGCTTTGCCAATTTCGGTTTTGGATATCAGTTATCGGTTTTGTGAATATTGTTATTTTGATGTACCGGTTTTTCCTTTTTCCCATGTTTATTTCGTCCATGTCCTTTACGTCCTTATTTACGTCCACATTAAGGTGGGGCTGATATGAGCTTTCTGACTCTCGACCTGAATCTGTTGCGCGTTTTCGACGCGGTGATGACAGAACAAAACCTGACGCGCGCGGCCAATTTGCTGGCAATGACGCAGCCGGCGGTATCCAACGCCCTGCGCCGCCTGCGCGACACCCTCAACGATGAACTGGTGATCCGCACCGCCCACGGCGTGAAGCCGACGCCGCGTGCCGAAGAGCTGTGGCCGACCGTGCGCCGCGCCTTGTCGGAACTGGAAGCGGTGATCACGCCGGAAACCTTCGACGTGTCGCGCGCGCAGAATACGTTCCGCATGGCGATGGTCGATGCGACCGCGGCGCTGTGGCTGCCGTCGCTGGTGCGCACCATCATGCGCGATGCGCCGCGCATCAAGATCCGCATGATGCCGCTGACCACGCGCGATCCGCGCGCCATGCTGCTGCGCGGCGACGTCGACCTGGCGGTGGGATTTTTCCCCGGCGTGGCGGCGCAGCTGGCCGACGGCCTGAAAACCCAGATCAGCCACGAGCGCCTGTACACCGGGCAATACGTGTGCGTGATGCACAAGAACCACCCGCTGGCCGACAAGGAACTGAACCTCGACAACTATTGCTCGGCGGATCATTTGCTGGTCAGTCTGTCGGGCAAACCTCACGCGGTGATCGACGACGTGCTCGCCGGCATGGGACGCGAACGCAGGATTTTGCTGACGGTGAACCAGTTCTTCACGGCCGGCCGCATCGTCGCCAGTTCGGAGCTCATCACCGTGCTGCCGCGCCACCTGATCGCGGCGACCGGCATGACCGAAGTGCTGGTGGTGAAAGAGTTGCCGTTCAAGACGCCGGAAGAACATGTGGACATGCTGTGGCATGAACGCGATGCGCGCAGCCCGGCGCATAAATGGTTGCGCGCGCATTTAAGTGCAACAACGCATGACGAATTCGGTCGTATCAATATGCAGCGCTGACGATGTCGTGATTTTTCCTCGATGCGGCGGCGCCGATCACTTACCTTAGGATGGTTTATGCCGACAACATCAAGAACAATCGCAAAAATAATCGGATTGGGTCTCGCTGGTTTTTTAACACTGGTCATTCTGCTGATCGTACTGATCGTCAACTTCGACTGGAACCGGGCGCGCCCCTGGATCAACCAGCGCGTCAGCGATGCAACGGGGCGCCACTTCGCCATCCGGGGCGACCTGGTCGTCAAGTGGCAAAAGCCGCAATCGCCGCAAACCAGCTGGACCCGCTGGATACCCTGGCCGCAGGTGAGCGCCGCCGACATCGTGCTCGGCAATCCCGACTGGGCGCCGGCCAACAGCAACATGGTCGCGATCAGGCAACTGAATGTGACGCTCAATCCCTGGCCGCTGCTGCAACACAAAATCGCCCTGCCTTCGCTCGAGGCCGACACGCCGCAAGTCTCCTTGCTGCGCAACAAGGATGCCGTCAATAACTGGACCTTCAAATCGGATGGTCCGTCGACATGGGAATTCCATCCCGGGAAGATCGTCATCCGCAAGGGCAGCCTGCAACTCGACGATGTCATTCAGAAGATCAATGCCAAGGCGGATATCGACACGCTCGATCCGGACAAGGAAAAAATTTACGGCATAGGCTGGAACGTCAAAGGCACATTCAACAAAGCCGACATCCGCGGCGAAGGCAAAGCCGGCGGCGTATTGTCGCTGCAGGATGAAAGCAAACCTTATCCGCTGGAAGCCGACGTGCGCGTCGGCAAAACCCGCATTGCCGTCAAAGGCACGCTGACCAAACCGCAAGAACTTGCCGCGCTCGACCTGCAACTGAATCTGTCGGGCGACAGCATGGCGCATCTGTTTCCGCTGACCGGCGTGCTGTTGCCGGAAACGCCGCCGTTCTCGACTTCCGGTCGCCTGATCGGCAAACTCGATCCGAAACAGAGCGACTGGATCTACGAAAAATTCAACGGCAAGGTCGGTTCCAGCGATATCGGCGGCACGCTGGAGTATCAATCGAAACAGCCGCGACCGCTGCTCAAGGGCGAGATCGTTTCCAACCTGCTGCAATTTGAAGACCTGGCGCCGCTGATCGGCGCCGACTCCAACGCCAAGAAAGCGGAGCGCGGCGCGGAAGAACGCCAGCCGTCGAACAAGGTGTTGCCGGTCAAGGAATTCAAGACCGACGCCTGGGATGCGCTGGACGCCGACATCAAGCTGACCGCGCATAAAGTGGTGAAGCAAAAGAACCTGCCGATCACCGACATCCGCGCCGACCTGCATCTGAACGACAAGGTGCTGCAGCTGACGCCGCTGAACTTCGGCATCGCCGGCGGCAACCTGACGTCGGACATCAAGCTCGACGGCAGCACGCCGAAGATGAAGTCGGAACTGAAATTGTCGGCGCGGCGCATCAAGATCCAGCAGTTGTTCCCGAATCTCGATGCGGCGCAAACCAGTTTCGGCGAAATCAACGGCGACGCGGCGCTGACCGCCACCGGCAATTCGGTCGCGGCCATGCTCGGTTCGTCCAACGGCGAACTGAAGACGCTCATCAATCACGGGGCCATCAGCAAATTGTTGCTGGAAGAAATGGGCCTGAATATCGGCAACGTGGTGGTATCCAAACTGTTCGGCGACAAACAGGTCAAGCTCAATTGCATGGCCGGCGACTTCGCCGTGACCAACGGCCTGATGCAGGCGCGCACCTTCACGCTGGATACCGAAGATGCGCTGGTCGACATTACCGGCAACGTCAATCTGGCCCAGGAGCAACTTAATCTGACCATCAATCCGCGCAGCAAGGGCCTGCGGATCATTTCGCTGCGTTCGCCCTTGTTCGTCACCGGTCCGTTCAAGGATCCGAATATCGGCGTGGACAAGGGCGTGCTGGCGCTGAAGACCGGCGGGGCGATATTGCTGGGCGTGGTGGCGCCGGTTGCGGCCATCCTGCCGCTGATCAACATCAGTGGAGAACAGCAAACCGATTGCGCCAACCTGCTGCGGGAAGTGCAGAAAAAACCTGCCGCGCCGCCCCCCGGGAAAACCTACAAAGGCAAGCCGGTGCAGGCCGCCAGGTAATTTCCTTGTTTCGTTGCCGATAGATTTTTTAAAACCGGTTCGGCAAAACCATCTGTGGATAACATTGTGAATAAGTCTTGCGCGGTTTGGGGATAGTGCATGACTTTTTCACAGCCTCGAAATCTATCCAATAACTGTTCCCGATTCATACACGCGTTGCCAAGCGTTTATCATTTTCGTAAACGCCTGATTCGATTTCGGTTTACCGGGTTATCCACAGAAAAGGGCTGGTGTTAACTACTACTACTATTTGTATATATAAACTTTTATATAAAACCCTGAAAACCTTTTTCTCTCGTTTCCCGACCGGACCAACCTCAAAAACGAAAAACCGATCGGAAAACTTCTTCGAAAATCATTTCAGGGAAATTGCATCGGGAACATCGAGCACCAGATCCGATTCGGCGACCGCCACGCACGGCAACAGGTAACCTTCGGTCTTTTCTTCCCTGGTCAATCCCGGCCAATCGATCTGATAACGGATTTGTCCGCTTTTCAAAACGCACAGGCAGGTGCGGCATGTTCCGTTGCGGCAAGAACTCGGCATGCGAATCTGCGCCTGTTGTGCCGAAACCAACAAGGACAACGTCGGTTGGGCGATGAATTCAAGTCCTGAGGGCAGGATAAGCACCTTGTAGGCATTTTCCGGGTCTTGCTCGTCCATGGGCATCAACTTGGTTGGCTTGGCAGTGGCGATGTCTTGCAGCGCGTTCAGGGGGAAATGGCAGTTTTCTGATGAAAAACCGGCTGATTCATCATGCATTAACAATCAAATACCAGCCTGAACGGCAAAATCCATCCGAAATACGTATTTTCAGCTCCATCTGTGGATAAGTCTCTGCATATCTCTTGCGTGAAATGGGGATAGTTCAGGAGTTCTTCACATTGCCATTTTCTATCCAACATCTGTTCTTTTGCCATACACGACTTGCCAAGCGGTTATGAATTTCGTAAACCCATGATTTGATTTTGGTTTACCGGGTTATCCACAGAAAAGCGCCGGTGTTAACTACTACTACTATTTATATATATAACCTATTAATTTAAAAACCAAACTCACGTTATTCTCGGAAAAATATAAAAAATTCCTTTAAAACAACGTCGTTCAGGACCAGACATCCTGCAACAACGCGAACACTGCAGCGATCGCAGGCTCGTTCTTGCGCTTCTCCAGAGCAATGAAAGAAAGCTCCGTCGACAAGTCGACCGCGTCGGCGATCACCAGGCCATGGGCATGCGCCTGGCTCAGTGCGATCGATTCGCGGGCGAGCGACAGGCCGACGCCCGATTTCACCAGGTCCAGCATGGAAGATTCCTGGTCGACCAGGGCGACGGCATTGGGCGTGAGTTTGTATTGGGCAAAAACCCGGTTCAGCAGACGGTGATGGGCGGACTCCGGCGGCGTCCAGATCCAGGGGAGTTGCGCCAGCTCCTTCCAGCCTTTGCCGGCAACCCGGCTTTTCCAACCGGCGGGAGCGATGACGTTGTAGGTGAAATGCGTCAGGGTCAGGCTGTGGAAGCCTTTGCCGGGCGAACCGAGGAAAAAGCCGACGTCGAGTTCGCCGGCTTTGACTTGCTGCAGCACCGAACCCGACATATGGTGTTGAAGACGTGTGGATAGTTGCGGATGACGCTCCACCAGCAGCTTGAGGAAGGCGCCGAGACGAATGAATTCCGGATCGAGGATGGTGCCGATGGCCAGCGTGCCGGTCAGATTGCCGGCGCTGGTATGCAGGGCGTTGGCGTGTTGATGGAATTCCTGCAGGGTGTGGAGTACCCGTTCGGCGACCGGCAGCAGCTTGCTGCCTTCGTTGGTGAGTTTCATGCCGGCGCTGGTGCGCGTAAACAGGATGAGATTCAGTCTTTCCTGCAGCAGCTTGATTTGCAGGCTGACGGCAGGTTGGGTGACATGCAGGGTTTCCGCTGCGCGGGTCAGGTTGCCCTCATGGGCGACGGCGACAAAAGCGCGTAATTGTGTGAAATCCATGATTAAGTTTGATGAAAAGTAGTCAACTGCCATTCATAATGGATTTTTTGCAATGCCTTGATTATCAGTTGTTTTTATATTGCTATTGATAATAACTGATTGGATTCATTTCATTCGAGGCGATATTCTTCCAAAAGCAAACAAACAAGCCGATTTCAGCAATCTCCGGACCAACTATCTTCATTGATCACCAAAGGAATACTTATGACTGCCGCATCATCGACTATTCAGCACTACATCAACGGCCGTGTGACTCCGTCCGAAAGCGGCCGTCAGCAAGACGTTTTCAATCCCGCGACCGGCGAAGCGTCTGCCAAGGTGGCGCTGGCTTCGACTGCGGAGGTCAATGCCGCGGTGGCTGCCGCGAGTGCCGCTGCGCCAGGCTGGGCCGAGACGGCGCCGCTCAAGCGCGCACGCGTGCTGTTCAAGTTCAAGGAGCTGATCGAGCAACATCATGACGATCTCGCTGCCGCGATCACGCGCGAACACGGCAAGGTGTTTTCCGATGCCAAGGGCGAAGTCACGCGCGGCCTGGAAATCGTCGAATTCGCCTGCGGCGTGCCGCAACTGCTGAAGACGCAATTCACCGACAACATCGGCGGCGGCATCGACAACTGGAATCTGCGCCAGCCGCTGGGCGTGACGGCCGGTATCACGCCATTCAATTTCCCGGTGATGGTGCCGCTGTGGATGGCGCCGCTGGCGATCGCCACCGGCAACAGCTTCATCCTCAAGCCGTCCGAACGCGATCCGTCGCCCTCGCTGATGCTGGCTGACCTGTTCAAGCGTGCCGGTTTGCCGGACGGCGTGTTCAACGTGGTGCAGGGCGACAAGGTGGCGGTCGACGCGCTGCTGCAGCATCCGGAAGTGCAGGCGATTTCCTTCGTCGGTTCGACGCCGATTGCCGAATACATCTACAGCGAAGCTACCAAGCGTGCCGGCACTTTTCCGTTGCGCGCACAGGCCCTGGGCGGCGCCAAGAATCATCTGGTGGTGATGCCGGACGCCAACCTGGAACAGGCGGTCGACGCACTGATCGGCGCGGCTTACGGTTCCGCCGGCGAACGTTGCATGGCGATTTCGGTGGCGGTGGCGGTCGGCAGCGTGGCCGACCAGCTGGTCGAAGCGCTGATCCCGCGCGTGAAGGCCTTGAAGATCAAAAACGGCATGGAAGCCGATGCGGAGATGGGCCCGTTGGTCACGGCGGCGCACAAGGCCAAGGTGGAAGGCTACATCGACGATGGCGTGAAGGCCGGCGCCAAGTTGCTGGTGGATGGCCGCGGCATCAGCGTGCCGGGTCATGAAAACGGTTTCTTCGTCGGCGGCACCTTGTTCGACAAGGTCACGCCGGACATGAAGATCTACAAGGAAGAAATTTTCGGGCCGGTGCTGTGCGTGGTGCGCGTGCCGGATTTTGCCGAAGCGGTGCGTCTGATCAATGCGCATGAATACGGCAACGGCGTGTCGCTGTTCACCGCCGACGGCAATACGGCGCATGAGTTCTCGCGCCGCATCCAGGTCGGCATGGTCGGCATCAACGTGCCGATTCCGGTGCCGATGGCCTGGCATTCCTTCGGCGGCTGGAAGCGTTCGCTGTTCGGCGATACCCATGCTTACGGGGAAGAGGGCATCAAGTTCTATACGCGATATAAGTCCATCATGCAGCGCTGGTCGGCTACTATCGGCAAGGGCGCGGAATTCACGATGCCGGTGGCGAAGTAATCGAAGGCGATTGCATCGCCCCTCGCCGTCGTCCCGGCGAACGCTGGGTCCTGACTTTCGTCAGGACGACGGAGTTGATGGGTGTCAGATAAAAAAATCACGGAGACAGAAGCATGGAGTCAGCAGGTCAATACGATTACATCATCGTCGGCGGCGGCACGGCCGGTTGTGTGCTGGCCAACCGGCTCAGCCACGATCGCGGCGTCAGGGTGCTGCTGATCGAGGCGGGCGCCAAGGACGATTACCTGTGGATCCACATCCCCGTCGGCTATCTGTATTGCATCAACAATCCGCGCACCGACTGGCTGTATCGCACCGAGGCGGATGTCGGCCTCAACGGTCGCAGCCTGATTTACCCGCGCGGCAAAGTACTGGGCGGCTGTTCGTCGATCAACGGCATGATTTACATGCGCGGCCAGGAACGCGACTACAACGAGTGGGCGCAACTGACCGGCGACGACAGCTGGCGCTGGGATAACGTGCTGCCGCTGTTCAAGAAAAGCGAAGATCACTACAAGGGCGGCGATCAGTTCCATGGCGTCGGCGGCGAGTGGCGCGTGGAGAAGCAACGGCTGTCGTGGGAAATCCTCGATGCCTTCCGCGATGCGGCGGCGGAAGTGGGCATTCCCAAGATCGACGACTTCAATCGCGGCGACAACGAAGGCAGCTCTTATTTCGACGTGAATCAGAAGCGCGGCATCCGCTGGAATGCATCCAAGGCCTTCCTGAAACCGGCGATGAAAACCGGTAACCTCGATGTCATGACCGGTTCGCACGTCAAACGCCTGCGCATTGAACAACGTGAAACGGGGCCGGTTTGCGTCGGCGTCGAATTCACCGGCGGCGGCAAGGAATGGTATGCCGAATCGACACGCGAGACGATCCTGGCTGCCGGCGCCGTCGGTTCGCCGCACATCCTGCAATTGTCGGGCATCGGTCCGGCGAACTTGTTGCAGCAGCACCAGATTCCGGTGGTCAAGGACCTGGCCGGCGTCGGCGAGAACCTGCAGGATCATTTGCAGATCCGGACCGCGTTCAAGGTCAAGGGCGTGAAGACGCTCAACATGATGGCCAACAACTGGTTCGGCAAGATGAAGATCGGGATGGAATACGCCTTGTTCCAGAGCGGCCCGATGTCGATGGCGCCGTCGCAGCTGGGCGTGTTCGCCAAATCCGACCCGTCGCAGGCCACTGCCAATCTCGAATATCACGTGCAGCCCTTGTCGTTGGAAAAGTTCGGCGATCCGCTGCATCCTTTCCCGGCATTCACCGCCAGCGTCTGCAATCTGCGGCCGACCTCGCGCGGACACATACGCCTGGGTTCCGGCGACGGCGCGCTGGCGCCGAAGATCACGCTCAATTACCTCAGCACCGAACAGGACCGCAAGGTCGCGGCCGACTCGCTCAAGCTCACGCGCAAGATCGCCGCGGCGCCGGCATTGCGAAAGTATCAACCCGACGAATGCAAGCCCGGGGTGGAATACCAGTCTGAGGAAGAGTTATACAAGGCCGCCGGCGAAATCGGCACCACCATCTTCCATCCGGTCGGCACCTGCAAGATGGGGCGCGACGACGATGCGCTGGCCGTGGTCGACAGCCAGTTGCGCGTGCGCGGCGTGGCCGGACTGCGCGTGGTGGATGCTTCCGTGATGCCCACGATCACGTCCGGCAACACCAATTCTCCCACCATCATGATTGCCGAAAAGACAGCAGAACTGATCCGAAAAGCACGTAAAAATTAAATAATCCGGGCTTTGTCCGATACGGTACTTATACGTATTGTAGTAATGGTACGACTCGGCTACTATGCGCCAGATATTAAAACAATAAGACTCTCGCAGAAGGCCTGACGATAGGTGTCCAGGCCCAAAAAAGAGTAGTTGCGGACGTCAGAAGCGTCGAGTAACTTACTAAGCGGCCATGCAGTTCCAAATACGCATGGTATTCACGGGAAGAATGAGAAGAGACACTATGACAGATGTCATTCTGGAGACAAAAAACCTGACGAAGGAATTCAAGGGTTTTACAGCGGTGAGCGCCGTTAACTTGCAAATCCAGCGCGGCCACATCCACGCGCTGATCGGCCCGAACGGCGCCGGCAAGACCACCTGCTTCAATCTGCTGACCAAATTCCTGGTGCCGACCTCGGGCCAGATCTTATTTAACGGCAAGGACATCACGATGGACGCGCCGGCGCAGATTGCGCGCCAGGGCATCATCCGTTCCTTCCAGATTTCCGCCGTGTTTCCGCACCTGAGCGTGATGGAAAACGTGCGCATCGGCCTGCAGCGCACGCTGGGCACTTCCTTCCATTTCTGGAAGAACGGCGACAGCCTGAACCAGCTCAACGACCGCGCCATGGCCTTGCTCGAAGAGGTCGATTTAACAAGTTTTGCCGACACCATCACCGTCGATCTGCCCTACGGCCGCAAACGCGCGCTGGAAATCGCGACGACCCTGGCGATGGAACCGGAACTGATGCTGCTCGACGAACCGACCCAGGGCATGGGCCACGAAGACGTCGATCGCGTGACCGCGCTGATCAAGAAAGTCTCGGCCGGCCGCACCATCCTGATGGTCGAACACAACATGAACGTGATCTCCGGCATTTGCGACCGCATCAGCGTGTTGCAGCGCGGCGCCGTGCTGGCCGAAGGCACGTATGACCAGGTATCGAAGAATCCGCAAGTGATGGAAGCCTACATGGGCACGACATCGGGCGCGCTGGAAGGAGCTCACTGATGAACACGGCAACCATGCAACAAGGCGGCGTCACATCCACCGGCAGCGGCACGCCGGCGCTGGCGATTTCCGACCTGCAAGCCTGGTACGGCGAATCGCACATCCTGCACAACGTCAACCTGACCGTGAACAAGGGCGAAGTGGTGACGCTGCTGGGCCGCAACGGCGCCGGCCGCACCACCACCTTGCGTTCCATCATGGGCCTGGTCGGCGCCCGCAAGGGCTCGATCAAGATCAACGGCAATGAAACCATCGCCATGCCGACCCACAAGATCGCGCATCAGGGCGTCGGTTATTGCCCGGAAGAGCGCGGCATCTTTTCGTCGCTGTCGGCGGAAGAAAACCTGATGCTGCCGCCGTTCGTGTCGAAGACCGACAAAGGCATGTCGATCGAAGAGATCTACGACATGTTCCCCAACCTGAAAGAGCGCCGCAACAGCCAGGGCACACGCCTGTCCGGCGGCGAACAGCAAATGCTGGCGGTGGCGCGCATCCTGCGCACCGGCGCGCGATTGCTGTTGCTCGACGAGATTTCCGAAGGCCTGGCGCCGGTCATCGTGCAGGCGCTCGCGCGCATGATCACGATGCTCAAGTCCAAGGGCTACACCATCGTGATGGTGGAACAGAATTTCCGTTTCGCGGCGCCGCTGGCGGACCGTTTCTATGTGATGGAACACGGTCAGATCGTCGAGTCGTTTGCCGCGGCGGAACTGCAATCGAAGACGCAGAAGCTCAACGAATTGCTGGGCGTATAAGTTAGCGCAGTTCCTGCAGTTCCTGCAGTTCCATTTCATGGCGAGACGGATTCTGAAGATTCGGATTAATCGGCAAGTCATAAAAAGCATGCACCATGCGTTCCATCGGTGCGACGGGCAGTCACGCAATCGGTGGCGCATGGCGTGACGTAATCAGTTAGGCAGCAACGAACTTACGCAACAACTTCAGCTATTCAGCGAACGTTATAACAAAGGAGATGAAAATGAAATTGAAGGCAATGTCACTCGCCGTATCGACTGCGGCAGCAGCGTTCGCTCTGGCAGCATCCGCGCCGGCTTCGGCACAGATCTCCGGCGACGTGATCAAGATCGGTTTCATCACCGATATTTCCGGCGTCTATTCGGACATCGACGGCCAGGGCGGCGCGGAAGCGATCAAGTTCGCCATCGCCGACATGGGCGGTGCGATCAACGGCAAGAAGATCGAACTGGTCGTCGCCGATCACCAGAACAAGGCTGACGTCGCCGCCAGCAAGTCGCGCGAATGGTTCGACCAGCAGGGCGTCGACGTCCTGATCGGCGGCACCAATTCCGGCACCGCGCTGGCGATGGCGAAAGTGGCCAATGAAAAGAAAAAGGTCTTCATTGAAAACGGCGCCGGTTCGGCCCGCCTGACCAATGAAGAATGCTCGCCTTACACCGTCCACTACGCCTACGACACCGTGGCGCTGGCCAAGGGCACAGGCTCGGCAGTCGTCAAGCAGGGCGGCAAGAGCTGGTTCTTCCTGACCGCCGACTATGCGTTCGGCCACTCGCTGGAAAGCGACACCAGCAACGTCGTCAAGGCATCGGGCGGCACCGTCGTCGGTTCGGTCAAGCATCCGCTGGGCGCATCCGACTTCTCGTCCTTCCTGTTGCAGGCGCAGACTTCCAAGGCCCAGATCATCGGCCTGGCCAACGCCGGCGGCGACTTCATCAATTCGGTGAAGGCAGCCAACGAATTCGGCATCACCAAGACCGCCAAGCTGGCCGGCCTGCTGGTGTTCATCAACGACGTGCACTCGCTGACGCCGAAGCTGACCCAGG
>Ga0209759_1001091_pt1 | contig 17646 bp, 13 predicted proteins | sample AraplaCL_Col_mMS_FD_184261 | JGI IMG/M metagenome (GOLD analysis project Ga0209759, IMG submission 184261) | Arabidopsis root microbial communities from the University of North Carolina, USA - plate scrape CL_Col_mMS (SPAdes) (version 2) | ecosystem: Host-associated > Plants > Roots >...
GAACAACGCGGGCGTGTCGATGGCCGACATGCTGGTGATCCTCAACGACAACGACATGTCGATCAGCCCGCCGGTGGGCGCGCTGAACCGCTACTTCGCGCGCCTGATGAGCGGCAAGTTCTATTCGAAGGCGCGCGAGGGCGCCAAGTCGGTGCTCAAGAACACGCCGCTGTACGAATTCGCGCGCCGTTTCGAGGAGCACACCAAGGGCATGGTCGTGCCCGGCACGATCTTCGAGGAATTCGGCCTGAACTACGTCGGCCCGATCGACGGCCACGACCTCGACTCGCTGATCCCCACGCTGGAGAACCTGCGCGACGCCCGGGGCCCGCAGTTCCTGCACGTCGTCACGCGCAAGGGCATGGGCTACAAGCTGGCCGAGGCCGATCCGGTCAATTACCACGGGCCGGGCAAGTTCGACGTCGCCATCGGCCTGCAAAAGCCCGCCACGCCGCCCAAGCAGACCTTCGCCGAAGTCTTTGGCGCCTGGCTGTGCGACATGGCCGAGGCCGACAAGCGGCTGATCGGCATCACGCCCGCGATGTGCGGCGGCTCCGGCATGACCGACTTCGAGAAGCGCTTCCCCGAGCGCTACCACGACGTGGGCATCGCCGAACAGCACGCGGTCACCTTCGCGGCCGGCCTCGCCTGCGAGGGCCTGAAGCCGGTCGTCGCGATCTATTCGACCTTCCTGCAGCGCGGCTACGACCAGCTGATCCACGACGTCGCGTTGCAGAACCTGCCGGTGGTGTTCGCACTCGATCGGGCCGGCATCGTCGGCGCCGACGGCCCGACGCACTGCGGCGCGTACGACATCGCGTTCATCCGCTGCGTTCCGGGCATGAGCCTGCTGACGCCCGCCGACGAGCGCGAGACGCGCCGCGCGCTCAGCACGGCCTTCGCGCAGAACCACCCGGTGGGCGTGCGCTACCCGCGCGGCGCCGGCGCCGGCGTCAAGCCCGACGCCGACCTGGACGTGCTCGAATGGGGCAAGGGCGAGAAGCGCCGCGAAGGCCGCCGCATCGCGCTGCTGGCCTTCGGCCCGCTGCTGTACCCGGCACTGCAGGCCGCCGAGAAGCTCGACGCCACCGTCGTCAACATGCGCTTCGTCAAGCCGCTGGACGTCGAGCTGGTGCTCGAGATGGCGCGGTCGCACGAGGCGCTGGTGACGCTCGAGGAGGGCAGCATCATGGGCGGCGCCGGCAGCGCGGTGCTGGAAGCGCTGGCAGAAGCTGGCGTGCAGATTCCGGTGCTGCAGCTGGGCCTGCCCGACCGCTTCGTCGAACACGGCGACCCCGTTCGGCTGATGCACGAATGCGGCCTGGACGCCGAGGGCATCGAGCAGTCGGTGCGCCGCCGCTTCGGCCCCTCGCTGGCCGTGGTGCGCTCGACGGCCGTCAACGGCTGAGGCGGCGCCCGCAGCCGGATCGGCGAAGGTCACTGTTCGCCCTGTAGCGGCGGCGGTGGTCTTTCAAGTACGAGAGCGGCCGGTTCGGGGCGTTCTGTCGACGAGCCGCCTGCAGACGGGGTGCGCTTCAATGGTAGCGTTGCGGTAGCGTTCGGCCCGGCCGGCGCCCGATCCACAAGCACCAGGGAGGCTCTCATGAAATCCACCATTTCCACCACCTTTGCAGCATCCGCGCTCGCGTTGCTATCCGCCTGCGGCGGGAGCGGCGATGGCGGCACCGCGCAGCCCGTGGGCCCGGCAGGCCTGAGCATCACCAGCGGCAACCAGGCCGCTGTTTCGCGCGCGACCGTCACGGGCGGCCTGGCCGTGTCCAGTGTCGAGACGGCGACGAGCGCGGGGGGCGCCACAGTCCAGCCCACCAGCATCGGTGCGCGCGGTCACGCCCTGGCTGCTCTGGCGCGACGGGTGCTGGGCGCGGGCCTGACGCCGCGCGCCACCATCCAGAGCGCCTCCACGCATCCTTTGGCGATCGTTAGCGACACGCAAGCTTGTGCGGCCGGCGGCAGCCTGACGGCGACCTTCAACGACGTCGACGGCAACCAGCAGATCTCGGCCGGCGACATCCTGAGCATCCAGTTCAACGACTGCCGCGATTCGGCCACGTCGCTGTACAACGGCAAGGCAGTGATCACGATATCGACGGTGCCAAGCGCCGAGCAGATCACGGCCAATGCGGACTTCCAGAACGTGTCCGCCGTCGAAGGCGGCCTGACGTCGACGGTCGACGGCACTCTTTCGATCGCCGAGACCGAATCGGTCACCGAATCCGACATCACGCTCACCGTGGGCGCCGGCGGGCTGACCGAGACCATGGCCTCGGCCGGATACAACGACGTCGTCACACTCGAGGCGGGCCTGCGCATCACCGTCGACGATGTATTCGCCACCAACCGCAGCACGATGACCTTCGACGGCGTCCTTGATGCGCAATCGGTTGGCGGCGGCGTGACGCTCACGACCAAGTCGCCGATCGTGCTGCTGGATTCGGACACCTACCCGAGCGCCGGCGCGATCCAGGCCAAGGGTGCGCACGGCACACTGCTCGTGACGGTGCTTGGTACCACGTCGGTCCAAATGCAGCTCGATGCGGATGACGACGGCACCTACGAAAGCACCACGACGACCTCCTGGACGTCGCTGATCCCGCAGTAGGATTCCTTCAGCAGCCTGCGCGCCGGGCAAGCTCGGTCACGAAGATCCGCGTCATTCGATCACCCCGCGCTGGCGCAGCGCGGCGATGCGCTCGGGCGTGACGCCGGCCTGCGCGAGCACGCTGTCGGTGTGCTGGCCCAGCCTCGGCGCCGCGTGGCGCACCTGGCCCGGCGTATCGGACAGCTTGGGCACGATGCCCGGCGCCGCGATCGTGCCGCCGTTCATCGCGGGAATGCGCTCGATGTTGCCGCGGCTCGCATAGTGTTCGTCCTGGGCGATCTCGGCGATCGTGTAGACCCGGCTGGCCGGTACGCCAGCCTCGCGCATGCGCGCAAGCACCTCGTCGAGCGGATGCAGCATCGTCCATGCGCCGATCGCGGCGTCGAGCTCGGCGGCGCGCAGCGAGCGGCCGTCGTTGGCGGCCAGCGTCGGGTCGTCGGCCAGGTCCTGGCGGCCGATCAGCAGCATCAGGCGCTTGAAGATGCTGTCGCCGTTGCCGGCCACCAGCACCGCGTCGCCGCCCGCGCAGGCATAGGCGTTGGAGGGAGTGATCCCGGTCAGCGCGCCGCCGGCGGGGCGGCGCACCTCGCCGAACACGTCGTATTCGGGCAGCAGGCTCTCGGACAGGTTGAACATCGCCTCGTACAGCGCGAGGTCGATGCGCTGGCCTTGGCCGCCGCGCGCGTCACGCGCGTACAGGGCCAGCATCACGCCGAGCGCGCCGTGGACACCCGCCACCGTATCGCCCAGCGACACGCCGCTGCGCACCGGCGTGCGGCCGGGCTCGGCGTTCAGATAGCGCAGGCCGCTGAACGCCTCGGCCACCGCGGCAAAGCCGGGCTCGGACGCGCGCGGCCCGGTCTGGCCGAAGCCCGACAGGCTCAGCATGATCAGCCGCGGGTTGAGCGCATGCAGGGCCTCCCAGCCCAGCCCCCACTCTTCCAGCGAGCCCGGGCGGAAGTTCTCGACCAGCACGTCGGCGTCGCGCAGCAGCTCGCGCACCAGCGCCTGGCCATCCGCGACGCGCAGGTCGATGCAGACCGATTCCTTGTTGCGCGATTGCGCGTCCCACCAGACCGACGTGCCGTCGCGCAGCTTGCGCCACTTGCGCAAGGCGTCGCCGGTCTTGGGCGGTTCGACCTTGATGACGCGGGCACCGAAGTCCGCCAAGGTCTTGGCCGCGAAGGGGCCGGCGATGAGCTGGCCCAGTTCGACGACCTTGATTCCTTCGAGCACCTGCATGGTCGGCTGCCTCCGTATCGTTGCAGCGATTGTGGAGACGGACCTGCGGCGGTGGAAGGCCCTCGTCGCCAAGCGAGCTTTCGCCAAGCGTGAATACGGGGGCCGGTGTGCCCGCGGCCCGGTGGCCGCGGCGCGCGCTCTCAGGCCGTGACGGCCTCGCGCATGATCATGGCGCCCTGCACCTTGACGACCATCGTCTCGCCGGCCTCGGTCAGGCGCAGCGAGCCGCCCTGCCATTGCAGCCAGCCGAGCGCCACGAGCTGGTCGATCGTCTGCTCGGGGATGTCGCAGGCGCGCCGGCGCATCAACGCGTCGACGGTCGTCAGCAGCGCTTCTTGCAGCGACGGGGTGATCTTGGCGGCAATCTGGGCGGGCGTCATGGTCGTTCCTTCAGGGCTGAGCGAACGATACCGGCGGGCTCGGCCGGGCACAGTCGGCGCGGGCTACGTTCCGCTGTAGGACAGCGCCGACTCGACCATTCAGGCGTCGCCCTCGCCCTGGCTGGCGCGCGCCGCCCGCATCGCCGCTTCCCAGGTGCGCTTGGGCAGGTGCCCGCGCAGGCGCTCGATCAGCAGTTCGGCGATGGCCGGATCCACGTGGTGTCCGACGTGCGGGATCACGTCGGCGGTCACGTCCGCGCCGATCCTGACCAGGTATTGCGCGGCCTCCACGGTGAAACCGTACGGGATCACCGGATCGGCCTTGCCGTGCAACAGGTGCAGCGTGGTGTCCAGGTTGGCCGACTCCGGCAGCTTTGCGAAGCGTCCGGCGATGGCGACCACGCGGCCGGCGATGGCCGGCCGGTCGCGCGTCGATTCGAGCGCCATGATGCCGCCTTGCGAGAAGCCGATCAGCGCCACGGCGTCGAGCCCGACGCCGGCCTGCGCCTGCCAATGCGCCACGGTCTGGACGAAGGCCGGCATGGCCGCGTCCACGCGTGCGGGGCGGTTGTCCTCGTCGATGGACTGCACCGAGAACCACTGGCGGCCGCCGCCGACGTCGGACGGCCACGGCGCCGCGACGCTGACGATGAAGGCGGCCGGAAATTCGGCCGCCAGCACGCGACCGAGCGGCACCAGATCCTGCGCGTTCGCGCCCACGCCATGGAACAGCAGCATCAGCTGCAGGGCCTGGCCCTCGGGGCGGGCGACGATGATGGAATCGGACATGCGCGGCTTTCAGGCTCGGTCTGGAGCCTTCGATTGGATCACGCGTCGGCCGCGCGCGCCTGCGCGTGACGTGCGCCCGCGAGCGTGCGCAGCCGCTCGAAGAACTGGCGCGCCATCTCGTGCGCAGCGATCTCGATCAAGGAGCTGCCCAGCACGCCCAACAGGCCCTCGATGCTCACCGCGATGTCCGCGTGCAGCGTCGTGGAATCGGCGCCGCCGGGCACCAGCCGCAACGCGGCGTTGCCGCATCCGTTCGCGCCGGTGGTGCGGGTCTCGAAATGCAGGGTGCAGCGCCGCGGCACCTCGATGTCCTGGCGCCGGACGTAGACGGTGAAGCGCGAGGTCGCCAGTCCGAGCGCCACCGCCATCTCGGCGACGAACTCGTTCGGGGCGATCTCGAACAGCGACTCGCAGCCGGGCAGCGCTCGCCGCAGCAGGTCGACGTCGTTCAACGCCTTCCAGGATTCGTCGAGCGGAACGGGCAGGGCATGGCTTTCGCGGAGGCGCATGGCCGCAGCCTAGGCGGCGCGCCGGGCCGCGTCTGTCGGCGAAGGCCTTAAACGCCGGTGGCGGCGAACTGGCCGTGCACGTCCTCGCACCAGGTCTCGAGATCCGCCTCGGTCATGCCCAGCGCGGCCAGCGCGATCGCGCCGCCCTTGCTCCACTCGATGTGGCGATTCATGCCCTGGTAGCGCTGGATGATGGTCTCGCAGACGAGGCCCAGCGCCACGAGCTCGCGCACCTGGGGCGGCATCGGCCCCATCCAGGAGCTGTATTCGTGGTGCAGGCGCGTGGCCAGCACCGCCGTCTGCGACACGCCCCAGGTACGCGCCGTGAGCGCGCCCACCAGCGCATGGTCGACGCCGTGGATGGACTGCTCCAGCGCGGTGATGCTGCCCTCGTGCACGTTGCACTTGTCCAGCGTGGCGACATAGCCGTGCGGGCCGGGAAAGCGTTGCAGCAGGATCGCGATGCCCAGCTCGACGAACAGGCCGTAGGTGTGGGCCAGCGCGGGGGGCACGACGCGCCGCGTGCGGGCCAGGTAGGTCATCGCGCGGGCGCGCTTGCCCGACACGTCCCAGAAACGGACGAAGCCCGGCCCGGTGGCGGGCAGCAGCTTGCGCAGCACGATCTCGGTGAAGATCGCCTGGCACTGCGCGAAACCCAGCAGCTGGAAGGCCTGGTCGACGGTGTCGGCGCGGCGGCTCAGGCCCATCAGCGGCGAGTTGGCGTACTTCAGCAGCGCGGCGGACAAGGCAACATCGGAGCCGGCGATGTCGGCCACGCGCTTGAGCGAGGGGTCGTCGCGCTCCAGCTCCTGCTGCAGGTCGACCAGCATCTGCGGACGCGCCGGAATGCCGATGTCCCGCACCAGCGCCTGCAAGGCCTTGCCATCGAGATCCGCGAGGGCGAGCAACTGTTCACCGCCCAGTTCGGGCAGCGAGGTGAGGGCGGAGGCATCCATGCGTGAAGGTTCCGTGTTGACCGAGCCGTCTCGTTCATATCGGCCGGGCCGAGCAAATGTTGAGCAGGAGGCGCCGCCAAAAATGTTTCAATTCGATTCGAGGGCCCCGCGAATATGCGTCAGCGCGGCAGGGTCGTCCAGCGTCGTCAGGTCGCCGGGCTCGCGGCCCTCGCAGATCGCCTGGATGGTGCGGCGCAGCAGCTTGCCCGAACGCGTCTTCGGCAGCCCGCCGACGAAGCGCACGCGCGCCGGCCGGGCGACCGCGCCCAGGGTCTCGTCGACGCGCTTCATCACCTCGGCCTCCAGGGCGCGGGCCAGTTCAGGCGTGGCCACGCGCCCGGCGTCGCGCGGCACGGCGAACGCCATCGCCACCTGGCCCTTGAGCGGGTCGGCGACGCCCACGACCGCGACCTCCGCGATCGCCGGGTGCCCGGAGATGCTCTCCTCGATCTCGCGCGTGCCCAGGCGATGCCCGGCCACGTTGATGACGTCGTCGGTGCGGCCCAGGATGAAGAAGTAGCCGTCCTCGTCGCGCACCGCCCAGTCGAAGGTCGAATAGACCTGGCGCCCCGGGATGCTGTGCCAGTAGGTGTGGACGAATCGCTCGTCGTCGCCCCACACGGTCTGCAGGCAGCCGGGCGGCAGCGGGTAGTCCAGCGCCAGCACGCCTTTTTCGTTGGCCCCCGTCAGTTCCTGGCCGGTCGCTTCGTCGAGCAGCACGGCGCGGAAGCCGAACACCGCCTTGCCCGGCGAGCCCAGCCGCGGGCGCGCGGTCTCGACGCCATTGAGCAGCGTCAGGATCGGCCAGCCGCTCTCGGTCTGCCAGTAGTTGTCGATCACGGGCTTGCCCAGGCCTTGCGTGATCCATTCGGCCGTCGGCGCGTCCAGCGGCTCGCCGGCCAGGTACAGGCCGCGCAGCGAGGACAGGTCGTGGCGCTTGAGGAGGGCCGGATCCTGCTTCTTCAGCACGCGGATCGCGGTGGGCGACGAGAACATCACCGACACCTTGTACTTCTCGACCAGCCGCCACCAGATGCCGCCGTCCGCCTGCTTGCCGAAGCCCTGCGTCGGCAGGCCCTCGTACATCAGCGTCGTCATGCCGGCGATCAGCGGGCCGTAGACGATGTAGCTGTGGCCGACCACCCAGCCGATGTCGCTGGTGCAGAAGTAGGTCTCGCCCGGATGCCCGTCGAAGATCAGCGGGATCGACGCGGCCAGCGCGACGGCGTAGCCGCCGGTGTCGCGCTGCACGCCCTTGGGCCGGCCCGTGGTGCCGGAGGTGTAGAGCGTGTAGCTGGGATGCGTGGCGTCGACCCAGGTGCAAGGCACGCGCGCATTCGCGTGGCGCGCGCGCAGGCCCGCCCACGCGACGTCGCGTCCTTCGACCATGGCCGACGGTGCGAGCCCGCGGTCGACCAGCACGACGCGGTCCGGCTTGTGCGAGGCCAGCGCGATGGCCTCGTCCAGCAGCGGCTTGTACGCGATCACCTTGCCGCCGCGCGAGCCGGCGTCGGCGCTGACGATTACCGTGGGCCGCGCGTCGTCGATGCGCGCGGCCAGGCTGGCGCTCGCGAAGCCGCCGAAGACCACCGAGTGGATCGCGCCCAGGCGCGCGCACGCCAGCATCGCGAACGCCGCCTCGGGAATCATGGGCATGTACAGCAGCACGCGGTCGCCCTGGCGCACGCCCAGTTCCTGCAGCGCGGCGGCCATGGTCATGACCTCCTGGAGCAGCTGCGACGTCGTCCATGTCAGTTCCCGATCGACCTCGGTCGACACCCAGATCAGCGCCGCACGTTCGGGATGCGTCGCCGCGCGGCGGTCCACCGCGTTGTGGCACAGGTTCGTCTGCCCGCCCGGAAACCACTGCACGAACGGCGGGTTCGAGGTGTCGCAAACGCGCTCGAACGGGCGCTGCCAGTCGATTCTTCGAGCCTGCTCGGCCCAGAAGGCGTCAGGGTCTGCAAGCGACTTTGCAATGAGCTCCGCGGCGGTCGTGGCCATGTCGTCTCCGGCTGGTCTGGTGGCAGCCGCATGGTGCCACGAGACCGCCGCGGCATCAGCGGGCGCGCGCCGCGATGTCGTCGGCCAGGCGCCCGGCATGCGTCACCATCGGCCCGTGCGCCACGCCGGGGTAGGCCAGGTACTCGGCGTCCGGCTTGAGCGCGAGGATGCGCTCGCCGCACAGGGCGGGCAGGGCGGAGACGTCCAGATCGCCCTGGATGATGGTCAGCGGCACGTCGACGCGCGCCAGCTCGGCGCGGAAGTCGGCATGGGCGATGGCCTGCTGAAAATCGATGATTGCGCGGCGCGAGCAACCTTGAACCATGGCGGCCAGCCAGCCGATGGTGCGCGGCGAGGCGCCGGGCGCGAACGGTTGCGCGTTCTCGTCTATCCAGCCGTCGAGGTCGTCGCGCAGCTGACGCACGACGGCCGCGACCGCCTCGCGCGGGAGGCCGACCGGGTTGGTCGCCGACTGCACGGGCGCGGGCAGCATCGCGCCGACGAGGATCACGCGGCCGATGCGCGCGGCGCCGCGGCGCGTGATCGCGCGCACCACCTCGCCGCCGGCGCCCGAGTGCGCGACCACCGTGCAGCCATGCAGGTCCAGCGCGTCCATCACGTCGGCGAGGTCGTCGGCCAGCGCGTCGTAGTCCATCGGCCCCGGGTCGCTGGAGCGGCCATGGCCGCGGCGATCGTAGGAGATCGCGCGCAGGCCGGCTTCGTTCAGGCGCAGCATGACGGTGGCCCACAGGTCGGACGTCATCGCCCAGCCGGGCAACAGCAGCACGGGGGCGCCCTGGCCCCAGTCGCGCACGAACAGGCGGGCGCCGGAGCGGGTGAGGATGAACTCGTCGTCACGCATGGCCGGCGCTGCCGTCCAGGAAGCCGATCACTTCGGCGATGCGCCCCTGCTCGTCGAGGCGGACGACGTCGGTGCCGCCCGCCACCGCCGCGCCGCCGGCCGGGCCCAGCGACCACGAGAAGCGGACGAACGCGCCGTGGCCATCGGGCTCGCCGCGCGGGGTGAACTGCAGGCCCGGGAACTGGGCGCGGGCCGCCTCGATCATGTGCGCGATGCCTTCATGGCCCTGGCCGGACATCAGAGGATCGGCATAGCGGCCCTGCGGGCTCCAGAGCGCGGCGATCAAGGCCTGGCGACGCGCCGCGTCGGCTTCGTTCCAGGTGGCGAGATAGCGGTCGGCAAGGGAGTGCGGAGTGCTCATGGCGAGGTCTCGTGTTGGCATCGCGACGCTGCGATGGCCGCATGTTCGCGAGCGGCGCGCGGCCAGTCCATTACCTGGCAGGTCATGGACGCGCGCCGCGCCGGTGCTATCTTTTGGCCATGACTTCCACGGCTCTTCCACCCCGCGCAGGCGTCGGCGACCTGCTCCGGCAATGGCGGCTGCGGCGCCGGCTCAGCCAGCTCGAACTCGCCGGCGAAGCGGAGCTCTCCACGCGCCACCTGAGCTTCGTCGAGAACGGCCGCTCCGTGCCCAGCCGCGCCATGTTGCTGCGGCTGGCCGACCGGCTCGACATGCCGCTGCGCGCGCGTAACGAGATGCTGCATGCGGCGGGCTTCGCGGCCCTCTACTCCGAACGTGCGCTGGACGCACCGGAGATGTCGATCGCGCGCCGCACCGTCGACGCGGTGCTGGCCGCGCACGCGCCGTTTCCCGCGCTGGCGGTCGATCGCCACTGGACGCTGGTCGCCAGCAACGCGGCGGTCGCGCCGCTGCTGGCGGCCGTGTCGCCGCAACTGCTGCAAGGCCCGGTCAACGTGCTGCGCGTGAGCCTGCACCCGCAAGGTCTCGCGCCGCACATCGAGAACCTGGCCGAATGGCGCGCGCACCTGCTGGCGCGCCTGCAGCAGCAGATCGATCGCTCGGGCGACGCCCAGCTCGCCGCACTGCATGCGGAGCTCGCCGCGTACCCGGCGGGTGCGCAGGAGGACCCGTCGCACGACTACGGCGGCATCGCGGTGCCTCTGCGCCTGCGGCTGCCGGGATGGGCGACGCCGCTGTCGCTGATCAGCACGACGACGGTGTTCGGCACGCCGGTGGACGTGACCTTGTCCGAGCTCGCGCTCGAATGCTTCTACCCGGCGGACGAGCGCACGCGGGAGGCGCTGCAGCGGGCCGCTGCGCAACAGGTGCGCGAGCGGCCGGCGACAATGCCGGCCTGATGACCGCCACCCTGACCACGCTCGCCGAGCTGCGCGCCGGCCGCCTCGCCGGCGCCACGCACCTGGATCTGCGCCATTGCGGCCTCGCTGAGTTTCCGCGCGAGATCTTCGACCTGGCCGACACGCTGACCATGCTGGACCTGTCCGGCAATCGCCTGCGCACGCTGCCGCAAGACCTGCCGCGGCTGCGCGCGCTGCGCACGCTGTTCTGCTCGAACAACCAGTTCGAGACGCTGCCGGCCGCGCTCGGGGCCTGTCCCGAACTCGATCTGGTCGGCTTCAAGGCCAACGCGATCGCCCACGTGCCGGCCGAGGCGCTGTCGCCGCGGCTGCGCTGGCTGATCCTGAGCGACAACCGCGTGGACGCGCTGCCCGAGACGCTGGGCGCGTGCCGCCGGCTGCGCAAGCTCGCGCTGGCCGGCAATCGCCTGACGGCGCTGCCCGCGGGCATCGCCCATTGCGAGGCGCTCGAGCTGGCGCGGCTGTCGGCCAATCGTTTCGCCCGCATCGAGGACGCGTTGCCCGACGGCCTGCTCGCGCTTCCGCGCCTGACCTGGCTCGCCTACGCGGGCAACCCGTTCAACGTGGCGCACGAGGCGCGCGCACTGGCGGCAACGCCGATCGCGCGCATCGGGTGGGACGAGCTGCAGCTGGGCGAGCTGCTGGGCGAGGGCGCGTCAGGGCACATCCACGCGGCGCGTTGGCACCCGGCGCGCGGCGCGGACATCCCCGTGGCAGTGAAGCTGTTCAAGGGCGAGGTCACCAGCGACGGCCTGCCGGGCAGCGAAATGGCGGCCTGCATCGCCGCCGACGTCCACGCCCACGTGATCGGCGTCGAAGGCCGCATCGCCGGCCATCCGCAGGGCGCCCAGGGCCTGGTGATGGGCTTGATCCCGCCGCGCTACCGGAGCCTCGCCGGCCCGCCCAGCCTGGCGAGCTGCACCCGCGACATCTATGCGCCCGACCTGCGCTTCGCAGGCGCGCACGCGCAGGCGATCGCGCGCGGCGCACGCGACGCGCTCGTGCATCTGCATGCGCAGGGGCTGATGCACGGCGATTTCTACGCGCACAACCTGCTGGTCGACGACGAGGGACATGCGTTGCTTGGCGACTTCGGCGCCGCGTCGTTCCTGCCCGAGGACGATGATGCGCGTGCCGAGGCGCTCAGGCGCATCGACCGGCGCGCGTTGAGCGTGTTGATCGACGAACTGGCGCAGCGCTGCGACGCGCCGGCCTTGCTCGACGAACTGCGACCCTAGAATCGACCGCGCGCACCGCGTCGAGTGCGCGAACGGGAGACGGGATGCCGCGCTTGCGCTCGAAGGGACGCCTGGTCGTCTGGACATTGCTGGCGATCCTCGCACTGGTGGCGCTGCTGGTCGCCGTCGCGTTGTGGGAGGTCCATCGCAGCGTGCCCACGCTGGACGGGCAGGCGCGGCTGCCAGGCCTGCAGGCCCCGGTGACGATCGCGCGCGACGAACGCGGCACGGCGGTCGTCAAGGGCGCCAGTCGCCTCGACGTCGCGCGCGGGCTCGGCTTCGTGCATGCGCAGGAGCGCTTCTTCGAGATGGATCTCACGCGCCGTTCGGCCGCCGGAGAGTTGTCGGCACTGTTCGGACCGGTGGCGCTGCAGCACGACAAGACGCACCGCATGCACCGCCTGCGCGCGATGTTGACGGCGCGCCTGGCGACGATGAACGGCGGCGAGCGCGCGCTGCTGCAGGCCTACGCCGACGGCGTCAACGCGGGGCTGGCGCAGCTCGATGCCCGGCCCTGGCAGTACCTGTTGCTGCGCGCCCAGCCGCAGCCCTGGCAGCCGGTCGACTCGTTGCTGGTGGTCGGCGAGATGTTCTGGATGCTGCAAGGCCGCAGCGTCGACGAGGGCCTGGAGCTGGCGCAGTGGCGCGAGTGCGTCGGCGACGACGTGTTCGACTGGCTCGAGCCGCGCGGCGGCCGCTGGGACGCCGCCCTCGACGGCTCCGTCCTGACGCCGGGCCCGATGCCCGGGCCGGCCCGCCTGGACCTGCGCAAGTTCGTTCCGGCCACGCCGGCCTCGGGCGCCGCGTCGGTGGTCGCGCGCGCCGAGGCCGCCGCATTCCCGGATGGCGGTGCCACCTGGGATCGCCACGAGCCCCTCGTCGGCAGCAACAACTGGGCGGTCGGCGGCGCGCGCAGCGTCAGCGGCGACGCGATGCTGGCCAACGACATGCACCTGGGGCTGGGCGCGCCGTCGATCTGGTTTCGCGCACAGTTCGAGATCGGCGGCGAGCGGCCCCTGCGAGCCGAGGGCGTGACGCTGCCGGGCGTGCCCGCGATGGTCGCCGGCTCCAACGGACACGTGGCCTGGGGCTTCACCAATTCGTACGGCCAGTGGTTCGACTGGGTCAAGCTGCCGCCGCACCCTGATCCCAAGCAGATGACGCATCTGACCGAGACCATCGCCGTCAAGGGCGGCGCCGACGTGAAGCTCGAGGTCACGCAGTTCGGCGGGCTGCCGGTCGTCGCGAGCAGCGGCGAACAGTCGTACGCGCTGCACTGGGTGGCGGACATCGGCGATGCCTATGGCCTGGCGCTCGACGACATGCTGCAGGCGGCGGACGTACAGGCGGCGATGCGGGTCGCCGCCGCCGCGGGCATTCCGGAGCAGAACATGCTCGCGGCGGATGCGCACGGCGCCATCGCCTGGACGATCGCGGGCGCGCGGCTGAACACGCGCGTGCCGGCCGCGGCCAACTTCGGCCGCTTCGTCGACGCCGGCGCGCTCGCGCAATTGCAGCGTCCTGCGCTGACACCGGCCGGCACCGAGGTCGCGCCGCTCGTGGTGGATCCGGTCGACGGCCAGTTGTGGACCGCCAATGCCCGCGCCTACGAGGCGGGGCCGGATGCGCGGCCCGGATTCGGCGCGTCCATCGGCGACGGCGGCTACGACCTCGGGGCGCGTGCCCAGCAGATTCGCGACCGCCTCAAGGCCAGTCCGCTGTTCGACGAGAAGACGCTCGGCGCGATCCAGCTCGACGACGAGGCGCTGTTCCTGCGCCCCTGGGCCGGGCGCATCGCCGCGGCGGCGGCCAGCCCGACCGCGCGTCCCGAGGTCGCCCGGCTGCTGGAGGACTGGAACGGCCGCGCCGCGGCCGACCAGGCCGGCTACCGCCTCGTCAGCGAGGTGCGCAAGCGCGTGCTCGATGCGCTGTGGGCGGCCTGGAGCCAGCCCCTGATCCAGGCCGGCCACTGCGCGGTGCGCGACGCCGACTGGCATGCGCGCTTCGAGTACGCCGCCGAGGACGCGCTGGACAAGCAGCCCGCCCACCTGCTGCCGCACGGCTTCGCGAGCTGGGACGCGTTCCTGCTGGCCCAGATCGACGCCACCGTGGCCGACATGACGCGCAGCGGCGCGCGCCCGCTCGCGCTGGCGAGCTGGGGCGAGGCCAACCGCAGCCACATCGGCCACGTGCTGTCGCGCGCGCTGCCGGCCCTGGCCCGCGTGCTGGACATGCCGGCGGCCGCGCAGTCGGGCGACCGCAACATGCCGCACGTGGCGGGTCCTTCTTTCGGCCAATCCGAGCGGCTGGTCGTCGCGCCCGGCCACGAGGAACGGGCGACGCTGTCCATGCCGGGCGGCCAGAGCGGCCATCCGATGTCGCCCTACTACGGCGCCGGGCACGACGACTGGGTGGCAGGCCGCCCCACGCCGCTGCTGGCCGGAACGCCACGGCACGTGCTGACCCTGTCGCCCTGACGCGCGCCGCGCGGCCGGAATCGGTCGCCGGACGGTTCAAGTTCGGCGGACCCCCGTCGATATCTCCGAGACTCTCCCGCTTGGCGGGCGACCTTGTCGAGAACCCCTGTGCCGTCTTCCAAACCCGCCGCGACCTCCCAGGCGTCCAACCCTCTGCCCCAGGCCGAGTGGGCGACGTTCGGCCGCCTGCTGCAGGTCTACCGGGGCCTGGACAGCGAGTCCGCCGAGATCCGCGCCCGCCTGGTGCAGTGGGTCACCTTCATTTCGCCGTGGCTGATGGGCCTGAACGTCACCAGCGCCGTGTCGCTCGCGCTGATGCTGCCGGCGCGCTTGCCGCTGTGGTTGCGCTGGTCGTGGTGCGGCGTGGTCTGCGCGCTGTGCCTGCAGGGACTGTCGGCCTGGGTGCGCTACCGCCACAAGACGCCGACGCGCGTCAGCCCGGCCGTGGTGCGCGGCTCCATCGTCCATGCCGGCGCGCTGGGCGCGCTGTGGGCCGCGGTGCCGTGGACGGTCTTTCCCGACGGCTCGCCGCTGGCGCAGCTGCTGATCGCCGGCGTCATGACGGGCATGGTCGCCGGCGGCGGCTTCGTGCTGTCGCCGCTCGCGCCGGCGGCGGTGGTCTACACCGTCCTCATCGGCGTGTCCACCAGCGCGGCCGTGGCGTCCATCCACGATCCGGTGGCGGCGCTGCTGGCACTGCTGATGGCAGGCTACACGGTGGTGACGGTGGCGGCCGTGTTCCTGGGCGCGCGCCGCTCGGCCGGCGCGCTGCGCGCGGAACGCGAGGCGGAGCGGCAGGGCCAGCTCGTCGCGCTGCTGCTCAAGGACTTCGAATCGCAATCGGCCGATGTCATGTGGGAGACGGACGCCTCCGGGCGTCTCGTGCGCATCACGTCCAAGCTGACGGCGCTGATGCGCCTGGACGAAGCGGCAAGCCGGCGTTCGCTGCTGGGCTGGTTCCAGCGGCATGCGGGCGGCGCCGCGGGCAAGAGCGCCGTCGCGCAGCTCGGCCAGGCCTTCGCCACCGGCCAGGCCTTCCGCCAGCGCGGCATTCCCGTGGCGGTGGCCGGCTCGCTGCGGCACTGGTCGATCACGGCCCGCCCGTTGGTGGACGAGGCCGGCCTCGACCAGGGCTGGCGCGGTGTCATCACCGACATCACGCTCGAACACGACGCGCAGTCACGCATGCAGCAACTCGCGCTCGTCGATTCGCTGACCGGCCTGGCCAACCGCTCGCAATTGCGCGACAAGCTGCAGCTCAAGCTGGCGTCGGCCCCGGCCCGGCCGGCGGCGCTGCTGTGCCTGAACATGGACCACTTCAAGCGCGTCAACGACATGTTCGGCCACGCGACCGGCGACGTCGTGCTGCGCGAGGCGGCGCGCCGCCTGCAGAAGCTGGCGCGCGCCTGCGACGTGGTCGCGCGCGTCGGCGGCGACGAGTTCGCGCTGCTGCTGGACGGCATCGCGAGCGAGGAGGACGCGCTGCGCTTCGGCCAGCGCATCGTCACCGAGCTCGATCGCGGCTTTTCCAGCGACTCCGGCGTGATCAACAGCGGCGCCAGCGTCGGCGTGGTGACCATTCCCGCGCACGGCAAGACCGTCGACGAGCTGCTCGCCAACGCCGACCTGGCGCTGAGCACCGCCAAGGGCGGCGGTCGCGGACGGGCCGAGGTCTTTCGCACCGACATGGGCGAGCGGCTGCGCCTGCGCATGACGATGGAGCGCGACCTGCGCGTGGCGGTGGCGCGCGGCGAGCTGCGCCTGCACTGGCAGCCGCAGGTCGACACGGCTCGGTGGTGCGTCAGCGGCTGCGAGGCGCTGCTGCGATGGCAGCATCGCGAACTGGGCCTGATCCCGCCGATGAACTTCATTCCGATGGCCGAGGAGACGGGACTGATCGTCGAACTGGGCGCGTGGGTGCTGGACGAGGCCTGCCACGTCGGCGCGCACAAGCTGCCCGGCCTGATGGTGGCGGTCAACGTCTCGCCGATCCAGGTCGTGCGCGACGACTTCGTCAACGTCGTGCGCAAGGCGCTCGCCGCCAGCGGCCTGCCCGCGCAGCGCCTGGAGATCGAGATCACCGAGTCGCTGTTCATCGACGCCTCGCCCAAGGCGCTGCGCAACCTCGAGGCCTTGCGCCAGATGGGCGTGCGGGTGGCGCTCGACGACTTCGGCACGGGCTATTCGTCGCTCGCCTACCTGCGCCAGTTCCCGTTCGACACCTTGAAGATCGATCGCGCGTTCGTGCGCGAGCTGGTCACGCAGCACGACGCGCGCGCCATCGTGCGCAGCATCGTCGACCTGGCCAGCGCGCTGGGCATGAGCACCGTGGCCGAGGGCGTCGAGGAGCCCGCGCAGTACGAGCTGCTGCGCCGCGCCGGGTGCGCCGGCGTGCAGGGCTTCCTGATCGCGCGCCCGATGCCGATCGAGCAGGTGATCGAGATGATTTCGAGCTGGGCGATGCAGCGCGCGCCGAAGTCGGACTCCGTGCCCGACTCGATCTTCGCGCCGCTGGAAGACCCCGCGCCGGGCGAGGCGCGCACGGCGGACGGCGGCGTGATCCACTGACAGTGGTCGCTCACGCCGAGCCCTGCTGTCGAGCCGGTGAGGCGCTTGGACATCGACCTCGAATTAGGGAAGGGCCGGCGCATTTGACCGCTTTTGGGGATCCCTGCGGCGTCTCGGCCGCCGCATGCTCCGGCCATAACCGATCTCATCCGGAGGCTTCCATGAACTTCAGATTCGCGCTTGTCGCCGCGGCCCTGGCCGCTTCGGGCCTGGCCAACGCGGCCACGATCGACTGGAATACCTGGTCCAGCAACAGCGCCGGTTCGATCTCCACGACTTCCGGCCCGATCTCGGTGACATACAGCGGCGAGATGAGCGGCCAGTACTCGGGCTACCCGAGCTGGGGGCCTTCGGCGACGTTCGCGGACGGCACGATCGTGGCCAACGCGCCGGTTGCCGCCAACGGCATCGTCCGCCTGATCGGCGGCCGAGGCAGCGATGCCGTCGTCGACACGGTCACGTTCTCGCACGCCGTCGTGAACCCGGTGTTCTCGATCTGGAGTCTGGGACAGGGCGGCGACACGGCATCGTTCCACTTTCTGGGCGCGACGCCGGTGTTCGTCGCCGGCGGCCCCGGCGCCGAATACGGCGGCAGCTCGATCAGCGTCTCCGGCAACGACGTGTTCGGCACCGAGGGCGACGGCACGGTGCAGTTCATCG
>Ga0209759_1001096_pt1 | contig 17547 bp, 17 predicted proteins | sample AraplaCL_Col_mMS_FD_184261 | JGI IMG/M metagenome (GOLD analysis project Ga0209759, IMG submission 184261) | Arabidopsis root microbial communities from the University of North Carolina, USA - plate scrape CL_Col_mMS (SPAdes) (version 2) | ecosystem: Host-associated > Plants > Roots >...
ACTTGCAGGCCGGCATTCTCAGCCTTGCTCCACGATGCGCCGCCCTTGCGCAGACCGACCGTGATGTTCACGCCGCTTTCCTTCAGGTTCAGCGCGTGCGCATGGCCTTGCGAGCCATAGCCGATGATCGTGACTTGCTTGCCCTTGATGAGGGAGAGGTCAGCGTCCTTGTCGTAGAAAACTTTCATGTCGGTTCCTTGGCTAAATTCGATGATTCAATGAAATTCAAATACTGGAAATAGTGTGTTGCTTGGCCGGGTTGGTACAGGCACGGCCCGGCCTGGATCGAGACGGTTGAACGCTCGCGCGCTACACCTTCAGAATGCGCTCGCCGCGACCGATACCCGAGCCGCCCGTACGGACCGTTTCGAGAATCGCCGTAGCGTCGAGCCCTTCGATAAAGGCATCGAGCTTGTCGCTCGCACCCGTCAGTTCGATCGTGTAGGTCTTTTCGGTGACGTCGATGATGCGGCCGCGGAAAATATCCGACATCCGTTTCATCTCCTCACGCTCCTTGCCGACCGCCCTCACCTTGATCAGCATCAGCTCGCGCTCGATGTGGGCGCCCTCGGTAAGGTCGACCACTTTCACCACCTCGATCAGGCGGTTCAGATGCTTCGTGATCTGTTCGATCACGTCGTCCGAGCCAATGGAGACGATGGTCATGCGCGACAGCGAACGGTCTTCGGTCGGAGCCACCGTCAAGGTTTCAATGTTGTAGCCGCGTGCCGAGAAGAGACCAACCACGCGTGATAACGCGCCCGGTTCGTTTTCCAGCAGGACGGAAATGATGTGTCTCATGATTCGCTTCTTCCAGATGTTTTGTCGATGTCCGCGAACGGCTTCGCGCCGCTTCGTCCGCCCTCGCCTTTCATGAAGGCGCGCATGACGAAGCCGGCACCGATGCCGTCGTTATAGATCTTCCGAACCCATGAGCATCTCGGTGATGCCCTTGCCGGCCTGGACCATCGGCCAGACGTTTTCGGTCGGATCGGTCTGGAAATCGAGAAACACCGTGCGATCTTTCAGGCGCAGCGCTTCCTTGAGCGCCGGCTCCACATCTGCCGTGCGCTCGATACGCATGCCGACGTGGCCGTACGCTTCGGCGAGCTTCACGAAATCCGGCAGCGCATCCATATACGAATGCGAATAGCGCTTGCTGTATTCGATCTGCTGCCACTGGCGCACCATGCCCAGATAGCGGTTGTTCAGCGAAATGATCTTCACCGGCGTCTCGTACTGCTTGCAGGTGGAGAGCTCCTGAATACACATCTGGATCGAGCCTTCGCCCGTGATGCAGAGCACGTCGTCGTCCGGGTGCGCCATCTTCACGCCCATCGCCGCCGGCAGGCCGAAGCCCATCGTGCCGAGACCGCCGGAATTGATCCAGCGGCGCGGCTTGTTGAAGCGATAGAACTGCGCCGCCCACATCTGGTGCTGGCCGACGTCGGAACACACGAAGGCATTGCCGTCGGTCAGTTCCCACGCCTTTTCCACCACGTACTGCGGCTTGATGATGTCGCTCTTGCGGTCGAACTTGAGGCAGTCTTTCGCGCGCCAGGCTTCGATGTCCTTCCACCAGTCGGCGAGCGCCGCGGTGTCCGGGCCATGCTCGGCCGTTTGCAACTGCTCGATCAGCTCCTTCAGCACTTCCTTCACGTCGCCGACGATCGGAATGTCGACCTTGACGCGCTTGGAGATGGACGAAGGATCAATGTCGATATGGATGATCTTGCGCGGACGTGACGAGAAGTGCGCCGGGTCGCCGATCACACGGTCGTCGAAGCGCGCGCCGATCGCGATCAGCACGTCGCAGTGCTGCATCGCCATGTTGGCTTCGTACGTGCCGTGCATGCCGAGCATGCCGAGGAATTTCTTGTCGCTCGCGCGGTAGCCGCCCAGACCCATCAACGTGTTGGTGACGGGATAGCCGAGCAGATCGGCGAACTGGTTCAGCTCACGCGATGCATCCGCGAGAATGATGCCGCCGCCGGTGTAAATGTACGGGCGCTTGGCCGACAGCAACAGCGAGACCGCTTTGCGGATCTGGCCGGAGTGGCCCTTCGTCACCGGGTTGTACGAGCGCAGCGAAACGGTCTTGAGCGGTTCGTACTGGCAAGGCGCCTTTGACACGTCTTTCGGAATGTCGATCAGCACCGGGCCGGGACGGCCGGTACGGGCAATAAAGAACGCTTTCTTGACGGTAGCGGCGAGGTCGCGCACGTCCTTCACGAGGAAGTTGTGCTTCACGCAAGGACGCGTGATGCCGACCGTGTCGCATTCCTGGAACGCATCCTGGCCGATCGCGGCAGTCGGCACCTGGCCGCTGATCACCACCATGGGAATCGAATCCATGTACGCGGTGGCGATGCCGGTCACCGCATTGGTGACGCCGGGGCCGGAGGTCACGAGGCACACACCGACCTTGCCGGTGGAACGCGAATAAGCGTCGGCGGCGTGGACCGCGGCCTGCTCGTGGCGCACGAGGATATGCTGGAACTTGTCCTGCTTGTACAGCTCGTCGTAAATGTAGAGTACCGAGCCGCCGGGATAGCCCCACACAAACTCGACGTCTTCGTCGGCCAGTGCCTTCATGAGCACGGTGGCGCCGATAGAGTCAGCTTCAGGATGGGGTGTCGTATCCGACGTGGAGAATTCCGCGCTGGGCATATTCATTAATTCACCTTTCGAAATTTCGGCAAAAATTTGATCGGGTGCTCTCTGCCGGGCTTGTGGCTCGGGTTCAAGCGGCGCGTCCAGTTGACAGGTGAGCTTCTTGGGCCACACCTCAATTGAGACAAGTCACTTATGTTGCGAACCAGCGACGATATCTGCAGACGCCCGCGCGGTCAAGCAAATATTGCCATGGCGCCATCAGCCGAATCTCGCCACTCGCCAAAAGCGACCGAAACCTTGTTATAGAGATGCAAGGTGCATCACGTTTCGCCCCAGCGGCGCAAAAGTTTGTTAGCATCCGCGAGTTTTACGACATTTTTCGACCGATTACGCGCACGCTCGCTGCGCCGACCCCCAACGGATGGCATCAGACAAGGAACTCGCCGATTTTCTGGCGGGCGTCGAAAGGCGCGCATTCAAGCAGACGGTCTACGCCGTGCGGGACGACGACGCCTCGCTGGATATCGTGCAGGACGCGATGATCAAGCTCGCCGAAAAATACGGCGACCGTCCGGCGGCCGAACTTCCGCTGCTGTTTCAGCGTATTCTGCAGAATGCGATGCACGACTATTTCCGTCGTGCCAAAGTACGCAATACTTGGGTCAGTCTCTTCTCGTCGCTCGGCAACGCCGACGACGAAGATTTCGACCCGCTCGAAACCTTCGAGGCCCAGCAGGGCTCGGCGGGCTCCGAGAGCAACGAACAGAAACTCGAACGCGAACAGGTCCTGCAGTTAATCGACGACGAGATCCAAAAGTTACCGGCACGTCAACGGGAGGCGTTTCTCATGCGTTATTGGGAAGATATGGATGTCGCCGAGACTGCCGCCGCTATGGGCTGCTCCGAAGGCAGTGTGAAAACGCACTGCTCGCGGGCCACCCACACGCTGGCGCAAGCGCTCAAGGCCAAAGGAATCACGCTATGAGCTCCCTAGAAACCAAAGAACTCGAGTTCGCCCGCCAGGTGCGCCGCGCGCTCGACGAAAACGCCGCCAGCATTCCGTCCGCCACCGTCGATCGACTCGCCGCGGCGCGCCGTGCCGCGCTTGCCCGCAAGAAGCCCGAATCCGTGAGCGCGCCGGTGTTCGTGCCGGCCTTCGCCGGCGCGGGCATGGCAGCCGGCATGCCGCCGGTCGAACTGCCGCAGCGCCGCCGTTCGCCGCTGCGCCGTTTCGCGCTCGCGTGGCCGCTGGCCGCGCTGGTCATCAGTCTCGTGGGCATTGCCTACTGGGAAGACCAGCAACGCACCGCCGAACTCGCCGATATCGATGCCGCCATGCTAAGCGACGACCTGCCGCTCAATGCCTATCTCGACCACGGTTTCAACGCGTACCTTTCACGCGCCCACTGAGCGGGAGATTCTTCGGGTGAGTTACAAGCGCGGCCTGGCCGTTGTTTTCGGATGCACGATCGCGGCCCTGGTGTCGTTTGCCGCGACTTATCCGCGCTTTCATCCGAGCCCCTCGCCCGTCAGCGCGCCTGCCGCGGGCGGCAACGTGACCGCCAAGGCGCCCGCGCCGACGCTCGCCGTCGAATTGCCCAGCCTGCCCGGCAGCAACAGTCCGATGGCGTGGTCGCGGCTGACTTCAGCCGAGCATATCGCGCTCGCGCCGTTCGAAGCCCAATGGGATTCTTTCAGCGAGGAACGCAAGCGAAAATGGATCAAGATCGCGTCGCGTTACCCGAAGATGTCGGCCGATGCGCAAAAACGCCTGCATGACCGCATGACCGAATGGACCCGTATGACGCCCGACCAGCGGCGCGTCGCGCGTGAAAACTACCAGGTGTCGAAGGAATTGCCGCGCGAAGCCCGTCAGAACGCGTGGAAGGCCTATCAGCAGTTGCCCGAAGAGCAGAAGGAACGGCTCGCCGCCAGCGAACGCAAGCGTCGGCCCAGCGTGGTCAGCGCGCCGCCTTCGGGCCGCAGCGAGATCAAGGGGCTCGATCGTCTCGTCAATGCGCGTGAGCATGGCGCAAGCGGCGCGGCAGCGGCCAGCGCCGCAGCCGCGGCTTCGTTGCCGAGCCCCGCCGTCGCGCCGCCGATTCCCGCCGCCGGCAGCTTCGTGCCCGCTACGCCGCTGCCGGTTTCGCCGGCCGAAGCGCCGTCGATCTTCAACGGCTCCTGAGCCTGGCGCCGCCGTGTCCCAACCGCTCGCTTCTCAGGCCATCGCTGCCGATAGCAACAACGGCGACACACCCACCGTCCGGCGGCGCCTCGCGTCGCTGCTCTACGAAGCGCTGATCCTTTTCGGCGTGGTGTTCATCGCCGGCTATCTGTTCAGCACGCTGACGCAGCAGCGCAACGGCCTGACCCATCACAACCTGCTGGCGACATGGATCGGCCTCGTGGTCGGCGTGTACTTCGTCTGGTTCTGGACTCACAGCGGCCAGACCTTGCCGATGAAAACCTGGCGTCTGCGCGTGGTCGCCGCCAACGGCGCGCCGCTGTCCACCGGCCGCGCAATCGCCCGCTACGTACTCGCGTGGCTATGGTTTTTGCCGCCGCTGGCGCTGCATCCGCTACTCGGACTCAAGCTGCCGCAGACGCTGATCATCGCCGGCATCTGGTTCGTGCTGTGGGCGGCTACCGGCCGTTTCGATCCGCACCGCCAGTTCCTGCACGACCGCCTCGCGGGCACTCGAGTCGTCAGCGTTTCGCGCTGAGCTCGCGCGGGCCAGCCGGTCGCTTATTTCGCCCTCCTGCCGAGTAGCCATCGCTTTCAGCGAGCCTCGCCAGACTCTGCCGCACCAGCCGCCTGATTATTTCGCGCTGCTGCTGTCGGGCCGCTACCACACGACGCGCCTCGCGCGATCCGCGGCTTAGCCGACCTCTCGGTTACCTCACCCTTCCGCCGGTCCGCCACCAATCCGCGAGAGCCATGTCTGTCGCGGGCCATCCGCGTTTCGAACTGCGCCCTTCACGCCGCCCCGATCCTCTCCCGCCCCCGCAGTAATAAGAACTTCTCATGACTGTCACGGCACAGTCACGCACACTTGGCCCAATACGGGCACCGCAACTCGACGCGTGAGCCATGGACCCCAAAACGTCCGCGACTTCCCTGTTCCGCCAGACCGGCCCGAGCGTCGACCCTGTCGCGTTCCGCCCGGAACCCAACCACAGTCACGGCTTGCCGCTGCCCGTGGCGCCACTGCCGCTCGACGCCAAAGCCAGTCATCACGACGACGATCACGCCGAGCCGCACCGCTACCGCACCATCTGGCTGTCCGACATCCATCTCGGCTCGAGCGGCTGCCAGGCGCCCTATCTGCTCGACTTCCTGCGTCACAACGAGTCGGAATATCTGTACCTGGTGGGCGACATCATCGACGGCTGGCAGTTGAAGAAAGGCTGGTACTGGCCGCAGGCTCACAACGACGTCGTGCAGAAGGTACTGCGCAAGGCGCGCAAAGGCACTCAAGTGATCTACGTGCCCGGCAATCACGACGAAGCCGCGCGCCAGTTCTGCGACCTCGCGTTCGGCGACATCCACGTGCGCGGCGAGGCGTTTCACACCACGCTCGCCGGCAAGCGTCTGTGGATCGTGCACGGCGATCTGTTCGACGGCGTGATCCAGCACGCCAAGTGGCTCGCCTATCTCGGCGACACGCTCTACACGATGATCCTGATCCTGAACCGCTGGTTCAACCGGATCCGCAGCCGGCTCGGTTTTCCGTACTGGTCGCTGTCGCAGTACCTGAAGCACCAGGTGAAGAACGCGGTCAACTTCATCTCCTCGTTCGAACGCGTGATGACTGACGAAGCGCGCCGCCGCGGCTGCGACGGCGTGGTCTGCGGGCACATCCATAAAGCCGAGATACGCGATATCGACGGCGTCCTGTATTGCAACGACGGCGACTGGGTCGAAAGCCTGTCGGCTCTCGTCGAGACGTATGAAGGCGAACTCAAGGTGATCTACTGGACCGTGATGCGCTCTCCGGAAGTGGGCGTGCAAAAGGCCCGGGCGACCGCATAGTCCCTGCTTGTCAACTCCTCTATTGGGCCGAAACCGATGAAGATCATGATCGTCACCGACGCATGGGAACCGCAGGTCAATGGCGTCGTGCGCACGCTGAAAAACACCACGCGCGAACTCAGCGCGCTCGGCCATCACGTCGATCTGCTGACGCCGCTCGAATTCAAGACGATCCCTTGCCCGACCTATCCGGAGATCCGCCTCTCGCTGCTGCCGCGCCGCAAACTGCGCGAGCGTATCGACGCCTTTTCGCCCGACGCGTTGCACATCGCCACTGAAGGTCCGCTCGGCATGGCCGCGCGCGCCTACGCGATCCAGCACAAGCTGCCGTTCACCACCGCTTATCACACGCGTTTTCCGGAGTACGTGCAGGCGCGTTTCGGCATTCCGCTCGCCGCGACCTACAAGTTCCTGCACTGGTTTCACAAGCCGTCGCTGGCCGTGATGGCGCCCACGCCGGTCGTCAAGAGCGACCTCGAGAAATTCGGTTTCACCAACGTCGTGCTGTGGACGCGCGGTGTCGACCTGGACATCTTCCATCAGATGGACTCGAAGGTGCTCAATAGCGCGCGCCCGATTTTTCTCTACGTGGGACGCGTGGCAGTCGAGAAAAACGTCGAGGCGTTTCTGAAGCTCGATCTGCCCGGTTCGAAGTGGGTCGCAGGTGAAGGTCCGGCACTCGCCGAACTGAAGTCGCGCTATCCGCAAGCGAATTATTTGGGTGTGCTGACGCAGGCCGAGTTGGCGAAGGTCTATGCGGCGGCGGACGTCTTCGTGTTCCCGAGCCGCACCGACACGTTCGGGCTCGTGCTGCTCGAAGCGCTCGCCTGCGGCACGCCGGTCGCGGCATATCCGGTCACAGGCCCGATCGATGTGCTCGGCGACGGCGGCGCGGGCGCGATGCATGAAGATCTGCGCGAAGCCTGCCTCGAAGCCTTGAAGATCGATCGCAACCATGCGCGCGCGTGGGCCGAACGCTTCTCGTGGGCGGCGGCCTCCGAGCAATTCGCCGCGCATCTGAAGCCGCTGCCGCGCGCCTCGTATCGCGAGGAAAGCGCCGCCGCGTGATGCGGCGTGCCGAGCCGTCCATGCGAACCAGACCATCCACCGTGGGGCGCGCGCCGAACGGCGCGCTGCGTGCCGTCGATACCGACAACGACAACCACACCGCGAGCATCGAACCGTTCGACGACGTACATGAGCCAGGCACGCCGAATCATGCAGATCACGCGCATGGTTTGAACGGCGCGAATGGCGCGAATGGCGCGAACGGGGCGAGCATCGCGAACGTCACGCGACACGACACGCAGAACGAACCCCTCAGTCCCGACGATCCGCTCGCGCCATTGCCTTTCAATCCCTACAAAGGCAATCGCGGCCTCACGCGCGCCTGGCACGCGATGAAAAATTCGCTCGCGGGCTTTCGCGTCGCGATCCGCGAGGAAAGCGCGTTTCGTCAGGAACTCACGCTTGCCGCGATCCTGATTCCCTGCGGCGTGCTGGTTCCCGTCGAGCCGGTGTCGCGCGTGTTGCTGCTCGGTTCGGTGCTGCTCGTGCTGATCGTCGAGTTGCTGAATTCGAGCGTGGAAGCGGCCATCGACCGGATTTCACTCGAACGCCACGAACTCTCGCGCCGCGCGAAGGATCTCGGCAGCGCGGCCGTGATGGTCGCGCTCGGCATGTGCCTGATGACGTGGCTGCTGATCGTCGGGCCGCTCGTCGCGCATTGGGTCGAGGCATGGCTGTGAAGGCGCGCGGCAGGCTGTTTTAACGCCGTACAGGCGCGTTCGATCGACGCGCGAAAGCGTCGCGAGGAATGAAAACCCTGGCTATCCGCTTGGTATTAGAACGCTCGGTTTATAATCGTCCGATACACCAACCGCGTCCGGGCGGATCACGCAAAGAGCGGCTCGCCGCCGTGTGCCCCAGCCCGGCGTAACCAGGGCCGGACGACATGGAAGCCAAACCTCCCCGCCGCACGCGCGAACGGATTCTCGAGCTGTCGTTGAAGCTGTTCAACGAAATCGGCGAGCCGAACGTCACGACGACGACGATCGCCGAGGAAATGGAAATCAGTCCAGGCAACCTGTACTACCACTTCCGCAACAAAGACGACATCATCAACAGCATCTTCAGCCAGTTCGAGCAGGAGATCGAAAAGCGTCTGCGTTTTCCCGACGACCACCGCGCGACCATCGACGAAATGTGGTCGTACCTGCAGTACATGGTCGATTTCACGTGGCGCTACCGCTTCCTCTATCGCGACCTGAACGACCTGCTCGCGCGCAATCGCACGCTGGAAACGCACTTCAAGCAGATCATCAGCCACAAGGTGCGCTTTGCGAGCCAGTTTTGCGATCAGCTCGTGGCGGACGGCGAAATGGTCGCCACGCCGCAGGAACTGCAAGTGATCGCGACCAATATCGGTGTGATCGCAACGTATTGGCTGTCGTATCAGTTCGTGATGAATCCGCGCAAATACAACGAGCAGGAAGCGATCCGCGCGGAGCTGCATCAGGTGAGCGTGCAGATCGTGTCGTTGATGGCGCCTTATCTGCGCGGCCGCTCGCGGCAGATTTTCGACGATCTCGTGTCGGGCAAGCTGGAAAAGCGCGAGTTCTACGACTATTTGCCGCCGAAGGAAGGCGCCGCGCCTCGCAATGAATAGGACGTTTTCCATGAAGTCGGTGTGTGTGTATTGCGGCTCCTCGAATGGAGTCAAACCGTTGTATGCCGAAGCGGCGCGCGCATTCGGGCGCGCGCTCGTCGAAGCCAATCTCGCGCTCGTCTACGGCGGCGGCAAGGTGGGTCTGATGGGCGTGATCGCCGACACGGTCATGGCCGAAGGCGGCCGCGCGATCGGCGTGATTCCCGAGCTGCTCGTCAACAAGGAAGTCGGCCATAACGGTCTGACGGAGCTGCATGTGGTGCCCGACATGCATCAGCGCAAGAAGATGATGGCCGATCTGTCCGACGCGTTCGTCGCCATGCCGGGCGGCGCGGGTACGCTCGAGGAGTTCTTCGAGGTGTACACGTGGGCGCAGCTCGGCTACCACCAGAAACCGGTGGCACTGCTCAATATCGACGGCTTTTACGATCCGTTGATCAAGCTGTTGCAGCACACGGTGGAGGAAGGCTTCATGCGCTATACGTATCTCGACATTCTGCAGATCGACGCCGATCCCGCCGGACTGATCGGCAAGCTGCAACGCTATCAGCCGCCCGCCGCCGACAAGTGGGCGATCAGGCGTGAAGCCGTCTGACTGACGGCTGCCGCGTAAGAACCGGCGCCCGGCCGGCCCCTTTTTAGCGCTTACTCTACCTGTACGCCGAGGCTGCGATGACCCGAACCGTTCTGATCACCGGCGGCAGCCGCGGCATAGGCCGGGCGACCGCGCGCCTGCTTGGCGCGCGCGGCTGGTCGGTCGGCGTGAACTACGCGCAGAACCTGGCAGCGGCGCAAGAAACCGTCGCCGAAGTCGAGCGGGCCGGCGGACGCGCGCTGCCCATTGCGGGCGACGTCGCGAGCGAAGCCGACGTGCTCGCCATGTTCGACGCCGTTCAGGCGCAGTTCGGCCGGCTCGACGCGCTCGTCAACAACGCGGGCATCGTGGCGCCGTCCATGCCGCTCGCCGACATGGATCTCGCGCGGCTCACGCGCATGTTCAACGTCAACGTGCTGGGCGCGTATCTCTGCGCGCGCGAAGCCGCGCGGCGCATGTCGACGGATCGCGGCGGCGCGGGCGGTGTGATCGTGAATGTGTCGTCGGCGGCGGCGCGTTTGGGGTCGCCCAACGAGTACGTCGACTACGCGGGCTCCAAAGGCGCGGTCGACACCCTGACGCTCGGTCTCGCGAAGGAACTCGGGCCGCGCGGCGTGCGCGTGAATGCGGTACGGCCCGGTCTCATCGATACCGAGATTCATGCGAGCGGCGGCAAGCCGGAGCGCGCCGCCCAGCTCGGCGCGGCCACACCGTTGGGCCGTCCCGGTGGCGCCGACGAGGTCGCCGAGACCATCGCCTGGCTGATGAGCGACGCCGCGTCGTACGTCACCGGCGCGTTGCTCGACGTGTCCGGCGGCCGCTAGCCGCCCTTCCCGCTTCGGTTCACGCGCGCCGCCCCAAAGCCGGGCGCCGCGCCTGTTCCCTTGCCGTTGCCCTTGTCCATCGACGCCTGACCGGCGCGCCCTGCATCGCCGCGCTATGACGGCGACACGCCCGCTTGCCGCCTTTATGCGTATTCGCGCTTGTAATCCACCGTAATAATGAGAGACTACAATCGCGACGATCGCGCGACCTTGCGCGACGCAAGCTAGAACATCGTGCGCGCGAAGCTGATGCTGCGCACCGCGACCAGAGATCGTTTCATGCAAGAAAAGTCTTCCGCACCGTGGCGCAAGGGGAACGCCGCGGCAGCGGTGTCCGCGCCGGGCGGCCTCAGCGACAGTGCAGACGAGGCGCGGGCGGCGAGCGCCGCCGGGCACGGGCCGAACAGCCCGCATAGCGTCTTTGCCGCCGGCGCTCAGACCGCCGCAGCAGCGGCGCCTGCCCGACCCACCCAGGCTTCCCAACCTCAAGCATCCGGCCCGGCCGACAAGCCCGGTCTCGATGCGCCGGCTGCGGATCGCGCAAGCCGCGGCGGTGAACGCTGGCGCGCGCTCAGCACGGCCCGCCCGCTGATGTGGCTCGTCGCGCTGGCGATTCTCTGCGCGTGGCTGCTGCCGGGCACGCTCGGCCACGATCCGTGGAAGCAGGACGAAACCTACACGTTCGGCATCGTCAAGCACATGCTCGACACCGGCGATCTCGTCGTGCCCACCAACGCCGGCCAGCCGTTCGTCGAAAAGCCGCCGGTCTACGACTGGGTGGCCGCGGGCCTTGCGTGGATGTTCGGCCGCTATCTGCCGCTGCACGACGCGGCACGGCTCGCGAGCGCGCTGTTCGCGGGCCTGACCGTCTACTACACGGCCCGCGTCGCGCGCCGCGCGGTGGATGCGCCGAGCTGGTTCGACGTGCGCGTGATCGGCAGCGTGGCGCTCTTCGGCGGCACGCTCGTCGTCGTCAAGCACGTGCACGACATGATGACCGACGTCGCGCTGATGGCCGGCGCGGCCGTCGGCTTCTGCGGGCTCTTCGAACTCGTGCTCGCGCATCTTCGTGACGACGGCGACCCCGCCCGTCTGTCCGCCGACGCCGCCCGCGAACGCCGGCACGCGATTTTCAGCGGCGCCGCGATGTTCGGCGCAGGCGTCGGCGTGGCGTTTCTCGCGAAGGGTCTGTTCGTGCCGCTGGTGTTCGGCGCGACCACCTGCGCGGCGCTGGTGCTGTATCGCGCGTGCCGCAGCCGCAGCTTCGCCGCGGCCCTCGGCCTGGCGGCGCTCGTCTGCGCGCCGTTTTTGCTGATCTGGCCGATCTCCTTCTATCTGCGCTCCGAGCCGCTCTTCAAGGTCTGGCTGTGGGACAACAACGTCGGCCGCTTTTTCGGTTTTTCGGTCGCCGAGCTCGGCTCCGAAAGCGAAAGCCGCTTCTTCGTGCTGCGCACCGTGCTTACGGTCGGTTTTCCGACGGTGCCGCTTGCGCTGGCCGCCCTCGCGGGCGGCGCATGGCGGCGCTGGCGCGATCCGCGCGTCGCGTTGCCGGCGATTTTCGCAGGCGTCGGTTTCGCCGTGCTGCAAAACTCGGCGACGATCCGCGAGCTGTACATCCTGCCGTTCATCGCGCCGCTTGCCCTGCTGGCGATGCAAGGCGTCGAGCGGCTGCCGCAGCGGCTCGCCACGGTGTGGGACATGACGAGCCGGGTGCTGTTCGGCAGCATGGCGGCGCTCGCGTGGATCGTGTGGTCGATCATGAGCGGCCCGGTCGATGCGCACACGTCGCTGCACCGGCTCGGCCGATGGCTGCCGCTCGACTGGGTGCTGCCGGTGAAACCCGGCCTGATTGTCGCGGCGCTGTTGATGACGCTCGGCTGGCTCTGGCTACTGCCCGTCTTCAAGTACGCGGGCAAATGGCGCGGGGCGCTCTCCTGGTGCGCGGGCGCGATCGTCGCGTGGGGACTCGTGAGCACGCTGCTCCTGCCCTGGCTCGACTATGCGAAGAGTTATCGCTCGGTGTTCGAGAATCTCGGCGCGGCCCTGAGCGCGGAGTGGAATGACGGCGACTGCATGGCGAGCGTCGGATTAGGCGAATCCGAAGCGCCGATGCTCGACTACTTCGCGGGCATCGAACATCATCCGACGGCAAACACGCGCACGAGCGAGTGCACGTGGCTTATCGTCGAAAGCCGCCGCAGCAACGCCTTCCTGCCGGCCGGCAACTGGAGGCTCTTCTGGACGGGCGCGCGGCCGGGCGATACCGACGAGTTGCTGCGCGTGTTCGTGCGCACGCCGGCAGCGAAGCCGGCGGGAGCGGGAGACGCTGGCCGCAATTAGATGCCCGACGGCTCACGCCCGCGCGCGGGCTTAGTTGGCCGCCCAGTTGTTCGCCTGGTGGCCCGCTTAGTGGCCTGCTTCATCACTCGCTTTGTTGTCCCTTCGCTGCCCGCGTTGTGGCCTGCCTAGTGGTCCGCTTAGTGGCCTGCTTCATCACCCGCTTTGTTGTCCTTTCGTTGTGCGCTTAGTGGCCCGCTTCGCCCGCGACTGGAACGACGAGCCCGGCTCACGCAAGAAAGCGATTTCCTCGGCGGTCGACTCGCGCCCGAGCACCGCATTGCGATGGGGAAAACGTCCAAAGCGCTCGATGATCTGTGCGTGCCGCACGGCGAACGGATAATACGGCTCGCCGCCCGGCTCGTCGGCGAGCGCTTTGAAAAGACGCAGCGACGCCCGCTGGCTCGCCAGCGCTTCGTCGTGTTCGAACGGCAAATAAGCGAACGCGCGATGATGCACGCCCGGCAACAGCCTGTCCGCCCCGCTCGCCACCATCTGCTGCGCGACCTGCAGCGCTTTACGATCCGCCGCGAACGCGCGCGCCGTATCGCGATGGCAGTTGCGCGAAAACTGGTCGAGCACGATCACGAGCGCCAGTGCGCCGAGCGGCGTGGCCGCCCAACCGTCGAGGCGCGAGTCGTGCGCGGCATCGATCAGGCATCCGAAACGTTCGCGCAGCATCGCGTCGAACGATTTGTCGGCGGAAAACCAGCACCTGCGCGCCTCGCCGAAGCCCGGCTCATCCGGCGCGCCGAACCAGCAGTCGAGCACCTCGCGCGCTTCCCGATTGAGCGCGTCATACGCGCTGCGATCCGCTACCGCGTGCTTTGCGTCAGCCATTGCGGTTGCGCATCCAGTCGGCCGTTTCGAAGAACGAGCCGAGCAGGCGCTCTCTGAGCGGCTCGGCGAGCCCGATGTCTTCCATGGCCCACGCCATGCAGCGCAGCCATTGGTCACGCTCGCTCGAGGCGATCGCGAACGGCAAATGCCGCGCGCGCAAACGCGGATCCCCGAAGCGGCTGATGTAGTGATCGGGGCCGCCGAGCCATCCGCATAGAAACCAGAACAGCTTGTCGCGCGAACCTTCCATCGACTCGGGATGCAACGCGCGAATGCCCGCGAACTCGGGTTCGAGATCCATCAAATCGTAAAAACGGTCGACGAGTTCGCGCACGCGCGCTTCGCCGCCCACCAGTTCGAAGGCCGTCGGCTGCGCCGCCGATACTTCGTCATCCTTCTCGTTCATCAACACTCACCGACCGAAAATAATCAGGCGTCCCGCAGCGATTGCAACGCGGGACGCGACAGCACATGCCGCAAACTCAGCCAGCCGCCGACAGCGGCGCACGCGATGCCGGCCGCCATGCCGGCCGGCAAGAGCCACGGGTCGACGTCCAGATAGAACTGGAACACGCGCGTCGCGAGCACCCAACCGATGATCTGCGCGCCGACCGCCGCCATCAATCCGGCGAGCGCGCCGACCGCAACAAACTCCGCGATCTGCACCGTGCGCACTTGCGCGTGCGACGCGCCCAGCGCGCGCAGCAGCGCGGATTCTCGCATACGCTCGTCGCGTGTGCCGGCGAGCGCCGCGTACAGCACCAGCACGCCCGCCGCGAGCGTGAAGGCGAACAGGAACTGCACCGCGCCGATTACCTGCTCGAGCACGCGCTGAACCTGCGCGAGGATCGGGCCGGTGTCGATGGCCGTGAGGTTCGGATACGCGGCAATGAGACCGTCGATGGTCGCGCGTTTTTCCGGCGGCAAATGGAAACTGGTTATGAACGTCGCCGGGAAATCCTGCAACGCGGCGGGCGGCATCAGCACGAAAAAATTGACCTTGAACGAACCCCAGTCGAGCTTGCGCACGCTCGTGACGGGCGCGTCGATCTGCAGGCCGGTAACGTCGAAGCGCAGCACGTCGCCGGGCTTTACGTTGATAAGCTTGGCGAGCCCTTCTTCGATCGAAATCTGCGGCTTCCTGGTGTCGCCGTACCACGTGCCGGCGGAGAGGCGATTGTCGTCCGGCAACTGCGTCGTGTACGACAGATTGAACTCGCGGTCCACAAGGCGCTTCGCGTCGTCGCCCTTGAACGAATCCGGATTGACCGGCTTGCCGTTGATCGCGGTAAGCCGGCCGCGCACCATCGGCGACAGCACCGTGCCGGGCACGCCGTGCGCGTCGAGATAGTGCGTGACCGCTTCGCGCTGGTCGGGCTGAATGTCGATGATGAACTCGTTCGGCGCATCCGGCGGCGTGGACTTGCGCCAGCCGGCGACGAGGTCGTTGCGCGTCATCGCGATCAACAGCAGGCACATGAGGCCGATGCCGAGCGCCGTAATCTGCAGCGCGCTCGCGCTGCTGCGCCGCTCCAGCGACGCCAGCGCGTAGCGCCAGCCGATTCCCGCATTCACGCGCTCGCTGCGCACCACGCGCGAGGCCGCCCACAACGCGAGCCGCGCGATACACGCGAACACCAGCAAGCCGCCCGCAAAACCGCCCGCAACGATACCGCCGAGCTTCAGCTCGCCCGCCGCGACAATCAGCAGCGCGGCAAACAAAACAATGCCGAGCGCGTACGCGGCCCACGCGGTGCGCCCCGCTTCGCCCCACTCGCGGCGCAGCACCCGCACCGGCGGCACGCGCGTAAGCGGCAACAGCGGCGGCAACGCGAAACCCAGCAGCAGCACGAGTCCGGCGGCGATGCCCTGAAGCGCGGGCCACACCGTCGGGTACGGCAATTCGACGTCGATGAGACTGCCGAGCCACGTCAGCAGCGCGAGGTGGCCGAGAAAACCGAGCGCCACGCCGAGCGCGCCGCCCGCGACGCCCACGCCGACGAATTCGAGCGTGAACAGCGCGCGCAACGTGGCCTGACTGACGCCGAGACAGCGCATGGCCGCGCAGCCGTCCAGATGCCGACGCATATACCGGTGCGCGGCCATGGCAATCGCCACGGCCGCGAGCAGCGCGGTCAGCAGTGACACGAGCGTGAGGAAATGACCCGCGCGATCGAGCGTCTGGCGCACTTGCGGCTGGCCGTCCTGCAACGATTCCAGCGCGACGCCGCGCATCTTGCCGCCGTCCACCTTGCCGTGCGCGAACTGCGCGAAGCGCGCCACCGGCGCATCGGCGCCCGCCACCAGCAGCCGGTATGTCACGCGGCTGCCGAACGTGATGAGCCCGGTGGACTGCACTTCATCGGCGCGCATCATGAGACGCGGCGAAAAGTTGACGAACGAAAAGCCGCGGTCCAGCTCGCGCGTGATCATCGCGCCGATTGCGAAGTTGCGGTTGCCGACCTTCACCGTGTCGCCGACACGCACCTTCAGCGCATCGAGCAATTGCTGATCGACCCACACGGTGCCCGGCGCCGGGATGGATTGCGCCGGATGGTCGGCCGCGCCCGGTCCTGCGGCAATCCGCAACGCGCCGCGAAGCGGGTAACCTGGCGACACCGCCTTAATCGCGGCAAGCCGCGACACCGGCTGCGCGCCGGTCGAGTTGATCATGCTCGGAAAGATTGCCGTGGTGGCCGTACGCAAGCCGAGCGTCGCGGCCTCGCGCGCGAACTGCGGATCGACGGGATGATCGGCGCGCACGATGAAGTCGGCGGCGATCATGCGCCGCGCGTCGCGCTCGAGCCCCTGATGCAAACGGTCGGCGAGAAAACCGACGCTGGCGAGCGCCGCCACGGCGAGCACCAGCGCGAGCAGCAGCATCGTGAGTTCGCCGGCGCGCCAGTCGCGCGCCGTCATACGCAGCGCCTGGCGCAGCAGGTCGCCGCGGCTAAAGCGCCGCGCCGCGGGTGCGGCAGGCGGCGCCGGGGAACGTCTGACCGTCTCGCTCAATCGTGCCGGCTCCTCGCGAGGCGCGACACCATATGCGTCGCCATGCCGCGAAAGCCGCCCTGCACGCCGCGCCACAGCCGCGGCAACACCCAGCCGGCGAGCACCAGAAAGCCGACGATCAGCACGAGGAACAGGAGCGGCACGAAGAGCGCGAGCAGAATGCCGCCGAATACGAAACCGTCTTCAGCAGTGGAGGTGACAATGTTCGATACCGGTTCCGGCGACAGATTGATCAGCGCGCGCGTGCCCGCTTTCGTGAGATGCGCGGTGCCCGCGAGCGTGCCGCCCGCGAGCGCGGCGACCGTCAGCAGCGCCGGATCCGCATGGCCGAGCGCGCCGGCCGCGAGCACCGCGCCGGCCGGAATGCGGATGAAAGTGTGGATCGCGTCCCATAGCGAATCGAACGCGGGGATTTTGTCGGCGAGAAATTCGGTGACGGTCAGCACGCCCGCCACGCCGATCACCCACGGCGAGGACAGCGCGGACAACGTGTCGGGAAGATGAATCAGACCGAGACGCTCGAACACGCCGGCCAGCAGGACCGTCAGATAGAGGCGCAGGCCGCTGCCCCATGAGAGCCCCGCAGCAAGCGAAAGTGATTCAAGCATGGCCGCCTCCAGGC